>VFQR01000136.1_pt1 | contig 165268 bp, 141 predicted proteins | sample 3512321 | NCBI WGS metagenome assembly VFQR01 (sample SAMN10412374, study PRJNA504923) | tailings metagenome | isolation source: Relicate 3 Philex TSF1 revegetated site | place: Philippines: Tuba, Benguet | collected 2017-08-29
GATCTCTGATCTCTGATCTCTGATCTCTGATCTCTGATCTCTGATCTCTGATCTCTGAAAAAAATGGTAGCCCGGACGGGACTCGAACCCGCGATCTCCGCCGTGAAAGGGCGGCATCCTAACCGCTAGACGACCGGGCCAGATCTTGTTTTGCTGGGCGACCGAATGAACCGGTGCCCGAGGCTCTATAGTGTGCCCCATCAAAAGAAAAGAACACAAGACCCAAGGGCCTTGTGTTCCTTCACATTGACTTAGATTTTTTACTTCCCGATGCTGTCCACACCGCCGGTGGGAGCTGTCGGATTCTTGAAGGCAGGCTCACTGACTGGCTTGTTCTCCGGAGTCGGAACTGTAATCTCTTCCTGCTTGTCCTTCTTCTCTTCAGCCTCAGCGATGGCGCTGATCTTCGCCGCACCCGAAACTCGCCGTGCCGTCACATACTTGCTATTGTAGTAGCCATCGTTGATCGAATCGATGCGAACGTAGCCCTTGCCGCTGCTGGCGTGGATGAACTTGCCTCCGCCGATATACATGCCGACGTGGTTGATGCGCGAAGAGCGGCCCGTGTGGAAGAAGACCAGATCACCGGCCTTCAGCGAGCCCTTGCTCACCGGAGCGCCCACCTTCGACTGCTCTCGGCTGGTTCGCGGAAGCTTGATGCCATGCGCCTTGAAAACCTGGCTGGTAAAGCCCGAACAGTCGGTCGCCGAACGGCTCATCGAACCGTAGCGATACCGAGTGCCGAGCATCGAATAGCCTGTCTTCACCAAGGCGTTTGCGGAAGGAATAGAACCGCCCGCAATCTGCGGAGCCTTAGGTTTGCCATTCGAAGCCACTCGTGAAGTCGTCGGCTTCTTGGAACCCTTGGCAACCTGGGTTGCCGAGACCGACTTCAGCATGTCGCCGCGTACCCAGCCAACGGTTCCCTTGGGAAACTTCAGCTTGTACCAGTCGCCATTTCGATCAAGAACCGTAACCTTCGTGCCCTGATCGACAGAAGTCACCTTAGCGGAGCTCGTGGACGGTCCTCGTCGAATCGTCACGTCTTCTCTGGAAATAACGGCGTTGCGGCTTCGGATCTTGGAAGCAACCGTCGTCGATGAGGAAGAAGAGCCAGGCTTGCGGATCGCCTGTCCAATGCGGAGGTTCTTCCAACTGACTCCGGGATTGGCCTTGTGAAGCTGAGAAACTGTAATGCCCATCTTTCGGGCGATGATCCAATCGTTGTCGTTCTTGACAACGGCGTAGCTGCCACCCTTCGTGGACTTTGCGGCAACGGTCGTTTTCTTTGCCGGTGTCTTGGAAGGCTTAGAGGCTGTCGACTTTGAAGCGGTCTTGGAAGTCGACTTGGATTTGGAAGGAACCTTCAGGGCTTGGCCGAGCTTTAGCTTGTGTGTGTTGATTCCGGGGTTGGCTGCTTTGAGGGCGTTTGAGTCCACTCCGAGCTTGTGTGCGATTCCGATAAAGGTATCGCCATTTTTGACCTTGTACGTTCCCCCGAACGATGAAGCGATGATGGCTAACGCGCCGACGACCGTGAAGATAGTTTTCCGCATCCTTCCTCCGTATCCCGTGCGCAAAACCCCGCAGGGCCTTGCTTCTGCCCCGCAGGGCAAGTTCTTACTCTACCCTTTGAGGACTGCTCCCGTCAACCGCGGTGAACCTAACAGGCCCTCCGACAGTCCCTCTATACGGGATCACCAAACTATATACGATCTGTGCGCTAGCCCCTGTTGCAGCTTTTTGCACACATTCGCATTCGGGTACCCTCGGAGCCGCCATGCTTAGCATTCTCATCGTGAATTGGAACACGAGAGATTTGCTTCGCGCCTGCCTCGCGTCCATCTACGCCAACCCTCCTCGCGAGCCTTTCGAAGTTATCGTGGTCGATAACGCAAGCGCAGACGGCAGCGCAGAAATGGTCCGCGCCGAGTTCCCCCAGGTACAGGTTGTTGGCGAATCAGCCAATCTTGGTTATGCCAAAGGAAACAACTCCGCATTTTTACGGGCAAATGGGGACTTTCTGCTTACTCTAAACCCCGATACAGAGATGCTTGACGACGCACTCCAAACCGCAATCGAGGCTTTGCGCGAGTCTCCAGGCTATGGATGCTTGGGAGCAAAACTCATCGATCGGGACGGCAGCACCCAAGCCTCCGTGCGCGGTTTTCCGACATTCTGGGGCATCGTCGGCGACCTCACTGGACTCGCAAGGCGCTTCCCAAATTCAAAGCTCGGTTCTTATCGCTTGCCCGCTTTCGACTACGACACCGAACAGCCAGCCCCTCAGCCGATGGGGACTTTCCTGCTCTTCCGCAAAGCCGCCCTGGAAGCTGTAGGCGATGTCAGGCAGCCGTTCGACGAAGCCTTCCCGATCTTCTTCAACGAAGTCGATCTGCTCTACCGGCTCAAAGAAGCTGGATTTCCGACTCTGTATTCCCCCAAGGTCCGAATCTTGCACCTTGGAGGAGCAAGCACGCGCCAGGTCAAGAAAAGCATGATCTGGGAATCGCACAAGAGTCTCTATCGTTATTTTGTGAAGCACTACCGCCGACCTTGGAATGCGGCCTTGTTCCCTTTGCTGGCGCTGGTGCTGTATATTGGAGCGCTGTTGCGAGCAAAGGGCTATCATGCGGGATTTCGACCTTAGCGTTACGATCTGTTCCTGGAACACCCAGGGCGATCTGCGCGCGTGCCTGCAAAGCCTCGCCGAAGTTCGCGATGAATGCTCCTTTGAAGTCATCGTCATCGACAATGCATCCCACGACGGTTCCCCAGACATGGTCGAAGCGGAGTTCCCGTGGGTCCGACTCTTTCGCATGAAGGAAAACCTGGGCTTCACCGGCGGTCACAACTATGCGATGGAGCAGCGCAAGGGTCGCCACGCTTTCCTGCTCAACTCCGACGCCACCGTACTCCCTGGCTGCCTGAAAACCCTCCTCGAATTCGCGGACGCGACACCCAAGGCCGGCATCATCGGCCCCAAGATTCTCAACCCCGACGGCTCGCTCCAGCTGAGCTGCCGCACATTCCCCAATCCGATGGCGGCTTTGTTCCGAAACACCATCATCGGAAAGCTGTTCCCGAACAACCGATTCACCCGCGAATACTTGATGGCCGACTGGTCGCACGACCAGTCCCGCACGGTCGACTGGGTTTCGGGAGCAGCCATGCTTGCAACAGAAAGCCTGATGGAGAAGATCGGGTTTATGGACCCCGCGTTCTTCATGTACTGCGAAGATGTGGACTGGTGCTGGCGGGCATGGCAGGCAGGCTATGAAGTGATTTATCTGCCGCAAGCCGTCTGCACGCACGCCATCGGACGCAGCACCGACAAGGCCGCGAACAAGATGATCGTTCGGTTTCACCGCTCCATGCTCTACTTCTACAAGAAGAACATGCTGCCAACCAAATTCATTCTGTTCCGTCCTTTCCTTTGGCTCTTCGCTGCCGGAGCGCTCGGCTTGCGAGCCTCGACTTTTATCATGAAGAACTGGATCGATGAAATGAAGCGGAGAATGTCCCGATGACCAAAGCCTCTCCAGGACAGATTCTGCTGGCGATCGCGGCCTTCTTGGCAACGATGATCGGAGGCTACTACACGCAAGATGCCTCGACCATGGAATCCCCATCGATCCTCGCGCAGATGTTCCGGGGCGATGCGACCTTGCTGACGCATGGATTTATCTCCCTCTTTGCCTGTGGAGCGCTCGCTTATGCTCTGTTCAAAAACCGCGTCGTTCAGGTGCCCTTCCAGCAGACGCTCTTCGTTTCCGTCTTCTTCGTCGCCGCAATCCTGTTCTCGATCATCTTCTCGAACTACCGCTGGCCCGCGATGTACACAAGCCTCCAATGGTTTACCTACATCATTGCCATGGGTGCGGCAGCCGCTCTGACAGGACGCCAGAAAGGAGCCTGGATCATCCTTGGCTCCGTCATCGCAGGATGCACGCTTCTGTCCATCTTGGGAATCTGGGAGTATGCGCTGAACCGCCCCATCGATCCGAACTGGCGTATCTTCAGCCTCTGGAGCAACCCAAACGCCCTTGCCGGGATGTTGCTTCTCGGCTTCTTCCTCGTGCTCGGTTTCTCACTGATTTCTCAGCGGACGATCACCCTCATGCTGGGGCTCTGCGGGTTCTTCATCGGCGTTGCCATCATGTTCACGCAGTCCAAGGGAGCTATCTTGGCAATGGGCGCGGGCATCGTCGCTTTCCTGATTCTCGGCTACATCTGGAACCCCGACACCAAATCTCGAGTGAGATCGCTTGTACCGACAGTGCTCGTGGTCTGCTCATTCTTTGGATTTATGGCGCTGCTGCGTGCGGTTCCGGTCAAAGTCGACAATAACGTTGTCGCCCCCGTAGCCCTCAGCCGGGTTTCCGCCGCTGGAGCCCAGGCAGACCAGTCGGCGGGCTTCCGCAAGCTCCTCTGGCAAAGCTCGGTCACTCTGATCAAGCAGAGTCCGCTCGGATACGGCGGCGGCTCGTTTGTCTATATTTCAACCAAGCCGGGGCTGACCACGAGTACCGGAGTTCCCCACCAGTCATTCCTTCAAATCGGCGTGGAATTCGGCGTGCTTTCCCTGCTGGCATTCGTAGCCCTGGGTTTGCTCTGGTTCCGCGATATGTTCCGCGGCGCGTCCAAGCTCCCCAAAGGGCAGAATGCCCTGCGCGCCGGCGTGGTCGCAGCGATTTTCGCTTCCGTGGCTCACTGCATGATCGACAGCGATTTGAGCTACTACGGCAATGGGCTCGTCTTCTTCATTCTGCTGGGGGTTGGACTTCAGCTCTGCGCCGACGGCGTCACTCCCGAAGCCATCCCCAAATCCCCTCGCATGATCGGAATCAGTGTCTCGATCCTATGTCCCTTGATGTTGCTCTGGTTCGGTATGCAGGAAGCCAAACAGGCCCGTATCCGCACGCTGATGGACATGAATGAGGTTCAGACAGCGGTCGCGGAAGTTAAAGATCTACAGAGTTCCGCGCCAGCCGACGGCGAAACGTGGTACCTGTCAGCGCTTCTGAGCCCTCCCGAGCAGCGCATCGAATTCCTGAAGACCGCTGTCAAGCTAACACCATCGCCGCGCTATTTCCGGCTGCTCGCCCGATTGCAGCAGGAAGTTGGCAATACCTCGGGAGCGCTCGACAGCCTGAGTGAAGCCCTCCGGCTCGACCCTAACAACATGCTAGCGCTCAAGCAGCTGCTGGAAGTGTATGCAATCCTCGGAAGCACCGAGTCGGCAAAGCAGACCGCCGAGCGACTGATTGCGGTGGAGCAAACGCCGTACTACCAAGTCCGTTCCATCCCTGAAGAAATCCCGACCGAGACGTTTGCGGCGCGTGTCTACTTGGCCGGTCAGCTGACCGATCTCAACAAGCAGCTTGACATTCTGAAGCCAGCGGTAGAAGGGTTCAGGCGGTATATCCAGATCACCGTTCCGCGCATTATGCAGAACAAGACTGATCTGCGCCGATGGGAAAGCGCGAAGGCGATTCTTGATTCATCAGCCAAGGCGGGAGCGGGAATGTACATCACCCTTGCCCAAAAGTCAGGCTCTGCCGCAGATATCGCGGATGCTAAGACATTCCAGACGGAAGTCGAGACCATCATCACCGAGCTCAAAAAGGGTCCCTCGACGACCCCTTAAAATAATAACCGCGCTTGAGTGCTCTCAAGCGCGGTCTCATTTCGGACTTCCCGAGGAGACGGGGTTCATGACCTAAACCCGTTTCCACCCTAGGACGCAGGGGCTAAAACCCAGCGTCACCTCGGTGCATAGGTTTACTTGACATGTCGTGGCACCACCTCCAGGTTGGTAAAGATTCCTTGAATGATTCCAAGGTATTCAACAAGACGCTTTCTGCAGCAAAAGAGTTTCGTTACTTCTTCGAAGTCGCTCTCGCCTCAGCTGCCTTGCGAGCATCTTCCGCCCAAGCCGCGTCAGCACGATCCTTGTCCAGCTCAGCTTTCGAAGGAGCCATGCGAAGTGCATCCATCACCGCGACGTCGCCGATGACTTCCGTCACATCCATGCCGCCCTTGCGGCTTTTGCCTGCCGTCAGCATAAATCGATGGCTTCCGTCCTGCCAGAACCAGAACTTTGCCGTCCGCCCTACAACGATCGTCGGTTCAATCCCCCGGAAGAGCTTCGTGTACTTGTCGACGAAATCTGGCTGAATCTCGCTCTCGTCCACATGCCGAATGTTGTGGAGCACCAGCACTGTCTGACCGCTGTAGCTAAGCCAGCCGACCGATTCCTCATCGGCCTCCCAGCCGCGAGAAATGTAGTCGTCCGGAAAGTTAGGCGCGCTCTGCCGCATCTCGACGGCCTTCTCAGGCTTGGGAAAGATCTCTCGCAGGGTCTCCGAAGCTGCTCCGACCTTGACACTCTTATCGCCAACGACCATCTCAAGGTCCGACTTAGTCTCCAGATCAGGCTCGCGTGCGGGACTGTTGTAAACGATCTTGAAGGCTGGCTCTTCAGGCTCGGGCACTGCCTTGTTTGAGGCGCTTCCGCACCCGCTGAGAATCAAGCCTGATATCGCTGCCAGCAGAACAAGCCGCATAAAAACAGTGTACTACTCCGGCTCGTGTGAAACTGACTTGATGAGGTAGCTGATATCGCCGCCGGGTGCCGTGTAAGTCACTTTCTCACCCGTAACCTTGCCGAGCACTGCCTCACCCAATGGGCTTGCGATCGAGATCATGTCATTGGCAGGGTCGGCCTCGAAGTTGCCGACCAGAGTTATGCTGATTTCGTCGCCGAACTCCAGATCTTCCAGCACAACCACAGAGCCCAGATGCGCCATGTCTCCTGCACCTTCCGGCCGCTCCACAATCTTGGCAATCTGAAGCACCTTCTCCAGGTCGGCAATGCGTCCGTCATTGCGCTGCTGGTTGAGCTTTGCTTCATGATAGGCCGCATTCTCGCGCAGGTCGCCGTGCGACTTGGCTTCCTTGATCGCTTCGGCGATATTCGACCGTACGACCGTCTTCAGGTTTTCAAGCTCTTTCTTGAGCTTGTCATAGCCTGACTGAGTCAGCAACACTTCGTGTGCCATAGTAAGGCGATATTGTAGCATGGCGACTCCCTTACCGTCAGCGCAGCGCGCGCCTATACCCGTAACCAAGCACATTCCTGCGGAACAGTTGCGCCAACTCCCCGTATCCGTGGTGATCGTCAGCTACAACACAGTGAACGAGCTTCGCTATTGCCTGAACCTCCTCGAAGCGGATCAATGGGCGAATGAGGTGGGCTATGAGGTGATCGTCGTCGACAATGCCTCCATCGACGGCTCGCGCGAAATGGTCCGAAAGGAGTACCCAGGCGTCAAGCTGATCCTCAGCCCATCAAACGTCGGCTTTGGGAGCGCGAACAATCTGGGAATCAAGGCCGCGATGCGCAATCTGGTCCTGCTTCTCAACAGCGATGCTTACGTTCATCCCGGTGCGATTCAAACGCTCGTCAAGGTATTCGACGATCCCACCGTTGTCGCCGCCGGACCAAAGCTCCTCAATACCGATGGCTCCCTCCAAGAGTCCAGCTGCAACGGGCTAACACTGTGGGCTGTCTTCTGCGAACAGCTCTATCTTGAGAAGCTCTTCCCCCACTCCCCATTCTTCTCGCCGTACTGGAATTCGCGCAAGCACCATGAGACCGCCGAGGTGGAGCAAGTGATGGGAGCATGCCTGATGATGCGCAAGGGACTGGCACTCTTCGATGAGCGGTTCTTCCTGTACTGCGAAGACACCGAACTCTGCAAGCGTCTCAGAAACGAAGGGCGCATTCTGTATGTGCCCGAAGCAGAGGTAACGCACGCGCTCGGCTCCAGCAGCGACGCCTCACGATGGAAGGCTGTAGCCTTCTATAACCGAGGGAAAGAGCTGTATTTCAAGATTCACCATGGCCCTGTCGCCAGCTTCGTCTGCTGGTGGCTCAACCGGACTGGGGCCTTGATCAGACTGATCGTCTGGCTGCTTGCAAGTGTGGCAACCTTTGGTCGGCGGGATGCGTTCAAGCAGCGGACGCTTCTTTTCCTTGCCGTTCTGCTCGCCCCGATTAACGGTCCGCGGGATCCTCGCCTGGACCAAACTCCGCTTCATATCGAGGAATGATCTCGTCCGGCCTGCCCTGGGCCTCGATCTGACCATCCTTCAGCCAGATCACCCGGTCCGCAACGCGCCTCACCGAATCCATGTTGTGCGACACAAACAGGATCGATCCCCCATTGTTTCGGAACTCATCGATCTGCCGATAGCACTTCCTCTCAAAATCAAGATCGCCTACCGCCAGAACCTCATCGACCAGCAGAATCTCAGCATCGACATGAACGGCAACCGAAAACCCAAGCCGTGCCAGCATGCCGCTGGAATAGGTTCTCACCGGCGAGTCAATGTGCGACCGCAGCTCCGAGAACTCAATAATCTGATCGAGTCTTTCCTTGATCTGCTTTCGAGTCAGACCTAGGATGATGCCGTTAAAAAAGACGTTCTCGATACCGCTCAAATCGGGGTGAAAGCCCGCGCCCAGTTCGAGCAGCGGAGCAATACGGCCAGAGACCTCAATAGAGCCTGATGTGGGCTTGTAAACCCGGGCAAGAAGAGAAAGCAAAGTGCTCTTCCCTGCACCGTTGCGCCCAACGACGGCAACCGCCTCGCCATGGTTGACATCGAAGCTGAGCCCCTTCAAAACCTTGAGATGCTCGAGCTCCCTTCGCTTCCACCAAAGAAGCATCGTCTTGATGCTGCCGATGCCGGAATGGCTGAGCAAGAACTCTTTGCGGAGGTCTTTAATGCGGATGGTTGGCTGGCTCATGGGCGCTCTACAAACCTCCACTTCATCCGGTTGAACAGCCAATAGCCAAAGATCAAGACGCCAAACGAAATGAACGCCGCCATCCCCACCTGAACCCAGTCGAGCGGCAGGGCCGGAATCTTCGATTCCACTCCACCGTGCATCGTGATCACATCCTGCGGCGCAACCAGCACCTTGCGGTAAGCCGTGGAGAGCGAAGCCACCGGGTTAAGGTGGTAGATCGTATACATCAGTCCAGGGTTGGTGCTCTTCTGCGAGACATCCCAAACAACCTCACTGAAGTACATGACCGGGCAGAGGAAGAACATCAGATACATCAGCACGCTCACGATGTACTTCACGTCCTCATAGAACGTGTTCAGTGCGCTGACGATGAACGCCACTCCCGTGGAAAGCGCAAACGTGATGACCAGCAGAACGGGCAGGAAGAAGCTGGTGGCTTGGAACGGGACCTGGCCAGGGTTCACGATCCACACTACAAGCAGGAATGCGAAGAAGACAACCAGAGCCAGCAGAAAATGGATGAAGTTGCCGATAACAGCCGCCAGCGGCAGAATCTCACGCGGGAAGTAAATCTTCTTGATGAGCTGAAGCGACACCAAAACCGACTGCGACGAGTCCAGCACAGACATCTGGAAGAACAAAAACGGCAGATAGCCCGCCAGCAGATACGCACTGAGGTTGTCCGTCTTGTAGCCCATGAAGTTCCGGGAGACAAGCCAGAGCACGAAGATCGTGATCAGCGGGTTCAGGAGCGACCAGAAGAAGCCGATGACGCTGTTCTTATAGCGAATCTTCAGTTCGCGCTCCACCATGCTGAACAGGAGCTCGCGATATTTCCAAAGCTCCTTCAGCTCAGCAAGCATGGGCGTGATGATACCTTGGGAGGTTAACGGCCAACCGGCAGTCAAGGCAGAGGGACGAGATGCAACCGTTCATAAGCAGAATAAGTTGCAGAATGCAACGATCCGCGACCGCAGATGGTGCCCTGCGTATTCATCCGAACGCAAATACTGCGCCAAAGAGGGGAGATTGTTGCACGATGCAACAAACCCGGTTGAAGCAAGCCAGAGACCGTTGCAAATCGCAACTATTTCTTGACCGCGACGGTATCGCCCACCGGCTTTGTGTTCGGCGTCGCCGAAACCACCTGGATCTTCGCCAGCAAGGTTGTCCCCGATGGGACAACGCCCGAAACGCCGTTTTGTCCAAAGTACAGGTCGGAAGGCAACGCCAGTTTCCGCTCACCGCCCGCTCGCATTCCCGTCAGCATCGCCGACCAGAACGAATCAGTAAGCCTAAACTCAACAGAATACGGCAGGCCCCGCTTTCTCGTGTTGGCAAGCTCGCGTCCTTCCGAGGTCTCCACCTGGAAATGAACGGTCACCAGATCACCCGGCTGGATAGCGCGACCGTTGCCCGGTCGAAGCTCAGTAACGAGAACGCTTGGGTTGGCCTGCTCGGTCGCAGGCGACACAGCGGGCGCAGTTTGGGGGGTTCCCAACATGCTCAAACCGACTCCCAGCGCAGACACAATATCGCCTTGCATATCAGAACGGACGATTGCCCTCCCCAAAATGCGCCGCGACCAGGACCCTAATTTGTCGGCTGATCGGTTTGGTGGGATTTCGTAATCTGTTCGAGATTACCCGTAACCATGAAATTTACGCGCTCAGAAATGTTTGTTGCATGGTCGGCGATACGCTCTATGTGATGGATCGCCAACAGCATCCAGCTTGAGCTGACCACCTCGTCTGGGTGAGAGCGCATGTGACCATGGATCTGCTCACGAAGCTGGCGATAGAGCTCGTCCACTTCGTCATCGCGGGCACAGACTTCTTTGACCAGTTCAAGATCGCGCTTGACGAACGCCTGCAAGGAATCGACAAGCATGCTCCTTGCTACATTCGACATCTTTCGAATATCGACAAACTCCGTAGAGCCCAGTTCTTTTTCAATCTTCAAGCCGCACTTTGCAATATCCACAGACAAATCGCCGATCCTTTCGATATCGGTGATCATCTTCATTGCCGTGCCGATGACACGCAAGTCCGTGCCCATCGGTTGCTGCAGCGCGAGCATGCTGAGACAGCGCGCCTCAATATCAATATCCTTGGCGTCGATGACGTCATCGGTTTGCATGACCTCAAGGGCGAGGGCATGATCGAGCTTGACGAGGGATTCGACAGCCTGGGCCATCATAGCCTCAGTCATACTGCCCATCTCCAAAACGTCGTGCTCTAGTTCAGCAAGGGCGTCGTCAAACGCCTGGCGCACATGATGCGGGACATCCATTTCCTGGCTCATTAGCCTTAACACAGCGACCTCCTGTCGCCTACATTAAGGGATCTTATTGTTAAGACTCCATTTAAGAGAGTTTTGACGCTAATAACCCTTAATATTCTCCCAAGCGGCTTACTTAGCCTGGGTCAAGGGGAAGTGGCATCGGTATTGCCGCGTGCCTTCATGCGTTACATCGGGGTCGGAAACGGTGCAAGTCTCTTGAGCGTGAATGCAGCGCGGCGCAAAGCGACAGCCAGCAAACCTCTGCCTTGGGTCGGGCAGTTCGCCTGGAAGAGCGTCTGGCAGCTGCCTCAGTTTTTCCAGAGTTGGCGCCGAATCCAGAAGAGCCTTGGTATAGGGATGTCGCGGGTTTGAGAAGACCTCTTCAGTCGGCCCCTCTTCGACAATTCGCCCCAGATACATCACGGCAATGCGGTCTGCAAGGAAGCGGACGGTCATGAGGTCGTGCGAGATATACAGAATCGCACAGCCCACTTGAGACTGGATTTCTTTCAGCAGGTTCAGAATCTGAGCGCGAATGCTTAAATCGAGTGCCGCTGTAGGCTCGTCGCAGATGAGGAGCGGTGGGCGCAGAGCTATCGCCCTGGCAATGGCGACGCGCTGCCGCTGACCGCCACTGAGCTGGTGCGGATACCGAGTTCGCATCGAGGGGTCCAAGCCAACCTCTGTGAAAAGAGCCTCCAGATCGAGCTTCCGATGGGTCAAGGTCGCAGGCTCATGCGCGCTCTTCCCCACTTCCCAACGCGGATCAAGACTTGCGTAGGGGTCTTGCCAGACCATGCCGATGCGCTCCGCGATACCTTTCGTCACGCCAGTGACCAGCTCGCCCTGGACGTCGATCTCTCCCCCCGCGAGCTTCTGAAGCCCCAAGACTGCACGAGCCAAAGTGGTCTTGCCACACCCTGATTCTCCGACGACCGCCACGGTTTCACCCGGATTGACAACGAGACTGACGTCATCAAGCGCGCGAGTCACCCCTCCCGGGGATGAAAACTCAACGCTGGCATTCCTAACTTCGACGACGTGGCTCATTGATGCTTCCCTTTTGCAGTGCTGTGTCCCCAGAACAGACGCTCGCTGAGTTTTACCAAAAAGTCCTGCGCTTCCACCGTTACAAGCTTCGTCACGCGTTCAGAACGGGTAATTCGCACCTCATCGCCCGAAAGAAGATGCAGTCGGCTTTGACCGTCAGCCGAGAGAACCGCGTCTCCTTCGGCGTGCAGCCGCAGTTTGACCACCGACTCCGTGCGAAGCAACAGCGGCCTTGCGCTGAGCGTATGCGGAGAGAGTGCGGTCAAGGCAATCGCGTGAAGATTGGGGTCCATGATCGGCCCGCCTGCGGAAAGGTTATAGCCCGTGGAACCCGTAGGCGTACAGACGATAACGCCGTCTGCCGGATAGCTGGTCACGTCGATGTCGTCGATCTGCACACCAAAGATCATCATTCGTGCGGTGACCGAGCGCTGGAGAACAACCTCGTTCAAGGCATGGACCGTGGTCACAGGCTCCCCATTGCGCAAGAGATCGGCCTTCAGCATCAGCCGCTCCTCAAACGGAAGCGCACCATCAACCATCCCGCTAATCGCCGCACCGACCTCTTCACCCTTACACTGGGTGACAAAGCCAAAGCGTCCAAAGTACACGCCTAAGATCGGCGTTCCGCGCTCTGAACAGAGGTGAGCCGCCCGCATGAGCGTCCCGTCGCCGCCAAAGCAGACGACGTAGTTTGCATTGGCAATCTCCGCGCCCTTATACTCGGGAAGTTCTAGGAGATCGGCGACATCGGGTTCTGCCCCAACACTGATCCCATGCGAATGACAAAAAGCCACCGCCTGCTGAGCGGCTTCAATCGCATCAGCGCGGTGGGTGTTGACGACGAAGTTGATGTGCACGGTAGAGCTTATAGACCCTTGAGTCTCTTAAGTCTATCCTGTGCAGGCTTCAGATTGGGATTGATTTGCAGCGCGGTTTCAACGGCCTTGATCGCTTCAGCAACCCGGTTCATCTTTTCCAGCACAGCACCAAGACCGTTCCAGGCTTCAGCATTCTTGCGGTCGCTGCGCACAGACTCCCGAATAAGCTTCTCAGCTTCGGGGAGCTGGTCTTTATTCAACGCCTGCAGACCCATTCCCAAGAGTGCCGCGCTGTTCTTCGGGTCCAGCTTGAGAATCTGTCCGTAGTGATAGACAGCGTCGTCGTAGCTCCCTTTGGCCCACAGCGCTTGTGCCAGCCAAGTTCGGACGGGAATGTTGTTCGGCTCAGAGCGAACGAACTCTCTCCAAACGTCCATCGCCTCATCCAGATCGCCGGTCTTCGCTGCGGCCGCGGCAAAATTCAGCTTAGCTTCACGGTTGTTCGGCTTCAGGCTGGACAGTTTGGCGAAGGTCGTCTTCGCATCCTCAAACTTGCCCATCTTGTACTGGAGCAGACCGACATTCATCATGCAGTCCGTATCCATGGGATCGATATCAAGGACCTTGCTGAACGCTTCCATGGCGCCTGCATTGTCGCCTGCATCAAGCCGGACGCAACCGACGTTGTACCAAAGCTTGGCGCTGCCAGGATTCGATTTCAGAGCCGCTTCATAGAGCTTGCCAGCATCGGCTTTGCGACCGACGGCAAGGTACTGATTCGCCAAGGCGATGACAACTTCTGTATCTTCCGTATCTGCCTTGTTGGCTCTCTCCAGATAAGGAATGGCTTCCGTCGGCTTCTTGGCGTTGACAAAGGCAAAGCCTGCGTTGCGCGCAAACGCCTTCACCGTGGGCTGCATATCCGAAGCTCGGGCGTATCGCGGAGCCGCGAGAGCGTACTGCTTCAAACCATCGTACGCTGCGCCGAGATTGACGAGCGTGAACGGATCGGTCGGTCGAAGATCGGTTGCCTTCAGGCCAGCATCGACAGATTTGGCATACTCTTGGCGTCGCAGGTGGATGACAGCCAGGTTGTACCAGGCATCGAACATTTTGGGGCTGATCTGTGTGACCTTCGAAAAACTGTCGAACGCCTTCTGCGTGTCACCCATACCCAGGTAGCCGTTGCCCAGATTGTTGAGAATGGCCGGATCGTTGCCGCGCTTGCCGTTCGCCTTTTCAAGAAGCGGCACGGCCTCAGCAAACTTATCGTTCTTCACATAAAGGAAACCAAGCCAAGCGAGAACGTCGGTATCTTCGGGCCGCTCCTTGTAGAGGGCTTCGAAGGCCTGAGTTGCGCCAGGAACGTCATTGGACTGCGTAAAGAGCGCGACCGCCTTCCCCATGGCATCTTGGAATTCGCGGTCGGACATTCCCTGCGCCGCACTCAATGCGGATGCGGCAAGAGCCGCAAACGCTACAAACATTGTTCCAACAGATCTCAGTTTCATCGCTCGCTCCTTCAAATCACTCAAGCTTCGGACATCACGCGACCAATGGTGCCGCCATAAATATCCGATAATTCTTCGACGTTCAAGGTCAGGACGGCATTATCGCCATCTTGTACTGCCAGTCTCTTCGCGCCGGCGTCATAGGTTCCGATGCTGTCGAACCCGAGTCCGAAGCTCTCCGCAAGGCTCGCAAGCTCCTGTCGGTTCGCCCCCTGAACACCGACGATGACTCTTCCAGGAACCTCCCCAAAGAGTCGACTCTGAATACGATCAGTATAGGCGAATGCTTGCGACTTGGCAACGTCAACGCTGACACCGACTTTGCCGACAATGGCAATCTCTGCAAGAGCCACGCCAAAACCGCCGTCGCTGCTATCATGGGCGAAATCCAGTAGGCCTTTGTTCGCAGCTTCGGCAAGAAACTGGCACAGCTTCCTTTCTGCCGCCATGTCTGGAGCCACGGGCAGACCGTCTTCGGTGCCGCAACACTCAGCGAGATACTCGGTCGCGCCGATGCCCTCTTGTCGAACTGCGCTGAGCTTTGTCCACACCAGGGCAACCTCGCCCGCAGGCTTGGATGAAACCATCGAAATCCGCTTTTCAGCATCGGGCATCACGCCCAGCATGCCAATCATCGGCGAAGGCAGGACTTCCCCAAGATCGCTCTCGTTGTAGAAGCTGACGTTTCCAGAAATGACCGGAGTATCCATCGTCTCGCAGGCATCGGCGATGCCCTTGACCGATTCGCGGAACTGCCAGTACACATGCGGCTTTTGAGGGTTGCCGTAGTTCAAGCCGTCGGTCACCGCCTTCGGCATCGCGCCCGTGCAGGCCACGTTTCGGGCTGCCTCAGCGACCGCAAGCTGTCCACCCACATAAGGGTCGAAATAGACCCAGCGACCGTTTCCATCCAGCTTGACGGAAATACCCTTCTTCGTTCCTCGCGGAGCCAAGACAGCTGCATCGCCCGCACCCGGAAGCACTGCGCTCTGCGTCTGAACCTGCTGGTCGTACTGGCGATAAACCCAAACCTTGCTGGCGATATTCGGGCTTGCGAGAAGCTTCTTCAGCGCAACCGCCGAATCGGGATGGCTGACCGAATTCGGGTCAAACTTCTGGGCCTGACGGTAATACTCCGGCTCTTCGGCTTCGGGCGTATAGGTCGGGCAGTGGTCGGTGAGCAGCGTTGCGTCCACATTGGCAGCGACCTCTCCCCGGCGAGAAACCTTGGTCAGAGCCTCCTCTGTTACGACTCCAATCACTTCTGCACGCACGCCCCACTTTCGGAACACATCAAGCACTTCCTGCTCGCGGCCCTTGTGCGCAACACAAAGCATGCGCTCCTGACTCTCGCTGAGCATCAGCTCATAGGCGCTCATGTCAGATTCGCGCATAGGGACCTTGTCGAGATCGACCACCATGCCAACCTTGCCTTGACTGGACATCTCCACGGTGCTGCACGTCAAACCGGCGGCTCCCATATCCTGGATCGCGACAACTGCCCCCGTATCCAGAGCTTCCAGAGTGGCCTCGATCAAGAGCTTTTCAGCGAACGGATCGCCGATCTGAACATTCGGTCGCTTGTCCTCGCTATCCTCGCCAAGACCGGTGCTCGCAAAGGATGCGCCGTGGATGCCGTCCTTCCCAGTTGCCGAACCCATGTAGATCACAGGGTTGCCAACTCCGGAAGCCGCTGCGGTGGTGACCTTGCTCATATCCAGCAGGCCAACACACATCGCATTCACCAGCGGGTTGCCGCTGTAGCGCGGGTGAAAGCCGACTTCCCCACCAACGGTGGGCACACCGACGCAGTTGCCGTATCCGGCGATGCCTGCCACAACATGCTCAAAAAGATAGCGGTTGCGTTTGACGACCTCGCCGTCCCCTTCCCCATCCCGGATCGGGCCAAAGCGAAGCGAGTTGAGCGCGGCAATCGGTCGCGCACCCATCGTAAGGATGTCGCGGATAATTCCCCCAACTCCGGTTGCAGCGCCCTGATAGGGCTCGACCGCTGACGGGTGGTTATGGGATTCGACCTTCATGGTAATCCCAAGGCCATCGCCGATATCGACGACGCCCGCATTCTCCAGCCCGGAACCTTCCAGGGCCTCTTTATACTTCTTAAAGTAGGCGAGCACGGGGCGCGAATACTTGTAGCCGCAGTGTTCGCTCCACATCACGGCGAACATTCCGAGTTCAGTGTAGGAGGGCTCTCGCTTGAGAAGATCAAGGATCAGCCCGTACTCGTAATCGTTCAAACCCATCGAGGAGTAAACTTCAGGAGTAATGGCAGGCATTGGGTCGATTATATCCCCGCACTGGACTCGCGTCCGGGTATTTCTCCCGGTCGCCGCAATCGTCTTTCTGCTCGCCTTTGTCGAGATCGGATGCGGCTCGAACAGCTTCAACTACGTCGGGACATGGGAAGGCCGGCGGGAAGGCAAAACGCCGCAAGGCGCAGATCCGCTGGTGATGAACACGCTTCTTAAGATCAAGATCGTGATCAATCCCGATGGAACCTTCGACATGTTTGAGGCCGGCCTGCCCAAGAGCGGCAACGTCTACTTTGGCACAGAGCAGGCCACTCTGCGCGTCACGCGCATCATGGATGAGCCTATCGCCGAGTATCTGAAGAATCAGGAAGACAAACAGATTGAAATTGCGCTCAAGCCTCAAAAGGATGGAACGGTCCTTTATGAAGACCCAAACGGCTTCGACGTCAATCCTGTGATTTTGAGCCGCCAGGCGGACTCAAAAGAAAAGAAACCTGAGTAGTTGCGCAACCACTTGGCTTGGTCATCCGTACGGATAACCAAGTATTCCCCCAGGAGAAATCTATGGTCTTAGTCTGGGCGTTCCTTATCATCCTTGTTCTGCTGCTGTTCTACATCATCGGAACTTACAACGGTCTGGTGTCAATTCGCCAGCAGACCTCGAACGCCTGGGGACAGATCGACGTGCAGCTCAAGCGCCGCTACGACCTCATTCCGAATCTCGTTGAAACGGTCAAAGGCTACATGAAGCATGAGCAGGAAACCTTAACTCGCGTCATCGAAGCCCGCAATCAGGCGATTGCGGCGACCGGAGTGAAGGAGAAAGCCAGAGCGGAGACAATGGTCGGTCAGGCGATGACCGGACTGTTCGGGCTCTTTGAGCAGTATCCCGAGCTCAAGGCCAACGAGAATATGCTCTCGCTTCAGGAAGAGCTGAAAAGCACGGAAAACAAGATTTCCTTTGCGCGGCAATATTACAACGATATTGTCACGGCGTACAACACGAAGCTGGAAACGTTTCCGTCGACGATCTTTGCCAACGCGATGGGCTTCAAGCCCAAGGATCTCTTCGAGATCGAAAACCCCATCGAGCGCGAGAACATCAAAGTCTCGTTCTAAGCGGCACGGCGAAACTCCTCAACGGGTTCCGCCTGTGCGCTCAGATAGGGGATCAGGTCAATGATTTCGGGCTCATGCCGGTCGGCTTCAACTGCTCCCTCAAGCACAAGGTGCTCGCTGGGTGCAGTGCGCACCGCCCAAACATAGATCGAATAAGCAAAGCACATATAAGCGATAACTCCCAATACTGCAATCATTCTTTGCCGCCCATTCGTCGATTGACCGTATGCTGATGATTCCGCGCAGGAGCCGCCTGCACATCGTCACAATTACTGTGAAAGCAAGGACCTTTTCCAACCCATGAAGGAGAACCGCCGGCGCAAGAAGATTTCAGGCCCCCTCAAGACGTTGCTGTTCCTGGTTGCGGCAACCTTGCTGCTGCTCGGTTTTGATCGAATTCGACTCGCCCGCGAGATTGCTCTGGCGACTGGCCCCACATCACAAAACCAGCGCAACTACTTCATCGAATCTGCCGACCGGCCAGGGATAGAACTCTTCTACAAGGGCCTGACGACAGCACAGAAAGTCACCATGGCGAAACGTCTGGGCGCCTATGCTGATGAGAAGGCGATCGTGCTCACCACAAAGCTCCTGTCCACCTTTGACAAAGCCGCCTTCGAGGAGCTTTCCAAAGCGCTCGCGGTGCAGGCAAAGCGCAACCCTGAGGACATGGTGAAGCAGATCAACACTGGGGCGACACAGCCAAAGATTGCAATTGGAAAAGCTCTGCTGTCCGCCACGCCAGGGAGCTATTCCCCGCTGGCCCAGGCCTTGAACGATCCTGCTCTGAGAGGAAATGCCAAACGGCTCCTTCTCGAAGCAGGCGCTAAGGCCGAGCCGCAAGTTCGGCAGATCGTCGCGTCTAAGGACGCCGACGCTCGGCGCGAAGCTATCTCCCTGCTGGGTCAATATCGGCGCGAAGACAGTCTGGGCGTCTTGGGCAAAGGATTTCGAAACTCCAAGCCCCCGGAAAGAACCCTTTTTCTTTCAGCGATTGTCAGTATTGGGGCCCCCAAGAACCGCCAGTTCTTCGAAAACGTCTTCGCGCTCAAAGGCTTTACTCAGGAAGAACGGATTCTTGCCGCACAGGCCCTCGCCCGCATCGGCACGCTCCAGTCAACAGCCCCGCTTGCCCGAGCATTGCTGACTGCAAAGGGCCAGGAACGCATCCAAGTGTTGGATGCTCTTGCGGAAGCTGGTGAGAAGGTGCTCAGTTTGACCACGCTCAAACCTGCAGACCGTCTTCACCTTGCCACCCTCATCCGCGGACCAAGAGCCGACGCGCTTCTTTCATCGGCGATTCGTTCTTCGGGACAAGGCTGGGAGAGTTTGTTGCGCGCGTGCAACGGTCGCGAAGGATTGACGCCCGCCCTGACGGCTCTGGCGACCAAGCTCGATCCGAAGAAACAGAGCGCGAAAATCGTCAAGATCATGGAAACGCTGAACACCACGCGGTCCGGTCAAAAAGAGCTGAAGAAGCTGGAAGCACACCCCAAGATTGGCGGATTAGCCATGCGCACGCTAAGACTATCGGCGAACACTCGCTGAAGCTCCCAGCTATGAAGAGGCTACGGCTGAAGCCCCGCCTGGAGAAATGATCCTCCCTTGCTGTCGTGCTTGACGGACCCTTTCAATCGCCTCCTTTTCAAGCGCGTGTTCAAAGGATCGGAAATCCGCCAGCTTGAAGCCGTGCTTCACCGCCCATCGCTGAGTTTCCTCCACCTGCTCGACCGTAACGTCCTTACCCAGCGTGTAGTGCTCAATGCGCCCCTCAAGAGCAAGCATCATGGTTTCGCACATGCAGGCGTAGGCAGTCTTGGGCTCAAAGCCAAAGTCCATGCCGAAATCGACATCACCGGGCACGGAGATCACACCGCCCTCGATAACAAGGACATCCGGGCGCTCTTTGACGACCTTGGCCTGAACGTCGCGAGGACGAGCAACGTCGCATACCACCGAGCCCGCTTTGAGATGCTTGGGCTCGATGATCTCTGTATCAGCCGATGTGACCGTAATCACGACATCGGCCTCACGCAGAACGCTGAGATCGGTGGTTGCTGTGGCGTTCGGCAGCAAGTCAGCCACCGCCTGCGTCCTTGGTAGGTCACGACCGACAACAAAGGTCTTGGCAAACTGCGGAGCCAGGATGATGGAGCAGGTCTTGCCGATAGAGCCGGTTGCACCGACAACGGCAAGCGTGGCCTCCGCAGGGACGATTCCCACCAGCTCAGCGGCTTTCAGCGACCCTTCGATTGCGGTGGCTACGGTGTAGCTGTTTCCGCTGGTCACCGCAATGCGCGAACGTTTGGAGAGGGTGATACCGCCGTCGGCGGCAACTGCCGTAAAGGCTCCCAGCCCGACGACCTCTGCCCCTAGATCAGCCGCCATCTCGGTGCACTGCCACAGCTTTTCGGTGGCAAGGTCGGCAAGAGACTTGTCGCTCAGCTGTCGAGCGGTAAGGGGGCAGGCGATAAACCACCCTTCGGTCTTCTCGCCATGAATAGACTCCACACCCTTGATCTCGCTCATCAGGATCGGCCCCTTCTTCTTCAAGAACTGTTCGATGAGGAAGTCGGGAACGAACCGGGCAATGGGATACTTGCGGGCGGCGTCCTTCGCCGTCATGGGGTGGATGATAAATGCAAAGCGCTTCAAGGCTGTGTTCCCTTAGCTTTCAGCCAGAATCGTACCTTAGGAGGTCTCCTGTATCTTGAGTACGTTTGGATGCCAATTCAGTTTGGCGAGCGTGTCCAAATAGTCCTTCTCGGTCAAATCTTCGGGACGTTTTCCAAGCAGCGCAACCACGACACCCTCCATGACGTTGGTGGCAAACGTTTCGCCGCCCATGACCGGCGTGGTGGTGATGATCTTCTCCACTCCGGCTTCCCGGAAGAAGTCGATCGTATGCTTGCGGAGGGTTTGGGTGATGATGGTCTTTCCAGGCATCTTGTCCGGCGCATACCGTTTCACAAAGTGAGTGTCGCCCGCGATCACCGTAGCCTCATCAAAAGCCCAGCCGAATTTCGGCGTTCGCTTATCCTGCTTCTCCCCCGTAGGATAGAACCACTTAAATGGCAGTCGGGTGATCAGCGGAAGCGATAGCGCTCCAATCAGCTTCACCGTGCTGTATTTTCGAACCCTGAACGGTAGGCCGATCCCGAACATGAGGTCGCCATAAACGACGTTCGGGCAAAGCTCTGACAAGGCTTGGGCCATGCCATAGCGGTCGACCGCCGAAACGAGCAATACCCGCTCCTTTTGGAAATCAAGGATGCCCTCTTCCTGCAGGGTGTAGATCGTCTTGCGCTCAAGCGTATGCTTGAGGCCGCTGCCATCCACGACCGGGGTCTGCTTGCACTGCTGCGCAATCTTGAGAATCTGCCGGAAGGCGTACCGCTTCTCCCCGATTACCAGGTAGATATCCGCCCCGCCAACGCCAAGCGCATCCACTTTGCCGTCAAGCTCGCGGAACATGGCCGAAAACTTGTCCATGTCGCCGTCGGTGCCAATGCGCTCGATGCGAAACTGCTCGCCGAGGATCTCAACCTCGTGCTCTTTATTGCCCTTGGAAGAGCCCAGACTGATGGAGACAACACGCTTCATTGAATTCGTTGGCAAGTGGTTATCAGGTGGTCGGCAGGTAGTTATCAGGGCGTAGTGAAGACTGGTCAAGAGCAGAATTCTCAGATATAGAACAACATGCTAACAACTTGTCAACCACCTGCCGACCACTTGCCGACGGCTTCGGTCTACTGGCCGACCACCTGACAACGCCCCTAGTAAACCGCAATAACCTCGATCTCAACATCCACATTCTTCGGCAGGCCAGCCACCGCAACCGTGGAGCGAGCCGGAGGGACATCGCCCATATAGCCGCCATAGACCTTGTTCACCGCTGCGAAGTGGTCCATCGAGCTGAGGAAGATGGTCGTCTTGACGACGTTGGCGAACGTCAAGCCAGCGGATTCCAGCATCCCTTTGATGTTCTGCATGACCTGCTCGGTCTGGGTTTCGACATCGCCTGTGACCAAGTCGCCAGACGGGGCGAGCGGAATTTGCCCGCTGCAGAAAAGGAAGCGGCCTTCGGCGCGAATAGATTGACTGTAAGGGCCGATCGCGCCCGGCGCGTTATCGGTGGAATGAGCCTCTCGGAGCATGAGGGGATGTTACCTTCGCGAACTGCCTGTCGAATAAGTGCTGGGCATGGGACTCAGCAGCAATGCGAAAGCTCTCGCATCCGCAATGTTGATACAGCCACAGAACGAGTGACCAGGCTATACCTGTTAGGGTATAGCCTGGTCACTCGTATATCAGGGGTTTTCCGCTCAACCAGAGTAGTTGCAGGTGACGGAGATTGAGCTCCCAGCTTCAACGAAGGTCCATTCGTTGGGCGTATCCGTGTGGTAGCTCCACTTGTCGGTCGAATATGTATAGGTCGCCTTCAAATAGACCGAATCGGCCACGCCGAACTGTATCGTTGCATCCCCTTTCAGCGAGAGCGTGTACGATTTGCGCACTTGCCCCAAGGTAACCGTTTCGTTGATGACACCCTCGCTGTAGATGTTCCATTCCTGGTCGCTTTTGGTGCCGTTGTAGATGAATAAAGTTTTGTTTCTCATGTGCTTCCTCCCCGAAGCTGCGATCCTGGCGGTTGAGGACAGTGCCGGTCAGCCTTCACATACAGACTGACGACATTGCCCAGTACCAATAGAATCGTTGACCCAGTATAAATAACAGGATCGAAAAATGGAAGGAGCATTCATCTATCCGATGTCAGATATCCAATATCCAAACGCAGAGCGGCCCGGCGGGGTGGGATCGCCGGGCGCAGCTCTAACGGATTAGCGGGTTATTACCGCTTCATATTGATCAAGTCTTGGAGCATCTCGTCGACAGTGGTAACCACACGAGTGTTCGCCTGGAAGCCACGCTGGGTGACAATGAGTTCGGTGAACTCGTTACCGATATCGATGTTCGACTGCTCAAGGAAGCCGGAGCTGATGGTGCCGCGACCGCCAGAGACGGGAGGTCCGATAACCGGAACGCCCGAGTTGTCATTGTTGCGCCAAAGGTTGTTGCCCATGCGCTCAAGACCGTTCGCGTTCGGGAAGATCGCCATCGCGATCTGACCAAGCGGTCGAGCAAGACCGTTCGTGTACAGACCGGTGATGATGCCGTCCTGACCGATCGAGAACGACTGAAGCGATCCGGGAGGGAAACCGTTCTGGTTTGCAGCCTGAACCTGAGTCTCCGAAGCCAGCTGGGTAACACCGGTAAAGTCCATGTCCACCGTAAAGGCGGGAGCGCCGCCCGCTGCCGGGGTAATGGTGATGGTTGCCGGGGAACCTGTGCTGAGGGCGCCAGTGTTCGGATCGAAAACGAGGTTGCCGGAACCCGTAACCGTTTCACCGTTGGTACCTGCGAACGAGTAGTTCCAGGTGTCGGCGCCGGTTTTGATCAGTCGGAGGTTGATGTCGTGCTGGGCGCCAAGGCTGTCAAAGACGCGGACGACAGTTTCGCGATAAGCAGGATTCGGATAGGCGGGAGGACCGGGGTTAGCCGTTTCTCGAGCATCCAGGTTGCCTGCCCATCGAACATCGGTGGTGACCTGAACAGCCGTTCGAGCGCCGATCGGAACGCGGAGCATGGAGCTCGGCCCGATAGGAGCGTTGGTATCGATGTTTCCAGTCGCCGAGTCTGCGGTCCAGCCCAGAAGTCGCTGACCGGTAGCACGGTGAACCAGGTCGCCGTTGCCGTCAAGGTCGAATGCGCCGTCTCGAGTGTAGGATGTACCGTCGCCGTTGCCGACCAGGAAGAAGCCGTTGCCCTGAATGGCCATGTCGGTCGGTCGGTTGGTGGCGTTGAGGGATCCCTGCTCGTTGCTGATGTCCGTACCAGAGATCAAGACGCCAAGGCCGTACTGGATCGGGTTGAGACCGCCAGCGCTTGCTGTGGGTCGGGACGAGCCTCGGATCGTCTGGGCGAGCATGTCCTTAAAGGTAACTCGGCTGCCCTTATAAGCCGTGGTATTGACGTTGGCAAGGTTATTGCCGATGACGTTCATTCGGGTCTGCTGAGCTTTGATACTCGCAACACCCGCTAGCATTGCCTGCAACATGGTTCTATATCCTCCAGTGATTGCGGGCTTTTCTGGGTTGGCGCTTCTGGCCTTCCCGATGCATCCGAAGATCGCTCTTCAGTCCTGCTTTTCTTGCCCGCTCCTTATTTAGTTCACACTTATGTTATCGGCATTTCGCCGACAGTCTTTAGACAGGACTACACAATTACTGCGCTGTCTATATTTGTAAAAACATTCTCCTTCAGCATCTGCTTATCCACAGCCGTAATGACCGTGCGATTCTTGATGCTGACAACCAGCGCGACGTCATCGACCATGACCAGAGACTCCTTTGCGCCCTTGGTTGCGGCCTTTTCCACGCCCTGCATCACACGCTCCCACTGCTCTCCCTCAAGCTGAATATTTCGGCTCTGAAGGCGTGTCTCAGCGTGTCCGCTCAGCTTCAGACGGTCTTGCAGAACAGCCTTAAAGTCGGCTCCGAGCTGCTCCCGCTGCTGAACGGTCGGCTGGTTGGTTCGGGTTACCTGCTGCGTTGAAAGCAGATCGGCTACCCTTGAGTTTTGGATGCGGTTATCCATGACTTCTATTATCCATTAAGATTGAGACACTGAAAGGATTTGACTGACTTTTACGTCAACAAGTCCTCCATTAGCCTGCTTCAGCGAGACGTAGTATGCACCGCTCTGGGAGAATACTTTCTGCACCGTTCCCGAAACCGTGGTGTTGAAAGGATCGTCACCTTCGGTCATCGGTCGGAACGCCGTCACCTGCTTGCCAAGCATGCCTGCGGCCTGCGTGATCTCTGCCGATTTGTTCAGCTTGTCCATGCCTTGCACGGTACCGAGCTGAGCCATCTGGGCAAAGAAATCGCGATCATTCATCGGCTCCAGCGGATTCTGGTTAGCTAACTGGACGGTCAGCAGCCTCAAAAAGGTGTCCATATCCAGTTCGCCCTTCGGCTTTGCAGCGTTCGGAACGTAGTAATACGGATTCACATCGGTCGGTTGAATTCCATCTGGCATCTTATTTCTCCTAAATCCAAAGGTTGACTCCGCCTGCTGCCTTGGCAACATAGCTGCGAGTCTCGGCCACGCTCATCGCTCCGCCGCGATCACCCTGCGACCAGCTATTTCCGGTCTGGGTTTGCGGCTGCATGTTGCGGCTCTGCTGCTGTCGGTTCGGTGCGTCCTGCGTCAGCGTCTGGCTGCTCACATCGACGTTCACCAGGCTGATTCCACGCTGATCGAGGGCCTGTTGCAAGAGCGGTCGGCTCTGCTCCAGCGCTTGTCGAACGGCTTCGTGGCTGGCCGCGATGTGCGCCTCCACTTCATTGCCGCTCGACTTGATCGTCATGGTGACTTTGCCAAGATCGAACGGCTCAAGATGAATCGTCACGCCGTTGCGCGGTCGCGCAGCCGCCAGCGATTCCAGCCGATCGGCAACCTGTCGAAGCACATGGCTTGCGGTTGCGCGGTCCAGAGGCTGAACCTCTGCTTTCGCATCGACGGTTGCCGCATTCTGCGCCGGAGCATTCACCGTGTTCGTGGTGTAAACCGGCTGTGCCTCGGCTCTTGAAGCAGGCTGGACGGCATCCTCGATCTTGTTGAAGATCGCGGATCGTGAAACTTCGTTCTTGCTGTCGGTCGGCTCAGCCTCAACGGCTCCCTTATACTCCGAATTAGGCTGTCCGGGCTTTGCAGGAGCATTGGGGTCGTTCGGCTTGTAGGATGCGTTGGGATTGTCCTGACTCTTGTTCTGCAGGTCGCTCTTCGACTGGCCATCTGACTGTGCCTGAGCGTCCGACTTTGAGGCGATGAACGCTTCGGACTTTGAATCGCCAAGCTTTTCAGCTTTGGATTCGCCCTCGACAGACTTAGGAGCGTTCTGCGCCTTGCTGTCTTCCCCGCTTGCGTGGTGAACCGCCTTGATGCTGTCGCCAAAAGTTGCCGCTCGGCTTGTATCTGCCTTGCTGGCAGGCACCGGTTCGGCTGGCTTGGGCATTGGCTTAAAGGCGTCGCCCTTGATTTCGGGCACTTCTTCAGCGGGCTTGGGAGTCGGCTCGATGAGCTCATCCTTGTTGTCGACCTTCGAGTTCGATCCGAAGTAGTCAGATCGGCTTACAGGCTCTTTGCCCTCGGTCGGCAGCTGCTCAGCGGGATACGGGATCGTCTCAGAGAGCATCTCCGAGCGAGACTCCATATCACGCTTCTCGATTGGATTCGGCTCAACAGCGGGCGTCTGTGCAGAGCGCGTCGCTTCGGCGCGTGATGCTCCAGACTTTTCGTCAAGCTTCGCAGACTTGGAAAGATCTGCATCGCTGATCGCAATCGCCTCGTCAGTCGCGGCTTTTGCCGCTGCCTCATTCAAGGTTGCGTCAAACACGACTGGCAGCTCGACATCCGTCGTTGGCTGTGCCTTTGTCTCGACGGGCTTTGCATCCACTGCGCCCACAGTCGGCACTTCCTGATTCATCGGCTCGACGGCAGGGACGTAGATGGCCTGATCCGGCATCATCGACATCACCATCGCGCCTGCACTCAGGAAAGCCTGGACAGACTGGCTCTGCAATTCGGGAGATTTGGTGTCGCCCTCGGAGGTCTCTCCGGGGTTCTGGGCAGGCATCGGTGCATCGACGGTAACGCCATCGAAGAATCCCTCAGTGAGATTCTTCATTGCTGCCAGGAGGTCCAGTTCTTGGAAAGGAGCATTCGGCTCAGTCTTTCCCGCTTCCTCAGGCAGCGTCAGCACGCTGATCCCTGGTGGGGGCTCAGGTCCTGGCGGCGCTCCAGATCGCACCGTACCCATAGCGCAGTCAAAGCCAGCTTTGACCGCAGGCATGTCTGCCTGTGTCGCGCTCGGGTTGACTACCGCCATCAGGATCGGCGAAATACTCATAGGTTTGAACTCCTTCTAAGGGCTCATTAGGATGATCGGCAAGTCCCTGGCAAAAACTACAGGGTTTTTGAGATATTCGCGATCCGGGTCATATAAGTCCCACCGCCGGAACGCAATCCGTCACGCAAGAACCCCTATCTGCCATAATTCGAGCAACGTGACGATGCCTATCTCACTATCCCAATATCAGGGCGTCCTGTTTGACGTGGACGGCACGCTTGTGGATTCGATAGAGATGATCGTCGCCGGGCTGGGCGACATGTACGAAAAGTACTTCAACTTTCGCCCGTCCGAAGAGCAGCTCAAAAGCATTATTGGGCTTCCCCTCACCGCACAGGTGGGCATGATGTCTGAGCACCGATATACGCCAGACACTCTGGAAGAAGCACAAAACTACGCGATCGAGCGCTTTAAGTACCACGAATCAAAGGAGAAGGTTTTTCACCCTGCGGTTTCGGCGATGAGAAGGCTTTATGAGCTGGGCTACGGTATCTGCCTGGTGACCAGCAAGTCCACCGTCGAGATTGAGCAGTTTATGGATAGGTTTCCGGCTTCGGACGCCGTCACGACAACCGTGTGCGCCTCCGATGTTCCGAAACCCAAGCCCGCCGCCGACAGTGCGCTCCTCGCTTGCCAAAAGCTGGGTATCCAGCCAAGCCAGGCGCTGATGATCGGCGATTCGATTTATGATCTGCAATGCGCTCGCGCTGCCGGCATGACCGCTATCGGTGTGTCCTATGGGGCCACACCGTTTGAGACGCTGGAAGCGCAAAGCCCTGACTACGTTTTTCACCGACCTGACGATCTGCTCCAATGGGTTGAGCAGACCGCAACACAACGCCATGCTACGCAAGAAGAATTCGTCTCAACAGCCTGAGGCCAAGCCTCAACAGACAACCGAAGAAAAGACCGCCGCTAAAAAGCCACAAGCCAAGACGGCCAAGGCCACTGAATCGGCAAAACCCGCCGCTGGCTCAAAGCAAATCAGCAAGACGACAGCAAAGGCTGTCGAAAAGCCTGCGGCCAAGACCAAGGCCGAAGTAGCGCCAAGTGCGCCATCCAAGCCCGCTTCAAAGCCAAAGACGGCGCAGAATAAGCCTGCGGCTGCCACTGAAAAGCCAGCAGCGAAGACTGTTGCCAAACAGCCTGCGACGCAAGCTAAGCCTGAGCAAACGGCAAAGCCCGCATCAAGGAACCAGCCTTCTGCAAAGGCAAAACAGCCGACCGCGAAAGCGACGCCCGCCGCACAGCCAGTGAAACCGAAGGCTTCAAAGCCGCGAAACTCTAAAGAGATCGTAGGCGGCGAGGATCTGGTGATCGAATTCCGCGCGCCTAAGAAGGCGGGCAAACCCGCAGCCAAGGCCGCAGAGCCTCGTGCCCCGAAGGAAGAAGCGGTCTTCGACGACCCAATGCCGATCCCTGGCTTTGAAGAAGAAGGCTGGATGATCTCTTGGCGAACAGCCGACCGGTCGAAGCCGCGAACGGCAAAACAGCCCACCGCCGCTGCCGCTGCATCCGAAAGCGCTGCCGAATCAGAGGATGAAGGCGCACGAAAGGGACGACGCCGTCGACGAGGTCGCGGTCGCGGCAAGGAAAAGGAGGAGACTCCAGCCGAGCTGTCGGACCTTGGTGATTTGGAGACCGGCGACATGCCGGAGATCATGTTCCGCTCACGCGACGGTCAGACTGAACAGCCCGCCAAACCGCGCGATAACAAGCGCGGTCGGGATTCAAGACGCCGAGAACCCGCAGCAGAAAAGCAGGCGGAGCCGCCAAAGCCGCTGATCCCCGAGCTTCCGGTCAAGCCTGTCAAGCCGCTGATTCCAACTCCGAAGGATGCCCCGCAGGTTATCACGCGCAACGGCATTCCGACGATCGTGCGCAACCAGAGGGTCTATCCGCCGATGGCGTTCTTTGGCAGCGCATCAGACGAGCGTCGTGCCAACAACGTGATGGATCAGATTCGCCGCGCTGGCGAAGCTGGAATCCACCTGCATTCACTTCTGATCGAATTCGAAATCAACCCGGAAACCGTAGCCGACGATGTCTCGCTCGCGGCCTACCTGCTCGCGCAAACCATCGAGCACGACAAGGAAGCGCAGGTGATCTTCCGGCTCGCGTTCATGGCGCCTTCGGCATGGCAGGACAGGTTCCCCAATGCTCGCTACCTGAACGAAGCAGGCAGACTCGCGGAGCCGAGCGTCTGCGACGATGAGTTTTGGAACGTCGCCCGAGACTGTCTGGCAGAGTTCATTACCGCCGTCCGACGACTCCCTCAGAGCAGCCACATCATGGGCGTTCACCTTGAGCGCGGCGAGTGGTTCCACTCGGCGGATTGGGGTTATGACACCTCCAGATCAGCCGTTGAGAAATTCCGCGACTGGGCTCGGATGCGCTATCGAAACGACGTGGTTGCGCTTCGCGCCGCTTGGTTCGACGGTACCGCAGACTTCGCCACGCTCCAAATCCCAGCTTTCACAAGCCAGCACGATTTGGGTGAGAAGCTCATCCGAGTCAATCGCAAGGAGCGGCGATGGGTGGACTATCACCTCTTTCTGAGCGACGCCACCGTCGAACGGATTGCCGATCTGGCATACACCGCCAAGGAAGCCAGCGAAGGCAACTTCCTTGTGGGCGTCAGCTATGGCTACACGTTCGAATGGTCGCACCCATCCAGCGGACACCTTTCACTGGGCAAGCTCTTGCGCACGCCGGAAGTCGATATCATCGCCGGTCCGCCCAGCTACCGCACCCGCGAAGCTGGCGGCAGCGCTCCCTTCCCCACCCCGATTGACAGCTTCTCCCTGAACGGCAAGCTGTTCCTGAGCGAGGAAGACTACAAGACTGCGATCGGCACCTACAAGGAACCGGACGACTTCAATCCGGTCATCAAAACGCCGCAGGCGTTGGAAGCCGTGCATTGGCGCGGACTGGGCATGGCGCTGGCACACGGATCAGGCGTTTGCTGGATGGACCTCTGGGGCAACGGCTGGCTGAATACTCCGTCTATCTGGACGCGCGGCGAACAGGGGCAGTCATCCCTCACAACCCGTATGGGTGCCAATCTCACCGCGCCGGACGTTGCCGTCTTCATCGACGAGCGGGCCCTAGCCTATCTGGTAGACCAAGAATCGTTTGCCCTCCTGGTGCAGAACGTTCGAGAGAGCGTGCTTCGATCCGGTCTTTCGGCGGGTTTCTACCTGCTGAGCGACCTCACGCACCGAGAGCAGTTCCCTGAGTCCAAGCTTTACATCTTCCTGAACGCGTGGGATATCCGCCCTGAACTACGCGCCGCGATCAAGACGCGATTGCAGAGGGACAACAAGGTTCTCTTCTGGCTCTACGGAGCAGGCATCTTCGATTCCGGCCGCGAGGCTCTGGAGCGAGCGAGGGAGATCACCGGCATCGCCCTCAAGCCACAGCCATTCTCCAGCCGCACCGGAACCACGCTGCTGAACCGGCGACACCCGCTCTGCGAGGCGTTTGGCGACCAGAACATGATCGGCGGAGAGGCGCTGGACCCAAGCTACTTTGCCATCCCCGAAGATTCGACCGTGCTGGGCGAATACACCCAAACCGGTCTGCCGAGCTTCGTGATCCGAGAATTCCGCGAGGAGAAGGATCGCAGCCTGCACTGGACTTCTGTCTTTATGGGCGAGCCCGTGGTGACTCCAGCTCTGGTTCGCGCATTGGGCCAGCTTTCGGGAGCGCACGTCTGGAACTTCCAAGACGACGTGGTCCATGTCCGCGCGCCGTTCCTGACCGTTCACTGCACCGGCACAGGCCCGCGCACGATCACGCTTCCCAGCAACTGGGCGGCTTACAGCCTGTTGCGCGATCAATGGGTTCAGATGGAATCGACGAGCGTGAAGTTCCACGCAATCGACGGTTCAACCCACGTCTTCCTAGTTGGCGTGAAGAGCGAGCTCGAAGCTTTGCTCGCCACCTCACCAAGCGATCTGCTCACCATCGACGACATCCCCACCAAGGATGAGAACACCGTTCGCTACGACCTCATGACGTTCGACGTCCAGGTCATGGCCTTGAACGATTGGATGGAGGGCGGACTGCCAGAAGAGGTTTCTGAAGACTGGTTCTTGCCGCGCAACCTCTTTGAATCGCAAGAACAGGCTGAAGCCGATGGCGAAGACCCCGATATGAGCGTCGGTCGACATCGTCGCCGACGAAAGCGCGGGCGAAGCGGAGATGGCGAACAGAAAGGCGGCATGCCTTCGTTCACTTTCCGCAGTTCGAGCGGTGGAGGCTCGGAGAGCCAAGAATCGCGCGTGGAGCCCATTGGCAGCGACATTGAGATGAGCGTCGTCTTCCGCAAGAGGGATTAATGATGAAGGCAGGCTACGTCGCGCTCATCGGTAAGCCCAACGTCGGCAAGAGCACCCTTCTGAACGCCTTTGTGGGCCAGAAGGTGAGCATCGTCAGCAACCGCCCGCAAACGACCAGGAAGCGCGCTCTGGGCTTTGCGCAGGGCGGTGGCTATCAGATCGCCTTTGTCGATACGCCTGGAATCCACGAACCCCACACCGAGCTTGGCAAGAGCATGGTGCGGCAGGCACAGTCTTCCCTCGCCGACGTGGATCTCATCCTGATCGTCGTCGATGCTTCAAAGCGACCGGATGATCTGGACAAGCGCATTGCCGCGATTATTTCGCCTGAGGTACGTGGCAACACTCCAGTGTTGCTGGTCCTCAACAAGATGGACCTTCTCGCGGCAGAGCACGTTCAGGATCGCATCGATACATGCCGTGAGCTGTTCTTCGTCGGTGAAGACGATTACATGTTCACCACGGCAACTCGACGGCATAACCTGGACAAGCTTCTGAGCATGATTCTGGATCGCTTGCCCGAAGGCGAAGCGATGTTCCCCGACGACGAATTCACCGACCAGTCCACCCGATTCTGGGTATCCGAACTGATTCGGGAGCAGGTCGTTTCAGGCACTCGTCAAGAGCTTCCCCATGCCACAGCAGTGCGCATCGACGAATGGGAGGAAGACCCCAATATTCTGCGCATCAGCGCAACCATTCTCGTAGAGAAGCCAAGCCAGCGTGCGATCATCATCGGACGTGGCGGCGAATTCATCAAGAAGATTGGAACGCAAGCACGGCTGCAGATTGAAGAAGCCCTCGGACGCAAGGTTTATCTGGACCTGCACGTTTCGCATGCCGAAGATTGGCGCATGAATCGCCGGGTGCTCAAAGAGCTTGAGTATTCCGACTAGCCAGATCGCTGATATCTGATATCTGATATCTGATATCCGATCACCGATCACCGATCTCCGATCTCCGATATCTGATATCCCAAACAAAGCGGGCTCTGAGAAATCTCAGAGCCCGCTTTGTTGATTTGTCGGCACGACTTATTCGTCGTCGAGGTTCTTGCGACCCTGCTCGCTGACACCGCGTCGGCGACGCACCTGACCGTAGCCAGAGGCCGATCCTGAACCAGCCTCGCCTACAGGCGTGTGGCTTGCCGTCTGCTGAGCCAGAATGCGCATCTTCTGCCGCTCTTCAGCAGCGATGCCCATAAGCCCAGCCTTATCTCCCTTGCCACTCATGATCCACTTGTCGATCACGTAAAGGATCGGCGATGCGTTCCAGATGGAGGAGTAGGTGCCAGAGACGATGCCGCAGAGCATGATCACATTGAAGAAGCGCAGTTCCGGCGTTGCCGAACCGAACCAGATCAGGATAAGCAGTGTGACGATAACCGTCGAAGACGTGTTGATCGAACGTGCAATCGACTGTGTAATCGACCTGTCGATCAGAGTCTCCAGATTCTCACCCGCAGTGCCCTTACGCAAGTTCTCACGGATTCGGTCGAAGATAACGATCGTATCGTGCGTTGAGAAGCCGATCACGGTAAGCATCGCGGTAATGAAGAGCGCGCTGACTTCCCATCCGAAGATGAAGCCAAAGACCGCCGCCAAACCAATAACTACCAAGACGTCGTGGAAGAGCGCACCAATCGCTGCTGTTGCAAACCGCAGACCGACGGCAAACCCACCCATGCTGAATCCAAACCGGATGGCAAGATAGATGATGATCAGGAGGGCGCTGAAGACGATGCCCTTGATCGCACTGGTCTTGGTTTCCGCAGCGACGCTCGGGCCAACTTCGGTAAAGCTTCCAACGTCCTCAGTCTTAAAGCCAGCCAGCTCGGTCAGCTTGTCACGTCGTGCTTGGGCTGTCTCCAGACCCTGCAAGGGTCCGGTGACTGGCACAGTCACGTACATGATCTTCTCTTCCTTGCCGCTGTCCTTGTCGGTAAACGAAGCAAACTTGATGTTGCCGCCCTTCACGCCCGCATCTTCCAGCTTCTTCGAAACCTCAGCCGTGGACAGGTTCGCATAGTTGCTCAGCTTATAGCCGCCTTCCAGACCGCCGGTGAATTCGACGTTCGGCTTCAGTCCGCCGATGCCGATAAAGATAAAGCCCGGGATGATGGTCAGAACCGAGATCGCAAAATACTTGTTGCGCTTTCCAACAATCTTGAGCGACTTCTCAGAGGCGCTCGCTTCGAGTCCTTCACCAAACCACTGTCGGCTCAGACCGTACCACTTCGGATTCGCGCCCAGGCCAGAACCGACGAGGAAGATCAGAAGCGAGCGGGTGATGATGACTGCGGTGAACAGCGAGATCGCGACACCGACAATCAGGGTCGTCGCAAAGCCCTTGACCGGGCCCGAGCCAAGCATCGCCAAAACCAGCGACGTGAGGATCGTACAGGCGTTGGAGTCAACGATAGCGGAGAGGGCTCGCTTAAAGCCGATCTCAATCGCCGATTCCAGCTTCTTGCCTTCGCGCATCTCTTCCTTCACGCGTTCGAAAACAAGAATGTTAGCGTCGACCGCCATGCCGATGGACAGGATAAAGCCGGCGATAGCCGCAAGCGAGAAGGTCGCATGCATCAGCTTCAGCGCGGTCAGCGTGAAGAGGATATAGAGCAGCAGCGCAACCAGTGCGACGATGCCGGGGAAAACGTAGTAGACGACAACGAAGGCGGCGATGATGGCAAAGGCGATCATGCCTGCGGTCATGATCTGACCGAGTGCGGCCTTTCCAATCGTCGGGTCAACCTTTTCACTTCGGATTTCAATAAGGTCGACGGGAAGCGAACCAGACTTCACCATCTCTGTCAGCGACTTAACATACTGCGGAGTGAAGTCGCCGGTGATGACTGAGCCATCGCGAAGGATGGTTCCCTTCTGGAGCGGGGCCATGCTCAGGACTTTGCCGTCCAGAACGATCGCAACGTTCTCTTCCTTGTCGCGGAATCGGCGGCTCCACTTCTCCATCGCATCAGAGCCTTCGCTGCTATAGCGGAAGCTCGGAATATAGTTGCCGCTCGCTTCCTGCTGGCTTCGAGCATCGATGATTTCGTCGCCAGATACGATCAGGTCCCAGCCTTTGATGATCGCGTCGTATTCGGGGTTCTTTCTCTGCGGCGCGCTCGGATTGTTTGGATCCTTGTCCAGATACGGCTTGATTTCGACATCAGGCGCATTGCGCTTCGAGAAGGTAACGATAGGCTCTTCGCCTTCCTTCTCGTTATTCTTGATATCGTAGGCTCGATAGCTAACCTGGCGAGTGTTCACGTTCTTCGCGTGATACATCTCAATGCGCGCCGTGGTGCTCATGACCCGACGGGCTTCGTCGATGTTCGTGGTGCCAGGGAGCTCGACGATAAATTGATCTTCGCCTTTGGTCTGAACGACAGGCTCAGCAACTCCAAGGCTTCCAAGCGCACGGTTCTCAAGAATCTTAACCAGGTTTGCTCGGATGGCACCGAGCTCCTGACGCTGGTCCTGCTTGAGCCGCGAGGCATCCATCTGATACGTAAAGCGAACGCCGCCGCTTACGTCAAGACCATAGTTGATCTTCATGGCGGAGAAGCCCCACCACGACAGTCCTGCCAAAACAACAACGATGAGAAGGAATAGATAACTACGCGACCGCAAGGAAATCTCCCATACCCCTTTTGAAAGGGGGACTGAAGGCGAATTATACCGAACTCGGCGGGTTCGCCGTCAGAACCTTAGGGCATTACGGCAATGCAGCATGCATGCGTTCCTGCCCGCTCAGCAACGAAACGGAAATGGGGCGGATTCAGTCTTTCGCCCAGAACATCGGGCCGGCTGATTCCTCGATGACGGCCTGCTTCAGACACTGCACCGCTTTGCGCAAGCCTTCCATCGAGCTCATCAGGCCATCTTCATGCTCGACGGACAGCACATGGTCGTAACCGACCATGCGCAGATTCGAGACGAAATCTTTCCACCAATCCACGCCATGCCCGTACCCACAGCTTCGGAACACCCATGATCGGTTGAGGATATCGCCGTAAGACTTGGTGTCCAGATTGCCGTTGCGGCCCGAGTTATAAGGGTCGATCCGCGTATCTTTGGCGTGGACGTGATAGAGCGCTCCCTCGGCACCAAGCTCTCGCACAGCCGCAATCGGGTCAATTCCCTGCCACCAGAGGTGCGATGGGTCAAAGTTGGCGCCGATGGCATCCCCGTTCTTGCCGCACGCATTACGAAGCTTGAGCAGGGTGTCGTTGCTGTAGACCACAAACCCGGGATGCATCTCGATGCAGAACTTGACGTTGTGCTCTTTCAGATACGCGGCCTGCCTCCTCCAGTAAGGGATCACGCGCTTCGACCACTGCCATTCCAGCACATCGCGGAACTCGTCAGGCCAGGCGCAGGTCACCCAGTTCGGGTTCTTTGCGTTGGGGTTGTCGCCAGGACATCCGCTGAAGCCGTTCACGCATCCCACACCCATCAGGCTCGCCAGCTTGACGGCTTTGACGAAAACCTCATGGTGCTCGTCGGCGATTCTCTTATTCGGATGAAGCGGATTGCCGTGCACGCTGATCGCGCTGATCGTCAGCCCTCGCTTTTCAACTTCCTTGGCGACACGATCACGCTCTGCCTTGCTGTCCAGCATCTTGTCCACGTCGAGGTGGGCTGAGCCAGGGTAGGCCCCTGCTCCAAACTCAACAGCCTGAATGCCTTCGGCTTTGACAATGTCCAGCGTTTCCGTGAGCGACTTGTCTCCAAACAGTGCGGTGAAAATCCCGATCTTCATGTTTCAGCGGTCTCCGTAATGAGGCCATAGCTTACACGCCGTCTTGGCGGAACTGGTACCGATTGTTTGGTCCTTTGAAGCAGATTTATTGACGCTCGCGCGCACATGCGCGATGATTGGGTTGGAGCTCCCCTATGAGTGATGACCGAATTCCGGAGATTCTTCAGCGCATCTACGCCCTTGAGGGCAGGGTTGCGGTCCTGGAAGGACGCCCTCAGCCGATAAAGCAGCCGGCTTATATTCCGCCACCGATGGCCTTCCCCAAGGAAGAGATTGCGGCGCCGCCTGTGCAGGCCAAGGCTCTTTGGGATATTCAGGCTGGTCAACCGCCTGCGATGCCTTCACAGCCCGCTCCTGCTCAGTCCACAGTGCCTTCGACTGTTCACAAGGCAACCGCCGAAGAAACCGAGCAGGCGCTGGGCGGCAAGATTCTTCCTTGGACTGGCGCGGGGCTGGTCCTTCTCGGAATCACCTATCTGACTGCCTTGGCAATCCAGCGGCATCTGATCACGCCAGGAATGCAGTTCGGAGGCGCGGTCCTGCTCTGTCTGGCCTTTCTGGCTGTCGGCATCTGGAAAGATCGGCAGAACGAATCCATCGGTCAGCTTTTGATCGGGCTGGGATCAGCCGGACTCTATCTGACCTTCGCAGGCGGAAATCTGACGTTTGACCTCTATTCAGGCACCACAATGGTCGGCCTGTTCGTGCTTCATTCCGCCGCAAACCTTGCTTTCGGGTCGCATCGCGGCTCAAAGCCGTTTGTCGTCTTGGGCATGCTGGGTGGCTTGATGGCCAGTGTCATGCCATTGATGAACAGTGGCCCACGGACGCATGAAAACTGGCAGTTGTCTCTCGTGCTTCACGCCTGTGTCACGGCCGCAACGATGGGAATCTGCATCAAAAAACAATGGGACGACGTTCTTGCACGCTATCTGCTGCTTGCGTTCTTTCTCCTCTTCCCTATCGCCATGAAACTGCCGGGCGCAGAATCCGTCCGGGGATTTGTCTTTCTAGCCTACGGTGTTGCCGCAGCTGCGGCAGGCGTTTATCAGCTTTCCAAATCCGTTGCTACCGTCGGGTTTCTGATGCTGGCCGTTGCCACCGCACTGTCCTCAAACTTCTACGAACACGTTCAGGAGACATTCGCGACAGGGATCTTCCTTCACGTCACCGCCACGGCTGCTGTGGTGTATGCCTGCGTCAAGCGTGAATGGGAGGATGTTCTCGGCGGGATCGGTTGTGTGCTGCTGATGACGCTGTTGCCGCTTGTCGGCAACTTGCACGTCGAGCCAATCGTCGGGGCTTTGACCGTGATGGGCTACGGAATCGCGTTGGGCGCGTACGGGTTCATGTCAGAGCGCAAGCTCTTCACTGTCACGGGTCTTTCGCTCATGACTCTATCCTGCGCCCTGTATGTGGGCCGCACCGAACTGGAGCAGCTGAGCCTTTTTGCCGAAAAGCACTTCCTGCCATCCCTAGCGATCCACGCTGTCACCACTGTCGCCGTCATCTGGACTTGCGTGAAGCGAGATTGGCGAGAAGTCATGGTCACTCTTGGCGGCGTGCTTGGCCTCATCTTGCTCGCGATTGTATGGAACTCTCGCGTCGATCCGCTCACTGGATGCCTTGTTCTCACCGGATACGGAATCGCGCTGACCGCGCTCGGATTGTACGAAGACGACAAGCTGATTACAGTCGCAGGTCTGACCGTCTTCTCGGTATCGAGCGTTGTCCATTACACATACGACCAGCCCTTGCCGCATGAATGGAAGCTCATCCTCCTCTTCAATGCCGTATCCATGCTGCTGTCAACAAGCATTGCCGGCTGGAAGAAGTGGACCGACGTCACGGCGGTCTTCGGATTCGTTCTTACCGTCGGCCTCATGCCGATCATCTCCGAGTCCGACATCTTGCCAGGACTGAAGGCGGTGGTCCTCTACAGCTACTCACTGTGGCTAAGCCTGACGACGATGGCGCGGTATGCGCGCCCCATCGACGACGGTCTATCCATGCTCTCCACCCTCGCAGCCTTAGGTCTCGCGCTGCTTGGATTTGCCGTCTCTGTACGGACTTGGACCCACACGGTGATCCTGGGCGAGGCGGCAACTCTGCAGCCTGCGGCAGGATATGGGCTCTGGGCCTTTGTCGCCGTACTCATAGCGGGAACCGCCTTCCTCGTTCCGAAAGGCTGCCGTGCGGCCCTATACGCCGTGGCGGCGTTCCTCGGCCTCGCGGTCGCCCCGCTTGCATGGGCAAACACGCATGTCTTAGCGATCTACACAGGCCTTGGATTCGCCATGTGCGCCGTGGCGCTGATTACTCGTTCAAAGGTGTTCGCCGGAATAGCGTGGGGACAGTACGGCATAGCCCTCTCGGCTTATGTGGTCATTCGTCTGAGGATGATTGACGAGCCAGGCTTTATCGCACCCCTAAGCTTCATCGAGACTTGGCACCTTGCGTCGCTGATTCTCCTCACGATGGCAGCTGGCTTGACCGCAAGCCTTCTCGATAAGAAGCTGCCCGATGGATCGCTCAACCGGACGAATTCGGACGTGCTGGCTATTGGAGCATCATGCATAGCCTGGTTCCTCGCTGGCAACTTCTCGCTCTTGGCCCTGAAAAGCCTTCCGGAAAATGCACGGCTTACCGTAGCCTGGGCGACGGTCGGTCTGGCGTTGCTGCCTATAGGGTTCTTCTCCAGCCGGCGATCCGTACGGTTTGCCAGCTTCAGCTTGCTCGGGATGACATTGGGCAAGATCGTGCTCATTGACCTCAGTCAGGTCGATCTGCCGATCAGGATTGCGGTCTTGATCTCGCTCGGAGTTGCGATTCTGGGATTGAGCTACTGGTTTTATCTCAAGCCCAAGGGCAGACAGCAGGCTTGAGTGCCCTCGTACAAGCAAAAGCGGGCGTCATCCAACCCGACGACGCCCGCTATGCGATAGCTTAGAGTCCAGCCAGTGTCTCGCGGATGGCTTCGAAGTTCGGAAGATCGCGCGGGGTAGGGGTTTGCTCAGCATAGCGAACAACCCCTTCCTTGTCGACTACAAATGCGGCGCGGGCAGCCGAAGGGCCAAGACCCGCCAGATCAGGAAGGACCACGCCATAAGCGGAAGTAACCTCACGCTTATAGTCGCTGAGAAGAGGAGTATCGATATGGCTCTGCTTCTTCCAGGCGTCCAGAGAGAATGCGCTGTCGACGGACACGCCATATACGACGGTGCTATCGTCCGCCTTAAGCGTCAAACCTTGGCTGACGTCGCACATCTCAGCAGTACAGATGCTTGAGAAGGCGGCAGGAAAAAAGAGAAGGACAACGCTTTGCTTGCCTCGATGGCTGCTGAGGGTCACCTCAGACATGTCGGAAGCTTTAAGGGTGAAGTCGGGGGCAACTGAACCTGTAGAAATGGGCATCTTGAAATCTCCGTAAAGATTGGTCAGTGATACCCTCAACCAGACGTTAGCCGCTTGTGCGTGGTTAGCGCAGTTCGAAACGGCGGTGGAACTATTGCATGGATTGATCGGTAACTACCAACGAATTGTTCGTATTCTTCAAGTGCAGGTGTGTGGAAGTTGGTGAGCAGAGAATCAAGTGAACCGGATTATCAGGTCAGGATCAATCCTGATTCGAAAGAACCCGTGTATCGTCAGATCGCGGAACAGCTGAAATCCAAGATCATCGAAGGGATTATTCTGCCTGGGCAAGGCTTGCCAACCGTCAGGCAGCTCGCGGAGCAGCTGGGCGTTTCCAACTTCACGGTTTTGCACGCCTATGGGCTTCTCCAGCAGCAGAGCCTGATCGAAAGCACGATTGGCCGGGGAACGGTCGTTAGCAAGCGGGCCTTCCGTGAACAGGGCGAATTCTTGATCCGTCAGCTTGCGACATCCGGACCCTTCAACGCTTTCGAAGATCTCAGCGAAGCCGCAGGCATCCGTTCGCTGGCAACCTCCAGCCCCGACCCTGCTCTCTTCCACGCCGACGAGTTCTGGGCAGAGTTCTACACGCTGGCGAAAGGTTCGCACTGGCAGATGTATTACGCACCTCCGGGCGGCGAGCCTGAAATGGTATCCGCCGTGCAGAACATCCTGCGCAAGGATCGCATTATCGCGACGCCTTCGCATGTGGTGGTCACGGCTGGTTCAACCCATGCGCTGACGCTTACCATCGATGTCATCTGCGAGCCGGGAGATACCGTGCTCGTCGAGAGCCCTGCATTCTTGGGTTCCGAGGCGTTCTTCATCCACCGTCGCGTCCTCCCAATCCCCGTGCCCCGCACCATCGAAGGGTTTGACCTCGATGAGCTGGAAGCGCTGATCAAGCGATACAGGCCAAAGTGCTTTATCCTCAACCCGACTTTCTCAACCCCAACAGGCTATCAGCTGGGAAGCGAACAGCGAGAAGCCATTGCTCGCATAGCGAACGACCGGCAGATATTCATCATTGAGAACGAGTGCTACTCGCGCCTGCGCTACGATGGCAATCCACTGCCGCCGATCACTGCTTACAGCAAGGGTAGCGGACGTGTCATCCACATCGGATCGTTCTCGTACATGCTCACGCCAGGCGTTCGGCTTGGCTACATCGCATCACAGATCAATATCTCCCGTCGCATTACCGAGCGATTGCGCGCGCAGCAGCTATCGCTATGCCGATTCTTGCAGCTTGCCACTGCCAACTACCTGAAGAACGGGCACATGGATACGCATTTGCAGCGAGTGTTGCCGAAGTACCGGCTCCGACGAGACGCCATGCTCCAGGCACTGGAGAATTCGATGCCAGCCGAAACAGTCTGGACGCATCCAGAGGGCGGATTCAGCCTATGGGTAGAGCTGCCGCCAGGACGTGATTACTCGAACCTTTACAGCCAGGCTGTCGAGCACGGAACGGCTTTTGCCCCGGGAGGACTCTTCCTTGGAAACCACGATAAAGACCGTCATATGCGACTGACCTTTGGCATGCAGTCCACAAGTGCGATCCAAGAAGCTGTGCGCATACTGGGCAGACTCGTCGAAAGTTGTCCCCGAACCTAGCAAATTTTGCTTCAAGGAACCCTAGACGGGTATCCTATAGCGTCACCTTTGGTACGCCACGGCCAAGTGCGCGGATAGCATGGAAGCGTGCCGACGAGGGGGGTGTTTTCACGATCATGATGAAACTTTTAGGAAGATTCAGTTCGGGCTCCCTGAAAGCGTTCTTCGTCTTGATGGCATCCATGCTCGGGATGCTTCTGCCGACACAGGCTTTTGCCGCTGGCGGAGAAGACGTAGCGCTTAAATTCGGGAACACCGATTACATCTATCTTTTCGCATCGCTGGGATTTGGCGCTATCGCCATTGTCGCAGCGTATGTCATTGGCAGAAAGGTGATGGCCGAGTCGCCTGGCGACAGCAAGATGCAGGAAGTCGGCCTTGCCATACGCGAGGGTGCCCTGGCTTACCTGAAGCAGCAGGTCTCGACGATGATGATCTTCGTCGTGATCCTCGCTGTCGTTCTGGGTGTGCTTTACAGCCTCTCCTACGGCCCGACGCTTGGCATATCCATCGCCGTATGTTTTATGGCTGGCGTTGGCGCGTCCTATGGCGCGGGCTATGCAGGCATGCTCATGGCGGTCAACGGCAACATGCGCACAGCCGCTGCCGCTCTCACCAGCTACAAGAAATCGCTTGAAGTCGCGTTCCATTCGGGTGCGGTGGCAGGTCTGGTGACCGTGGGGGCCGGTCTTATCGGCGCCACGCTGATCTTCCTTGTTGCTCGCGAAAACGCGATGAAGCTCCTGATTGGCTTCGGCTTTGGCGGATCGCTCGCTGCACTCTTTATGCGTGTTGGCGGCGGTATCTTTACCAAGGCTGCAGACGTGGGTGCTGACCTCGTCGGAAAGGTTGAGGCCGGCATCCCTGAGGATGACCCCCGAAACCCCGCCGTTATTGCCGACAACGTCGGCGACAACGTTGGCGACTGTGCCGGTATGGCAGCTGACGTCTTCGAGTCTTACGAAGTCACTCTCGTTGCCGCGATCGTTCTTGGCGCAGCAACCGCTTCGCTGTTCGATCAGAGCACCTGGATGAAGCTGATCATGTTCGCTCTGATGGCTCGCGGCGTTGGAATCATCGCCTCCATCATCGGCATCTTCTCCGTGAAGGGTTCGGACAATCTGGACTCCGATCCGCTGAAGGCAATCCGCAAGGGCTTTGTGACTTCCGCCGTGATCGCTGGCGTCGCAACGATCGGTCTCGCCTTCTTCATGATGGGCGGAATGAAAGACCCGATCAGCACAGATCGACTGGTTGCTCTGGCTCAATATGACGACCAGGAAAGAGCCACTGTCCTCGAAGTGCGCGACGAAGTTGCCGCTAAGAAGGGTATCAAGGCTAACGAGGTCAAGCTCGAAGATATCAAGGACGATCCTCGAATCAAGGATCTGAAGTTTGAAGATATCGGTGGAGACTCTGCTCTTCAGCGCGCCTTGGCAAACGATCCGAACCGACCGGCTGTTGAACAGCTGACCGGCTTCAAGAGGATCGACACCAAGCAGCCTGACGAGACTCTGCAGAAGTACGCGATTCTTAAGCCAAATCTGAACAGCACGGCTGCTCCCAGCGCTCCTGAATACATTTCGCTTCAAGACTTCGTTTCGAACGATGACTACGAAGTGCGAGTCTTCAAGATCCGCTATCAGCAACCCGAGCAAAAGACCGGAGGCCAGACCTCCCCGGCAGTCGACCGCGAAATGTGGGTCGCTGTTCCGAAGACCGTCTTCCTTGAAGAAGTCAAGCGTGTGAACGAAAGCAAGCTTGGCACGGTAACCCAGATCGCCAGCTACCCGCTTGCGTTCTATAAGAACGACCATGGCGATGTAGCCGCAGGCATTGATGCGCCGCAGGGCACCGGCCCCAAGGAACTCCAGTTCCCGAACCGCGTTGGCGTTCAGCTTCCGAGCTACTACAAAGCCACCGCCCAGGAAATGACTGAGGCCGCAAAGGCGATGCAGGCGGGTACTGCTCAAGCCATGCCGGACCCTCAGAACTTCAAGGTCGGTCACGTTCAGCACAAGCCGGTCGCTTGGTATCTGTTCGCTCTTGCGATCATCGTGGGAATTCTCATGGCCTTCGCCTTTGAAGCCATGACCGACTACTACGTTTCTACGCACAAGAAGCCGGTTCAGGAAGTGGCTGGCGTTTCGAGCGCAGGCCCTGCTCCGATGATTATCTCGGGCTTTGCGCTTGCGATGGAATCCAGCGTCTTCTCCGTCCTTGCGATTGTTGTTGCGCTCATCTTCCCGCTGTTCCTGTTCCCTCCGGGAGACTACGGCAGCTTGATCCTGAGCTTCTACGGTATCGCACTGGTCGGTCTTGGCCTTCTGACGACCACAGGCTACATCCTTGCGATGGACACCTTCGGTCCGATCTCGGACAACGCTCAGGGCGTGTTCGAGATGTCCGGCGCAGGCCACACCAGCGCATCCGGCTCCAAGGCTGTACAGCGGCTTGACGCTGCTGGCAATACGACCAAGGCGCTCACGAAGGGCTTTGCCATCGCTACGGCGGTTGTCGCGGCGGTTGCACTGTTCCACTCTTACATCGAGGCTGCCCAGCTTACGGGCAAGGGTCTCCCGCTCGACGTTCCGGCCATCTTCCTTGGATTGATGATCGGCGGCGCGGCTCCCTTCCTGTTCGCAGCGTTCTCGATCAACGCCGTTGGACGTGCCGCATTCGAGCTGATCAATGAAGTTCGAAAGCAGTTCCGAAACGATCCGGGCATCATGGCCGGCACCAGCAAGCCGAACTACGCAAGCTGTGTCGCGATCGTCACGAAGGCTGCTCAGACCGAGCTTCTCGGCCCGGGCGTTCTCGCGATTGCACTTCCGCTTGCAACAGCATTCGGATTTGCGATGCTCCCGAGCGAGCCGACCGTGATCAATGGTATCAAGTACAACCTGACCGGCGCACAGGCGCTCGGCGGCTTCCTTGCCGGTTCGATCCTTTCGGGCCAGCTCCTGGCAGTCGTCCTTGCGAACTCCGGCGGTATCTGGGACAACGCAAAGAAGGTTATCGAAGATGGCCTCTACGGCGGAAAGGGTACGGAAGCGCACAAGGCTGGCGTCGTCTGCGACACGGTCGGTGACCCGTTCAAGGATACGGCTGGTCCGGCACTGAACCCGCTGATCAAGGTTATGAACCTGGTGGCCCTTCTGCTGGCTCCGGCGATCATTCTTCCTTATCCGAAGATTGTTCTTGCTGCCATCACCCTGTTCTGTCTCGGCGCGCTGGCGTTCTCGATCTGGTGGTCGAAGCGCGGAAGCATGCTGGACGGCATGCAGGCTGCAGAAGCACAGCCCGCCGCCGCTGGCGGCTCGCCCACAGCTGCGGCTAAGAAGCGCATCACCGTCGAAGACGACGAAGCGTAAGCTTCTTCGTTGCAACGGAAACGCCCTCTGGATTTTCCAGAGGGCGTTTCTCTTTGTCTCAGTCCAATTGCAGAAAGATAACTTTCTTTCACCAACTTATCCAATTCCGACTTACAATGTAGAAAAGCTCGACGAAGCAGGTCTTGCTCGCGGGCGACTAGCACGCTAGCGAGACCTTGGCTCTGGGATTCCTCGGAGGCGGTCATGGCTGATCCAAAAGATGTGGAAACTGGGAAGTATGCTCGACGTGAATTCGTCAAGCATCGTATCGATATAACGCTGGCAGACCTAAGAGTCTCACACGGTGTGGTCTTTCTTCGCGGCGTTGTTCAGGCCGAACGCGGTGCACCCTATGGAGATGTGAGGGAGGAAACGTTGCGAATAGGTCGCATCCTCAGACAGATCCAAGGCGTCCGCGACGTCATCATCGAGTGTCAGTATCGAGGCTAAGCCTGCCGGTAAACTCGATGAGTGAGCGACTTTCTTGGCTCAAAGCTTGTATCCCCTGATATTGCCGTTCAATGCATCCAGAGCGGGGATCGCGTCTATATCGGCTCAAATTGCGGCGCGCCGCAGACTCTGATTCAAGCCCTTTTCGAGCGCAGAAGCACGCTGCATGGCGTGGATATCGTGCACCTTCTTACAGAAGGCATTGCGCCGTATGCCGCTCCCGAAGTATCCGAGTCCTTTCGCCATCAAGCCTTCTTCTTTGGGAAGAACGTTCGGCAGTACACACCGGGCGAGCACCTGGACTACATCCCCGTCTTCCTGTCCGAAATTCCAAATCTCTTCCAGAATGGTCAGTTGCCCATCGACGTCGCCATGGTTTCGGTGACCGCTCCGGACGAACACGGATTCTGCTCCCTTGGCGTCAGCGTCGATATCGGTTTGGCGGCCTGCCGCAACGCGAGGTACGTCCTCGCTGAGATTCATCCCCACATGCCGCGCACCCTGGGTGAGTCGTTCCTTCATGTATCCGAAATCGACTTCATTGTGAACGGCACCTTCCCCATTCTTGAGCACGCAGTCGAACCCTCCGACGAAGTAAGCGAGCGCATCGCGCGGTACATCGTGGACCTCATCGAGGATGGCGCAACGCTGCAGGCGGGTATTGGAAAGATTCCCAATTCCGTCATGGCTCTCCTCGAAACGAAGAACGACCTTGGCGTTCACACCGAGATGTTCTCCGACGGCATCCTTCCTCCCATCGCCCGTGGCAACATCAACTGCCTCCGCAAGAATGTGAACCGAGGCAAGGTCGTTTCTTCCTTCTGCCTTGGCACCAAGAAGATCTACGAAGCAATCGACAACAACCCGTTCTTCGAATTTCGACCTTCGGAGTACGTGAACGACCCGATGGTGATCTCGCGCAACGACCGCGCAGTGGCGATCAACAGCGCGATCCAGATCGACCTCACGGGCCAGGTTGTTAGCGACTCCATGGGGCATTGCATCTTTAGCGGCATCGGCGGGCAGGTGGATTTCATCCGCGGGGCCGCGCGCAGCAAGGGCGGCAAGCCGATCATCGCCCTGCCATCCACCGCCAAGAAAGGAACGCTTAGTCGCATCACGCATGAACTGACCGCCGGTGCGGGCGTCGTGACATCGCGCGGCGACGTTCACTATGTCGTCACAGAGTTCGGTGTGGCCTACCTGCACGGCAAGCCGATCCGCGAGCGTGCCCTCAGCCTGATCCGTATTGCCCATCCCGACTTTAGAGATGAACTCCTGGAGCGGGCAAAAGACGTAGGCGTGATTCCACGCCGGTATGAAAGCCTGAACCACCCATACCCAGACGAACTGGTGGAAAGGTTGGTCCTCAAAGACGGCGTAACGCTGACGATCCGCCCGATCAAAGCGACCGATGAATCATTGCTGAAAGACCACTTTTACGCATTGGGTGAAGAAAGCCGCACCATGCGATTCGGAATGCCCGTTCGCTCGCTATCGACCAAGTCTTTCACGGAGTTGGTGAATATCGACTACAACGATGAAATGTGTCTTGTGGGGACTGTCTGGGATGGCGAAAGCGAGATGATCCTTGGCGTGTCCCGATACTTCGTCAATCGCACGACGAACTATGCAGAGCTTGCCATGGCTGTGCGCGATGAGTGGCAGGGCAAAGGCATTGGCTCAGCTCTGTTCAAGAGGCTGGTCGCCCATGCCGAAAAATCCAGGCTCAAGGGCATCCTCGCGCTGACACACGCTGAGAATGCCCGCATGGTCAGGCTTCTTGCCGAATCAGGCTACGACTATGAAAGCTCGCCGCAGGATGGGCAGGTGCTCTTCAAGCTTCATTTTGCGAAGAAGCCAGTTCACGGAGCGCTTCCTGAAGATCGCCCAGAAGGTAAAAACTCCCAGTGACGAGCAGTATGTCGCCTGCAGGAGTCTGATCCAGCGCCTTCTGAAAGGCGAGAGCGGTTTCAGGAATGGCTTCCACGTTTGGAAGGGGAATCCTTCGCGCCAGATCAACCGCAGGAACCCTGCGATAGAAAGCGACCTCCGTGGCAATGGTCTGCCTGGCTAAGCCCGCAAAGGCTTTGTAGAACCGGACGGGATCGTGGCCAGCCAGCATCGCCGTCAGCAAGGTCACCGACTTCCCTGGGAATCTGTTCTTTACGGCGTTTGCCAAGATCTGGGCGCTCTCCCCATTATGGGCTCCGTCCAGGATGCACGTTCGCCCATTGATCTCGCGGATTTCAAACCTGCCAGGAAGCCGCGTCTCCCGGACGCCGGTCTGCAACGCCTCATCGCTGACCTCTGCGCCAGACGCAATAACGGCGGCCACAGCAATCGCCATATTGCCGACCTGATAGTCTCCCTTTAGCCCAGGCACAAGCCCGCGCACGATTCTTCCTGGCACAGCAACTGTCCAGAGGCCTCCGTCTTGGACCACGGTCACTTCCCTTCCCAGCCGCCAAAGTTCGCTTCCGTTCTCCCGACATACGCTTGAAACCACCGCTTCCGCCTCGGCAGGCAGCTTCCCGATCACGCACGGTTTGCCGGGCTTGATAATCCCCGCTTTGTGAATGGCGATCTCTGCATGCGTGGACCCCAGCAGATCGAGGTGATCCAAGCCAATACTGACGATGACGCTGCAGGCAGGCGTCACAACATTGGTGGAATCCAGCAGACCCCCTATTCCAACCTCCAATGCCACCCAGTCACAGCCCGCGTCACGCCATGCCATGAATCCCATTGCGGTCTTGAATTCAAATTCAGAAACACCGCCAAACTCGGTGTCTTCGAAGGCTTCCGCAATCGGGGCAAGGATTGACGCAATGCGAGCGAAATCGTCTTTAGAAATCAGTTCGCGGTCGATCTGAATGCGCTCGCGAAGATCGTACACATAGGGGCTGAAGTATCCACCCGTGCGATAGCCGGCCTGGGAAAGGATGGACTGCACGCATGCTGTAGTAGAACCCTTGCCGTTCGTCCCCGTCACGTGGATGTATTTGGGCTTGTCGCCCTGAACGGCTTCAGAAAGTCCGCTCTGCCGAATGAACTCTTCCATCCGGTCCATGCCCCCGCGCCATTTCTTATGCTTCAGCGAGCCAAGGTAGGAGGCCGCCTCTTCATAGGTCATCGGTCGGTTGTCGGCGGACATTGGGCATGGGGATGTTACTCCAGATTCGGGCTATCGGGTACCTTAGGAGGGCTTCAGTCGGGGCGTGGCGCAGCTTGGTAGCGCGGCTGCTTTGGGAGCAGTAGGTCGCAGGTTCGAATCCTGTCGCCCCGACCATCTTCTTCTTTAGAAATCTGCGATCAGATATCTGACCGCCATTTCAGATCATGGACCATTGATCTGTGCCCACAGTTTGCCAATCTTTGGCCTTCTGTTTTCCGATCCGTCCCCTGCAATCCCCAATCCCAAATCACCGATCACCGATCACCGATCACCGATCACCGATATCTGATATCTGATATCTGATATCTGATATCTGATATCTGATATCCAAAAAAATTTGGCCCGAGTCGTTGCTCGGGCCGGTTGGGGGTTGATGAGATGGTCGTGTCAGGTTCGACCACTATCGGCCGTTTTTAATACTCTTGATGATGATGCTCTTGCCATCCTTGCTAAAGCTGATGGTGTACTCACCGTCCGGGAGCTTGCCCAGCATCTTCAGTTGATCTGCGCTGAGATCGGCAGGGGTCAGATAGCCCTTACTCTTCATCAGGTCCTTCTGCTTCGGCGTCAGGCTGTCAACCAGCTTTTCGAAGTTGATCTTCTGACCGTTGAAAGCCATCGCCATATCGCTATGCTTCTTGGCCTCCTGCATCGCCTTCTCAATCTCTGCCTTCGTCTTGGCGTCCAGCGACTTCATTGCGTCCTGGTGAGCCTTCATGGCCTTCTCGATTTCGGCCTTGGACTTGCCATCCATCTTGAAGTCTCCCATCGACTTCATTGCATCCTGGTGAGCCTTCATCTCTTTCTCGATGTCAGCCTTGGTCTTCGCATCTAACCCCTTGAAGGCGTCCATCTTGTGAAGCTCCATGAGCTTCTTCATCTCCGCTGAATCCAGCATCTTGAAAGCATCTTGATGAGCCTTTGTGGCTTCCTGCATGGCTTTCTCCATTTCAGCTTTAGCCTTGGAGTCCATCTTGAAGCCTTGGAAGGCCTTGCTGTCGAACTGCATTCCCTTGAAAGCGTCGCCGTTCAGCTTGCCCAGCTCCATCAGTTTCTTCATCTCCGCTGAGTCCAGCATCTTGAATGCGTCCTGATGAGCCTTCATCGCTTCCTGCATAGCCTTTTCCATCTCGGCTTTGGACTTCGGGTCCATGCCCTGGAAGCCCTTGCTGTCGAACTTGAAGTTCTTGAACTCTTCAAACTTCGGCATGTGCATCGGAGCCATCTTGAAGTCGAATGCCTGGCCCGAGAAGAAATCTGCATTCTGCTTAGCCAAAAGCTCGCTCAGCTTCTTCTCAACAGCCGCAAGTTGCTTCTCCAGTTTTGCACTCTGCTCCGGAGTGAGTTTCTGATTGCCGCGAATCGAAGGCATCAGCTTGCGAAGCTCGGTCAGCGTGTCTCGAATCTCCTTCTCAAGCTTGGAATCCTGCTTGATCATGAAGGGATCGTCACGCATGGGCGACGTATTGAAGAAGTCATCCTGCCAATGCTTGTCCTGCTTGTAGGCCAGCGTCCCAAAGGTTGCAGGCAGGAAGAAAGGCGAGGCTTTATAGGTGGCCTCATATCGAGGAGCTGCGTTTGCCGCCGTCTGGAAGACATCTCTTGGTGCAGCCGTAAACTGCCCGAGAACCAGGTTGAACTCCTTGGGCACTTCGATCTCATCCGGGTTCGGCGTGAGCGATGGCTGTCCAAGGATGAAAGTGACCGGCTGAGTCGGCACACGCTTGCTGGCGTTGGGATAGAGCGTAAAGATGTTGCCCTTCTGAATCCATTCGCCTTGGGTCTGCTCGGCAATGGCTTCCATCGCCTCATCAAGAGTCACGCCCTTAAGGTCAAGGTTCAGGCGGCTCTCCTGAACGCCATTGTCGGCACAGACAAAGCTATATTTGCCCAGACTCATCCAGGCAAGAACATCGCTTAGCTTCTCATCCTTGAAGCATCGCGTCAAACGCTGATCGGACATTCCTGTCTGAAACGCTTGAACGGTTGTCACGGCAACTGCACATACTGCCGTCGCCATTGCAAGATACTGCCAGCTCTTCCTCATGATCATTCTCCCTCTATCTACAAAAAGCTCAGTACGGTGTACAGGGTCGATTCCAACGGGAGTTCCGCGTTTGGTCAGTTTGGGTGCAATTTCTTGTGCAGAGGCAATTGATAGGTGTTTTGAACCTATCAATCGCAGCATTGAACAGGCTTTTGCGCTGCAACAATCGCCGCATCTTTTAGCGTTCAAAAGCGGCTAAGCTTGTGGTTGGCTGGAATGATTCCCGCCGGGAGGCAAATCAAATGGCAGTACTCGATTACGTCCTTAAGCAGTTCAAGCTGCTTCCCGCACATCGGTGGACCTGCACCAATGCCGCGGGAGACGCTTTAAAGGTCACCGAACACACCGCAGGCTTTGACTGGCAGCGGGGCCCTTGGATCAAATTCAAGTTCGAAGAAAACGGACAGGAGATGGAGATTCAGGGCTATATGAGCAAGAAGGAACGAATCAAATTTGGCCCGAAGGGGGCCATGAAGGAATGCGACAACGACGATATCGACTTTGCGATGGCGGGCGATGTCGATCCTTCTGCGGTACCAGAGCTGAATGCGGCTGGCCTGATCAAGCTCTTGGTGATCGCCAAGTTCTTCTTCACCCAAGAAGGCAAAGCGTTTGCCTATCGCTTCGTAGGGCACACCAACTAAGACTCACCTCAAAACGCGTTCCTCCCCCATGATGGGGAGGAACGCGAGCGAAGCGAATGGGGTGAGGGTAACGCCTGCAGCAACCCTTGCCATCTTCAACTATCTTTCACTCTCGCGGGCCGCTTGAGTTTATGAGCGTTTGGTGCAGCTGCCTGCCCCATTTCCAAGCCCCAAAACCACCCTGCCGAGTATCATCCATCAAGCATGGAAATCCTCACTTCGCAGGTGAACTTCAACGACGACGAGCACAAGGCGAACCGAGCCGCGATGGACGCCATCATGGGCGAATATCGCGAGAAGACAGCCGCCGCGATGGCGGGCGGCGGTGAAGACGCCGTCGCCAAGCACAAAGCTCGCGGAAAGATGCTGGCGAGGGAGAGGATTGAAGCCCTTTCTGACCCTGGGGCGCCATTCCTCGAATTCAGCACTCTTGCCGCCGACGGCATGTACGGCGGCGATGCGCCCTGCGCAGGCGTGGTCACCGGCATTGTACGGGTGCATGGGCGAGAATGCGTGGTTGTAGCCAACGACGCCACCGTCAAAGGCGGAACCTACTTCCCCATCACCGTCAAAAAGCACCTGCGAGCGCAGGAGATCGCGCTGGAGAACTGCCTGCCCTGTATCTATCTGGTGGACTCGGGCGGCGCGTTCCTGCCGCTACAGTCGGAGGTCTTCCCCGACCGCGACCACTTCGGAAGGATTTTCTACAACCAAGCCCAAATGTCGGCACGGGGTATCCCCCAGATCGCCTCGGTCATGGGCTCGTGCACCGCTGGCGGAGCCTACGTGCCCGCAATGAGCGACGAGTCGATCATCGTCAAGAAGCAGGGCACAATCTTCCTTGGCGGCCCCCCCTTGGTCAAAGCCGCAACCGGCGAGGACGTGACAGCCGAGGAGTTGGGCGGGGCCGACGTTCATACCCGCGTTTCCGGCGTAGTCGACCACTTTGCCGAAGACGACGGTCACGCGATCGAGATTCTGCGCAACATCGTGGAGAACCTAGGCGGCTCGAACAAGTCGGTCAAGCCGTACACCTCCTACGCCCCCGAAGACCCGATCTACCCCGTCGAAGACCTTTACTCCCTGGTCCCCACCGACTCTAAGCGCCCCATGAACATGCGCGAGGTCTTGGCACGCATCGTGGACGGCTCACGCTTCCAAGAGTTCAAGGCAAACTACGGAACCACGCTCATCTGCGGCTTTGCAAGGTTCTATGGACAGCTTGCGGGCGTCATCGCGAACGACGGCATCCTCTTCAGTGAATCGTCCCTGAAAGGAACCCATTTCATCGAGCTTTGTTGCCAGCGCGGCATACCGCTGGTGTTCATTCAGAACATCACCGGCTTCATGGTCGGCAAGAAGTATGAGAACGAGGGCATCGCCAAGAACGGTGCGAAACTGGTGACGGCGGTCTCAACCGCCAATGTTCCGAAGTTTACAGTGATCGTGGGCGGAAGCTACGGCGCAGGCAACTACGGCATGTGCGGGCGAGCATTCCAGCCCAGACAGCTTTGGATGTGGCCCAACGCTCGGATTTCCGTCATGGGCGGCGAACAGGCCGCGAACGTATTGCTGACCGTTAAGCTGGAGCAGCTGGCGGCGGCTTATATGAAAGCCAACCCTAACGCCGAACGCCCAACGCCCGAGTCTTTGATGTCTTTGACTGAACAAGAAGCTTTCAAAGCCCCAACGCTGAAGAAATACACCGACGAGTCTTCCTGCTACTTCTCCACCGCCCGACTCTGGGACGACGGTGTAATCGACCCGGTCGATACCCGCCGCGTCATCGGCCTCGGCATCGAAGCCGCCCAAAACGCTCCGGTGGAAGACCCCCGCTTCGGCGTGTTCAGGATGTAAGTGATAGTGGTCATAGTTGGTGATATGCGACTTCTGTGTGCACACTATTGCTTCACACAGTAGGGGGCGTTCGTTTATTAAGCATCTCAGGATACTCATATGTTGTACGTAACACCATCTCAAGAAATCGAACCATTTCTTCTGCTTCTTCCCTGGTTACAGTTCTAATCTCATGATTCGCCTCGTTGCCAATTCCCCGAACATGATCAGCAAATGACTTCAAAGGACGTGGCACAACACCTATTGCCTCAAGATGGTCTACGTAGGACTTAAATGATTCTCCCTCATCGGCACCTTGATCGACTGCAACATGCATTATCAGCTTTCTACAAAGCATCGCTACGGCATGGTAACCGCTCACTGACATGCAATTTCTAGCTTCTTCGTATATAGCATGCACACCCATGGGCAAGTGCAACAACACTTCACCGTAAGTGGCCCCAGGGGTTTGATTACCACGAGCATCAAAGAAAGTCGGTGCCCCACAATTCGGACAAACGCGGATATATGCCCTGCCAACTGGCATGTTTTCTACTTCGTGGTTAGCCCAGAAACCTTTGTCGTTACCTGTTCGACTGCCACACTTCCAGCAAGTCCATACTACAGGCTCGACACTATACATATTTTGCCATTGAACAAATCGATCTAACGATGACATTCTTCCATGACAATACCTGAGCAACTCATTCTTTTGAGCTTCCAAAGCATGCACATCTGCCGCTCGCACGGAACCCGTGCAGCCGAATCGCTCATACTTATAGGCACACCTATGAGACCCCGAACTCTACTTGTCGCTCTTGCTGCGCTGGCGAGCGTTTTTGCCGCCGCGCAGGAAGTCCCCGCCAACGTCGCCAAATCCCTCAAGGAAGCCGACGACGCTGTCGCTCGCATCATCGCCATCCCCGACGGACAGCGCACCTTTGAAAACACCGTGCTCGCCCTCGACCGCCTGACCGTCAAGATGGATTCCGAAACCAGCCTGACCGCCTTCATGCAGTTCGTCAGCACAAACGCCAAGGAGCGCGACGACTCTCGCGCTGCCGACGAAGCCATCCAGAACTGGTACATCGAGCTGGGCAAGAATGAGCCTCTATACAAGGCGCTCAAGGCTGTCGCATCGATGAAGATCAAGCTTGATCCGATCCAGCAGAGACTGCTCGACTTCACGCTCCGCGACTATCGACGCTCCGGCATGGACCTGTCGCAGGATAAGCGCGACCGTCTGAAAGAGATTGAGAAAGAGCTGACCAAGCTCGGCATTGAATTCGGCACGAACATCGCCGAAGACTCCACCAAGATCACATTGACCAGCGCCGAGCTCAAAGGAGTCCCGGCAGACGTTTTGCAGGGCAAGCCGAAGTACGGCAATATGTATCTGCTCGGTCTGGACGGACCCACCTACGGCGCGATCATGGACTACTGCGATGTGGAATCCACTCGACAGAAGGCGCAGTGGCTCTATCGGCGACGGGGCGGACAGAAGAACGTCGTCGTCCTCGAAAAGCTCCTCAAGCTCCGCTGGGAAATGGCGACCATCTTGGGCTTCAAGAACTCGGTGGACTACGCCGTCGAAACCCGAATGGCGAAGAATTCCAGCACGATCAAGAAGTTCTATGACGACCTTCTCCCGATCGTTCGAAAGAAAGCGCTCAAGGACTTTGCTGAATTCGAGACGGCAAAGAAAGCCTTCAGCAAAGACAAGAAAGCCAAGTTCATGCCGTGGGACTACTCCTACGCCAAGAACTATCTGCTTCGCACGAAATACGCCGTGGACAGCCAGAAGGTGAGCGAGTACTTCCCCATGGAGCGTGTGATCGAAGGGCTCTTCGCCATCACGCAGAAGCTTTACAACGTGGATATGAAGGACGTGACCAGCAAGGCCAAGGAGCTTGGCCTGCCGATCTGGCACTCCGACGTAAAGCTTTACGAGTTCTACGACAAGAGCACCGGCAAGCTGATCGGTCGGCTATACACGGACCTGTATCCGCGGGACAACAAGTACAGCCACGCGGCATGCTGGGGACTCCAGCCCCGCCGAGTGCTGGCCGATGGCACCGTGGTTCCGCCTCTTGCAGCTCTGGTCTGCAACTTCACCAAGGGCTCGAACGGCAAGCCTTCCCTGCTCCCGCACGAGGAGGTCGAAACGTTCTTCCATGAGTTCGGCCACGGACTCCACAATCTGTTCTCGATGTCGGACTATGCGCGCTTTGCCGGCACGGGCGTCTCGCGCGACTTCGTCGAAGCTCCGTCCCAGATGATGGAGAACTGGGTTTGGAGCCCCGAGGTTCTAAAGACCTTCGCTAAGCATTACAAGACGGGTGCGGTGATCCCTGACAGCCTGGTAAAGAGCATGAACGCGGCTCGAACCTTGGGCAGCGGCATCGAAACCGAAGGCCAGCTCTTCCTCGGCAACATGGACTACGCCTTCCATACCGCTCCTGGCGGAAACGTGGACACCACCAAGAAAGCGGCTGAGGTTTACGAGAAGTTCACCCTGTACAAGTACGTTCCCGGCACGTTCCCACAGGCCGCATTTACGCACCTGGTGGGTTATGAGGGCGCGTATTACGGCTACCTATGGTCGCTGGTTTATGCGTCCGATATGTTCCAGCGATTCGAAGAGCAGGGCGTGCTAAGCCCGAAGACCGGCGCGTACTACCGGGAGAAGATCCTCTCGCGCGGCGGAACGATGGATGAGATGGCGATGCTGCGCGACTATCTTGGCCGCGAACCCAGCATGAACGCCTTCCTGAAGCATCTGGGCCTGGGCAAATAAGATCAAAGGCACGCGAAGTGGGCTTCTCGCCGGCACAGCGAGGAGTCCATTTTGCGTTAGGATTCCTATGGCGCGGCTATTCATCGACACCTATCGCGACGGGCACTTCATCGGGTTTATGGATGATCTGCTGCGAGCTGTCGATCCGACCGGTGACCGCTTTGAATGGCTGGTCACCGATGTCAGCGGATATGCGTTCACGCGCACAAATCCTCCCCAAAACACGTCGTCCTGGCTGCTGGAAAGGGAGTTTTCGGCCCCTACTTTCGATATCCTGCATGCCTTGAATGAAGTGAGCGTGCAGTACCAGTTCGCCGTGTTCTCCGCTTTCCGGCTTGCCGAGGCTCCCGATCCCAACTTCCTTGCCGTGTATCCAAAGATTGAGAATCGGCCCGTGCTTTACAGTGCCGATGTCGAGCCTCAGCATCCGCAAGCTCTCTTTGAGATCGTGCAATGCGATAACTCCTACGCCTGCGCGATCTGCCGAAACGATCACTGGCTGGAGTTCATTCGCCGAAAGTTTCCAGAGGCTACTGAGACGGACCCTTTCGAGTCTGACAGGCCCGATTGAGGCATTCCGGTCCCAAATCTCCCAATCGCCGAATGATCTCAAGGCATGGGTCGTCTAAAGAAAGACGACTCGGCAATTATTGCGGGGTCCAAGCGGCGGCCAAAGATAAGGAGGTTGACATGAAGATGAATTCCTTAGCCGCGAAATTCGCGCTTGCAGTTGCGCTGTGTACGCCAATGGTTATGGCCCCAGCCAATGCAGAGGCACAAAGCCGAAAGAATGCGGCACAGCATCGCCAGCAGACGAAGAACGAATGGCGCAACATCGCCATCGGTTCGGGAGCTCTTGCGCTTATCGGACTCATCGAGAAGAACGGAACGCTGACCACCATCGGCACCGTCGGAGCCTTGTATGCGGCAAGCCGCTACGAGCATGACCGAAAGAGCCAGAACAAGCTGGAGCGTCAGCGAGCGTCGCTTTACAGCAAGCGATACATCTCGTACAAGGGCAAAAAGTACGAGCGTCGCCTGGTGACAAAGAACGGCAAGAAGTACTACCAGTTTGTGCGCTGTTAAGCGCACTCGGCGGCAGCAACACACCACAAGACCAGCCACACAGGGAGCTCCTGGCTTATAGCCGGGGCTCCTGTTTTGTCTCACCGCCTGTGTTTTGAACAAACGAAGCCTGCTCTGAAAATATCAGTGTTACTATAAATGTATGGCGAATACGAAGGCGGCCCCTCAGGAAGCGTCAGAGCATGTCGGCCTGTATCCTTGTCCGATGTGCGCAACGTTTGTTGAGCCCAAGACTGCGATCTGCCCGAGTTGTGGAGAGGTCCTCAAGCACTCGCCCCGGTTTGCTGTGGTACGAACCGGGCCCGACAGCGATTGGAAAGAAAGAGCGTTGCCCATTGTTGCCGTCATCTGGGTGCTTATTCAGGCAGGAGCCCTGTTCTTCCCCAATGGCAACGCCTACATGGGAACGGTGCTTGCAGGCGTGAGCGCGCTGACTGCTGCGGGCATTATGTTCCGTGTGGACTGGATGTCCGGAATTGGAAAGTTTGTCTGTGGAGCCATCGCAGTGCGCGGTGGATTCCTCATATTCTCAAGCCTTTCCGACAGTCCGCGCGATACATGGTCAGCAATTGCAGGAGCAACTATTATTATAGTTTCAACACTCCTTGGCTACCTAATTCACTACAACGAAGAGTAACTGGCAAAGTTTAATGATTTCCATTTCTCGCAACCTTGCTGTATCTCTTGCGTACAGTTCGTTGTAGAATGCGTGAAGCATTCTTGAAGGGTGGTTATCTATGGACGCGCCTCCAGCACAAAATCCTGTTCAGCAGGGAGATCACAGCTTTGCGCAAGGCAACTACGCCGATGCGGCCAATAGTTTTCGACAGGCTGTCGCAGCAAACCCGGCGAATGCAACTGCATGGAAGTCGCTTTGCCTAAGTCTAATTGCCCTAAGGGACTTCGACCAAGCCATCGAAGCAGGCCGCAAAGCTGCCGACCTTCAACCCGGAAATGCTGAAGTACGCTACGCGTACGGCTATGCGTTTGGCGCATCGGGCAGATACGATGAGGCGATTCGTGAGCTTGATGCCGCGCTTCAGCTTCAGCCTAACCATGCTTCCGCAAAACAAGCTTTGATCTACTCGCTGGTGCAAATGGGTGATCAGAGGTTTCACGAGGACCCTTATGAGGCCGAAAAGTACCTTGACCGAGCGCACAAGCTGGATCAGCGAAACCCTCACGTCATCGCCAAGGTTCTCAACCTCTATCTGTTCATGGGACAGAAAGGGAAGGCCATCACCCTTTATAAAGAACTGAGTGATTCGCAGAAAAACGATCCAACGATCAAAGCTTCTTTGGAGAAGATGGAGCAGAACGCAGAGTTCAAGACCTCCATGCAGCAGGCTCAGATGCAGCAGCAAGTGGCTCGCCCTGCCTTGGAGCCTGAGCGTCCCACACAGCAAGCAATTCAGCAGATTCCCTGCCCAAACTGCCGCCAGATGATCATGGACTACGCAGCCATCTGCCCGCACTGCAACTATCAGATTCGTCAGTATGGAACCTTTGCCGGACGGGATACCGGCCCTGATCGCACGTGGCAAGAAATCGCCTATGTGATTCTTTCGGTGATATGGTGTCTTCTGTCTGTACTCCGTATTGTTGAAGGCTTTATGATGGAAAGCGAAGGCATGAAAGCCTTCCTCGTGACCATTGGAGCAGCCAACCTTGGCGTTGGCATAGGGCTCCTTTGCCGAACAGAATGGCTGCAGTTTATTGCCAAGATCCTCTGCTACCTCAACATTCTTGGGACCGCAGTCTGGACAATGATCGGCTTGTTTGGCGGCGCTCCAATTGCTGGCCTAATCAACCTGGCGATGCTCTCGGTGTATTGCTTCATGGTCTATCTGATCAACTACGAGGGCGGCTAGGACCCGAACTTTCTAAGCGACAAATGCAGAAGACCTGCCGTCTTACAGAACTGTTATGAAACCATACAAGATCGCCATCGCAGGGTTGCTTGCCGCAACGATCGGTGTTTCAGCAGCCAGTACCAAGGCATCGAAGCCGACGCCGGTTACGGTCACTATTCATCGAGTGAAACAGAACGACGACCTGGATAAGCCAACCGTTGGCATTACCAAGGATCGCGCCGACTTCTATGTGAAGATCTGGATCAATGGTCAGCTATGGACCAGCAAGAATTTCTCAACCGACGACGGTAAGCCCAAGGACTGGCGATTTACCGTTCCCGTCTCCAGCAGCACCGCCAAAATCAAGATCAAGCTTTGCGACGATGACGGCGGCCTGGAAGAGCAGGACGACTTTGTAGACATCAACCCCAAGGACAAGAAGAAAGACCTTGACCTTGTCTACAGCGTAAGCAAGGGAACGATCAGCGGAGACATGAAGGGCAAGAAGAACCGACAGATTCACGCCAAAGGCAAAGGCGACAGCAGCCAGGGCGAAATCTGGTTCAGCGTGAAATAGGTCCTCTGCACCTTAAAACTGTGAACGACGGATACGGGATCGCTCCCTTATCCGTCGTTTCTGCAAGATGCGTTCAATCAAGCTCGTTTTTCTTTCTGCTCTGTGTCTCTTTTCTGCGCTGAGCGTATCACTCCCTTCCACACCCGCAAAGACCGACGGCAATGCTTCAAAACTCGGGACCGCCAACCTCAAAAAGCTCCGCGACTCAAAGATGGTTGCCCTCGTCCCGACCTACGTTCCCACAGGCTTCAAGATCGACAGCCTCTATATCGACAAACAAAAAACGCTTCTGGAATCCTCATTCGGCTACACCTACAAGAACTCAAAGACCGGAGCCGAGTTCACCATTCAGATGGCAAGCGATGGCCTTGGCGATCCGATCTTCGACACAGAAGAAGACTATAACTGGAAGCAGGTCAAGAGCACAAAGGCGAAGTCCCCCGTGTTCGGTGAATACTCTGTGGAGTCGCTGAAGACCAAAAAAGGGATGCTCATTCAAGCCACTTGGTACGAGGTCCCCGGCAAGCAACTCCCCGACTACGTGATGATCGTCGGCAGCAAGATCGACCCGACAACCGCCGTCAAGGTCATGAACAGCCTGCGCTTCCTGAAGTAAGGCTAACCCTTCGCCAGCTTGCGCAATCCCTCCAGCTTGGGCACCCTGCTTTTGGGGCTGTCCAAGCTGAAGGACCGAACATCGCCTAACTCCCGAGCGAATTTCTCCACCCGCGCGATCTCCTTCTTGATCGCTTCAGTCGCAGGCTGGAACGTATACCAAACCATCTCGCCAGCCTCACTGTCGAACTCCCACAAGCCCGCAAGCCGCCCACGATCAGTGATCGCGTTGCAGTAGAGGTCGCTCAGGCTGCCAATCGTCGTGATGTCCTTTTCCGTCACGGTACGGCTTTCTTCATCGCCAGGGCCAAGCAGACAGCCAACTTCCCTTCTCAGCAAAACCAGGCTGTCCAAACTAGCCACCAGCGCAATCTGCTCGTCTTTCAGGGATTGAAAGGCGTGATACTCGTCGCTCAAATCGGCGGGCAGAAGATAGCCCTCACCGACATCCTCAAGCACAAGCGCACCGACCGCATCCTTCGATGCCTTCACCCCAAGACCAGAAAACCATTGAAAGTGAGACAGCTTGGCGGGGCCGATCCAGCCAAAATAGAGCTTAGCCAGCTCTTCTCTGGCCTCTTCAGCGGTCATGGAGAATCCCTCCAATGGCGATGGCGACCAAAGCGTGTAACGGTAGCGCTGCTGATCCAACCGACCGTTCATCGGCACACGCCGAATCTGCCCACGCGCCTGCAGATAGCCCAGGGAAAGCGGCAAGGTCGTCGTCTGCCCGCGCTTCTTCCCCTCTTCGCCAAGATTCCTCACCGCGCCGCCGACAGCATCCTTCAGCTCAGCAGGATCAAGCGGCCCCTTCTGCAACGCCTCAAGCACCTTCTCATCAAGCTTGGCAATCTCTTCGTCCGTCACCCCCAAGAACTTCCGCGCCGTCTGCATCGCAGACTCCTCGCTAAACCCTTGCCCAACCTTCAATCCCAGGGCATAGTGCGAAGCTGGCAGAACGTGCGTGCATCCACGCGCACTGGGCAGCTCGTGAATGATCAGCTCGGCGACGTCCTGGTCGATCTGCGTCTGGAGGGCACCGTTGCGCGCAAACAGCGTGATGTACGGGTTTGCCCCGCCGACAGAGCGCGACCACCCAACTCTCTCCAAAACCTCCGCCGATGACAGCCCAGCCATCGAACCATCCAACCCTTGCCGATGCGCCCACCACGCGCGCAGCTTTGCCCAGTCCATACACGCAACCTTACACGACACAGCCCATCGAACGCTTCTCGATTCTTGCGTTTTGATTTCGCTTCGCAAGGGTATACAAGGCGCATGACGGTCGTTCGACTGCTGGTTGAAGATATTGATCGGGCTTTGTCCTTCTACACGGGCCTGCTCGGATTCACGCTGACCGAGCGATGGGGACCGCCGTTCGCAATGATCGAGCGGGATGGCGTGACGGTCTGGCTGAGCGGCCCGGGAACATCGGCGATGCGACCGTTGGCGGATGGGTCACAGCCCACACCCGGCGGTTGGAATCGGATTGCAGTCCTTGTCGATGATCTTGACGGTCTGCTCGCAACGCTGAGAGAAGCGGGAGTCAAAGTCAGGAACGAACCGATCAGCGGCCCCGGAGGCTCCCAGGCCCTTGTTGAGGACGGTGTCGGCAATATCGTCGAGCTGTTTTCTCAGGCTTAGCAGTCCCACTGTGGCAAGCCCGCATACAGTACATTCTTGGAACTCCCCACTATGCTGCGCGCCTATCTCGCCCTTGCCGTCCTGTGCTTCCTGTCATGCACTGGCTATAGCCAGACCATCTGCATCGACCCCGGACACCCATCCGAAGTTGGGCGAGGGGCCAGCGGCAAGCGCATTACCGAGATGAAGGCTGTATGGCTTGTCGCGGTTGAACTGAAAAAGCTCCTGGAAAAGGAAGGCTACAAGGTTGTCCTGACTAAAAAATCAGAACAAGAATACGTTCGGAATAAGACTCGCGCCGAAACCGCGAACAAGGCCAAAGCCGACCTCTTGCTCCGGCTGCATTGCGACGCAGCCCCAACCTCCGGCTTTGCCAGCTACTACCCTTCCAAGCAGGGGACTGCACAGGGCAAAACCGGGCCTTCAAACGCGATCATCAAATCCAGCGGAGATGCTGCGAAGAAGTTTCACCCTGCCGTCATCAAAGCTCTCGCCGGAAAGCTGAAAGACCGGGGCTTGCTGACAGACTTGAATACTGCCGTGGGCGCAAAGCAGGGTGCTTTGACAGGGTCGATCTTTTCCGAGGTTCCTGTGATCCTTGTTGAAATGGCGGTCCTATCCCACGACAGCGACGACAGGTTTATGGCTTCCAAAGAGGGTCAAGCCCTCATGGCAAAGGCATTGATGGCTGGCATCAAAGCCGCTGTCCCCCTCAAATCCCGCTAATCGCGCACATTTCAAAGAATTAGTGCAAAAAAACCTGCACATTCTCAAAAAGTGTGCAAATATATCTGCATGGCAATTTCTGGCCTCAGCAAGCGCGAGCGTCAAATCCTCGAAATTCTCTACAAGCACGGCAAGGCTACAGCTGCCGAAGTTCAGGAAGAGATGCCCGGCATGAGCTATTCCGCAGTCCGTGGGATGTTGCGTGTCCTGCATGAAAAAGGGCTTGCCAATTACGTGGTCGAAGGGGTCCGATACATCTACTCCCCAACCACACCTCGGGATGAGGCCGCAAAATCCGAACTTCGCAACGTATTGGATACGTTCTTTGGCAGCTCGGTTGAACAGGTCGTCGTGACCCTTCTGAACGAGAATGAAAGCAAGCTCTCGCAAGAGACGCTTGACCGACTTTCTGAGCTGATCGAGCAGGCCAAGAAGGAGAAGTGATGCAGATCGTCCTCGATTTTGTCCTTCGAGCGACAGTTCTTCTGTCCGCCGGACTACTCTTGCGCTGGATCATCGGTAGGAATTCCGCAGAAAAGCGCGTGGCGATCCTCCGGCTCACACTCGCAACACTGACGCTGCTTCCTCTTGGGATGCTCCTATTGCCAAAGGTGGCCGTTCCAGTCTTGCCTGGAGATCAACAGGTTCGGGCGGTATCCATCCCGCAAACCTTTACCGAAGGACCGCTTGCTTCTGACAAATCCGTTTATACAGCGGGAAGCGTTACGGATGTCCCGGTCTTCACCGAGGATCAGTCCGTCAAGCAGCCGACTCCTTTCAACTGGTTTGCAGCATGCCTGTGGGCTTGGGGGGCCACTTCCCTCCTTCTGCTGGCAAGCCTATCCTTGCGCATCCTTCAAGTGTTCCGAATTCGAAAGGGTGCAACACCAAGCCCTGTAACGACGCAGGCGCTCTGTGCAGAAGCTATGTCGAGTCTTGGTGTGCAAGCGCCCGTTGAGTGCAAAAACGCAGAGATAGCTTCTCCAATGACCTTCGGCTTGCTTCGGCATACGATCTTCCTTCCAGAAGGGTTTGCGAACTGGTCGGAAACCGATCAGCGGGCGGTGCTTCTTCATGAAGCCGCCCATATTCAACGTTTTGACTGTGCCTGGCAGTGGCTCTCTGCTGCGCTGCGCGCGGTCTATTGGTGTCATCCGCTTGTTTGGAGTACGTCACGGGCCCTAAGGGACGACTCTGAGCTTGCGGCAGACGAGCGGGCGGTGAGATCTGGGATCGAGGCGACGGACTACGCCGCGTCTTTGGTCGCCATCGCCCGAAAAGTTCAGCAAGGAAGGGGTCTAGTCCGCCCCCAAGGAGTTCACTTCATGCAGAAAAGTCAATTCGAAAGACGAGTGCAGAATGTCCTGCACAGTCGCACGAGGGGTTTCACTTCGGTCGGACTGCTCGCTCTTTGCGCCGCGATGCTTGGCTCTGGCGCTGTCATCGGTGCGGTCAGCCTCACTCAGATGCAGCCAGCCGAAACGACAGCAGCCACCGACGAAGTCGCGACTGCGGCGATCGCTTCCGGGCCCAACACAGTAGCAACGTATGGAGCCCCGATCAAGACAGAGGATACAGAGCTTTACGAAGTTGCTGCCACTGCAACGCCCGAGGCCTGGGCACCCGGCGAAGGCTTGTTCGACCTCGTCCGATCGCTAACACCCGTTCAGAAAGAGATTATCGCCAGCCGGGGATATCTCCTCCCGGGCGATCTCTCCAGCCGACAGAAGGATATGTTGGGCGAGATTCCTAATGACAATTTCTCGCTTTCGATGGTCATTGACGGTCAGCAGTTTGCCCTGCGTGCAACCCGTCCGCCTCAGGCCGCTCGATCTGCAAACGCCCCGGCAGTGACCGGGTATGTCTGGAACCCCAAGCTCAATGCCTACCAGCTCGCGCCGGTCACGGCGTTCGTATGGGATCCTAAGACTAAGACTTACCGAGCTGCGCCCACGCGACGGGCAGAACCCGCTGTGGTCACGACTCCCCGAACCCGTCAAGGCGGAGTCGCTGTTGCCCCGAGCGTAGCTACAGGAACGACCTCCCGAGGGCGAAATTCGCAGAACGGCGTTGCGACGACGGTCGCACCGGTGGCACGCGCTGGAGCCCCAGCAGCCGCAGCCCAGGCAAGCCCCACGGCAAGAGGCGGAGCAGTGATCGCTCCGAGGGAGGCTGGAGCAGCGACAATCGCACCACGAGAGGCGAATAGCCCCTCGCGCAACGGCGGCGCAGCCATCGCGCCAACGACATCGAGGACGGGTCAAGCAGGCGGAGTCGCTGTGGCTCCTGCACAGCCGAACGCTGTTCCGCGCGACGGCGGCGTTGTAATAGCCGGGTCTGGACGAGCTGCGCCCGCGCAGACCACTAGCCCGAACTCCGGCGGTGTTGCCGCAGGTGGCAGCATCAATACAGTGCCGGCCCAGGGTGGCGGAATCGCTGGGGCGCCAGGAGCAGCTGTCGCAGCTGGGGGCAGACCCATCAACACGATGCCTTCACAAGGCACGGTCCGAACCGACGCGATACCTGGCAGTGCGCCTGTGGATGCTTATACGACAAACACTGTGGCAGCGCCAAGAAGCAGAAACTCCGATGTCTACGTAACGACAGCGGGAAGGACCGCGCCTTCAAGAGCAGGCGGTCAGGCCGTGGTTGCAGACCGAGCTGTCAATAGGCAATCTTCAGCAGCAAGCGTCTCGCTCTCCGGCGAGATTCTTACCTACCGAGACGGCAAGGGCAACGTGCGCAAGTGGCGCGTGCCCAAGGGCTCAACCGTGACGCTCAGCGGCAATGGAGCCGTCAAGGTCGTGGATGCCAAGGGCAAGGCAGTCGATCTTTCCAAGCGAGCGATCAAGTAGAGCAATCAACAAGCGCAAACAAGGGTTCCGGCCGTATCTCGGCGGAGCCCTTTGCTTTGTACAAGCTTCAAGGCGAAAGTCCCCGCTCTATCTAAACTTGACCTATACTCGCAATCAATGGTCCGCACGCACAGCATCAGCAAGACCTTCAAAGACCCGAAGGGTAATCGTGTCGAAGCAGTCAAGTCAGTCTCCATCCAGGCCGATCCAGGCAAGGTCTTCGGACTTCTTGGCGTAAACGGCGCGGGCAAGACCACTCTGCTGAGAATGCTGTCGACGGTCCTTGAGCCAACCGAAGGCACCGCCGAAGTCGCGGGATACAACATCCAGAAAGAATCGGGCAAGGTCCGCGCAAGCATCGGCTTCATGTCCACGTCCACTGCCCTTTATGGACGCCTCACCGGCAAAGAGCTTCTGGAGTATTTCGGCAGCCTCTACGGACTGTCCGGCGCGCACTTGAAATCGCGCATGGAGTATGTAACGGAGAAATTCCGCCTTCAGAGCTTCCAAGACCGGCTGTGCGACAAGATGTCAACCGGTCAGAAGCAGCGCATTTCCATCTCGCGGACGATCCTGCATGATCCGCCTGTGCTCTTCTTCGACGAGCCCACAGCAGGCCTCGACGTGGTCACGAGCCAATCCGTCATGGAGTTCATCGAAGAGCAGCGCACCCTGAACAAGACGATCATCTTCAGCACCCACATCATGAGCGAGGTTGAGCGACTGTGCGATCATGTTTCGATCATTCACGACGGGGTGATCTGCGGTGAAGGCACTGTTCCTCAGATCATCGAGTCCACCGGGCAGGCAACGCTTGAAAAAGCCTTCCTGCAGCTTGTCGGAGCAGACCGACGCAACGACGAGGTGCCCGCATGAACCAGGCAATCCTGATCTTCAAGAAAGAGCTGAAAGAGATGCTGCGCGACAAGCGCGTCGTCTACAACGCCGTGTTTGGCCCGATCTTTCTGATCTTCCTCATGGTCTACGCGTTCGGTTTCGTCATCGAGAGTGTCTCTAAAGATGTTAAGCGCACCCTGCATGTTGTCGGAAGTCAAAGCCTTCCCCCCTTTCTGGAAAGTCCGGAAACCAAAATTGCCTTCGACATCAAGCGTGTGGACACCAAGGAAGCTGGACTGAAGCTTATCAACGACGGCAAGGCAGACCTGCTCCTTGAAGTCTTGCCGCCAGAGACCGGTGTCGTCTCCGCATTTCCTCAGCAGGTGATTGAGGCGTATTTTGACAATGACCGAGAGCGACCCAAGATCACGCTTGCTGTCCTTCAAAAGCTGATCCAGATGGAGAACGAAAAATCGCTGGTTTCGACGCTGGAGGCGAAGAACGTTCCCAAATCCGCGATGGAGCCGATCAAGCTGGATGAAAAGCCGATTGCCAGTCCAGCGGCGAATGTTGGCGGATTCCTTGCCGGGTTCCTCCCCTACATCATCGTCATGTGGGCGTTTTATGGAGCTTCGGGTAGCGCGGCCGAGACAGTCGCAGGCGAGAAGGAGAAGAACACCCTGGAAACCCTCCTGATTGTGCCGGTCGAGCGTACTCAAATCGCCTTAGGCAAGTTCATCGGGCTAACGTGCTTGAGCAGTATAAGTATTGTGAGCGCCTTTGTCGGCTTGGTGGTCACCGCCGCCATCGGCGGAAGCCGCGCCAAAGCGCTGTTCCCCGAGGGAGTCCACTTCACCTTTGGCTCCATCGTCACCATCATCCTGATCGCTTTGCCGATGGCAGCAATGTTCGCTGGCATTCTGCTGGCCCTCAGCACCCGTGCGCGAAACATGCGCGAGTGTCAGACCCAGCTCGCACTGGTCAGCTTCGTGGTGATCACGCCTGCGGTGTTCAGCCAGTTCATCGGTATGACGTCATACGCCAATGCTGCGTGGGTGAACTTTGTGCCGATCCTGAACACAGCGACCGTGCTGAAGTCAGCGCTGTTGGGCAAGACAGATTGGAGCGCTATCGGGATCACGGTAGGCATCAGCCTCGCGCTGGCTTATCTGACGACGATGTGGGCCGTCCGACTCTTCCGACGTGAAGAAGTGCTGGCGAAGATTTAGCCCTTCATCATCGCAGACAGCCGCTGTTGCTGCTGCTGCATGTTGGAGATCGCCTGCTCCATCGCCGCAAAGCGCGTGCGCAAATCGGTTGCGTGCTGATTGGCCGATTCCTGAATACGTTTGATGCTCTCTTCAATCGAATCGATTTGAGCCTGAAGCTCCTTGTCGTTCGCCGTGAGCAAGCCGTTCGAAACATCCGTATAGATACCAACAACGCTCTGAATCTGCGCACCGATGCCGCGGGTAAGCGACACCGTGCCGACCAAACCCAGCGCTGAACCCTTGTACTGCACCTGCATGCCCTCAGTGTTGGCGTTGCCTGTATTGCCGGTCAGGTACTGGCCATTGCCGGTCGCAAGCTCACCGTTGATCGTTCCTGCGACATCCACACCGCTCACTGCCGTTCCTGCGGAGGTCTTGCCGATTCCACTGTTGTTGGTGGCGGCATCCTGATCGCTCTTGACCGTAAAGTTGGCATTAGAGCCGTACTTCTTGCTTGTGAGCACCAGCTTGCCATTGCCGTCCTTGCTGGCAGTAACGAGATCTTTCAGCTTGGCGTCGTTGTTGATCTGACTGACCGTTGCATCGACGCTGTTGCCGATCGACAGGATCATCGTGTAATCCGTATTGCCGAACAGCCCGCCTGAGAATGTCAGACGCTCTGTTCCCGTGCTCACCTGCGACTGAGCTGTTTCTGCCGTATAAGAGCCCTTCGTCGCAACCTGGGTGATATTCAGCTGATAGACGCCCGTGCCCGATGCCTTCGTCTTATCGGTGCTTGAAATGTAAACGACGTCGTCGGATGAACCTTTGCCAACGGCACGAAAGATCTGGCTGACCGCAGTCGGGTCCTCGTCGATGGCCTTAGTCAGCTGAGCTTCATCAACGGTCAGTTTGCCCGTCTCGTCGAATTTGAAGCCAAGCGAAGAGATATTCTTGTAGGTTCCAGAGAGTCCCGGAACGTTGTTGAACAGCATCGTGCTGAGCTGATCTTCAACCTGCCGGGCAACGCTGTCGCCAAAGAGCGGACCCGTCGCAAACGTTTCCTTGTCAAAGCTGCTGGCGGCCTTGATAAGGTCATTGACCGCGTTGAAAGCGTCGGCAAACTGCTTGATCTTGCCCTTGATCGCATCTTTGTCGCTCTTGACAGTAATTGTGGACTTCTCAGGTGTCGTCGCGTTCGCATCAAGAAGTGTGATGCTGATTCCTGGGATAGCCGTCGTCACGGTGTTGGTTTTGCTCGTCAGGCTGATGCCGTCGATTTTGAAGCTCGCATCCTGAGCCGCGAGCAACTCGCTGCCAAATCCCTTCTGAAGAACACCCATCGCCGTGAGAAGACCGTCGGTATCCGTAAAGGAGTTTGCACCGGTCAAATCGAGCTTGTAGGTGGTGACGTTATTCTCGGTGACTGTTCGGACAGTGGCAGTGGCTCCCGTATTGGCGGCATTGATCGCGTTTGCAATCTCTTGCAGATTCTGCGTGTCGGGATTGACGCTAACGGCAACGCCATTGATCGAAAAATTCTTTGCACCCAGACCGCTCACACCCCACGTCGAGCCAAGTGCAGTGCTCGAACTGGAGAATGCCGCGCTGGTATATCCGCCCGTGATCGACTCACGCGGAGTCGCCGCACCGCTGGTGAGCCCAAGCGACTGGATCACCGTGCCGCTAAGATCAGCAAGCTGAATCTTGCTCGAAGCTCCGGTGTTGTTGGCGCTGACGCTGATATAGGCGTTGTTGTCTCCGCCATTGATGATGCTGGCAGTCACGCCTGCGTTCGCGGTGTTGATCTTCTGGGCTATCGAGGTCAGGGAATCGGTCGCAGCGACGGTGACAGCCTTCCCGTTGACCGTGAAAGAGCCCGCGAGGTTAGCGGCGTTCGATGCGCTGGCCTGCGCAGAAGAGGAGATTTTGTGAGCCTGGGCAAGCTTGCTGACTTCGAGATTGAAAGAACCAGGAAGCGCTTCGCCCGAAACAGATACGGAGGCAACATCGGTGTCTGAGGAAGCGACCGTGACCGTATTGAACGCGGTCATCGTATTCAATCCGCCAGCAACCGATGAAAGCGAGCTGAGACGGCTCTTGAGCTGTCCAAGCGCATCCATGCGAGAGTTGATCTGGCTCTGCTGTTGCTGAAGTCTTTGAACCGGCGCAACTTCAAGCTGCAACAGACGGCTGATAATCGAATCGGTGTCGATGCCGCTGCTCAAACCTGCGAACGTTACGCCGCTAAGGCTGCTTCCAATACTCACAAGAATCCTCCGGAGTGGCCTACTCCGGTCTAATTATCGGAAAAGGCGGCACGGGTCTTTACCGTGCCGCCTTCAATTCCTTGTACAGAGGGCCTAAGCAGCCATCATCTGATACATGTCTTGGAAGTTTGAAAGCCGTTGCTCGATCGTATCCAGCAGAGCCTGAATCTCTTCATCGCTGAATCCGAGCCACTCGGCAACGACAGCATCCATCTGAGAGTTGGCGCATCCCGGCTCAAGAACCTGCTTGGACAGCTTGTCGCCAACGTGGACAGCCATCACGCCAACGTCGCTTGCGGACGAGAACGGCCCTTCGTGGTCAGCCATATACTGCACCAGGTCGTTCGGGAACTTCCAAAGCGAACCAAGTGCCGAGCCAACGTCGGTATGGCGAACTCCGAGAGAAATCTCTTCCTGCTCGGTGAGCGGGCGGCCCGACTTTTCAGACTCTCGCTCCACGTTCACATACTGGTCCGTGAAGTTTGTATAGAGAAACAGCCGTCCAAGATCGTGCAAAAGTCCGCCGACGAAGATAAGGTCGTTGGTCGTGGCGTTGAATCGCTTCTTCTGCGCGATGATCTGAGCGGTTGAAGCCGTGGCGATTGAGTGAAGCCAGAAATCCTTCTGAAGCTGCTGCTGCCGAGGATTCTTCGCCTTCATCATGCCAATGGCGCTCACACTCAAAACGAGGTTGCGAAGCTGCTGGATTCCAAGAATCACGACAGCCTGGCTAAGGCTTGAAACCTGGCCTTCCAATCCGTAATACGCTGAGTTGACCACCCTCAAGGTCTTCACAGCGAGCGCCTGGTCCGACGCCAAAAGTCTTTCAAGAGTCGACGCGGAGACATCTTCCTTCTGAGTCTCCTCGAGGATCTTGGTGATCATGGCGGGCAGAGGAGGAAGATCCTGCACTGCCTGCATGATGTAACGTCGAACTGCCTGAGCCCTTAACGATTGCGCATCCATTCTTTAATTGCTGTTCTCCTTCGCGATGATCCCGTTAACATCCGTGATCAGCGCAACATTACCGTCACCCAGGATCGTCGCTCCGCTCACGCCGCGGACATCTCCGCAGAACCGATTTAGCGACTTGATTACGACTTCCTGCTCACCAACCAAACTATCGACGACAAGCCCAACACGCTGCTCGGCAAGACCGACGATCACAACAAATTCTTGGTCTTTTTCCGGCTCCTCAACATAGTTGCGCGTGGAAAAAACAGATCGCAATCGTACAAGCGGGGTGGTCATGCCTCGAATGACAACGACCTCTCGCTTGGCGACGCTCTGAATTTCGGACTTGCTGATCAGCAGCGTCTCGATGACGCTTCCCAGCGGAAGTACGTAGACCACTCCGGCGACCCGGACAAGAAGACCTCGGATAATAGCCAGGGTCAGAGGAAGTCTCAAGCTGAACTTGGAGCCCTCTCCCATCGTGGTTTCTAGGTCGATGATGCCGCCGAGCTTCTGGATGTTCGAGCGGACAACGTCCATGCCCACACCGCGACCGCTGACGTCCGTCACCTTTTCTGCTGTGCTCAATCCGCTCGCAAAAATCAGCTGGAGGGCTTCCTTCTCGGTCATGCGCTCAGCCTGATCCTTGGTAATGACGCCGGTCTGAACGGCCTTCGCCTTCACACGCTCAACGTCGATGCCCTTACCATCGTCGGTAATCTCGATGACGATGTGGTTCTCCTGGTGGCGTGCGGATACGACCACGTGACCCTGCGCCGGCTTTCCTGCCTTAACTCGGTCTTCAGGAAGCTCAACGCCATGGTCGACGCTGTTTCGAAGGATGTGCATCAGCGGATCGCCGATGACTTCAATAACGCTTCGGTCGAGTTCGGTTTCACCGCCAACCAGCTCAAGCTTAATGTCCTTGCCAATCTTCTGGGAGAGGTCTCGCACCATGCGTGGGAACCGGTTGAACACGGTTTCAATCGGGAGCATTCGCGCCTTCATGATCTGATCCTGAAGGTCGCTGGTAATGCGCGCAATGTGCCCGACAGTCTCGGCCAAAGCCTCGATGTTTTCGTCGTAGTCGTACTTTGAAGCAAGCACGGCGCCGATCTGAGCGACGCGGGTGCGGTCGATGACCAGCTCACCCACGAGATTCATCAGCTCGTCAAGGCGAGCAACATCCACACGAACCGTTTGACCTGTGTCGAACTTCTTCTGTGCGCCTGCATTATTCTGTCCGGCAGGGGCAGGAGCGGCGGTTTCTGCAGGCTTGGCTTCTGTCTTGGTGGAAGTCTGCTCTGCAACAGCCTCAATCGGCTCGGCTGCTTCAGCGACTTCTGCCTGCGAGCCGTCGCTTTGCCAGGGCGAAACGTCGTACCACTCCATCTCACCGATGCCGTTGAATTTGGATTTGAGCAGCTCGACCGAATCCTTAGACTGGAAGTAAAGCTCAAACTCACGATCAAACTGCTCTTCCTCAAGCTTGACCTGGTCGGGAATCGTTGCCAGAAGCTCGCCGTTCTCCTGAATGACGCTGATCGCCATGAACGACCGGACGTATTTCATGACGCAGTCTTCGGTAAGCAAGAATCGCACACGGTACACAGGAGACTCGCCATTGGCAACCTTCAGAGCATCAATGGTGTCCTCGTCCAAAGACTCCTTGAAGCGAGCATGATAGTCGTTTGTCGGTTCGTCTGCGGCCTCTTTCTTGGCTGACTTTTCCTTCTTCGCTGCCTTCTTGGGGGCAGCATCGCCACCCTTGGCAATCAGCACCTGAAGACGCTCGACAAGGTCGGAGCTCTCCAGATCGTCGCTGCTGTTGTCGGCAATTGAATCCTTCATCTGTCCCAAGCGATCCAGACATCCCAGAAGAACGTCGGTCACTTCGGTGGTCACTTCCTGCTGATCTGTTCGAAGCTGATCAAGCAGATTCTCCATCTCATGAGTAAGTTCTGCGAAATGGTCAAACCCCATTGCGCGGCTTGAACCCTTCAAAGTGTGCGCCGCGCGGAAAATCGCCTGCAGTCGCTCCAGGGAAGGATCGGTCTCCAGCTTCAGTGTTTCTTGCTCAAGGACTTCAAGCATTTCCACGGCCTCCTGGAGAAAGAGGTCGCGATATTGAGACATATCCAGTTCGGTACTCATGAGTGTGTTCTCTTATTGATTTCAGCAGCGTTGGCGCGTTAGGCTGCGAGGGCCTGATCGAGGTTCAAAAGGGTGACAAGGCTGTCGTTGTGCTTAGCGACGCCGCGCACAAACTCCATGTCCACGCTTGCGATGAGCGCAGGCGTCTGCTCAACCTGCTCAGGCTGAACGGTAAAGACTTCCCTAACGGCGTCAACGATAATGCCGACGTTGCCCGATTCCATCTCCACAACGATGATGCGGGTGCTGTCCTGCTCTGCGAATTCCGGCAGACCAAAGCGAACGCGAAGATCGACCACCGGGATCGTCTTGCCGCGGAGGTTCACAAGACCGCGAATGTGCGACTCCGTGCCAGGAATCGGTGTGATTTCACGCAGTCGAATGATCTCGTTGACGCGGAAAATATCGATGCTGAACAGCTCGCTGGCGAGCTGGAAGACGACCATTTGCTCTTCGTGGCTTAAAACAGTGCTTGCAGACATAACAAAACTCCGTGTGTGTTTCCCGGTAAAAATCGTTGGCTGCCTGAAGCTCCAACCTCATAGCCAAGAAGGGACTCTATGAAAAATTGCGGACTTTTACAGCAAGACTTTGAGGGTGGGTTTAGACAGAGGCTTTGAATGCAGGTTGTTTCCGACAGGCACTTATTGCAGAATAGGATCGTGCTGAAACCGCTTGCACTTGGGCTGGCTGCCATTGCGCCCTTCGCCATGATTGGCGCGCGCCAGTCAGCATCGCCACAGGCCAAAGTGAGCTACGCGAAAGACGTTGCCCCGATCTTTCGCGCCCACTGCATCTCATGCCACGGCAGCTCGTCGCAGAGCGGCGGGCTGAGGCTGGATACGATTGCCGGCATTCAGAAAGGCGGCGTTAGCGGCAAGAGCATTGTGGCGGGCAAGAGCGCTCAGTCCATCCTGCTTCAGCGCATTCATGGTGAGGGTGGCAAGCCAAAGATGCCGATGGGCTTTGCTCCCTTGACCAAAGCACAGACCGATCTCATCGCCCGATGGATTGATGAAGGGGCTTCCGTGCAGTCGGGCGCCTCCGGCAAACACTGGGCCTATATCGCTCCCAAGCGCCCTGCTCTCCCCACCGTCAAAGACAAGACGTGGGCGAAGAACCCTATCGATCTCTTCATTCTCGCTCGGTTGGAGAAAGGTGCGCTTAAGCCTTCTCCCGAAGCTTCGAAGGAGAGCTTGATCCGCCGCGTGACGCTGGATCTGACCGGCTTGCCGCCAACGCTTGAGGAGATTGACGCCTTCCTTGCTGACAAGCGACCGGATGCCTACGAGCGTGTGGTGGATCGTTTGCTGAACTCGCCCCACTACGGGGAAAGGCAGGCCCGCGTTTGGCTGGACTTGGCACGCTATGCCGACACCAACGGATACGAAGCCGACTTCACGCGCACGGCCTTCAAATACCGGGACTGGGTGATCGATGCCTTCAACAAGAACATGCCCTACGATGAGTTCACCATCGAACAGATCGCGGGCGACCTCCTTCCGAATGCGACCGTCGATCAGCTGGTGGCCACCGGCTTCCACCGCAATACGATGTTCAACAGTGAAGGCGGAGTGGACCCGGATGAATCGATGTATGAGACGATTCTTGACCGTGTCGGCACAACATCAACGGTCTGGCTCGGTTCGACCTTGGCGTGCGCCCGATGCCACGACCACAAGTACGATCCCTTCACTCAGAAAGACTTCTATCGAATGTATGCCTTCTTCGCGAACAACGAGTATCAGACGGCAGGCGACTACAGCGTCGGTTCCAAGAAGCACTACGAGCCAACCATCCAAGTCCCCAGCCCCGAAGCTTCCCAGAAGATAGCAGCCTTGGAGCAGGAAGTCAAAGACCTGATGCTGGACATGCAGAAGTCCACTCCCGAACTTGACAAAGCCTACGAAGCTTGGAAGTCAGCGCTGAAGAATTCGCCCGGCTGGAAGGCTTCCGACGCTTTTCAGCTCGCTTCAGCGGGCATGACATCACGACAGGACGGAGTGATTGCCGTTGAAGAATCCGCACAGCAGCCGCTGACTTTTCGAATCACAAACCAGTCCAAGCCGATCTCTGCGATCCGTGTTCATGCCCTCCCAGACAAAGCGCTGGTCAGTGGTGGCCCCGGCCTCTCAGAGAGCGGCAATTACATCCTCTCCAAGGTTGATATTGTTGTCAATGGCAAGCCGGTCAAGATCGCAAGCGCAGCTGTCGATTTCATTCAGCAGGGCTACACCACCGAAGGCCTCTTCGACGACAATGGGGATACAGGCTGGGCAGTCTATCCGCAGCAAGGAAAGCGGCATGAGCTGACCCTGATTCTCCAAACCCCAATCCCCGCCGGTCAGGAAGCTGAGCTGCGGCTGACGCACAACTCGCCAAGCTGGCCAAGGCACATCATCGGACGCCTCAAGGTCGAAATCAACTCCGATACCGATCCAACGGTGCTCAATGCCGCAGGCTGGATGAGAGAATTTGCAGGCAAAGCCACGCGCACTGCCGATGAAGAATCAGCGCTGGCAAAGGCATTTCGCGACAGCACACCCGCGCTGAAAAGCCAGCGCGACCGCGTCGCCGCAATCCAAAACGAACTGACCGTCATCCGCAGAAGCATTCCAACAGCTCAGATCATGCGCGACAAGCCGAGCAGCGGCCCTCTGAAAGCAAATGTCCACACACGCGGCGAATTCCTCAGCAAAGCGGACGAAGTCACGGCAGGCACGCCAGAGATACTCCCGCCCCTTCCGGCAAGCGAGCGTACAGACCGCCTCGCATTGGCAAAGTGGCTGGTCAATAAGAACAACCCACTTACAGCGCGCGTTCAGGTGAACCGCATGTGGGAGCAGTACTTCGGACATGGCCTTGTCGAAACCAGTGAAGACTTTGGCACCCAGGGCTCACCCCCAACCCACCCCGAACTGCTGGATTGGCTGGCGACGGAGTTCATGACAAGCGGCTGGAATATGAAGAAGATCCACCGGCTGATCGTCACCTCCGCCGCCTATCGGCAGTCCTCAGCCTCAACCCCTGCCCTACTCAGCCGCGATCCAGACAACCGGCTTTATGCACGCGGATCGCGCTTCCGAATGGAAGCTGAGATGATCCGCGACACCGCCCTATCAGCCAGCGGGCTTATCAGCCTTAAAGTTGGCGGCCCCAGCGTCATGCCCGAACAGCCCGATGGCATCTGGGATAGTCCATACAGCGGCGAGCAATGGCAGAAGGCGATGGGAGACGAGCAGTACCGTCGCGGGCTGTATACGTTCTGGAAGCGCACAAGCCCTTACCCCAGCTTCATGGCCTTCGACGCCACCAGCCGAGAGTCATGCACGGTCCGACGCATCCGCACAAACACGCCCCTGCAAGCGCTGGCCCTCCTGAACGACAAAGCATATCTGGAGGCGGCGTGGGCTCTGGCAAAGCGAATGGAGCGGGCAGGCAAGACAACGACTCAGAAGCTTGAAGCGGGTTTTCGACTCTGCACAGGCCGACGCCCCCAGGCAACGGAGCTGAATCGACTGGCGCAGGCCTACCAAAAACTCCTCAGCCAGTATCAAGCCAAGCCTGCAGAAGCCAAAAAGCTCGGCGGCACCCCCGAAATCGCAGCCCTCACGATGGTTGGCAATGTTCTGCTCAACCTCGACGAAACGATCACCAAAGGATAGCCATGCACAACAGCGAACTCGAGCAAGAGATACTGAGGCACATCACTCGCCGCACCTTCTTCAAAGAGGTTGGCTATGGCATGGGCGGGCTTGCGCTCACCAGTCTCCTTCTGAACAACGGCTATGCCGCAGAGGCAGTCCAGCAGGCTGCAAAGCAGGGACGCAAAGATCCCCTCTCCCCGAAAAAGCCGCACCACAAAGCCAAGGCCAAAAGCATCATCTATCTCTTCATGGCGGGGGCGCCTTCGCAGGTTGATCTCTTCGACCCGAAGCCCGTGCTCAATAAATTCGACGGTCAGCCTTGCCCCGAGGAGTATCTGAAAGGCGAGCGATTCGCATTCATTCGGGGCGTCCCCAAAATGCTCGGCTCACCCTACAAGTTTGAGAAATGCGGACAAAGCGGACAGATGGTCAGTGAGCTTCTTCCCCACTTCAAAGAAATCGTTGACGACGTTGCTGTTGTGCGATCCGTGAAGACAGAACAGTTCAACCATGCACCTGCCCAACTGTTCATGAATACCGGATTTCAGCTTCCCGGACGGCCCAGCATGGGCTCCTGGCTCACCTACGGCCTGGGAAGCGATAACGCCGACCTGCCTGGGTTCGTCGTGCTGCTTTCCGGCATCAGCAACCCCGACGGCGGCAAATCCTGCTGGGGCAGCGGATTCCTGCCCAGCGTCTATCAAGGGGTGGAGTTCCGCTCACAGGGCGATCCAGTCCTGTTTGTTTCCGACCCAGACGGCGTGACTCGGGAGATTAGGCGCGACACGCTCGATGCCTTGCGCGACTTGAACTCGCTGCACGGCAAGCAGACGCTCGACCCCGAGGTCGAAACCCGAATCGCCCAGTATGAGCTGGCTTACCGAATGCAGACCAGCGTGCCAGAACTCATGGATATCTCTAAGGAGCCGAAGCACATTCACGAAATGTACGGCACCGAACCTGGCAAAAAGAGCTTTGCGAACAATTGCCTGCTGGCGAGAAGGCTCGTGGAGAGAGGCGTTCGGTTTGTCCAGCTCTACCACCGAGGCTGGGATCACCACGGTGACAACGTCAACAACGATATCAAGCACGGCCTCCCCGAGCTGTGCAGACAGGTTGACCAAGCCGCCGCAGCCCTCGTGAAGGATCTGAAACAGCGCGGATTGCTGGATGAAACCATCGTCATCTGGGGCGGCGAATTCGGACGCACTCCGATGAACGAAGGTCGAGGGGGATCGCCTTTCCCGGGCCGCGACCATCATCCGCACGCCTTCACTATGTGGATGGCGGGAGGAGGCATCAAGCCGGGACTGGCGCTGGGTGTAACCGACGACGTCGGCTACAACATCGTGGAAGACCCCATGAGTATCCACGATCTTCACGCATCGCTCCTGCATCTGATGGGTCTGGATCATACCAAGCTCACCTTCAAATCCCAGGGCCGGAACTTCCGGCTGACGGATGTGTTTGGCGTGGTTCAGCAGAAACTCCTGGCATAGATGATCCACACTCCCCTTCCTCGTCAATGTCGAAGACTTGATGAGGAGGGGGATAAAGGGGGTGGAGACTCTCCTTAAACATTGCACCACAATGCCCTTTGCTTAGTTGCTAGCCAGTGAGCGCTCGCAACTCCCTTCCCCTTTTGATCAAGGGCGAATAGGCCTGCAAGCTCGGCAGAAACTCCTCACCTAAAAAGACCCTCCGCGATCAGCAATCTTCAATCCCCAATCTACAATTCTAAGTGCCCCAAATCAAACTGCTTGCCCTCGATCTTGACGGAACCCTTCTTGACCCCGACCGCAAGCTGACACAGGTTCATATCGACGCGGTCCGAAAGGCGCGGGATGCGGGCATCATCATCACCCTTGCCAGTGGACGGAACGTGGCCAGCATCGAGCAGTTTGCTAAGGAGCTTGAAGTTGAAGGACCGATGGTGTGCTCCAACGGCGCGCATGTGCTCTCAGGACCAAATCAGGAGATCTCCCACAAAAGCCTGCCCAACGATACGGCGCAAGCTCTGCTGGACTATGCGCTCGCTCACGATCTGCATCTGAGCGTCTACGCTCGATACGATGTCTATTTCCCCCACCGAAACCGTTGGAGCGACATCTACACAGAGCGAGTGCGGCACGTCGTCCCCAAAATGATGGAGCGACCAAGCACCTCAGAGCTGGAGGTGACAAAGATGCTCTATGCCGACGAGCCGGACGTCATCGAAAGCCACCAGGAGCAGATCACAGCTCTGCTGGGAAAGCTGGAGATGAACGTTGTCAGATCGGAAGCGGATTATCTGGAGATCCTTCCTGGAGGCATCAATAAAGGGCTTGGACTGTCGAAAGTCGCCAACCACTTTGGATTGCAGCCTGAGGAAATTGCTGCAATTGGCGATTATTTCAACGACTTGGAAATGTTGGAATATGCTGGATTCAGCGCGGCAATGCGCACCGCACCGGCTGAAGTACAGGCTGCGGCGAACCTGATCGCCCCGTCCAACGTCGAAGGTGGGGTAGCCTGGTTCATTGACGCTTTGATGTCAAATGAGCGAAAATAGAAGGGCTAGCTCGTCTAAAGCTTAATTCAGGTGAATATGATGAAAAGGTTGGGAATCCGATTTCTGGCAGTCTGCGGCCTGATCGCTACGGCGGTCGCCAGCTTTGCGCAGACGCTTACCGTTACCTCTCCGAACAACGGCGACTTCCTTGGTCTTTCAAACCAGATCAAGTTCAACGTCACCGGCGCCTCGACACAGGTCAATATCAAGGCCACCATCACCGGTCCTGGCGCAGTTCAATTCACCTCGGAAAACGACTTCACGCCGGACGTTGATGGAAAGATCAACGACCAGCTTCCGCTGAACTTCAACCAGGGAGCTCCCGAGGGAGCCTATACGATCACAGTCGTTGCCAAGAGAAAGAGCGACAACGGTGTTTTCGGCAACGTGACGATCAACGTCACAGTTGACGTCAACAAACCCAAATTCCTTTCGCTAAACCCGCTCACCAACAGCTTTGTGAAGGGCATCGTTCCGATCACCGTCAAGGTTCTTGAGCCTAACTTTAAGGACTATCGCGTTCAGGTGAACGGCTCGGACATTCCCAACAACACCGGCACGACGCTATCGGGCGGAACGTTCACCGTCTTCTGGGACACAACCGGAATCCAGTTCGACGGGACGCAGACCGTTTCCATCCGACTGCGCGATGAAGCGAACAACGAAGAGACCAAGTCCGTCACCGTCACGCTTGACCGTGTGGCCCCGATCGTCACGATCGCGCAGCCTCTTTCAAACGTCAAGCTTTCGCCGAAGTCTGATGTCTCTGTTGCTGTCGATGTCAGCGACGGTTCAGCTAACGCAGTAGACATGACCGGCGTGGATGTGGTCGTGAAAAAGCTGGATGGAACCTTCCTGGCACGTGTGCCAAGGTCCTCCTTTAGGAACACTGGCGGCAACAATTTCCGCTGGTCTGGCAAACTTCGATATAACAGCAAGTACGGAAAACAGTTTAAAATCGTCGTGAATGTCGTAGATCGCGCTGGAAACATCAGCGCGACCCAAGAGGTTGTGGTTACTTACAAATAGGAGACTTATGAAAGTCGCAAGGAAGCTAACGTTTGGATTGATGGCTGGAACGCTTGTTCCAGCGGCTGCGATGGCCCAAGTGCCAGATATGCTCAACGCATTTGATGCAGGGGGCAGGGCGATGGGCGCGGGAAGCTCGTTGAACGCAACAGGAGCCGACACGATGTCGATCCTGAACAACCCAGCTGGTCTGGGATATGTTCGACAGCCAACGTTCGGCTTCGCAGGTTTGACCCTGCCGACAACGAAGACCACGATCACTGGCTCACTTTCTGACAAGCGGTACGACTCTGAAAGCGAGAAGGGGGACTACACCCTCTCGCATATCGGCTATGTTTCCCCGCGAGGGGGCGGCGCATGGGGCGTTTCCTATCAGCTTGGCGGGTGGTTCAACGACACCGAGCGTGGATTCGGACTCTCCGGCGGCATCGCAACCTACTTCGACTTCACAAGAGTTCGCACCAGCTTCCTGACGCTTGCCTACGGCAAGTCCTCTGCTGACGGTCAGTTCTCGTGGGGTATTGGACTTGTGGGAGCCGTCAACGGAATCCGCAACCACCAGATCATCACCTTCACGGACAACAACATTCCTCCGCAGGAAGCGGAGTCTGAAGGGCATTCGCAGGGATTCGGCGCGGTGGCCGGCGTTATGATGACGCCCGCAAAGCAGTCGAACGTCACTTTCGGATTCAGCGTTCGCACGCCGATCAAGCTGACAGGTGGTGGCGCTTCCCGAGACCTTTACAGCCAGCTTCCGGGACAGTTCTCGGCAGGTATGGCCGTTCGGCAAGACTCCATTGGACGGCGAAGCGACTATCTGGTCCTTGGCGTTCAGCTGGATTACTTCTTCGGTGGCGAAGGTTCCGACCGACTGATGCGCGACGACTTCATGTCTGTGGGCGCAGGTCTGGAATACAACTATTCCATCGGTGGCGCGGTCATTCCGGTTCGGGTTGGCTTTAAGAGCGCAGGTGCAGGCGGCAATGGATTCGATGACCGAAACGCATTCACCTACGGATTCGGGTACCGCCCGAACAACAAGCCGTGGTCGCTTGAATTCAACTTTGCAAGGGCAAACGGCGGTGGTCTGGACAGCTCGGTCTACGTCCAGTACCGGGTGGGCAAATGATTCGAAGATTTCTGTCTGCAACAGTCCTGATCGCTTTGGCGGGCGTTTCTCTGGGCCAGTCTTGGAGTTCAGCCTATGACAAGGGTTTGAGCGATGCGCGCGGCGGCAAGTGGGCCGACGCGCGAACTGCTTTTAAGCAGGCCGCTGCCTACCGCACCGACGACGTTTCGAGCCCGACATTCTTGCCGGGTCCGGCAACCGACCGTCGGCAATGGCGAAACGGATCCCCTTACTCCCCCAATTTTCTTGCCGCGTATTGTGGATACCGGCAAGCTTCGGCAATGAACCCTGGCCCTGAGCGATCCGACCTCTTCCAGAAGTCGGCGGCAGAGCTGGAAGCGCTTGTTGCCAAGGCTCAGTACAGCTACGAAGCTTTCTACTTCCTCAACGTGATCTACGGTTCTACGGGAGAGCGGGAGAAGCAGGAAAAGCTGGAAGGCAAGTTTGGCGAGGTCCGCGGCAAACTGAACTGGAAAGTCGACACCGAGGTTATAGCTCCTGAGGAGCTTGCCGAAGTCGGTCGCATGAAGGGTCAGACCAGCACTCAGCCGACCAATAACGCTGGCAATACTGGAAACACCGGCAATACCAATACATCGGGCTCCGGCAATACAGGCACAGCAGCCACACCAAACTTTGGAATGAAGGTTGCTCCCCTGGCGAACAAGTATGCGCTGGTGATCGGCAACTCCGAATCCAAGCTGACGGGCAACAGCGTTCCTTTCGCCTCGGCGAATGCACAAGCTATTCGGCTTGGCCTCACGACGAACGGCGGCTATGCCGAAGCAAACGTCGATGTGGTCCTGAACGCGACGGCAGCTCAGATCAAGACAAGCGCCGAAGCTCTGGCAAGCCGCATCCCAGAGGGTGCGACCATCCTGATCTACTTCGCTGGCGCAGGCGCGAATATCGAAGGCAAGGACTTCCTTGCGGGCGTCGATACCGAACTGAGCACGGACACCTCGACCATGGTCGCAAAGTCCGACATCTACAAGATGTTCACCTCCAAGGGTGCTCGCGTATTCGCCTTCTTCGAAGTCAACCGCCCGATCAACGGCGGTCGCTACTTCGGCATGGAAATTCCGACGTACGGCTCGATTTCGCAGGCTCAGGCAACCATGCCCGGACAGAATGTGTTCGGCTTTGTGCGAAACGGGCAGGAGATCGGCATCTACACAGACTCGATCATCAACGTCCTTGCAGAGTTCAAGTCGAATCGAATTCCGATCTCAGAGTTCGGCTGGCAGGTGTTCTACCGCATGAAGGGCGGCGGAACATCAACCCAGGGTGGCGGCGGCTCCCCGCAAACGCCCACGCTTCCCTACCTGACGCTGATGAGCTCCGACGCTCGATTCTGATTCAAGCCCCTCCTCGTCCCGACTTGTCGGGATGGGGAGGGGTTGGGGTGGGGAAATCTCAGGTCGGACTTCAGTCCGACAGACGCCGAAAACCGAAGACTGAAAACGATCCCTCCATAACTGCTGTTATGGAGGGTTTTTCATTCGGCATCATGAGCTTTAAGACTGCAGCGCATGAGCAAGCATCAGCCCATCAAACGTCAGCCATTCATCATGCTGAGCCAGCAACGGACTATGCTCGGCAAAGAGCCGCGCTCTGCCGCCCGTACAGGCGATGGGTGGCTCCTGACCAGGCTTGATCCCCAACTCGGCGCAAACGTCCAGCAAAAGCCCCTGAACTGCGCTTAAGTGCCCTTTCACAACCCCAGCCTGAATCGCGGTGACTGTATTCTTTCCCAAAGCTGAGTCAGGCATCTCGACTGGCACCTCCGGCAATTGGGCTGTGCCTTGGTTTAAAGAACGAATTTGGAGGTCGATTCCCGGCAGGATTGCACCTCCTGCGAACTCACCTTTGGCATCAACGGCAGTTAGGGTTGTCGCCGTGCCGAAGTCCACCGCAATGCACGGCGACCCAAAACGTGCTTTGGCGGCGAGGATGTTCGCGATGCGGTCGGCACCTGTGGTTTCGGGAACGGTTTGGCCCAAAGAGAGCGAATCGTACACATCGCGGCTCAATTGGCGATACGGAATTCGTTCTTGATCTAAAAGCTCCTGGATCGCGGGAGTGACATCTGGAACAACCGACAGAAAGGCCGCTTTCGTCGGTGCGCTCTGCATGTGACAAATCACGTTACGCTGATACCACTCTGATATGATTTTGATGTGATTTGTAGCAGGGGTCGGCAGAACCCACGGCCCATGCCATCGCGCCCCGTCATGGGCCGCTATTTTGAGATTTGTATTACCGGCGCTAATCGCCAAGAGCATGCGTCAAATCTACCCGGCTGTATATCTTTCCGCCCGAATGCTCGATCAGGGTGTTGACAATCTCTTCCGTCACTGCATCGCGCAGATCGTAAGCGTCAGCTTCGACCATGACCCGAACCATCGGCTGGGTTCCGCTTGCGCGGACCACCAGTCTTCCCCGCTCACCCAGGGTTTCTTCGCCTTTTGCGAGGGCTTCTTGAACCTGAGTCGGCTCTTTCCAGGTGTCCTTGTTGGCGACGCTCACATTGACCAAAAGCTGAGGCCACGGCTCGTAGTCTGCTGAAAAGGCTGAGGCTGGCCTGCCTTCGCGCTTGAGAACCCGGAGCACCTGGAGCATGGTGACAAGACCGTCTCCGGTTGGCCCGCAGGCTGGAAAAATGATGTGACCGCTCTGCTCGCCGCCTACCTTCGCGCTGTGCTCAGCGATCTTTTGGGCGACGTATTTGTCACCGACGGGGGCACGAACCAGCTCGATCTGCTGGTCGGCCATGTATTTGGCGAAACCGCCGTTGCTCATGACCGTGCCCACAACAATCGCGGGCTCCAGCCCACCGAACTTGCGCCAGTGTGCACTCCACAGGCCAAGGGTTCGGTCACCATTGATGAGCGCGCCCTTCTCGTCGCTGAAGACGGCGCGATCCGCGTCGCCGTCGAAAGCAACACCCACATGCGCGCCGACTTCCTGCGTGAATTCTTGAATCGTCTCGGGCTTGGTTGCACCGCCCTCTTCGTTGATGTTGACGCCGTCCGGCTCCGCCCCGATCAGGAAAACCTCCGCACCCAGGCGAATAAGAACCTCGGGAGCCAGTTCGTAAGCGGCGCCATGGGCGGCATCCACAGCGACCTTCATCCCATCTAAGCGCTCGGGCACAAGGCCAACGAGGTAGCTCAAATAAGCTTCGACGCTTGCACGACTGCTGGACAGATAGCCCACCTTATCGCCCACGGGCCGTTTCTCGATCTTGCTCTCCATGAGCGATTCGATCTCGATTTCAACCTCATCAGGGAGCTTCTTGCCATCGTGTCCAAACAGCTTGATGCCGTTGTCGGGAGCTGGGTTGTGGCTTGCGGAGATGACCACCCCCATTCCGTAGTCCTCGTTGCGAACGATATAGGAGATGGTGGGCGTGGGGACGACACCGGCAGCCGTGACATTGACGCCGACCGAGCAGAACCCGGCAGCCATTGCTGCGCCGAGCATTGGCCCGCTTCGCCGAGTATCGCGACCAATGATCACGTTTCGGCTAAGCTTCTTGGAAATCAGATAGCGGCCAGCAGCTTGGCCAAGATCGAAGGCTAGTTCGGGGGTTAGCTTCTCGTTGGCGACGCCCCGGATGCCGTCGGTGCCGAAGTGCTTCTTGCTCACGGCTTTTTCGTCACCCTTACACGGGCGGGGCGAACCACGGTGTCGCCGATGGTATAGCCTGCTTCCAATTCGTGAAGGACGGTTCCCTCAGGATGCTCGTCCGATTCTTCCACGGCGATCGCCTCGTGCAGGTTGGGATCGAATGGCTGTCCCTGGGCGGGAATACGCACGAGATGTCGGGCCTCCAGAGCGTTGCGGAGTTGGCGGTCAATGTTCTGAACGCCGCCCATAACCGACTCCACGCTTGCACCAGATTCCAACGCAGCGATGGTGCGCTCGAAGTTATCCAGCACCGGCAGGAGGTCTTGGATCAGGGCTTGGGTTGCCAGGAGCTTGTCCTTCTCGCGCTCCTGCATGATACGACGGCGAAAATTTTGATGGTCGGCCATGCCGCGCAGAAGCTGATCGCGAGCTTCATCCCGCTCTTTGGTCAATTCCTCGATCTGCTTCAGCATCGCAGCGATGGTCTCGTTTTCGGATGCAACGGTTTCTTGCGATTCGTTATCTGCGATTGTTTCTTCAGACATAGGGAAAGGTCTCCACAGGACCAATTTAGGTTCAAATTGGCCCAAGAAATCGTGCTTGAATTGTACCTATGGGGCTTTCCTTTCCAAGGCCGGTCCTACGCCAGCAGCCTTGTCGAAGACCGCATACGCCGACTTCAAGCCTTCGGCAACGACCATGAGATGCTCGCACGGATCGAACTGCTGGTAGGTAAATCCCTCGACCCCATTCAGGTCGCGGGCAATCTGTCCGACTGAATTCTGCAACAGGCCAATCTCCTGCTTCCCTACTCCCAAGAAAAGCGGAAAGGTTACGTCCTCCTTCTTGACTGAGCCTACGGGGGCAAAGAGCGCCACCGCTGCGGGGTGCGCCTGGACCATATTCGCCAGCGTGTATCCACCGCCCATGCTGTGCCCCATCAGGAACACCTTCCCCACCTTCAGCCTGCGGACCGCAGTGAGCCATTCCAGCACGTCCTTCTGTGCGTTCGTGCCCATCCGTGGAGCCACGAAAACCCAGCCTCGATTGATGGCCTGCTCGGCGGCGGCTCCGCGTCCGTACCCTTCAAAGAACAGATTCTCGGACCCTCCAGCGCCATGGTAAGCGATCACGACGTTGACAGGCTTCGACGAGCCAGGCTCGACGCGGGCGTTGTTCGGGAAGGACGCCCGGAAGTAGGTGTCTTTGTACTTGATCCGGGCAAGATCGCGGACTTCCCATAGCTTGGTTTCGCCATCTTCGAGCCGTTCGGCAAGATAAAGCAACTGAGTGACGGGAACATCCTGCTCCATCGAGTCTGGCTTCGCTAGGGATTCGTTTGCCAGTTCGACCAGACTCTTTGCGGCGGGATTCTTGGCATCGGCAAGGGCTTGGAGACGTCCGCGCGCGTTCTTGACCACATTCAGATAGGCCGTCCGCTGGAGGTTTCCAACTCGAATGGGAATGGCAGTTCCACCCTCCGACATCATGGCCAGTTCGGAGTCGAGCTTCTGGGGATTGATGTAGATGTTCAGCGTTCTTCCGGGCGCACACACCACGGAGCGGCCCGCCACGCGAATGGTGACCGGGCGCGCGTCAGCCCGCTGGTAGGTCCACCAAATTCTTAGCTTGGCTTCCTTCCCCGGCTCACAGATGGCGGGCACAAAACGCACGGAGATTCCTGCTTCGGGCGGTGCTTCGGAGCCCTGCAGTGCAGAGTTTGCGGCATCCAGGGCTTGCGCAGCTTCGGCGGTTTTGCGCGTGAAGAATGCGTTGACGGCACGGGTGATGTGCGGTACGGCAGCGGTGCGACGGTTACGGTCGGTCGTCTGCATCCAAGCCACATCGAGGACTTTCAGACGCTCCCCCAGCTCATAGCGGCTGGCGTCCAGCTTGGCGGGTGTTTGAAGAAGGCTCAAAACTGCAATCGCCGCAAGCATGAGCTGAGTTTACTCCTACGACGTGGAGACTGCTGGCTCGGGAATCTTTGAAACTCCGGCGGCGCGGGCTCTATTCGCCATCACGACGCCAAAGAGCACAAGCCCAAAGCCGAGAATCTGCAGCCAAACAAGCCCAGTGCGCAACACCAAGAACGAGAAGATCGTTGCCAGAGGCGAGACGCAGTATTGGTAGAGCATGGCTCCCGGGGCTCCGATCTTGCTGACACCCATGTAAAAGCCAACGAAGCCGAGGATGCCTGCGCAGATCACCACAAACAGCAGGTGCGCCCAGCCTGAAAAGCTCATCGCCCCAAAATCCATCGCAAGCGTCGGCCCAATACCAAAGACCAACCAAACCGGAAGCGCACCCCACATGGAAACCGTGAGCACGGTGAATGGGGAGTACTTAATGACCAGGGGTCGGCTCAAGGTCGCGGAGATGGCCCAAAGCACGGACGATAGGAGCATCACCAGATCGCCGATCAGCCGATGCCGGTTCATGCCTCCCAAGCCTCCTGCACCGCCCAAGACGACAAGGGTGACGCCTGCAAAGGCTACCGTGGCCCATCCGAGAACGATCGGGCTTAGCCTTTCCTGGCGAAGCGCAGCCGCGCACAAGGCGGTAAAGATGGGTGCGGTTGCGAGGATGATCGCGGCTTCTGCCGGGCTCGTCATGGACGCGCCGATGAGAAAGACGATCATGTAAAGCCCCATCGAGAAGAAGCCTTGCAGAAGCGTGAGCGGAAGATCCTTGCGACTGACCTTGAGCGGAACCTTGATGATCCAGCAAAGGAGGGCCATCCCCGCCATCCCAAGCACCCAGCGAACCAAGCCGAGGGCCAGCGGCGTCATCTCTTTGTTCACAACCTTGAGGGCGACAAAGTTGTATCCCCAAAACACCACGGTCATCACCATGGGCCAGCAAATTCTGGCAGGGGACGGAGAACTCACTCAATGAGTATGTCTTAAGCTTGATTCGTCGGCTGGGTCCCAATATACTGTGGGAGTGTTCGCGATGTGCGGCAAGTCAGAGCCCGCATTCGGCAGAGTGAACAGAACGGATTAGTGAAACCATGCAAGACATGTCAATGGGCAACTTCGGTGCCGGCAAGCGATTTCGATTGATTCTGCGTGAGTCGGGCGTTCAGCGCGAGATGGGCGGCGAAGAACAGTCGCTCGCCGTCGGTATCGTGGACAACATCTTTATGAATGCGCTCGAAACGGGGACGAGCGACATCCACCTCCAGCCGGAGCGCGACCAGCTTCGCATCCGCTACCGTCAGGACGGCGTGCTCCACTCCACCGGATTCCTTCCGCCTGAGCAGGCTCAGAACGTTCTTGCCCGTCTCAAGCTGGCCTCAGGCATGAGAATCGACGAGACTCGCGAGCCGCAGGACGGACGTATCGACATGGAGTACATGGGACGACGGCTTTCCGCTCGTGCCTCGTGCGTACCCAGCTTGAACGGCGAGAAGTTCGTTATGCGTATTCTCGACCCGCAGGCGATGAAGGTCGATCTGACCAAGCTCGGTATGCCGGAAGACATGCTGAAGAACTGGCAGCGCGCGGTTCAGGTCCCCTACGGCATGATTATCGTTACGGGTCCGACGGGTTCTGGAAAGACCTCAACCCTGTATGCTTCGATCAACCAGCTCGACCACAAGACCAAGAACATCGTGACGGTCGAAGACCCGGTTGAATACGAATTTGAAACCAATATCGCCCAGGTGCAGGTCACAGAAAAGATGGGCTTCCCGCGCGTTATGCGCGCTTTCCTTCGACAAGACCCTGACATCATGCTTGTCGGTGAAATGCGCGACCCTGAGTCGTTGAGTATCGGCATTCAGGCCGGTCTGACCGGTCACCTTGTTTTGACCACGCTCCACACGAACAACGCCGTCGAAACCATCGGTCGTATGGTGGACATGCATGCTGAGCCGTATCTCATTGCCGGTACGGTCGTTGCGATTCTCGCCCAGCGTCTTGTTCGTTTGAACTGCGGCAAGTGCCGCGAGCCATATCGCCCCGACGATGACGAGATGAAGATGCTTGGCTTCACCTCTGAAGACCTGGAAAAGCACCAGATATTCAAAGGTCGCGGGTGCTCTGAATGCCGCGGTACCGGCTACAAGGGACGCGTCGGCGTCTTTGAGCTGATCTTGGGTACGCCGGAATTTCGGCATGCTGTGGCTGAGGGCGCGGACTTCCGCCGCATTCAGGAAGCGGCGCGAAAGCAAGGCTATCGAACGATGCTTGAAGACGGCAAGAACAAGATCCTGATGGGCTGGACGACGCCGGAAGAAGTTCTGCGCGCGGTGTATACGCAGGCGTTGGAGTAGGGGCGTGTTGAGCGATGTTGGGGCAGCAAGATGTGCAGGCAAGGATGCCTGCACCACAAAATGCTTCACCCCCACCTCTGTTCGCTACGCTCACAGGTCCTCCCCCCTCGAGGGGGAGGTGCTTTTTAGTGTTGAGGACAAAGTCACCCTCCCTCAATTCGCTTCGCTCATTGTCCCTCCCGAGCAAGGGAGGGATGGGGGATCGGTCTTATGTGTTGCGTGCTAAGTGTTGAGTGTTGAGTGTTGAGACTGAGGAGAGAGACAGCTTTAACACTCAATACTGAACGCCTAATACTCACTTGATGTCGTTATTCCCTGCATTCTTTCCAGGTTGGCGAACTGCGTATAGTTCGCTATAATCCGGTTTGTCGCACCGTCTGAGGCTGCCCTATGATTTCGTCCTTTCTTGCCGCGTTCATTCTTCCATCTCCAAGCCTTGAGCCCGTCACAATCGACGGGCAGCTGTGCCACCCTCGGCATATCATCGTGGAAACCACGGATGAGAAGAAAACGCTGGCTCTCGCGGGCAAGAGTGCGCGCATTGCGAAGCGCTATCCGCAGGTTGGCTATATCGTGCTGGATATGCCCACGTCGCAGATTTCGACAGCGAAGAAACGGCTTGAGAGCGCCTTTGGCAAAGCGAGCGTGGAGCTCGATGGTGCAGCCAAGCCTGCGTACGCGCCCAACGATCCGATGTGGCCTGACATGTGGCATTCGCGGGCCATCAAGGCGGACCTTGCGTGGGATATCAGCTTTGGGAGCAGCAGCGCGATTGTGGCCATTATCGATACGGGCGTCAACGTCGCTCACCCTGACCTTGCGGGAAACATTTGGGTGAACACGGGCGAGATCCCTGGCAATGGGATCGACGACGATCTTAACGGCTATGTCGATGACATCAACGGCTGGGATTTTCCGTACAACGACAACAGTCCGAACGATGTTTACGGGCATGGAACGCCGTGTGCGGGTCTTGCGGCGGCAACCATGGACAACGGCATCGGAACCTGCGGCGTGGCTTCTCGGGCTCGAATCATGTGTCTGAAAGCATCCATCGACAGCGGCTATTTCTACGACACCAACGATGCCGACGCCTACCTTTATGCTGCACAAAACGGGGCTAAGGTGATCTCGTGCAGCTTCTTTTCGGACCGCGTTTCGGACCTTGAGAAGAAGGTGCTCTATCACATCGCCAACGACTACGGCGTGTTGCCGGTGGTGGCGGCGGGCAACGATTCCACCGTTTACAGCTACTACCCTGCGGCTTATGAGGCTTCCCTTGCGGTGGCGGCGCTGGATACAAACCTCGATAAAGCCGGGTTCTCAAACTTTGGGTCGTGGGTAGATGTTGCGGCTCCTGGCGTGTCTCTGCGCTCGACAACGAACAGCGGCGGCTACACCAACGGATTTGGCGGCACCAGCGGCGCATGTCCGCAGGTGGCAGGGATTGCGGCGCTGCTTTTTGGGGCTGTTCCGGGAGCGACGAGCACTCAGGTTCGCAGGGCGATTGAAGATGCCGCGACGCAGGTGAGCCAGGCACCGTTCGGGCAATATTGCAACTACGGCATTGTTAACGCTCAGCTCGCGCTACAACTCTTGATAGCGGGAACGGAGCCGTATCGAGACGGTGTCGTTCGATGGATTTCGCCCTTTGGGAAGAGGTCGACCGCTCTGAAGGCTGAGATGCGGGTGTATGGGCGGCGGATTGGGAACGGTTACGGCACCTTTACGATGAACGGAGGGGACTTTGCGTTTGAAGCCGATGGGCCTTCAAGGGACTATGCTCGGATTGCCGGACCTGTGTTCTTGATGAACAGCTTTGAGGCCACCTATCCGGGCGGCTCCTTTACTGTGGACACGAGCGACATTCCGTTCTGCTATCCGATGATCGAGGGTTCTAGTCCTGGAGCGAGCGTATTTGGAGGTTTCTGGGACACGCTCAAGGCGGACTCTGCCTTTCTGCGATGCACGCGGCGGTCGGATGGCGTTATTCGACTCCAGAGCACTTTCCGCATGGTTGAGCCGGATAGCGGCTATACGCTGGTATTGCGACGGCGATATACAGGCGGGCTTTCCGGCAACGAGCGGATTCAGCTTTACGACTGGTCGAGCGCATCCTATCCCTATGGCAGCTTTGTGAACCTGAGCAATGGGCCGGTGTCTGCTGGTTGGCAGACTGTTTCCATTCCGCTAACGGACGTTTGGAAGTATGTGGACGAAGAAGGCACGATGTACTTCCGTATCGAGACTGACAACGGTCAGCCGTCGGGAAGCGAGCTTCAGATCGACGTTCTTCGGATTGAGACTGGAACGTAGTGCCGTTTGCTTAGTTGCGGTTCATATAGAGGATTGAGTTTCGGATGCCGAAGTTTCGGAAGAAGCTCAGGTCGTCGTGGTCGCCCATCGGTTCATCCTGGATGCCCAACGCTTTATAGCCCACATGGAGGATGTTGTCGCCGTCGCCTTGACCGCCATCAACCCAGCGATAGGCCCAGATGACATCGCCCTGGAACCAGGCCGCTGCCGGCGCTGAGCGCGACTGCGTCCACTCGTCGTAGAACCGCTTGGTCATCCAGCCGCCGTTAACGGATTTATCTGCCACTTGGTGCGAGACGTAGGTGCACGACCAGGGAGTCTGGGCGTTGGTCATCCCTTTTCCAAAGAGATAGATGCGGCCTGCGGGTCCGGTGTCTTTGGTGTGCTCGAACAGCACCGTGATTCGACCCACGCCGCGCGAGCCGCCTTTCTCACCTTCCACCCATTCCCAGCCGCTTTGAAGGAGTTCTCCGTCCTTTCCGGCACGGAAGCGACGGATCTGCCAACGGTTGGGGCGCGACTTATCCTGGTTCTGGGCTAGCCCCATGACGGCTTCGCCGCTCACTGTGTCGGTGCAGAGCCCGACGGGGTTGGTGCTCTTGATGCCGAGATCCGATTCCAGCACCCACTTGCCGGAGCCGTCCATCACTTTGTAAAGCACGGCTTGGCTGTCGGGGTTGGTGAGGAAGAGATACAGCCTTCCATCGTGTACGGCTGTTGTTGGGACGAGTGTTTTGTTGGCGTCCACAATCTTCGCGTCGCCGGCTTTGCCGCTGGCATCGACGCTGCGCATGGTGACGCCCTGCTCGGTCTGATAGAACAGCCACATCTTTCCGCCGAAGCTTGCTCCGACCGGGTCACCAATCAATCCCTTAGACTCGATCACCGTCGGCTCTTCCCAGCTAAAGGGCTTGACCAGCTTTCGCAGGATCAGCTTTCCGGGCTTTTCGGGGCTCACGGTGGGGTCGGTTTTGGGATCGGCTTTGAGCTCGTGCTGACCGTACAGCGCGTAGGCTTTGTTCTGGTGAACGAACAGCCACGGGGCGGTCATCATCTTGCCCACGTTGTCTCTGCGGCCTGCGTTGGTGGAATAGGAGTAGTTGATGTCGGCCCGGACATGCTTTTCGCCGAAGATCCCGTTCCAGTTCCAGTCGACCAGTGTGGTTTCGCCGTTGGCCTTCAGCCTGAAGCGGTAAGGCCCTTTTTCCAGGAACTTCACCTTGTCGTAGGGGAGTGGGATGGTTTCGTCAAGGTCCGTCTCGTTAAGCGTGTAGCCCACCAATCGTCCGTCGCTGTAGTGAATCTTGTTGTAATCGTCGTCGAAGCCGTAGCTGTAGGCGTAGTTCATCAGGCTGGTATAGGTTGGGCAGAGGCCGTTGTTCCAGAAGCCGTCGTGGTCCATTCCCATCTGGTGACCGAATTCGTGGATGAAGACCGCCCAGAGGGCACCCTCGCCGCAACCGCCGCCATCGCCAAGCTGGTCAGCTTGTCCGCCTCCACCGCGCGTGACCTGCATCCAGTGGACAATGCCGCGCCACTTTGCGGGAAGAAACTTATCTCGATTCGCCCACCAAGGAGCCTTCATATCATCGCCCTTTACTGGGTCGAGAAAGATGGGGTGGAAGTTGAAACCGGTTTTGCCATCGGGGTTGGGGGTGTTCAGCTCTGCGTAGGTCTTGCGCACGCGCTCAATCTCGCTCTTGAACCTTGCCTCGTTGACGTCTTCGAATCTTGAAATGAGGCAGATCACGTCGATGTGGGTGGGACTGCAACCCATTTTCGGCAGATCGAGATCGCGCAGGCCTTTGGCTTCCCAGCCATCAAGCAAGCCATCGCCGTCGGAGTCGGGATTGGCGGGGTCTGAGCCAAGCTTGGCTTCTTCGTCGTTCGTCAGGCCATCGTGATCCTGATCGGGATCGCCCGCCATGATGGAACGCCTCACAAGTATCTGATTTGCCGTGTGCAATTCCTTGCCGTAGCGAAATTCGATGAGGTCTTTCTGTCCGCTGTTGTCCATGTCGGCAAAGGCGTAAACCTTGCTTGCCGCGGGCAGCTTGTCCTCAATTTTGATCTTCTCACTGCCTGCGATCACTTGCCCAGCGAATGCGATTGTGCCATCGGTCATTGCCGCCGGTCTTGAATTCGGGTCGTTGTCGCCCAGCTTCTCGCCTTTTGTGAGCTTGGCCTTGTCGAGTTTGAAAACTTGGCCCTTGCTGTCCTGCCCTGCATAGCTGGCCCCGGCATCGCCGATCCAGACCGTGCCTTGCGGGACCTTGCAAGGTGTTACGGACTTGCTCTTGACGCTGATTCGGAAGCCATCGCCCGATTTGGTGGAGAATGCGATCAGCTCGTCGCTGCTGCCGCTCGCCATGAGCGCAGGAGCTTCGAGAGCTTTTGGCAGCTTGACCCAGTCGGGGTGGTCCTTGAATTTGCGATTCTCGAAGGAACCTGCCAGCCGGAGCGTTTGCCCTCCAAAGATGCCCACGACATCCGCACCCTTTTTCTCGTCGAACTCCCCGATTGTTGCGGCTTGGCATTCTTTGCCCCACTGGGTGAGACCTTGGAATGGCCATCCGGCCTTGTGTCCTTCAACTGTAAGGGAGACGTCGATGATGCAGTCGCCAGGGGTGTAGACGGCGACAAGGTCGCTGAAACCGTCACCGTCGACATCGCCGGCAAGGGCGATACGCGGCGGTGCGGCAAATCCGAGCGCCCATGCTTGGGGAGCGGCATACGTTGGGGAGGCAAGAACGAGCGATGCAAGTACAGCAATCATGGCAGTTCACGGTGGGTATACCTTGGAGTCGGCGGTGGATCGCTACAGGAGATGCGGATTGGTGGCATCCTTCCGTGAAGGCAAGCCGACCCCCACCCCTTTGTCCCCTCCCCCTCGCTACGAAGGTGGAGGGGATTCGCGAAAGTTAAAGCATGTCGATAGACCCCGGCTTGTCGGGGCGGTCGCGAATTACCCTTCCTGAATCCACTTCGCTCATTGTCCTTCCCGGTCAGAGGAGGAATGACTTTAATGTAGATGGAACTGTAACCCCCGCCCCTTTGTCCCCTCCCCCTCGCTACGCAGGTGGAGGGGATTGGCGCAAGCTAAAGCATGCGGCTACGGCGCTTTTGTGGGACAATCTTCACTGGCCTGCGAATCCAAATCGTCAATCCAAAAATCATAAATCGTAAATCCCATGCCTCGCCCACTTGTCCTTGGAAACGGAAGTCTGCTCATCTCCTATGATGACCGCTATCGGATGCGGGAGTTTTGCTGGCCTCATGTTGGGCTTTACAACCATCTACTGGGGCATTCGTGCCGCCTTGGTGTGTGGGTGGAGGGGATGTTTGCATGGATAGATGAAGACGGCTGGGAGCGACATCTTGACTATGAACCGGGGACGCTAGTTGGGGATTCCACCTTCACCCATTCTCAGTTGCAGGTTCGGCTAAGGATCGTTGAGGCGGCTCACCCAGAGCATCCCTGGCATGTGCGGGAAATCAATGTTGAGAACCTCTCTGACCATCAGCGTGAATTCAGGATCTTCATCAACAGCGACTTCCACCTGAACGAATCGGATGCGGGCGACACGGCGTTCTACCATCCAGGCAAAGACGCGATGATCCACTACAAGCGGGACACCTACATCCTGCTTGGCGGCAAGGGCAGCAACAGCAGGTTGCATCAGTTCACCACCGCGCATCGCGGGTTTGCCCACTTTCACGGAAGCGCAGACGACGCGCGCGATGGTGAGCTGGGCTGGAATCCGATGACCTATGGATGCACAGATTCCACGTACAGCGTCCGGACTGACGTTTCGCCTGGGAAGATCGCAAGCGTCGATGCTTGGACAGTGTGCGCGACTTCCCTGCTTGATCTTGAGCGAGCAAGCGTCCAATTTGCGGAGAGTAGAGTTGATGCGGTTAGGGACGTCATCAACGCTTCCCGAGAGCACAGCAAGCAACTTCTTGGCTTGTGCCAGCCTGCCCTTGAAGGGTTGCCGCAGGACATCGCCGACTTTGCTGAACAGAGCCTATTGATTCTCTTGACTCAGGTGGACCGCGACGGCGGAATCCTTGCCGCAAACGACTCGGATATCATGTCCTACGGCAACAAGGTCAACTACTCGAACGTTTGGCCTCGCGATGGGGCGTTTGTGGCGTCCGTGCTCCATCAGTCTGGCCTCCGTGATTGGGCGGATCGGTATTTTCAGTTCAGCCAGAAGATGTTTGACCAGACTGGTCTTCCCTACTTTTTGCAGAAGTATTGGCCCGATGGTTCGCTTGGGCCGGGGTGGCACGCTTGGGTGCATGAGGGTGTTGAGGGTCCGGGGCACCAGCAGGATGAAACTGCGCTTACCGTGGTTGAACTTGGTGAGCTTCTTCAGGCTTCCAGGATTGAAGAAGCTTGGACGCGGTTCATCTATCCTGCGAGCGATCACATCGTCGCGTTTCGGGATGCCCATGGTTTGCCCAAGCCGACTTGGGATCTTTGGGAAGAGCGCAAGGGTGTTCACATTTATACGGTCGCCACTGTGATCTCGGCGTTGCGGGTGGCTTCTGAAATCGCGGGGGAGGTCGGCGATAGATCACGGGCGGCAACCTACGCAGAAGCTGCTGAAACGATGCTTGCGGCAATGAAGACGCAGATGTGGGATCCTGCGCGAGGGTGTTTCTACCGTCGGTTGATCGTTCATTCCGACGGGTCTTATGAACCGGATCATGCTGTCGACTCCTCCTCGATGCAGGTTTTGCTCCTCGGCGTTCTTCCGCCTGATGATCCGATGGTGGTTTCAAACCTGCAAGTCTGCAAGGATGCGCTTTGGGTGAATACGGAGGTCGGCGGGATGGCTCGGTATCAGGATGACTACTATCACCGGGTCAGTCACGATCTTCCAGGCAATCCGTGGATCATCTGCACGATGTGGCTTGCTCAGTCGCTGATTGCGACCGCTGCGGATTCTGACCACTTGCATGAAGCAGAGAGCCTTCTGCGCTGGGCGATGGGGCTAGCTACGCTTTCGGGGGTGATGGCTGAGCAGCTGAATCCCTATTCGGGTGAGCCGTTAAGTGTGAGTCCGCTGACATGGTCGCATGCGGAGTTTTTGAAGGCGGCGATGGATTTGGCGATGAGGCGGCGGGAGTTTGGGCTTTAGAGCCCCTTCGCCCTTCAGGGAGAGGGGTCAGCCTGATCTTCAGGGGTTTCATCTTTACCCCTATCCCTCAGCTCACTGCGTTCGCAGGTCCCTTCCCCTCGTTCAATAGGGGGAAGGGAGATCCAAGACAGCCTGCGATGGATTTGGTGATGAAGCCGCGGAAGTTTGGGTTGGGGTGAGGGTAAGGTCACTGGCATTTTAGGGAGATGTCACCCCTCCTTGTATTCGCTATGCTCACACTTCCCTCCCCCTCAAGGGGAAGGGGCTAAGATTGCGGATCGGGGACCCCCGATTGCTTATATGAGAACCACACCACGGCACACCGGGGTCAATGACACTTCTCCAAGATGGAAGAGAGAGAGAAAGATTAGCTTGCGATGGATTTGAAGGCTTCGATGGCGCGGTCCGTCATGGCGTCGTCGATGTCCATATGGAACACGAGGCGCATCTGCTGGTCTCCGAAGGGCAAGGCCCAGATGCCTTTTTCTGCGAGCGCGTTCTGCCAGTCCACAGCGGGTCGATCAAAGTCGGCAAGGACGATATTGGTCTGGACACGGTCCATATTCACGGAGATGCCGGGAAGGCCTGAGATAGCTTCTGCGATGCGTTTAGCGCGAGCGTGGTCTTCTGCTAGGCGATCCACATTGTTTTCCAGCGCATAGAGCCCGCAGGCCGCAAGAAAGCCCGACTGCCGCATGCCGCCGCCCAGCCGTTTTCGCCAGTATCGCGCTTCTTCGATGAGGAGGGCTGAGCCCACCAAAACCGAACCGACCGGTGTGCCGAGTCCTTTGCTCAGGCAGAAGCTCACCGAATCGAAATACTGCGCAATCTCTTTGACAGGCACGCCTAAGGCAACCGCCGCATTGAAAACGCGCGCACCGTCCAGGTGGAGTCCGACGCCTTTGCGGCTGGCGATCTCTCTATAGGCGGCGAGATAGCTCATGGGGATCACGGTGCCGCCTGCGCGATTATGGGTGTTTTCGACACAAATGAGGCTGGTGCCGGGAGTGTGGAGAGACTTTGTGAGCACGCGCTTTCCGACCTCGATCGGGTCCATCGCGCCTTTGTCAGAGGGCAGTGTGAATGACACCACCTGACTGATCACAGCCGGGGCTCCCACCTCATAGTAGAGGATATGGGCTTCTTGCTCGGCGAGGATGCTGTCTCCGCGCTTGGTGTGGCAGACGATGGCGATCTGGTTGCCCATCGTTCCGCTGGGGACGAACATGCCCGCCTCTTTGCCCAACATCTCCGCAGCTTTGTGCTCCAGTGCGGTCACGGTAGGATCGTCGCCGAGGACGTCATCCCCGACGGGCGCTTCCATCATGGCTTGGAGCATGGCCTGCGTAGGTCGGGTCACCGTGTCGCTGCGCAGATCGACGATTCCCTTTTGGGAAGCCGGTACGTGGGCCTCAAGAGGCATGGCTGAGGTGCCTCCGCAGGAAGTCCACATACAGCTCTTCGATCTTCAGCCAGCTTGGATAGCTGAAGGAGTGCCCTTCGCCTGGGAAGATGTGGTACTCGTGCGGGACACCGCACCGGGTGAGCTCTTCGACGAGGGCTTCGCTTTGGCTGATTGGGACGATATCGTCTTCGTCGCCGTGGGCAATCATGATGGGCGGGCATCCGTGCGCGATAGTCTTGATGGGGCTGGCCGCGGCCCAGCGCTCCTCGCTGTCCATGAATCCTCCGCCCATAAATTGCTCAAGGAACTGAATACTGATGGGGTTGTCGCGGATGCCTTCAACCGTAATATCGGTGATTCCGCAAATGTCGATGACGGCATTGACGCGCGAAGAGACCCCGTCCTCGGTTGTGTCGGTCAAGCCTGCCATGAGGGCAAGATGACCGCCTGCGCTGTTGCCAAGGCTGGCGATCTTGTTTGGATCAAGGCCCCATTCTATGGATGAATTGCGCGCAAACCGAATGAAGGTTTGGATATCTTCGACGGCGGCTGGGAAGACGTGAAGGGGCGCGAGCCGGTACTGCGGGCAAGCCACGGCGAAGCCCTTTTCGGCAAGACTGATGGCAACTTCCCGCATATCGCTTTTGTCTCCAGAAATCCATCCGCCACCGTGGATGAGAACGACGAGCGGGAGCAGGTCGTCGGATTCTGGGCGTATCAGGTCGAAGCGAAGCGGTGTGCCGGGTTCGGCGTACACCTGGTCTGGTACCAGCATCATGCCGCAGATAGTTTAGCTGAAATACAACTATGAAGGCTTTACATGCCCACGCCAGTGTAATGCTTGAGCCCTTTCTTCCAGAGGACCTTGCCCAACAGAAGGAAGACAACGATCCAGATGCACTGCACCCCGATGGAAGCCCATGCGGCTTGGCCTCCCAGCCTGCCAATAAGAATCTCGGTTGGAACGCCGGTTGTGTAATAGAACGGAAAGACCTTGGCGGCTTGGCGCGCCCAGTCTGGCAGGAGGGCTATGGGAAACAGGTAGCCGGACAGAAAGAGCTGCGGGATGTAATACAGCTCGAAGATGGCCATCGCTTCCTGCACGAACAACGCCAGCATCGACATCATCATCACAAAGAAGAAGCTGACGAGATGTCCAAGGATGACAGCTATCCAGAACTCAGGTCCGAGATTGGCGTGGAAGTTCTCCAGATAGCCGCGATAGAAGAACAGCAGCGCAAGGAAGAAGGGCGCAGTGAGACACATTCTCAACATCCGCCAGGAGATATTGCGGATGAAGCTGAACTGCATAAAGCTGATTGGGCGCACCAGATAGGTTGAGAAGATCCCTTCCCTCACCTCGGTGGCGATTTCCCACATCATGTGAGACGTGATGAAAGCTCCCAGCAGAAGAATCGCGAGATAGTAAACGACAAAGTCGCCGGCCTGCATGCCGCCGATGGATGCTCCGCCTGCGGCTTTGGCCCATACAAGGGGCATGGTGAGGGCGTTGGTGAGATCGGTGAGGATCCAGATGATTCCGCTGGCACGGTAAGCAAGACCTTCTTGAATGAAGATCCCCGTCACCGCTTTCCATTTGCGGAGAGTTGCCGTCACGCTGGGATGTTACTCGGAGTGTGAGCCTGTGCGCTCTGCCTTCAGGCGCCGTCGTCTTCGAGGTCGCCGATGCGGGACTCTAGCTCACTGAGATTTTCGAGCGCACGCTCGGTCGCATCCTGCGCACGGCTCTCGGGCTCCATCTCTGAGCGGATTTTCTGGACCAGAGCACACCCGATAGCGCCGAGACATACACCAAACACAAAAGAAGAAAACGAGCCTTTCACGTTGGACTGAGTTGTACCAGGAAACGAGTTTGAATATCAGGCGAGGCATCAAAAAAGCCCCCGCTGATTCTTCAGCGGGGGCTAATTGAGGTGTTTCTGACCGCCGTTAGCGTGTTGCCGTCAGCTGAGCCGTCACCTCATCGCCAGCATAGCTTGCTGTGACGAGGGTGGCCAGTGTTCGGGATACGCGCTTGGTCGTGACCGTGACTGTTCGCGAGGTCTGGCCTGCGAGGACCGTCACGGATGCCGGAATGTTTGCCACATTCGGGTTGGTCTGCGACAGGTTGACCACTGCTCCTCCAGGAGGTGCTGCTGCGTTCAGCGTGATCGTCATCTGCGTCGTCTGGAAGCCGCCTCGGACTCGTGACGGATCGAAGGAGAGGCCTGTGAGCTTTGCCTTCAAGATCGTCAGCTGAGCCGTTCGGTTGTTGACTCCAATCGTCGCTGTGATGGTTGCCACTGTATCAGCCGCGACAGCTGTCGTGGTGATATTGAACGTAGCCTGGGTCTGACCCTGCGTTACCGTTACCGATGCGGGCACCACGGCTGCGGCGGTGTTGCTCGACAGGGTTGCCGAGATACCGCCCGTCGGGGCCGGTCCGCTGATTGTCAGCGTTCCCGTTGCGCTCTGACCACCAGCCACCGTATTCGGCGTGATGCTCAGGTTCGTCGGGGTCGGAGCCGTCAGGTTCACTGTGTCTGTCGCTGTCGATGCCAGCGTCATACCGACGTAGTATTCGCCTGTAATCGTAACCAGCGTATCGACGGCGACTGGAACAGAGGAGACCGTGAAGGTTCCGGAGCTGCTACCAGCCGGGATCGTGATCGACGAAGGCACCGTTGCGGCTGCATTGTTCGAGCTGAGCTGAACCGTGATACCGCCGGTCGGAGCGTTCTCGACCAGAGTGACCGTACCCGTCGCATTGTTTCCGCCAGGCATTGCGCTTGGGGAGACATCGAGCGTGAATGTCATCGGGCGAACCTGAAGGATCGCATTGAGAACCACCGAACCACGAGTTGCCGTGATCGTTACGTTGGTAATGACTGCGACACGCGCCGTAGTCACTGTGAAGTTGACGAAGGCCGCACCAGCCGGGATGGTCACCGTTGCCGGGACCGAAGCGACTGCCGGGTTGCTCGACGACAGAGCGATTGGAACGCCTGCGCCTGTTGCCGGTCGGTCAAGACCAACCGTACCTGTCGACGGGTTGCCGCCAACGAGGCTGTCGGGAGCAAGGCCGAGCGAAGTCAGCGATGCGTACAGGACGTCAACAACCGCGCTGCGATTGTCTGCACCGAGCGTTGCCGTGACCGTCACCGACGTGTTGATCGTGACGATCGACGTCGGGGCATTGAAGCTAGCGCTCTGGGTCTGCGGCGCGATGGATACCGATGCAGGAACGGTCACTGCCGGGTCCGAAGAGGACAGGGCAACGATCACGCCACCGTTCGGCGCGTTTCCATCGAGCTGAACGATACCTGTGGTCGAAAGACCGCCAGTCAGTCGGTTCGGCGCGAAGGAGATCGCGAAGAGTCGCGCTGGGATAACGGTCAGGGTCTGCGTCTTGAGAACGCCACCATAGCCGCCTGTGATATCAACAGACTGCGGCGCAGCCACGCCAACCGTGGTCACGTCGAAGATTGCCGTCAGTTCGCCAGCCGGTACGGTAACCGACGGCGGAACCTGTGCGAGGCTCGGAATCGAGCTGGTCAGACCGACGGTCACGCCGCCAGCCGGAGCCGGGAAGTTCAGCGTGATACGAGCGCCGACGGGGTTGCCGCCAACGACCGTGTCGTTGCTGAGTGTGAGCGCCTGCATAAGCGGGCGAACCAGGAGGCTCGCAAACTTGGAGTCGCCTTCAATCGTACACGTGATCTTCACCGTGGTGTCCTGGCTCACGTTCACGCTCGTTTGGATCGGGAACGTTGCCGAGGTTGCGCCAACCGGGATCGAAACCGAAGCCGGAGTGGTGACAATCGAGTTGTTGTCGTTCGTGATCGTAACCAGAACCGCCGAATCCGATGCAGCAGCGCTGATCGTGACCGTACCGGTAGCATTCTCGCCACCAGCGACGGGGTTCGGAGCAACCGTCACACCGGTGATGGTGTACGGGATTCGGGTCTTGATCTTGGCGATGAAGCCATCCGGAAGAGCCTCGCCGATTGCATCGAGCGGGAATGCTTCCTTGAACGCACCAGGCGTGGTCGGATAGATCGGGTTCACGTTGGTTGCCGAAGTGGTCCAGCCGCCAACATAGTCGTTTCGTGCACCGTCGACGCCGATCGCATTGATCGCTTCGCGGCCTGCACCGCCCCAGTAAGAGCAGTAGAGCACGCCCGATCCGGTCGGGTTGAAGACTTCCAGGAAGCCATCGCCGTTCGGCGAGATCAGCGGGTTGGTCGGACCGTTATAGACGGTCTGATCGGCTGTCGTCGAAAGCGGGATGGTCACCGTGTTGGTGTTCTGCTGGAAGATGGCGCCGCCGATGTGAGCGTAGCCGATGTCGTCAACCTTAATCGACCACGGAACCGCAGTCGTGGAGGAGCCGATGAAGGTGCTGTAGACCAGGCCGGTGCCGAGTCGATTGACCTTCGTCACGAATGCATCGACGCCAAGGTTGAATGTCGTGTCGAATGCGCCTACTGTGCGCGGATAGTTAAAGGAGTTGGTCGGACCAGTGATAAAGACATTGCCTGTAGCGTCAATGTCCATATCGGTTCCCTGGTCAGCGCCGTTACCGCCGACGAACGTTCCGAAGGAGAGGCTTTGACCGTCGGTCGCAACCTTCAGGACCAGAGCGTCAAGACCGTTCGCGGTCGTGTCGAATGCGCCGGCAGTGTGCGGAGCATCGGTAAAGGAAGTCTGAACCAGCACGTATGCGAAGAGGTCGATGTCGACCTTGACCGATACACCTGTATCGTCATCGCCGTGCGTGAGGCTTGCATCCCAAGGGGTACCCGGTCCACCCGAAGGCGTTACGGTATCCGTACCGCCAAGGAAGGTGCTGTAGACCAGCGAAGTGCCATCAGCAGAAAGCTTCGTCAAGAAGCCGTCGCCGTCGCCCTTCATGGTCGTCTGGATTGCACCGCCCGTGGTCGGGAACGGAACAGCTGCGAACGGGAAGCCGTTGTTCGGGGTGTTCACAGCGCTGGACTGCGTCATACCCGTGACGTAGACTTCGTTGTTCTTGTCAACAGCAATCGACTTCGCCCAGTCTCGGCGGTTGCCGCCAAGGTAGGTCATCCAAACACGGGAAGTGCCGGTGGAGTCGATCTTTGCGACGAAAGCATCGCCATTGTCTTCAAACAGGATTCCGTTGAGCGGATCTTCCGGCGTGAAGTTCGGCGCTGCCGGTGCAGCATTGTGCGTTGTATCGAATGCGCCTGCGCTGGTGTCAAGGTCAGTCGAAGTCGTCTGACCGCAGACATAGACGTTGTTGTTGGCGTCGATAGCGATGCCCCAACACTCGTCGTCCGTGTTTCCACCAATGTAGGTCGAGAAAACGAGATCGGAACCGTCGGCAGTCAGCTTGGAGACAAAGCCGTCGGAAGCAACCATCGTTTCGTCGTAGGCGCCGATGCTGGTCGGGAACGTGGATGCCGTTGCGGAACCGCAGGCATACGTCTGACCGAGGGCGTCAACGGTAAGGTCATTCACGATGTCCGAAGAACCCGTACCACCCAGAAGCGTGCTGAACACGACCGGGTCGATGACCAGCGGCTTGGTGCGATCGTACGCGCCAAGAGCGAAGGTAACGGTGCCGTCCTTCTGAACGCTGAAAGCTGCCGGAACGGAAACCTGAATCGAACCCATCTTCTGGTAGGCGTACAGGCCAGCCATTCGAAGCGGTCCGACTTGAGTATCAATCTCAAGGGTCGTATTGTTGGCAGCTCGGACTCCCGAAGCTCCGTCGAACTTCAGTCTGATCTTCGACGGATCTACGCCGGGCTGGACCACGAGGTCATAGCGCGGTGCGCCCTGATCGTAGTACATCCTCAGATCGATACCCGGATAGACGCCGTCCATACGGGCTTCCGAATAGGCTTGGGTGGTGACACCGTCGCCGCTGTTCGGGGTCAGGTAACCGACCTTTCCAGCTGCCGATCCAACGCCGCGGGACGTTCCGGGAACGCCGCCAACAAAGCCCATGCGCACGACCTGTCCGGTCTTGGCATAGCGCGGAGTTGCTTTCTCGTTGCTGAAAAGGGCCACGGGCTTATCCACCCGTCGCAGTCGAAAGACGTCATAAACAACACCTGTGGGCGTAACCCAGGTGTCCATGCCCGGGGACCTTCCCAGGAAGCTCGCTTGCGAATCCCACTGTCCGCGGTTCTCAATAAAGCGCTCCTGATAGGTCAATCCGGCACTCTTGCCCGACGACAGGCTCTTCAGCTTGCTTGGAGTTGCATAGGAGAGACTCCTAGGCGTGGTCGACTTCTTAGTCGATCCTCCAGCAAGCGCCAAACCTGTTGCCAGACCTAATCCTGCAATAAGCAGAGATCCAGTCCAAATTGATTTGCTCTTCGTTAGGTTCACTGGCGCATACACCTCATAGACGAATCCACACAGGGAGCAAGGGCTTTCACCCCTTCCTCCCGGACGGTCGTCGCAACCTTTACCTTGTGACTAATGCTTTGTTCGTCGCCATGCGACAGGCTCATAATAGCGCATCGCAGGGCAAAATAGACCTTTCTCTTTCAAGAAAGTCAGTTAGGTTTTGTAAGTTGCGGCGACCCTCGCCTACGATTGAGACGCACATCCCCCCACCATTAGCGTTCCGCTTCGCCACTTTTTTCCGAGAGAGCCTTTGAAAGCCCGATTTCAGCACGGGCGGGTAATAAGGGCGGGCTAAACTTGAGACAATCTTCAATGTCCGAGGTGAACAATGGTACGACAGTCCAGCGAACGCATTACTGAAATCGAAAACAGGATTCTTGAGCTCAAAAAGGAGCTTGTTGAGCTTCGGAGGCAGGATATGCCCGAGACGGTGCCCGACTTTGAGCTTGTCCAGCTGGATGGATCGACCGTGAAGCTTAGCCAGCTCTTCGGCAATAAGAAGGACTTGATTGCCGTTCACAACATGGGACGAGCATGCGTCTACTGCACTATGTGGGCTGACGGGTTTGTTGGACTCGCGCCGCATATTCTGGATCGCACGGCATTCGTTCTCGTTTCGGCGGACGATCCTGCGACCGCGAAGGCTTTTGCAGAGTCGAGAGGCTGGAACTATCCGGTGGTTTCAGGCAAAGACAGCGACTTTACAACTGAGCTTGGCTTTTACAAAGAGGGTGAAGGCTATTGGCCCGGAGCCTCCTCATTCAGGCTCAACGACGATGGGACGATCACGCGAGTCGCCATGACCTACTTTGGCCCGGGCGATGACTACAACGCCGCCTGGCATTTCTTTGATCTGCTCCAGCCTGGCACGGGCGACTGGGAGCCGAAGTACACCTACAAAGAAAGCTTGACGGTCAGTTGAGCAAGCCAAAACAAAGACCGCCCGAGGCTATGCTCGGGCGGTCTTTGTTTTGAGCTTAAGGAAGCCTTACTTCTCTTCCTTGTATTCTGCGTCGATCACGTCTTCGCCTGCGCCTTTGTTTGCGCCAACGCCTGCCGTCTCGGGCTCTTCTTCAGGCTGAGCCTGAGAGCCTGCTTCACGGTAGAGCTTTTCTGCTAGCTGGTGAACCTCGGCCTCCAGCACGCTGAATGCGGCCTGGATTGCGTCATCGTCATCGGAATTGATCGCGGTGCGAAGCTCCATGATCTTTTCCTCAATGCGCTGCTTGTCAGCTTCATCCACCTTGTCGCCTGCTTCCTTGACGGTTCGCTCAGTGCGGTAGATCAGCTGGTCGGCATTGTTGCGAAGCTCAGCCTTTTCTCGTGCCTTCTGGTCGGACTCGGCATTGGCTTCCGCTTCGCTGACCATTCGGTCGATCTCATCGCGGTTCAGGTTGCCCGAGCCGGTGATCGTGATCGATTGCTTGACGCCGGTTCCCTTGTCCTGAGCGCTGACGCTGAGGATGCCGTTCGCGTCGATATCGAAGGTGACCTCGACCTGCGGCATGCCTGCGGGAGCGGCGGGAATGCCGGTGAGGTGGAACTTGCCGAGCGACTTGTTGTCGCGGGCCAGCGGTCGCTCACCCTGCAAGACGTGAATCTCCACTTCGGGCTGGTTGTCCACCGCCGTGGTGTAGATGCGGCTCTTGCGGGTCGGGATCGTGGTGTTTCGCTCGATCAGCTTGTCGAAGATGTTGCCCTTCGTCTCTACACCCAGCGAAAGCGGGGTGACGTCGAGGAGAACAATGCCCTTGACCTCGCCACCAAGAACGCCTGCCTGAATGGCTGCGCCGACGGCAACGACTTCGTCCGGGTTGACTGAGCGGTTCGGTTCCTTGTTTGTAAGCTTCTTGACGAGGTCTTGGACCATCGGCATTCGGCTGGAACCGCCGACGAGGATCACTTCCTGAAGCTCTCCAACCTTCAGCTTTGCATCAGCAATCGCCTGCTCGAACGGCTTCTTGATGCGAGCCAGGAGGTCAGAGCACATCTCTTCGAACTTGGCACGGCTCAGCGTGACGTCGAGGTGGCGCGGCTCGTTGTCGATGGCCGTGATGTACGGCAGGTTGATGTTTGCCGTGACCTGCGTGCTGAGTTCGATCTTTGCCTTTTCGGCAGCTTCGCGGAGTCGCTGCAGAGCATTGTTGTCCTTGGTCAGATCAACGCCCTGATCCTTTTTGAACTCTGTAGCAAGCCATTCGACGATCTTCTGGTCAAAGTCGTCTCCGCCGAGGTGGCTGTCGCCAGCGGTGGATTTGACTTCGAAAACTCCTTCGCCGACTTCGAGGATGGAAACGTCGAAAGTTCCGCCGCCGAGGTCGAAGACGAGAATCGTCTCGTTTGCCTTGTTATCAAGACCGTATGCCAGCGAGGCTGCCGTCGGCTCGTTGATGATGCGAAGCACGTTCAGGCCTGCGATTTCGCCTGCGTTCTTGGTTGCCGTTCGCTGAGCGTCGTTGAAGTAAGCCGGGACGGTGATGACGGCCTGATCAACCGTCTCGCCAAGATAGGCTTCGGCATCCTGCTTCAGCTTTTGCAGGATCATGGCGCTAATTTCTTCCGGCGTGAACTCCTTGTCCAGAACCGGGATGAACGCAACCGAGTTGCCCTTCTTGTCGGCTTTCACCTTGTACGGCACACGGGAGGCTTCTTCCTGAACTTCGCTGAGCTTGTGGCCCATGAAGCGCTTGATGCTGAAGACGGTGTTCTCCGGGTTGGTGACGGCCTGCCGTTTGGCGGTAATGCCGACCATGCGCTCGCCGCTGCTCTTGTTGAATGCGACAACGCTGGGGATGGTTCGGGCGCCTTCTGCGCTGCTGATGACGACCGGCTCGCCGCCTTCCATCACGGCGACGACCGAGTTGGTTGTTCCTAAGTCGATTCCTACTGTTTTGCCCATTTTCTTTCCCTTCTAATCTGATCACGCGCAAGAAACTTGAGTCTCCCACGCTCATGTACTACTCTCAACGAATATTGTAGCCCAGGCGTTCCAGTTTTTGAAGAGAATCGGGGCTGTTGGGCCTGTTCAAAAAGCATTGGACAGCCGCAGAAAAACTGCGGCTGCCCAAAGATTCCTTGGGAATTTCAGCTCTGATAGATTGTCCAGGCAGGAGTCTCAACCAGGAACTTGTATCCGGTCACGGTGCTGGCGACATACAAGCCGTCAATGACGTCTGTTCCCGTCCGAATGTATGACGAGCACTTTGCCACTCGCGTGGTGTCGTAGACCGAAGGCGTGAAATAGCCGCTGCTATTGATCGCCAAGAGATCCCATCGAGTCGCTGCGAACCAGCGACCGTTGCCCGGATCGACATACAAACCCACCGCGTCGTAGGAACCCGGCGAGTCCGATGTCGGCGAACCGGTCGAACTGTCGAAGAAATGCATCGTGGTCTGTCCAGACGAAAGATTGTCCGATCCAGCCAGCGCATTGCCGTAATCATCCCAAGCCAAGAAGATTCGAGGATTGGTAGAAGTCACGACATAGTTCGTCCATGTTGCGCCAAAGCCTCCGACGCTGCATTTTCGGACCACGAGGTCTTCCTCGTCTACTCCGGGCGTACGGTCGATATATGTCATGGAATAGGCGAAGTAGTAACGATTATTGTCGTCGATACTGACTCGCGCATCATAGACAACTGAGCCCGTATTGACCGAGCTGGTGACGCTTCCGCTGCCATCGAATTTGTATCCGACGGCATGGGCGATGCCCGAGGAATCCTTCTCAACACCGGCAACCACCAGCTTCCTGGTGGTGTCGATTGCCATGTCCGTCCACTTTGCGCTGTAGCTCGTGCCATCCGTGACCGAAAGGTTGTTCGTTCCCGTCGAAAGGAAGCGAACGCCAACAGAGTCGTACTTCGTTCCATTGTAGGAATGTCCAACGGCGTAGACCTGATCGAACGAATCGCATGCAACCTTTGGCATGACCGGCACTCCGCCGTTCCCTGCCCAGTTGTGGCTCCACGTACCCAAGCCGGTTCCGGTCTTGGCCACAAAGTAATCGGTGTTGTTGTAGCTTCCTGCGATGATCACCTTGTCAGCGCTGTCCACCGTCGCCGAATTTGCCTTGACATAGTTGTAGTCTTGGGTTGAAAGGACAGAGCCAGCGTTGTTGTATTTGTAGACCCTCGTTTTATAGGGGATGAAATCGGAGCCGTCGGAAATTCCAACGGCAATAACTGCAGCTTTTCCGCTGGCTTGGCCAACAATTGCCACTGGCGTGTACGTGTAGGCTGCGAACGAGAGTCCGCTCACCATCATTGTGCTGATTAAAGCACCCAATCTTGCCTTATTAATCATGTGTTACTCCTGCCGCCATCGACATTCTATCCAAGAATAGATCGACTTAAGCAATTGTAAAACAAATCTCATTCGTTACAATTCGACAATTATTAATAAATCATAAACTTAATCAAAGTGATTCTAAGTTTCGTGATTATTGCTTTAATTTACGATGCAAACAATTATTAATAAATCATTTAACGAAGAATGATTTATTGTTTCATTTGTTCTGAAGAGCAACTCGGTAAGATTGATCTTGCTTGTTATTGCGTGCCAGCCTGTGGAATTCTGCACGGCGGCGTTCACCGCAAGGGCTGAATCTCGGCTCACTGGTCATATTCCCAGCCTAAGCTCTCCCATCAGTGCCAAAAAGGTGCGTATCGTCCAGAACTTTTGTTAAACTGAACGGAGAGACCGAGAACACCCGCTGAATTGAAGATTCTATGCTTTTTTGGAGACTTGGCAAGAATCTTGCTTGAAAGTCGGTGCGGGAACACTCAGAACACACGGTTTTTTCATGTCAAGCATATTTCTTGAACCTGAAGTCATCGAATCAGGCGTCGGCACAGGCCGCTGGATGGTCGTTATCTACAACAACGATCACAACTCGATGGACGAAGTGGTTGCCATTCTGATGAAGGCAACCGGCTGCAGCGCCGATGAGGCGTATATCGAGATGTGGGAAGCCCACACTTACGGCAAAGCTCCCGTGCACTTCTCCACGCGCACCGAATGTGAAATCGTCGCTTCCATGATCGGAACGATCGGGGTGAAGACGCAGGTTCGACCCGAGTGGGAAGAATAGAAGGGATTGCAGATTGACGATTGCTGATTGAACATTGATGAACGGTTGCGTTTTCATGCAATACAGCTCAGTTAAGCCCATGCTCCACTTGAGCGATTTGCCTCGATTCTCCTCTCCAGGCACCATTGAGCGTCCTGAAGTTGAAGAATCTGGTCCCAGCGCTGGCGGTCATTGGGTCGTAGTCGTTTACGACAACGACAAGAACACCTTTGAGGAAGTGATTGCGATCCTGATGCTGGCTACCGCCTGCACCTTTGAAGAGGCTCATATCGAAACTTGGGAGATCCACCACCTTGGAAGGTCGGTGGTGCACCATGGCAAAGAGGACGAATGTCAAAGCGCAGCGGCGGTGATCGCACGGATAGGGATCAAGGTTGAAGTTCGGGCAGAGTGATTGGCGATTTACGATTTACGATTTACAATTGGCGATTGACGATCTGATGTTCACGCGCCTCCGATCACGCCCATCATGTTCATAATCTTCCATGACAAAGGAAGGTTTGAAGACTAGAACAAGGAAGTACGCCGTTGATGTCTGTACTCATGTTGCCGAACTTCAACGCTCAATGATCTCAGATGTGATGACACGTCAGCTTGTCCGATGCTCCTGTTCTGTGGGGGCTAACTACAGAGCGGCCTGCCGTGCGAGATCAAGAGAGGATATGATAGCGAAGCTCAAGATCGTTGAGGAAGAGGCTGATGAGTCTATCTATTGGATGGAAGTACTCCAAGAAGCAGGCATAGATCGGTCTGACCGACTGAATGAGCTTAAGGCAGAGGGCGAGGAGCTTCTTGCGATATTCGTGGCATCCATCAAGACCCTCAGAACACGTGAGCGTGTCAAGCTGGATAGAATGGACTGACACTCGTCAATCGTCAATCGTCGATCTTAAATTCCTATGGATGACTTTTCTGCTGACCGCCAAGAGCTAGATGGCACGCTGATGTCGCTCGAATTTGGGCCAGGCGGACGCATTCAGCAGATTTGGGCATCCGATCCTCACCAGCCTGACGAGCACGAGGAGTTCCAGTTTGTCCTTGGCCCAATGACCATGGGAGAGGAGTTCAGCGAGGACTACCTTCCGGGAACCATTCTCATCGGCGCACGAACGAACCCCGATGATCCATGGATCGTCAGCCGAGCCTCGGATGCTGAACCGACAGAGTTCAACGAAGAGGACCCTTCGCAGGTCGCCTACGAGTACGACTTCCCTTTCCTTCCCGAGATTCGCGCGACCGGACGGTACTACGAAACTCTGAACCCCATTCCGCAGATCGTTTGGGAATTGCGCATCGCGAACCGCGGCAAGATCAGCATCGAAATCGGCGAACTTGCCTTTCCGTTTGCTCTGCACAACCTGAGCGAAGGCCACGATGCTTTGAAGGGGGGGGACAGCATCCTCCACGACCGGGTCCATGTTCACAGCTTTGTGGGCGGCAACGCAAGCTACCTGCATGCCCTGCGCATGAACGGTGACTCTCCGGGCTTGCTGATCTACCCAGGCGATGACACCCGCTGGGAGCTCGTCACTCATGCGCCCGCTTCTTTGCATTCCCCTTATAAGTGGGAGGGGATCCCAGTGGTGTATGTTTACAGTCGGGCCACGGTTGAGCGCGAAGGGTGGGGTGGCTGGTTCAACGAGCACACCGCCCTGATCTTGGAGCCAGGCGACAGTCGCATCTTCCAAACCCGCTTTGCGGTCACTGGAAGTCAGGGCGCAGAAGGGCTCCATTCCGCCTTAGCAGCCTGCAACAAGCCCGCCATCCGGGTTCTGCCAAGCGCCATCGCGCCTAAGGACGTTGGTATTGCACTGGAAATCACAGGCACGACCCCAACACAGTTCTTCCTCAACAAAGATGCGACGACGGAGACCGATGCGGACGAGAATGGCGGCTTTTGCTTTATCAAGCCGCACGAGGCAGGCTCTGTGCGCGTTTCCTTTGAAGATGCGCAAAGCCGACTCAGCCATGCCCATCTGCTCTTTATCGAACCGATCGAGGAACTGATTTGCAAGCGGGCTGAATGGGTTGCCGCCAATCAGGTTCAGAACAACCCCGAGAGCGTTCTGCATCACGCAATCCTGCCGACCAATATTCGCACTGGCGAGCGCATCGACGACGTGGATTCCTACGGTGATCCGTTCACGATGCTCAGCGGCTTGGCCGATACGGCGTTCCTTGCCGAGAAGAACGTCAGCTATCCGTTGCAGTCGGAGATCGACGTCCTTGACGACGTCATCCAGGACTTTATCAAGGACGATATTCAGAACCCCAGCGACGGTTCTGTGGGCAGTGCGTTTGCCGACTTTATGTCGGTTGCCGTGAACTACGGCGTTGCGCCGCTGTACCCCTTGGTGTTTTCAACTTATCTTTCGATGTATCGCATCGCCAAAACGACCAGCATGGCGCGGCACGAGCCGAAGGCCTATCTGATCGACGCTGCGATGACCGCCAAGGCGATGTTCCGATGGTCGGACCCTGAAACCGGGGGAATCATGGGCTATTCCTTCCTGGAGGAGCTTCTGCTGGCCCTGGAAGACGAAGGGCTGAGCACAGACCATGACGAGATTGTGAGCCTTGCGGAAGAGCGCTCTGAAGATGTGTACCAGCGCGGTCTATCGGGGATTATGCGCGCAGGGTGGGACAGCGCGGGGTTTGAGGAGATTTACGAAGTCGCGCTGAAGAAGCGTGATAAAAAGCTTCAGGAGCGCACTCTGCGCTGTGCTTTTGCCGCTCGCTCACTTGCGCCAAGCTGGTGGTGGTATGCCAGCGACCCCAGAATCTGGGAGATTGCTTCTGGATCGGGGAATGGCAACTCTTCAGAGTCGGCGTCGCTCATGCTGGGATATACCAGCCCAGCGAACTCAATGATGTTCTTCAAGTCCTTGGGCAACGACTACGGCAGTCTGCCCGAGGCCTATCTGCGGCTGGCCTTTGGCGGAATGCTCGCGCCCTGGGCGCTGGTCCGACCGGATGGCGCTGGCAGCATGGGCTTCTGCCCCGACCCCGCTACAAAGATGCGAGGGCCTAGCCCCGTTACTGGAGACCTCGGTATCGCGCTGCTTCACTATCTGAAGGGTGCGGCCTCCTACGTTCTGCCAAGCCGCAACTATGGCGTCTTTACGTTCGGCTGTCATTTTGAGCCTGACTCGGGCGGATATAAGGTTCATCCCTGGGACGGTATCGGGCGTAGAATTGTAATGAGGCAGATCGGTTGTGACTTTGAGATCAGCTTTGGAAAGATCGAAGAGCTTCAGCTGGACTCCAGAAAACGCTGGGTCAGACTGAAAATAAATAACCCGGCTGACCAGGGTGTGCCTGTGAAGCTGAAAGCCAGCGGGCTATGGGGACGGCAGTTCCTCGTCACAATCGATGGCAGTCCGGGTAAGGTAGAAAACTCTGAAAACGGCACACTGAGCGTTGACTGGACTCTGCCCAAGGATGGCGTGCAAGTGCTGGAGATTAAGGTGATTGGCTAATGGAAGTTCCACAGTGGTGGTTGATCGTATCAGGCGTGTTCTTTGCCTTTGGGATTCTGAGCTTTATCGCTCTGGTTGTCCTGATTCTGCGTCTGCTCCAGGCCGTCAATGAGCTACAGCCGCGCGTTGAGCGCATTTCAGAGCGCGTTGAGGCTGTCAGCGTCAAGGTGGATTCTCTTGCTTCTACTGTCAAGGATTCCGTTGAGACTGTAGGCGGAGGTGCCAAGAGCATCACCCGCAAGGTACAAGGCTTGGTTGCGGGGACGGAAGGCAAGATGCAACAAATCACCTCGATCCTGGGCATCGTGATGACCGGCTATCAGCTGTTCCAGCAGTTCCAGGCGACCAGAGCCAGCAAGAAGACCGAAGACGACGACGAATAACCGTCTCCTCCGTAACTCAGCCCGCTATAATAGCTCCATCATGGCCCTGCGGTTTGATTGGGTGACCGACGGCAACAGCCGAGATTTTGCCGCCTTTGCCGAGCTCTACGAGGCTTCCTTCCCCGAGGATGAGCGTGAGCCGACGGAGAAGTTTGTCGAATGGATAAAACCCGTCGAACCTTCCAAACGCGCTGAAACTGGCACTAACTATCTTTTAGGGGCCTTCGACGACGAAGTCTTGCAAGGATTTCTCTTTTACAGCTTCTATCCTGAGCCCTGCTTTGCCTTCTTCGTGTACATCGCGGTGCGTCCCGATGTTCGCGGGCTGGGCATTGCCACCATCATGTTTAAGGAAGCAGAGCGCCATTGCGAGGGCATGGCAAAGTCGATTGGCAAGCAGTTTCTTGCGGTTGTGGGGGAAGTGGAGCGCATTCAGGATGCGGTTGACGATGAAGACCGCGAGCGGCGAGAGCTGCGACTGAAGCTCTTTGATCGCCTCGGCTTGAGCGTTCTCAGTCCGGGCTACACGCAACCTGCACTTACCGAGGAAAGCGAGCCAGTTCCGCTCAACCTGATGTGGAAGAAAGCGCACCCGGAAGTTGATGGACGCGAGATTGCGCTCGCCTTCTATGCTCTTGTTTTTGAGCTCGGCCCGGACGATCCCTACGTGGTTCAAACACTGGCGGAGTTAAAGACATGAAGCTGCGCACGCTCCTGATCTTTCTGTCGCTATGCGTCGCGATCTTTGTGGCTGCCCCGCCTGCTGTTGCACAGAGGCAGACTCAGACTTCGCCTGCGGTGAAAGAGCGGCCTGAGTCGCCAGTGAGCGAAGCGGCTTCGCAGCTTGTAGAGGGTGCCAAGGAAGATGAGAAGAAGGACACCCCTTTGGCATCTTGGGCCAGCATTGCCCAGATCATTGCGACCGTAGGCGTGCTTTTTGGCATTGTCACCTACTTCCGGCAGCGCAAGGCTGAGTTTGAGCAGGGCGTAATTACCCGCTATCGAGAATGCACCTCGCAAATCCTGGGCTACTACAACGACTGCAGGGACTTCACCCACCGCGACCATGTCTTCGACGTTGCGGGCGTTCTGAGCGAAGAACTGTCGGATATCGAGTATCGGCGCGCCATTCGGTTCCAGATTCTTCTCACGCACCTGGAAGAGAGCCATCTGCTGTATGAGCACCCAGAAAACCATATGCAGCTGATGTCGTGTCGCGTCTGGACAGAAACGCTGTTTCTTTGGATGCGCAACAAGGATTTTCAGGAGATCGCGCTGATCAATCGCGGCTTCATGTCACCAGCGTACTCCCGCTCCATCGACCTTTTTGTGGCGATCCATCGGGCTTATGAGGCAGGCACGCTCAAGTCCCCGTTTAAGGAAGACGAAGGCAAGAAGCTTCCTAAGTACACCTGCGACCCACGGCTGACGAACTACCTTGGTCAGGGAGAAAACCTCGCCGTCATTGCGAAGATTGGGCGGGCCTATGCGAATCGCATGGGTTTTCCGAAGATCAAGCTCCCCGAGTTTCTGATGTCCCAGCAGGGGTTGATCAAATTTGCGGACGGATCGCACCTTTCCCGCATCGAGAATCCCGTGCACTTTGCGATCCTGGATTACCTGTTGCAAGGCGATGAAGATGCGTTCAACGGACTTGGTGAAGAAAGGGAGTTTTGGAAGATGACGGCAAATGAGCTGAAGAATCTTGTGGAATCGCGCCCAGATACAAGCATCAAGGACGATGAGCTCTACAGAATTTGAGGCCCCTTATGAACGTACAGCTTCGACCTGTCAACGCTTCCGATCCCGAACCGATGGCGGCGATGTCCGTTCGTGCGTTTGGGTCTGAGAACGTTGGCAAGCTGGTGCGGGAGCATGTTGAGCTTTCTCTGCTCGATCCTCGCACACGACTGGACAGCGCGCTTCCCGCGCTTGTGAAGGTCGAATACTTCGCGATTGAGTCTCCAGACAGCGCATCTGCTTTGGGCATGATCGGCCTGTATACGATGGAATGGACGAACCGAAACATCGCCTACCTGGGCTGGTTCTTCGTGGACCCGGACACTCACGGGAAGGGTGTGGGGCGGGCTGCGATTGAGGCGATCAGCGAGCTTGCTCGCAAGCATGGCAAGACGAGCATTCGGGTTGAGGTGGATGCCGCCGACCCCGATGCCACCGCTTTCTATGAGAAATGCGGGTTCGAAAAGGAGACCGTTGTGAAGAGCTACTTCTACGATGACGTGGATATGCTGCTGATGCGGCTGGCCCTTTAGCCCAAACTCACCCAGGACCCCATTGACTTAGCTTCCCCGAATCAGGACAATCTCACCTTGCACCGCGGGATGGAGCAGTCTGGTAGCTCGTCGGGCTCATAACCCGGAGGTCGTAGGTTCAAATCCTACTCCCGCACCCAGAATTAAAGATCGACCACGCAATCGCGTGGTCGTTTTTGTTTTAGGCCGCATAATTAACTCAGTGAAGAGACTGGTGTTGATTGGGCTAGCGGGAATTGCGATTGCTGGGTGTAGCAGCCACCAAGTCACGTCAGCCATCGGCACAGGACATATTCGTTCGATGTCGGCAAGCGAGTATGAAACGCTCACGACAACAGGCTTGCCAACATTAAACACGGCAACTCTACCGCCGAGCGAACGAACGGAGCCGTCAGCCTTGGATCAAGGTGTGCTTGTAGCAAGTGTACCGATCGTTGAAACGGGGTTTGTCGCCCAAGCCTTTGAGGACGGGTACTCCCTGGACATCGCCTACTTAAGAAATCCGGGCGTCACGGCTGTCGTCGTAAGGACAAACCCGTCAAAGAAGCCGTTGACCGCTTATGACCGAAAGTACTTCGCTGAACTGGCTGAGCGTTTCGGGGCGAAGATTTGGGAAGGTCGCAGAATCGCTCCGATCGCTGGTCCTGATGGAAAGACACCGATAGTCATGCCCAACAGAAGCAAAGTTTCACCAGAAGATCCTCAGCAGAAGGGCGTGATGAATACGATCATGTCTTTCCCAACTCAACAACAGGCTCGGGAAGCATCCAAGTACGTCGCAGGAGAGTACAAGCTTGTCATTCGCAAGGGTGACAATAGTTGGGAAGTAGAGGCTGGGATCACTGGAGATTTGAGATTGGCTGCTGATGAGTGGGCTCCATTTGCAAAAGTCGCAAAGTGTACTGGCGGCAAGGTCGTCTCAGCAGGCACTTACGCCAACTAAGCTTTTGAGTATCGCCAGGGTTCGGGGATGCCGTTGCGGGTCCAGACCTTGCCGGACTCGGCGAGAACTTCGATCACTTCCCCGCTTTCACTCTGGCTGACGAGCATGCGACCACGTTCTATGTCTCGCCCTAATTTCGGATTTCGAATCCATTGGCGCAACCAAAATGCTATGCTGCCAAGAGAGAAAACCACGAGTACCACGCTGAGCGTCAGTTGCGCGTACTCCTCAGCAGCAATCGACCGAAGAACCCAGCGAGTTTGACTAATAAGCCAAATCAAATGAAAAAGTAGGAGGCCCGGAAAAGCCTGTGATGCCCGATATCTGAGTTCTTCAACTTCGGGCAAGGTCAACCGTCTTTCATTTGGCTCATTCAGCAAATCTGGATACTGCCTTGCTTTGAAGTCGGGGACCTCAAAAGACTTCGCAACGCCCCGCATCCATTGAGGCTCACCATTCAGTGAGACTATCAGGTCGGTGCCTTCTAATCTCTCAAAAAGCACCATGCCGGAACCAGCCTGACCATAGGTTGCAACCTTTGTCGCTCTCGCCAACTCCGCTATATTCACATAGTCGTGGCTTTTGCCGATGCCTAAGACTGTCCAAAAGAATCCCGGAAGCCCGAGCATAACTAAGATTGCAGCTGTCCATGAAATAAACTTTTCGCCTTGAGTCGATCCGTAAATCAGACCGCCAAGGAGCAGACAAGCAGAAGCAATACCCACAACCCAGGCGATTCGCCTTTGATTCTTAATCTTCTGAACGAGCACCTTCAGCTTCTCGCGCTCGTCGTCGGTAAGCTCTCGCTCCCCCAGATAGGGATATCCCAAGAACCACTTGCTCACAGATTCACCCCCGGCAACCAGTTGAATCGCCACATGGCGGGGGCACCGTCAATCGTCCAGAGGATCTTGGAGTTAGGCAGGCGTTCAACCCTTTTGCCGTCTGCGAGCTCGACAAGCTCTACTTTGCCAAGGTTGAGATCGCGCAGGTACTTTCGAGTATCACTGATAAGCCAAATCAGGACGCCAAGCAAACCCAGCCATATCATGGACTTCATGTACACGATAGCCGAGATATCGTGTTTGGTCAACTCCAAGATGTCGTTCATGATCCATAGAGGAATGAGCGAAAACCAACAGACCAGGAGCAAGTCAAATCTGGGACAGACTCGTGGCTCAAGCATTCCCAGTTCAGCCATCTCTTGACCGTCAAGAGCTCGCAAGTCGAGCCGTCTTCCTGGAAGCTTGACATGCCTATCCGGACCAAGCCGCTTGGCTTGCTTTGAAACCGAACCCAGCACATTGGCGCATATCGGAACTATCTTGAGCTCTGATGTTCGTTGACCATCGACTGAGAAAATCAAACCTGACGCGGGCAGTCTTTCAGCTCTGGTTGCCGTATCGCGTGCTGGTCCATCATCTTCGTTGTCAATCCTTCCTGAATAAACCTCGACAGCCTTCTCCCTCAAGGCCATCTTCGGCAGGACCCAAATCGGGCGTTTCTTAACGTAGTCCATAGGAATCAGCAAGGCCGCAATGGCTAGAGGAAGCCCCCACAACCAATCTGGGCCTTGCCAGTGGAATCTAATCGCCAAGGAGATTCCGGCAATAAGGCATAGAGGAGACATGGCCAGCAAGATAGTCCAGAAAACGCGAGTTCGCCGTGAGTCGCGCAATTCTTGGCGCAAACTGGCAATCTCTTGCTCGCTAAGCGGTCTAAGAGCTTCAAAGCCTATCCCTTTACAATGGATCACCATCAACCTATCGCTATCATATCACGCGATGAATGGCAACTCATCCCTTGTCGCGGGGACTAACGCTTATGGGCAATGCTATGCCGCTCCTTCGATTCCAGGCTCGAACAAGGTCACCTGATTTCGTCCTTGACGCTTGCTGGCATAGAGCGCTATATCAGCTCTTTGTACAAGATCGTCAGGCACCGAAGTATCCGGGGTGTAGCTTGACAGTCCGACGCTGATTGTTATCTGCCGATATTCGCAGGGTGTCTGCTCAATCGCCAGACGGATCTCTTCCGCCACGATGCGCGCGGCTTCAACGCCAAGCTCGGGCAGGATGACTGCAAACTCTTCTCCGCCATAGCGGGCCACGGCACCGACGTCTCCAACCGTTGTCCGCAACGCTTCCGCCACGACCTTGAGCACGGCATCACCTGCCTGATGTCCGAAGGTGTCGTTAAAGCTCTTGAAGTGGTCGATGTCCATAAGCAGAAGGCATAGCGATGTTCCAAGGACAGCTTCTTGGAAATGGTTTGCGAGCTGTTCTTTGAACGTGCGGTGATTGGTAAGGCCAGTCAAGCCGTCTGTCGTTGCCAACGATGCCAGTCGGCTGTTTGCTTCTTCCAGCTCCAGGGTTTGAAGCTCAAGCTGAACGAGCATATTATTGACCTGGGCGGCGTGCGTTTCGATCTGGCGCTCCATCTCGCGTCTTTGTGTGATGTCTCGGAGTACTGCCGTGAAGAAGACCTTTGATCCCGCTTGTCCTTTGCGGAGCGAAAGCTCGACTGGAAACTCGCTTCCATCCTTGCGGACAGCTGTGAGTTCTCGAGTCAATCCGATAACGCGGGTGCGCTCTGGCGCGGCAACGGCATTTGAGACATAACGCTCGTGGTCGGCTCGCATACCTTCCGGCATGAGCATGGCCACCGGCCTGCCCATGACTTCTTTTAGGGAGTAGCCAAAGCATCGGCAAGCGGCTGGATTAAACCATTCGATTTGCCCATCCGCACTGATGGAGATCACGGGATCGCCAGCGGCTTCAAGAATGCTGCGAATCTGCTCCTGGGCTATTTCAGCCTGTTGCTCGGCAAGCATTCTTGACGTAATGTCGATGCATGCACACAGGGCTCCCACGATCATGCCCTTGCGATCTTTGAGGGGAAACGCACTGCTGAGAATCCATCTCTCTTCACCAGACTCCGAGACGAAGGACCTTTCTTGTCCGAATACTTCTTCTCCCTGCAAAGCGTGATAAATCTCACACTGGTGACGCGGCAGGACAGAGACGTTAAAGGCTGGCAGCGCTTCGCGCACGTTCTTTAGGAAGACCTCATGGCTGCTTGCCTCAAAGAGCATCTCTGCGACGCGGTTCCATTCATGAACTGTTTCTTGTGTGTCTACGGTAAAGCAGGCAACCGGCAACCCTTGAAAAAGCTCCTGAAACCGGCGGCCCGCATGCTCGGCAAATTCCAAGCTTTCGAGAGCGCGCTTCTTGCCTTCCTGCACACGTCGCTCGCTTGCTTGAAGCTTTGCGGCAAGCTCATTGATCTGTTCTTGCAGACGTGCTGGATCTTCCTCGCCTTCCCTCTCGCCTTCTTTTCCAATCCCGATTGCCGCAACCATCGCAAGCGCGGCGCTGAGAAGGAGGATTGGCGAATGGACGGGAGCCTTGGGTCGGAGCAGGGTTGTTCGGCTCTCAACCGATGGCTGAGGCTGGATAGCCCAGACAGCAACAATCCCTCCCCCGAAAATGGCTACGGTCAACAGGGCGACCGTTTTCCGCAGTCTTCCTGCGGGGAATTGAAAGGGTGATGTCAAAGCAAAACTCGGGGCATGGGTCTATCCGACAAAGAGAATCTTCGGCTCACAGGGCCACGCTTTTCAGCGATGAATGGGCGAATTCTTGAAAATTGCCTGAGAAGCGGATATGCTACGCGGCTTCATGCACACGAGTCATCGCGAAAGTGACTCTGTTTCGCCCGCTATGCTTGCTGGCGTATAGGGCTTGGTCGGCCTCTGCGATCAGAGAATCTGCATCCATATACGGGCTTTGCTGAGTTGCAACGCCAATACTGACCGTCACCTGCCGATACTCGCACGAAAGATTCTCGATGGCCTTGCGAATTCTCTCCGCCAGGACATAGGCAGCGTCCATCCCATCCGAGTGCAGCACCGCAAGCTCTTCGCCACCGTAGCGCGCACAGGCCACCGCATCCTCTGCGACATGGGCGATGGTATCGGCAACCATCCTCAAAACCCTGTCTCCGGCCTGATGTCCGTATGTGTCGTTGAACGACTTGAACAGGTCGATATCGATAAGCAGAAGGGAGAGATTCTCGGCGGGCTTAGCGTTCTGCACCATCTGTTCGAGCAGTTCATGGAAGGTCCGGTGGTTGAGAAGGCCGGTTAAGCCATCCTTCGTTGCCAGACTCGCCAGCATCTGATTTGCCAGCATTAGCTCGTTCTTTTGGAGCTCCAGCTCTGCATTCATGTCGTGAACAAGCGTCATCTGCCTTTCGATCTCGCTTTCAAGCATCTTCCGCTCACTGATGTCGCGGACAATCCCTGTAAAGAAGATCTCGTCGCCGGCTACGCCACGGCTCAGAGACAGGTCAATTGGGACAAGGGTGCCATCTTTGCGCAAAGCCTGAAGCTCGCGCACGGTGCCAATGAGCTTGGTCTTCGAAGAGAAATCTGTGGCCCGACTCACATAGCCATCGTGCTGGTTGCGGTGGGGCTCTGGCATAAGCATGGAAACGTTTTGACCGACGGCCTCCTCTTGCGTGTAGCCAAACAGGCTCACAGCGGAAGGATTAAACGTTCGGATCAGTCCGGCTTGATCGATGGTGATGATCGCGTCTCCGGCAGCCTCCACAACGCCCCGGATACGCTCCTCAGTCTTCTGGAGGCGGCCTTCGAACAGTTTCCGCTCAGTGATATCTACACAGGCGCAAAGGACGCCGGAAAGCCCGCCGTGCTGACTATGAAGAGGAAATGCACCCGCCATAAACCACTTGGTGGCGCCCAAAGCTGTCTCATGCTCCAGCTCTTCTCCGTCAACGGTCTGCTCACGAAGCGCTGCTGCTATCGGGTCTTGGGCGTCTCCTAAGACGCTAAACGACGGCAACACCTCATCGATCGACCGAAGAAAGACCTCGTGGCCACGCAGTTCGAAGAGCGATTCAGCGGCCTTGTTCCATTCCTGGATCGTCCGATCTCGGTCGACCGTAAAGCAGGCAACCGGCAATCCTTGGAACATTTCCTGAAATCTCCGTGCTGCAAATTCGGCGATCTTTAGGTTTGCGCTGGCCTTCTCCGATGATTCTTGCAAGCGCGCTTCACTTTCTCGCAGGCTGCAGAGTTGCTCCTCGATCTCATTCTGCATTGCAAGGATTTCTGAATTTCGATCCTCAAGATGTTCAGACTTGATAGCGATGTCCTGATAGGCGCTTGCAAGTCTCAATGCAGTTGGACGGAGGATCAAGCGCATCGTCCCAAAGAGAGTTGCCAGCACAAACCCTAAAAGAACGCAAAGCACCCACGTCTGCACTCCTTCCCCGTGGCTGTCGCTGTCGCTAAGCAGGGCTGTGTATTGGCTCATCGACTGCCGGTAGGCTGGCTCGTTGGCAAGAATCAGCGCTAGGCTGTCTGATTGGGAGTGGTTAGAAATTCGCCCGTTGTCCCGAAGGAGCTTATCGACCGCTGCTCGGATCTTGCTGAAGGAACTTTCAGCCTTGCCAAAGCTCCGAGCCATTTCCGAACCTTGACTGCCCGAGGAGATTTGTGGGGTTGCGGCACGGAGCTTTCGCTGGCCTTCGACCCATTCTTCAAAGCTGTTTTTTAGCTCGGTGAGGGCTCGCTGTCTTTCAAAGGCGGGCTGATGCAGGTGTTCGGCAATATCCGGAATCTCAGCTTCGACAGAAAGGATTGCAGACTTGGCCAACTCCTGAACAAGGGTGCACTGTCGCGAAGAAAGTTCAACCTGCTGATCCGTCGCGCGCTCTTGAACTTTGGCTGCAAGGATGATGCCGACTCCCGCCAAGATCGCCACAGTAACAGCGATCTGAACAATTGCCATGCAGAGCAAAAGGCCATGAATAGGCGAACGTTTCTTCAAGTGTGGCTCCCCAGTACCAACTCTCGAGACGAATCTCTCAAGCTATATTGTCGGTCGAATAGCTTGCTGCGAACCTGTCTGCACCCCTTCGAAGAATGCTCAGTTTTTGATAGTTTTTGGGATACTACGGGGGCATACAGTGAAAGGGGCCGACTTTACAGTCGGCCCCTTTCATCATTTGTGCGCTGTCGATTACTTGGCGCTGCCTTTGTCGAGGGCGCTGTTTGAATGCTCTTCTTTCTTGTCTCCGTGAAAGTCGAACTTCATTTCGCCGTGAAACGGGTTGCCACCGGCTCCACCATCGAATTTCATTCCCATCTTGATCAGTTCGCCAAGATCAAAGTCTTCGTACTTGGCATCTTTCGGGAAGTTCGGCTTGAGCTCGTAGGTCCCGTTGTAGTCGATCGAAACCTCTTCCAGCTTGCTCGCTCCGCCATCCACAGACTTCTCAACGATCTTGATCGGCAGGTCTGTCTGCGCATCGACCGTCAGCATGGTCTGCGAACCGTTCTTCGGGTCCTTCATGTGGATGTCGTACACATCTCGACCGTTTTCCGAGCGAATCGGATCGATCTTGATATTCTCCTTGCCGTATTCCTTCTCCATGTCCGCGACCATGTCTTTCAGATTGAGCTGGCTAAGGCCTGCGCCGATGCCTTCCTTCACCATCTGCTGAATCTCTTTGGTAAAGCCAGAGAGATTCATGCGGACAACTGTGTTCTCTTCCGGGTCGTAGATCTGCATCGCGGAGCCGTCGATGTAAACGATTTCTCCTTTGTCTGCATTGATCAGCATTCCGTTTTCGGAAAGGGTGATCGTCGCATCTGTGGTTCGTTTTCCGCCTTCGACAGACGTGACCATCATGCGGAATGAGGTGATCTTATCGACTGCTTGGCGGACCATGCCCCACGTTTTGCTCATCGCTGGCTTGGGGGCAAACATGTATGCTCCAAGGGCAAGGGCGGCGATACCTGCGGTCATTCCTGCCACCCAGATTGGGCGGCGAACCGGGCGAGCCTTTGCCTTCGATTCGAGAGCGCTGTCGATCAGCTTAGATTTGACTTCATTGGGCGTTTGCATAGAAAAAGGAAGTTCCTCCATTAAGCGTTGGATCCGTTCCTCGTCGTTGTGGTTAGTCATGATTCCCTCCCATCGAGCCAAGGGAGCTCGAGCATTCCTTTCTCCCTCAACGTTTGTCGTGCGCGCTGCAACAGGCTGTTGGCTGCACCCACGGATTTACGGATGACGCGCGCTACCTCTTCCGTTCCCAGACCGTTCACATACTTCAAGATCAGCACCTCTCGATAAAGTTCAGGCAAGTCTTGCATGAGCGTATAGACTTCCTGGCTTCTCTCGCTGGCTTCTGGCGCTGCTGTATCCATCGCTGTTTCCAGGGAGAGCTCGGGTCGTCGGTAGTTCCGACGGATGACATCGATCACCTTTCGGCGCGCCACAACAAGCAGCCACAGCCTTGGGGAATCGGCTTTGCGCAAGCGATCCAGGTCTCTAAAGGCCGCGCCGAATACTTCCATCACGACGTCCTCGACATCTTCTCTTCGACGAAGCTTTGAGGCGACATAGCGCCAGACGTCGTCGGAGTAGTGTCTTACAAAGTCTTCGGCGGGCATCCTCGCGATATCCTCGCGCGATTTCCGCTCGACAGTGGGTGGTGGACTTAGTTCGATAACAGATTGTTCGGCGTTCATCCCTTTCCTTCCCTGCATCGCATGACCAAAGAGTCGTGAAGTCCTATTGCAATCTATCGCGGTCCTAGGAAAAGCGATCGGGCGATCTGGTGATCGGTGATCGGTGATCGGTGATCGGTGATCGGTGATCGGTGATCGGTGATCGGTGAAGCGTCATTGTCCGTAATCCTGCAAGACCGATAACGCCGAAATGCCAAATGACCGGAAAATTGAGACATCGGACATCAGATATCGGATATCCAATACTTAACCCTTTGGCACATTCTTTGCTTCCCAACGTCCCGGGGAAAGAAGGCGAGACATGCATTTTCCGATTGACGAGAATAGACGACAAACGCGCCATCAGGACGAGCTTCCGACTTATGAAGAGTGTCGGCTTGTGCTGGCGGTTTTGGAAGAGGCTGTCGAAGCAGGCGACTATGAGGTCTTCTGGGGCTCGTATCGGACGATTGAGCCAACGGGCATGCTTGTTGCCGAATGCTGCGCTACGCACGAAATGAGCGTGCCGACCGTCGCCTTTCTCTTTGGTCTGGATGCAGCCATGATCGTTGATATCCTTATGCTGGAGTGGCTGGTTTCTGGCATGAAAGAAGGACAGGCAACCCGCGCACTGTCTATCGCGCGCTTCCTCAGCAAAGATCGGCTGGCGAGAAAGCGATCCCACTCAAACCCTACTCTCAAAATGATCCTTGAGAGCGCGGCTTAGGCAGCCAGCGAAGGCTGTGTGGGCTCGGGTAGCCTCAGCTCTATGAACTGGGTGCAAACGGTCGTTGTTCTTTTCGGTCTGCTCAATTTCGGTCTCGGCGCAGAGGCTATGATCAGCAAGGGCAGCGCGGTTTCCCTTATGGCTGGCGGCGCAATCGGCATTCTCGCAATTGTGGGCGCGGTGGTTTCCAGAAACAACTCTCTTATCGGCTACGGGCTGGCAGCCTTGGCCTGCGTTGCGATTCTTGGACGGTTCGGTCCGAAGTTTATCAAGGATCAAGTCTTCTTCCCTGGCGGTCTGCTGGTGAGCGCGGCGGTGGTGACGCTGATCTGCCTAGTGGCTGGTCACTTTATGAACCGTGGCGCATCCGCCAGTTAGGCAAAGGGGGCGACTACCGTTGTCCGGTTTGAGGCGGCAAGAAGCTCTGTTCCCTGTTCAGTGAACTGATTCTTGACCATGCCTGCACCCAGGCAGCCCCATTTGGGCGACACCACGACAGAGGTGATCGAACCTGCGCTTTCCCCGCTCTGCGTGGTCAAAACTGTGCCTTCTTCAATCGGTGATTCCGAAGTGAGCATCACCCAAGTCTTGTTGGTGTGACCGCGACTGTAGATGCGCATCAGCACCTCTTGACCGGTGTAGCAACCCTTCTGATACGAGATGTGTGCAGCCTCGAATCTCGGTCCCATCTCCGGTGGAAGTGTGCGCTCATTCATGTCCTTACCAAAAAGCGGGATGCCATCTTCGAGCCGCACAATGTCCACCGCTTCCGTCCCTGCGGCGTGGCCTTCTGGCACCCACTCGGAGCGCTGTGGCACCCAGAAGTGGCAATTCTCATCGCTCGTCAGTGTTACTGCCCCTTCAGGAGCAGCTTCTTGGGGGATGCCAGCCACATAAAGCTCGTGGCTTGATGAAAGGTCTCGACACTCAACATCCTCCATCACGACCATCATTTCGATCCTGTGTAGAACGGAGAGCAGGTTCTGTCGATCGACTTCCAAAAGTAGACGCTCGCCCAAGTCATAGATCGCGATGGCGGCGAGCAACTGTCCCGTCGGTGTGCAGATGCAAGCCAGCAACGGCTGATCGGGTGTCAGCTTGCGGATGTCATTGGTCACCTGTCCCTGCAACCATTCGCGCACATCGTCGCCGCGAAGCTCAATCAGACCCTTTGAGGGATCGGCATACCATGCCTGCTTGGATCGCAGAGCCTTGTAATCCACGAGCGTCCGCTCATCCAGCAAGTTTGCAAAAGCGAGAGTCTCGATCATAGTTGCACTGCGATCCTTCTACGTCGGACTCAGCCCGGAATATTGCGACCGGTACCCAAAGTCCAGAATCCAAAACTATAATGTCCCATGCCTCTCTGCAATCGCATCATTCAGAGCCTTAAGAGGAACAGCCTGTGATACCCGGTATTGCCCTGGCGTTCGGCTTGATTTTTGGGCTTGGCAATGCAGAGGTGAAGAAGTTTGAACGCACAGCGGCGAAGGATATTCTTGGCCGGCTGGAAGGACCGGACAAGAAAGTCTCCGTGCATACCGAGCTGAACGGCATCATCGGCGGGCCTTTGGGGGATATCAAGCGCGCCACGATCAAGGCTTCCAATTTCTCTCTGGATTCTCTTCCGCTCTTTACAGAGCCTGATCGCTCGCAGAAAGGCATCCTGCGGGAGCTCAACCTGAGCCTGACCAACTTTACACTGCGCGGACTGCGCATCGAGGAGCTTCAGGCAACGATCCCTGACTGCCGGTACGACTATGCCCTTGCTTTGTCGAAGCGGCAGATCCGGCTCAGCAAGAGCGGAGAGGGCGTGGGCAAAGTTCGCATTCTGGAGAAGGATCTTGAGGCGTTTATCCTGCGCAAGTATAAAGAGATCAAGAAGGTGAAAGTGATGATCGCCAAGGGCCGCGCGTTTGTGGAGGGCTATGGTGAATTCATTATCATCCAGACGAACTTCTTTGTGATTGCCAAGATTGCCTCTCCAGACGGAAAGCGGCTGATGCTGACCGAGCCTAAGATCTTTTTTGACGACCGCTCTGCCGACGATTTTGCCAAGGACGCTTTGCTGAAGACCCTCAATCCCGTGGTCGACCTGAACAAAGATTTGAACCTGTATGACGCGATCACGGTGGAAAAGATCAGTCTTGAAAACGGGGTTCTGGAGGCAAGTGGCAAGACCAGGATTCCGGTCAAGCCGCAAGATCAGCCATAAAGCGCGAGCAATGCTCCTCAACTGAATCGTTTGGAACTGATCTTGCTTTCTTGCTGTTCCAGAATTCAGCATTCCGGCTTCATCGTTTTCGCCGAGGCAGTATAGTTGTAACTTCATGAGCGACGCAGAACAGCCACTGGTCTCCATCCTCGTTCCAGCATTGAACGAAGAAGACACCATTGGCGATGTGATCGACCGCTTGCTCGCTCTGCCCATTTCAAAGCAGATCATTATCATCGACGACGGCAGCGATGATCGGACCCCGGAGATTTTGCGCTCTTATGGAGACAAGATCACCGTGCTGACCAACCCCAAACGCGGAGGCAAGGGCAACGCTATCCGCAAGGCGATTCCGCATGCCACTGGGAAGACGGTGATCATTCAGGATGCTGACCTGGAGTACTTCCCCGAAGAGATTCCCATGCTCATCCAGCCGATTTTGGACGGCAAGACGGGCGTGGTCTATGGCAACCGCTTTGCCCATGGCATGCCCAGCGGAATGGCTTTACCCAACAAGCTGGTGAACTGGATGCTGGCGTGGTCGGTGCGGCTTCTCTTCTTCCGCAACGTTCACGATGAAGCGACCTGCTACAAGGCCTTCCGAACGGACTTGCTGACGAAGATGAACCTGACTTGCCAGAGGTTTGAGTTCTGTCCTGAGGTGACTGCGAAGTCGATTCGGCTTGGGGAGAAGATTTGGGAGATTCCTGTACGGTATGAACCGCGCACGAAAGAGGCCGGGAAGAAGATTCGGTGGACAGATGCGCCAGAAGCTTTTTGGACTCTGCTCAAGCACCGGTTTTCTAAGTTCTGAGGAGTCTATCTCCACCCCCCTGCCCCCCTCCTCATTAAGTCTTCGACGTTAATGAGGAGGGGGAGTTTTTCCGGCTCCCCTTCCGCGCTAACTCCGAAGGATTAGTGAGGAAGGGGTTGGGGGATGGAGAAAAGCTGTTGTTGGTTTGGCTATGCTCTGAACATGCGCCGGGGAAGCTACAACCATACTGACCAGGCACGCGCCCGATCTCGCGAGCTAAGGAAGTCGATGAGCCTGGGCGAGAAGCGGCTGTGGCATTGGCTTAAGCGAAAGCAGACTGGCTTTCAGTTCAAAACCCAAACGCCTGTGGGTCCTTACTTCTTGGATTTCTATTGCCCTGAAGCGAAGCTCTGCGTAGAGGTTGATGGCGAGCAACACGAACTTCGAAAAGAAAAAGATATACGCCGCGATGCAGTTCTAAGGGAAGCCGGAATCGAGACCATGCGGCTCCCGAGCCTTGATCTGTTTGAGACAACAGGGGTCGAACTCGTGAGCTGGGTTACAAAGATCGTTGAAGAATGTGAGCGAAGGACTGGACGCAAAGGGGAACTTCCGTTCTGATCATGGGTCGCTTGTCTCCACCCCCCTGCCCCCCTCCTCATTAAGTCTTCGACGTTAATGAGGAGGGGGAGTGCTGTGCCACAATCTATCGTGCCCCACCGCGTTCGCGAATCGATTGAGCAGGATGAGCTCACCCGCCTATCACCCTTTGCCGCAAAGGCCGCTGAAAGCCAAGGCCGCACCACCCACGAAGAGCCTGACCCGGTACGTACGTGCTTTCAGCGCGACCGCGACCGCATCCTTCACTCCAAGCCGTTTCGACGCCTGAAGCACAAGACGCAAGTGTTCATCGAGCCGATGGGCGATCACTTTCGCACACGCATGACCCACACGCTGGAAGTGGCCCAGATCGCTCGTACGATTGGGCGTGCGCTACGGCTCAACGAAGATCTCATCGAAGCCATTGCCCTTGGCCACGACGTTGGTCATACACCCTTTGGTCATGCGGGTGAAAGCGCTCTGGATGAAGCGCTGCAGGGTTTGCATCAGTCCGGACGGGATGATCTTGCTGGAGCTCCTGTGCAGTTCAGGCATTACGAGCAATCGCTGCGCATTGTGGATGTACTTACCCCTCTGAATCTCACCCATGAGACCCGTGAAGGCATCGGGGGGCACAGCAAAGGACGCAAAGATCTCAGCGATTCTGACGGTGAATCGGTCAGCACCCTTGAAGCGGCTGTCGTGCGAATTAGCGATCGCATCGCCTATATGAACCACGACCTTGACGATGCGATCCGCTCAGGGATCATCAAGGAAGTGCCCGCAGAATTCTTGGAGATTGGCGCTACCCATAGCCGTCGCATTGGGACAATGGTTGAGGATGTGATCTTGAACAGCATGGATCAGCCTGCGATTCGACTGTCACCACAGCTACTTGCCAAAATGAACAGCCTGAAAGAGTGGCTGTTTGAGTCGGTCTATCTGCAGTATCCCGTGATCTATCCGGATATCCCTAAGGCTCGAAGCGTGGTGAAGGAGCTGTTCCTGTACTTCTGCGATGCGGGCAATCTGCCGGAGGGCTTTGCTGGGGTTCAGGGCGCTGTGGACTACGTGGCCGGTATGACGGATCGATTTGCCATGGATACGTTTGCTGAGCTACGGCTTCCCAGCGGATTCCGGGTCAGCCGATAAAGTGAAACGGACTGCGGCGTTGATGCCGCAATCCGTCTGTGGGTGGTTGAAGGTTGCTTAGGCCTTCTTTCGTCGGCGGATCAGAGCAAGCGCTCCAACGCCGAGAACTGCGAGAGTTGCAGGCTCGGGAGTCGTCTCGACTCTCCAACCCAGGGCGCGGTTCACATTGTTGAATGGAGCCGGTCCAAGGGTTCCAGCCGGGTTGCTCGCCAGGAAGCTGCCAGCCGCGGTCGATCGGAAGATATCATCCTGCGTCGAACCCACGAGCGGCGGATTGTTAAACAGTCCCTGCCCCATAAGGTCCATTTGAGCAGCCGTTGCACCAGTGCCGCCAGTGTTGTTGTCAAAGGTTAGACCTGCCCACATCTGGCTGTTCACCGGAACGTTCAGACCTGCTCCCAAAGTGCCGGTAACAACCGTCACGCCCGCGCCAAAGCTAATCGGGTTGAACGAAAAGCCCGCGATAAACGTTCCAGGACCGCCGGATGCGCCATCTGTCTGGAAGAAGCGAATTCGAGCTCGAACTGATACTGCAGCGGTGTTGAAGTTAGCAACCGAGAACTGAACTCGATGCACTGCAAGACCTGCTGCTGACGGACTCATGATCAGCTTCTGTGCAAACATTCGAGTGATCTGGTTTCCAGACTGGTTTGCCGAAGCGGCCTGGGTTACACCTGCTCCTGCAAAGTTGCTGTTGGCCGGACCAATGTTATCAAACATGATCGCCGCCTGGCTAGCTGCCCCAACAGCCGCCAAACTAAGCACTAGTAAAAATTTCTTCATAAACGAACGTCCTCCGAAAAGACATTGCCGCCCCAAGCTATTGGGGAGAACGCTGTATCGTAGTCCAGGGTTCATTACAGAGGCACAGGTATTTGTACGGGAAATTGTACTAAAATTGCGTTTTGGCACACGCCAGTAACACTTCGGGCGTACAACGGTCCAATTTGAACCTGTTTTGGAACATCTTTAAAACAATTTTTAACCGAACTGTCCGCTTACATAATCCCTTGTTTTGTCGTGAGAAGGTGTGTTGAATACATCATTGCTAACGCCATGCTCAATCACTTCTCCAAACATAAAGAAAGCTGTATAGTCACTGATTCTTTCTGCTTGCTGAAGATTGTGTGTTACCACAACTACCGTGTGATTATTCTTCAATAATAGTATTAATTCTTCAATTTTTGCCGTACTGATCGGATCAAGGGCTGAGCATGGCTCGTCCATGAGAATGATCTCTGGACGCACAGCAAGCATTCGTGCAATACAGAGTCTTTGTTGCTGACCGCCTGAGAGGGATAAGCCTGACTTCTTTTTGAAATCATCTTTGACCTCTTCCCACAGCGCCGCCTCTACCAGCGCGGCCTCAACCGCATCGTCCAGCTCGCTTCCCTTCACGCCGTAGTGCATACGCGGTCCGAGGGCAACATTCTCATAAATCGACATTGGGAATGGATTCGGCTTCTGGAACACCATGCCGACATTGCGGCGTAGCGCAAGCAGGTCAATCTTCTTGGCGTAAGGATTCTCGCCTTCGATCTCGATCTGCCCTTCCACACGGAAGCCTGAAATCCGATCATTCATTCGGTTCAGCGTGCGCAAGAAGGTGCTCTTGCCGCAGCCGCTTGGACCGATCAGACTGGTCACGCGCTTGCGCGGGATACCGATGGTCACATCTTTCAGAGCCTGCTTGGCACCGTAGAAGACGTTCACCGATCGCGTCGTGATCGCCGTATCGACGACTTGCCTGTGCTGTCCGTTCAGCCCTGCAGTTTCCATCGCATCCTCGACCTTAGAATGATCGCGCCCAGGTTGATGACCAACACGAGCAGCATTAAAGTGAGACAGGTACCCCATATGATTTTTTCCGGTATGACGCCACCCTGCCGATAGCCTTCCGCCAAGTGGTAAGGAAGGTTTGCGACAGGCTGGAACAACGTATCTTTGTTGAATTCAAGCTTGGCGGTGGAATAGTAGATTCCAGCTGTGAAGAGAATGGGAGGCGCTTCCCCGGCAGCTCGGCCGGTCATCAGCACAACTCCAGACAGAATGCCCGGCATTGCGTTGGGCAAAACCACCTTTTTCATGGTCTGCCAGCGTGTCAACCCCAAGGCCAGCGCCGCTTCGACCAGTGAATCAGGCACATTGCGGATGGCGTTCTCCGTGGTCAAAACAACCACCGGCAGCGCGAAAAAGGCCAGCGTCAGCCATCCCGCCAGCAAGCTCATTTTCAGCCCAAACAGCAGGACAAAGACTGCCAGCCCGAACAGGCCATAGATAATCGAAGGCGTTGCTGCAAGACTGCTTACGCAGGCATGGCAGATCGCGGCAAAACGGTTTCTTCCAACGTACTCCGCAAGGAAGATGCCGCCAAAGATTCCCAGTGGCAGAACAATCGCCAACGTGCCTGTCATAAGAAGCAGCGATCCGCGGATCATCGGCCAAATGCCCCCGCCCTTCATGCCATCTATGGGCGGGCTGCTCAAGAACTCCCAAGTCATTGCAGGAAGTCCTTTGAACAGAATCGTTAGAATCAGAGAGGCAATAAGGCCAGCGGTCAGCAACCCTACTGCAGACAATGTGCCCGTATAAACTCGGCTTTTCTTTTTGCGAGCGTCGTCTCGCTGTGCGAGGGCTTCGTGCGATGGGATGTAGGTTGGGTTTAGTGTCGCCATGCTTGCTTCCTCCCATAGCGGAAACCGATCAGATTAATGACCAGGGTCAGAACGAACAGGACGAGCCCCAGCAAGAAGAGATGTCCGTAGTGCGACTCCTCGAACGTAACGTTGCCCATCTCGATGCCAATGGTGTCGGGAATACCGCGCGTAGGCTGCATCAGGTTCCCAGCAGCTTCTTTCACGCTCCCGAAGGCTGGCATTCTCGGGGTGCCGCCGCTCAAGATCCATACGATCATCGTCTCTCCAATCGCTCGCGCAAAGCCCAGCAGCGAAGCGGCGACGATCCCTGATTTTGCGGCGGGAATGACCACCTTCTTAAGCCCCTCTCTCTCCGTCAAACCTAAGGCTTCGGCACCTTCGCGCAGACCGCCTGGTACGGTTCTTAGCGCATCCTCCGCGATCGTCATGATGGTGGGGATGAGCAGGACGGCCATGATGATCGCCGTAGGGAGCACGGCGCGACTGGAGTCCAGGCCGAACGCAGGCGCGACATACTTTTGCAATGCTGGCGCTACCAGCATCAGTCCAAAGTAGCCAAGTACAACCGTTGGCACGCTGGCCAGCATTTCGATGACTGGCTTGAGCCATTCGCGGAGTCTCCTCGGAGCGAGCTCACTGACGTAAACCGCAGCGGCAAGGGAGATGGGCAAGGCTATCGCCAAAGCCATCAGCGTGATGGTCAGAGTACCAATGAGGAGCGGAACAAATCCGAACCTTGGATGAGCCAAGGTTGGTCCCCAATCGGTGCGGAAGAAATTCCGCATCGTAGCGGCAAAGCCCGAAGACGTAGGCTGGGCCGTGATTGAAAAAACATATCCCTTCGACCGATCCGCGTCGGTCTTGGCAACGTAGGCTGGGATTTCAATGCGACCCCTCGGCTGTTTCTTGAGGTCGATCACGATGGGCTTCGCACCCGCAGGTCCATGCTCCAGTCTCAGGGTCAGCGTGTGAGGAGTCAGGGACGGATCACAACCTTCGTCTGGCTCCCAAGCCAGAATCATCTTTTGCTCTTTGTATTCCGGGGTTGCAAATCCGAAGAAGAGCATCTTTTGCGACTGCTCGGCCTTCAGGGGCGCCCGCCAGTCGTCTCGGTAAAGCTCATCCGGCTTGACCTCGGAAAGATCTCCGGTTAACGCTGATCCTGTACCAAACTTTGCTGATCCGGAAAGCTCTTCGAGAGTAGGCATCGCAATGGACTCTTCCTTCTCGTCGAGGCCTTCCGCGCCTTCGGGGTGTGCCGTCAGAACGCTGGCATATGGGTCCATCGCGATCTCTTTCTCATACTCGCCGACGATTGGCTGCAGAGCAACCCGGAACCCGTATGTGAACTTCTGATCAAAAGCGTATTTAGATTCATGGGCCAGGTAATAGAAGAGCGCAGCGATCACTGCCAGGACGGTGCCGCCCGAGGCGTAGATCAGCCCGGTGATTCCCTTCTCGCCCCAATTTCTTCTTCGATTAAGCCTTCGCATTCCCATAACAATCCATAAGGAGTTTTGCCCTGCCCCTCGTTTGAGGAGCAGGGCAGTGCAGAAGACGGTTACATTTGCTTGAGGCTGTAGTAACCGACCTCCTCGCAGATTCGCTGACCCTTGTTCGAAAGCACAAAGTCGATGAACTTCTTCGTCTCGCCAGCGGGCTTGCCGTTGGTGTAGAAGTAGAGGTATCGCCAGATCGGATACTTCTTGCCTCGAACGTTGTCTTCCGTCGGCATCAGAGCGGTTTCGCCCTTCTTCTCCGCGATCGGAACGATGCGGACGCTGTTCTTGCCCTTGAAGTAAGCCACACCGCCGTATGCGATGCCGCCTTCGGTTCGGCCCACTTCGCGAAGCTCTTCCGAGGTGGAAGGCATGAAGCGAACGCTCTTGCCCCAGTTCTGGTTCTTCAGCACGTTCTGCTGGAAGAATCCATAGGTGCCCGAGTTAGAGTCGCGGCTGAAGACCACGATCGGCTCGTTCGATCCACCAAGCTGGCTCCAGTTGGTGATCTGACCGATATAGATCTTGCGCAGATCGTCCATCGTGAGCGATGCGATCTTATTGCTGGAGTTCACGATGATCGCAAGACCGTCGAGTGCGACGGGAACCTCGTTCGTGATTGCGCCACGGCTGCGGGCCTTGTCGATCTCGCTCTTCTTGATCTGTCGCGAAGAAGCGCAGATGTCCGTCACACCATTGATGAAAGCGTTGATGCCGATGGAGGATCCGCCACCGCTCACAGCGACGCTGCCGCCGCCGGATTTGGAATACTCCTCAGCCCATCGCTGGTTCAGGATGAGAAGCGTGTCCGATCCTTTGACCGAGATCTGCTTCTGGCCCGCAAGAACGAGCGAGCTTGCGCCCACAATCGTTGCGATCAGGCCTGCGAATGCCAGGTTCTTAAAGTTGAAATTCATACTTGTATCTCCTTTTTCGAAATTGATCGCTACATGCGGAACTGCAGTCGAAGGGTGGTGATCCCGTATCGCTGCTGAGCTCGACCGCTCACATTCAGGCGGGTGGCATCTTCGAAGATTTCGTGAGCCAGCATCAGCCTTGCGTTCGGGTTCATGTAGTGCAGGAAGGACACTCCATAACCCTTGATCACATCGCCCACGGCGTCGGTGTTCGGATCGAACTGCTCGTAGCGGAAGTTGATCTGGTTGCGATAGTTGATGTTGTAGCCCAGCTGGACCTGGTAGCCCCGCATATCGGTTCCCTTCTTGGCAGATGAAGGAGTACCGCTGACCGGAACGCGGTCATGGCCGATCATTGCTTCGCCGCGAAGAATGATGTTTGGGTTGAAGAGGCCCACGTACGTACCGTCGAGGTAGACGAAGTTTCGATCGACACGCGGGTGGGTCACTGCCCCACCGCCGGAGCCCGTCACAAACTTTGCACGCTCACCGCGGAAGATGCTGATGCCAACATCGTGGTTCGTGCCGTAGTTTCGGAGACCTGCGGAAACGCCGAGTCGGCTCTCTGGTCCCGGAGCGAGGCTTGACTGCTCGGGGTCTGTGTAGGTGAGCGCGTTCCAAACGCCGGCGTGAACGTAGGTGCTGTTGCTAAGGCCGTACTTCAGATAGGCTCCACGGCTTCTCTCGCCGTTGAACATCTTCTGGTTGTACTGAGATCGCTCGGGGAACTCTCGCTCGCTTGAGGATCTCTCCAGTTCAAAGCCCAGCGGAAGCGGAGCCTGACCTACGATGAGCTGAAGGCCAACCTTCTCGTTGGACGGCTCGATGTCGTAGGTCAAGAAAGCGTCCTTGATCTGGGTGGTTGTCTGCGAAGTGCCGGTGGCAATATCGAAGCTGATCTTTGCCGAGGTTTTCGGGTCGATCGTGAACGTCTGCGACAGTCGGATTCTTCGAAGACCGAAGGCATCCGGCGAACCGCCGCGCTGGTCGGTATCTCGATACTGAATCTGGAAATAGCTGCCCGGCTTCACACGCTTCAGGTCAGAGATGTCGTTCGCCATGATCGGGAGCGCTTCGTTCTGCCCTTCGATCCAGCCCTTGATACCCTCGACGTCTTCGCTGAGCTTCTGGAGCATTTCACGAATCTGAGCCATCTCGTCGACGAGCTTCTTCATCGCCTCCACGGCTTCTTGGCTGGTGGTGAGACTGCCGGTGCTTGCCAATGCGCCGATGCTCTTGGTGACTTCGGTCGCTCGATTCTTCAGCTCGTCGATCTTGGAGGTCTTGTCCTTCAGCTCCCTTGCGACTTCCTTCTTCTTATCGAGGGTCGCAGGCTTGCCCTGATCTGGCTGACCGATGTAGATGATCGGCTTGCTTTCCGTCTTCTGATCTTCCTTCTTCTCCGGATTGGCTGCGGGGGCTGTCTGCGCCATGGCCGCCGCCGGAAGGATGATCATGGACGCCGCAATGAGTTCTTTCCATGACTTCTTAAATTGCATAGGTTGAATCCCCCGCCCATTCCTGGGCACGTCGGGGATTCTGTTGAGCAATTGTTAAGAGGGGGTAAAGAAGAGGCTTTTGAACCTGAAAAGCCCTTAACAATATTTTGGAATTGTTAAGGGCTTAGTTGAAAAGTAGCGCGGGTTCTTAACAATAACAGGGTCAATATTCCTTTGTTAAGAAACGGTGACGGTCTTGGATGCAGGATCCCAGCTGACGGACTTTGATAGAGCCTCTCCAATATCGCGCGCGGAAACATGCCCCGCATTCTTAATCAATATGGAATCCACCTCGTGCTCCACTCCGTTTGCATTGAACCGAATCTTCTGACCATCGGCAAAAGGGATCGTCCAGCCATGGGCATCAGCAACCTTTCGGAAGGGGACATAGACGCTCTCGTTTTCCATGACCGCATCAAACGGCTTTCCGAGTATGTTCGCCTTTACGCCGATTTCCGGCTCTTCATCCTCCGCCCCACCGCCATCCAGGCGCGCCTGCACCAAACTTCTGAAGGTGTCGCCGACCTCGCTCGGACGTATGCTCGTATCCCACGGCAGAACCATCGGGTCCCACTTCCCGTTCTGATCCCGCCCCAGATTGCGTTCCACTTCGCCATGCCCAAGGACAGTCTTCGGGGTTACCGGAATCTTGTAGAAGGCGCAAAGCTCCGCTACAACATCGGCCATGCGAAGCCACTGCGTGCGCGTCATCGGCGCGCTGCCAGCTGAAAACGGGCTTTGCCGTGCCCCGGCCATGCAGGCTACAGAGACGCCAATCGATGCCGTGTTGGTGCCTTTGGTGTGTGCGGCATAGTCGCCGTCGCCCGTGTTGACGTTGTCCTTGATGTCGTGATCGCCCTTAACGACGTTGCCATCGTCCTCGATGATGAAGTGATAGTGAGCCTTGTCCAGACTCGATGCCTTGTGCCCGCCAGCGGTCCAGTGCGTAACGATACGGACCATTGTGCATGGCTGAAGCCATTCAGGTTTTAAGAAAGCCATTGTTACCTCCCCTGCTGTAGAGGATTAGCCTATGCTGAGGAGAGGCACTTTGTCAATGGGTTATTCGGATATGAATTGTCCGGTACCGATTCCCCTTAAACTCCCGGACGTGCGTTCGGTCCGAACTTCGCTTCGTAGTAGGCCAGGATGTTCGTTCCCGGAGGAACCACTTCATCGATCTGCTTAAGGGTCTTTTCCGACAGCTTTACTTCCAGAGCCGCGGCTGATTCTTCCAGCTGCTTCGGGCTCTTTGCGCCGATGATCGGGCTGGTGATCCCGGGCTGGCCCGCCACCCAAGCCAAGCTCAGCGTCGTAAGCGAAATGCCGTTTCGGTCGGCAATCCTCTTGAGCTTGCGCACAGCTTCGGAACTGCGCTTGTTGATGCGGTTCATCGGGTCGGACTTTGCGTACCGACCGTCCTTTGGCTTGGCGTCCAGGTACTTGCCGCTCAGCTGTCCGCCTGCCAGAGGCGACCACGGAAGCACACCATAGTTGTAGGTGCGGCAGAAGGGGAGCAGCTCTCGCTCTATTCGGCGGTCGAGCAGGTTGTAAGGCGGCTGCTCGGAAACGAAACCGGCTGTTCCCAGGGTCTTCGCCACGTAATGCGCTTCGCATACTTGCCAAGCTGCATAGGTGGAACAGCCCGCGTAGCGAATCTTGCCAGCCCGAATCAGATCCTCTAGCCCGCGCAATGTCTCGTCGATGGGGATCTCCGGCTGGGGTCGGTGAATCTGATAAAGGTCGATATAGTCGGTGTTCAGCCGCTTCAGCGAAGCTTCGCAAGCCTCGACGATGTGCCGCCGAGAGTTGCCCCATGCGTTGGGATCGGTGTCGGACATCCTTCCGTGACACTTGGTGGCGAGCACCACTCCATCCCGCTTCCCTTTCAGAGCCTTTCCAAGGATCGTTTCGCTCGTTCCACGAGCGTAGACATCGGCGGTGTCGAAGAAGTTGATGCCGATATCGAAGGCTTTCTTCATCACCTTCATCGACTCTTCTTCGGTCGAACCCCAGTCTTGCGGCTCCCAGCCAAACGTCATCGTTCCAAGGCAAGCAACGGAAACTTGGACGCCAGTGCGCCCCAGCGAGCGGTATTCCATGAATCTATTCTGATGCGTCGGCAGGTGGTTTGCAAGTTGTCGGCAAGTGGTTAACAGGTTGTTGGCATGTGGTCGTCAAGTTGATTTCGATACAACTTGACGACTCCCAACGCTTATCCTTGAGCAATCACCACAGCTGTGCCGTAAGCGATCACTTCGGTGACCCCTGGCGCGATCTCGGTGGCGTCGTAGCGCATGGCAATGATGGCGTTTGCGCCGACGGTCTGCGCATGGCGGATCATGATCTCGTAAGCTTCCATTCGGGCATGCTCGGCAAGTTCTGTGTAGAGCGTAATGTTGCCGCCGAATAGCGTTTGGATGGATGCGCCGAGGTTGCCGATAGCGGATCGGGAGCGGACGGTAATCCCGCGAACAACTCCGAGATTCCGCGCGACCTTGAAACCGTCGAAATGGTTCGCCGTGGTGACCCACTGGTGAATGTCTGCCATAAGGTAATGTTCTCTCCTTTTCTCAGGAGTCCTGCATGAACCCTGTACCGAAGCTTAAGAATCCGATACGTGAAGAGCTGATCCAACTTCGGATCAAGAGCTTCATGGCGCATCAGATCTATAGAGTTGCCAATAAGCTTCTTTGCATGGGCTATGAAACGCCGACGCTCTATCATTTTGCGATCCGCCGGGATATGACCCATGAGGAGGCAAGACCATATCTATTGAGGCTTTGCGAAGAGTTTCACGCCCCGGCTTTGGAGGATCCCGAAATACTCGCCCGCGAGCGAGATCGGCTAGCTCATCTTGTCGCGTGCGGAAAGATGACTGCCACCGAAGCCGCGTTCAAGTTCGCTTCCGAAAGCAGCGGGGCTGGGTCTTGCGAACTTCGCTTCGAAGCTCTGCTGCTAGAAGACCTTGCCGAACGCTGTGATCATCGGCATCCCCACTATGTGCAGGAGTTGATCCCGTGGTGCGAAGAGCAGATAGAGCTTTACTGGCGCGAGCATGCGCCTTTGCCTGAGTTTGAGATTTAGACTCAGTCCACCCTTCAAACCCCGGCAATTGTGCCGATACAACCAATGAGGCCCTCATACGCCTCATTGGCTGGACATGATTTCGATTGCGAAGATTCTCAAACATACCGACCTCGTGATGGGCATCGGTCTCATTACGATTGTCGGAATGCTGATCCTTCCGCTTCCGCACTGGTGCATCGACCTTGGCCTCGTGGTCGGCATCGCGGCGGCGGTGATGATTCTCATGTCGGCAGTCAATGCAAGCGATCCGGTCCAGTTCAACGTCTTCCCCAGCCTCCTGCTTATCACAACGCTCTTGCGCCTTGCCCTCAGCATCGCCGCCACAAAGGCGATCTTGGGCACGGGCGACGCTGGAAAGGTTATTGAAACCTTTGGAAACGTCGTCATGGGCGGCGACTTTGTCGTCGGATTCGTGGCGTTCTTGATCTTGGTGATCGTCCAGTTTGTCGTCATCACGAACGGTGCAGGCCGCGTTTCTGAAGTTGCCGCTCGATTTACTTTGGACGCCATGCCAGGCCGTCAGATGGCGATTGACGCCGACCTTGCTGCGGGCATGATCGACGAAGAGCAAGCCCGCGAGCGTCGAAAGCAGATCAAGAAAGAAGCGGACTTTTACGGCGCGATGGATGGCGCATCCAAGTTCGTCAAAGGCGACGCGATTGCCGCAATCCTGATCATCGTGATCAACATCATCGGCGGCTTCGCCGTTGGATTCTTGCGCGGCGGCGGCGATCCCATGCAAATTCTCAAGACCTACGCGCTGCTCAGCGTTGGCGAAGGTCTTGTCTCCCAGCTCCCCGCACTGCTTATCTCCACAGCAAGCGGCCTTTTGGTCACACGTGCAGGCCAAGAGCGCAGCATGGGCGGCGAGCTTGCCAGCCAGCTTCTTGCCCAGCCGCGCGCGCTCCAGTTTTCCGGTATTGCTCTTTGCGCGATGGGTCTTGTTCCTGGATTCCCTGCGACGATCTTCTTTGGTATTGGCGGTGGGCTGATTGCCATGTCGACGTTCATGAAGAAGAACCCGAACGCCATCCAAGCCTTTGACAGCGCAGAAACGAAGGCCAAGCGTGAGGCCGACAAGAAAGCCGCCGAAACCCCGGCTGTGCCAGCTGGCCCCGAAGCTGTGCTGCCCCTGCTTACCGTGGACCCGCTGGAGCTTGAGATCGGCTACAACCTTACTAAGCTTGCCGACCATCGCGTTGGCGGCGATCTGCCTGATCGGGTGACCGCCACACGCAAGCAGCTGGCTATCGAAATGGGCTTTGTGATGCCCACAGTTCGCATACGAGACAGCATCCATCTCAGCCCGAACGAATACGTCATCAAGGTTCGAGGCGAAGAGGTGGCCCGAAACGAAATTGCGCCGGACATGTGCCTTGCCGTGAACAGCGGCGAAGTTCTCTTCCCCATCCATGGCAACGCCACAAAGGACCCCGTGTTCGGACTGGATGCGCTTTGGATCGATAAGTCGCAGGCCGAAATGGCCGAGCGCGCTGGCTATACAGTGATTCAGCCCAGCGCCGTACTTTCGACGCACATGAGCGAAGTCGTCAAGAGCCATTCTGCAGAACTTCTCTCCCGCCAGGATGTGCAACAGCTTCTGGACAATGCAAAGACGATCAACGAGTCGGTCGTTAGCGAGCTGGTGCCGAACGTTCTTCAGGTGGGCGATATTCAGAAGGTTCTTCAGCACCTCTTGCGCGAGAAGGTTCCGATCCGCGACATGGTAACGATTTTGGAAACGATGGCGGACTTTGGCGGACGCGTCAAGGACCCCGATCAGCTAGGAGAACTCGTTCGTTCTGCGATTGCCCGCACCATTACACGGCAGTTCCTCGACGATTCCAACAAGCTGTACTGCATCACGCTTGAGCCGGTGCTTGAGCGTGAGCTTGCTGAAAAGATCAACATCACCAGCTATGGCTCAACGCTTATTCTCGATCCTTCCGAACAGCGCATGGTCGTTGAACGATTGCGAGGGGAGGTGGAGCGCGCTACTGCCAACGGCTACCAAGCGGTTCTCCTTTGCAGCAACCAGCTTCGACTGCCGCTGAAGCGAGTGGTTGACAAGTACATCCATGGCCTAAGCGTCCTGGCGTATACGGAGATCAGCGAGAAGGCGGACGTTGAGTTCGTCGGCCAGGTCAAGGCTGCCTAGCCTGGAACTCAGACGGTCCCGATAGGAAGTTCCACACGGAACTCTGTGCCCTTCCCCACGGTGCTGTCCACAGCGACTTTTCCGCCGTGCGATTCGGCAAGGTGACGCACGATACTGAGTCCAAGTCCCGTGCCCCCCGTTGTACGGGAACGGCCTTTGTCTACTCGGTAGAACCTCTCAAAGATGCGCGGCAGATGCTCTTCGGAGATGCCGATGCCCGTGTCTGCGACGGTCAAGACTGCATTCTTGTCTTCCTGCTCAACCTTGACCGCCACTGATCCTTGATTGGTGTAGTTGATTGCGTTCTCGATAAGGTTGATGGCGATCTGCGTCAGCTGCGAGGTGTTCGCTTCGATCACCAGGGAATCCGGCCCTTCATAGCTCAGTTCCAAGCCCTTATCCTTGGCCCGAACTTCCAGCGACTGAATGACGGTTCGCACGGTCTGGGCGAGATCGGCAGCCTGTTTGCGAACGGGGTTGGATTCGGCAGCGCTTAAGATAAGCAGTTCGCTGGAGAGTTGAGTCAGCCGGTCGATTTCATTGATCATCCTTCCCAGGTAGCGCGTTCGCTTTTCCTCTTCGGCATCCGGCTCATCCAAAAGCGTCTCCGACATCGCTCGGATGCTTGCGAGCGGGGTTCTCAGCTCGTGGGAAACGTTGGCGACGAAATCCTGCCGGATGCGTTCCAGCCTTCTGAGGTCGGTGATGTCGTAGATGGATACAAAAACGCGGTCGTCATCGGGGTCAGGCCATGCATTGACGATGACGATCCGATCCTTGGGGTAGCCCAAAGAGAACTCCTGGCGGTTCGCTTCCTTCTCTGCGGCGACGCTCAGAACAAACTGCTCCAACTCATAAGAAAGCGTCATCTGGAGGATCGACTTCCTTACCGGAGACTGGAACTGGAACAGCTCTGAAGCCATCTTGTTCGCATAAAGAATCTGTGCCTTCTGATCGCAAATGAGGATGCCTGTTTCGAGACCGTCGGCGAGCGCGTCGATGGCTCGCTTCTGCTGCTCCAGCTGTCCTTTATTCTGCTCAGACTCCTTGGAGAGTCCGGCGACATTGTGCTGAAGACGCTCGATGGTGCGTTTGGCGATGACCCCGGAAACGATGAGAATGAGTCCGCTGACGGCTCCGGCAACGAATGGGATTTGTGCAAAGATCGCCAGCGCCAGCAAAGCGGCGCCGCCGCCAAAGCAAAGACCATACAGCAACGACGAACTTCTATTTCCCATCCTTGGATTCCTTAAGGACGAATCGTGGCTTAGGTTCGCCGCTGGAATGAAGATCGCTCAGCATTTCGACTCTATGGCTTAATGGTTTCTTAACATTTCGACATGGCTGAAATCGTCAGTGTGAGAGAGGCTACAATCAGCAAGCGCATGAAGAAGATCGAAGCCTTTGTCCGTGTGAACAAGCTGGAAGCTGTGAAGGATGCCCTGGAAAAGGCAGGGATTTACGGCATTACCGTTGAGCAGGTGCGCGGGTATGGACGCCAGATGGGTCGTACCGACAAATATCGCGGCAGCACCTATGCCGTCAATCTTCTTCCCAAAACCAAGATTATCGTCGTGCTCAAAGATGAGGATTTGGAGGAAGCGATCGAAGCCATCGTGGGCGCAACCCAGACGGGAGAGATCGGCGACGGAAAGATCTTTGTGAGCGAGGTTCTGGATGCGATCCGTATTCGCACTGGCGAACATGGCGACGCGGCGTTAAGCTAATGCCCTGGAAAAACTTCTCTATCTGGCGAGGAAAGCTTCCCCACTGGCGGGCCGACGACGTTCGATACTACGTTACGTTCCGGCACAGCCGTCCGCTTGACGATCTTGAGCGCACGATCCTGTTCCGTCAGCTTTTGCGACCGGAGGGCCGCAAGCTGGAGAGTCTGATCATTTGCGTCCTTCCTGAAACCACGGAGATGATCTTTGACGTCCTTGAAGACCCTAAGGGCCAAACCTACGAGCTATCCAAGGTGATCGAAGGGGCAAAGACGCGAGCCGGAAAGCAGATTATCAAAAAGACAGGCGAGCGGTTTGCTCCGTTTTATTCAGAGAGCTTTGATCGGATCATTCGGGACGATGTGGAGCTTGAGGAGAAATGGCAAGCGATCTTCGATTCGCCCGTCAATGCGGAGCTTGCCGAAGACCCTGAAGAATACGAAACGCTGTGGGTTAGCGGGGCTCCTCAGTAGTTGTCGGCACCCTCATTATCTTCTTGCTGATAAAGCTTGCAATCCAAGCCATCAAGAACAACGGCAGTAAACCTGGAATAGCGTTCAGCGGGCTAGATCTCTTGTGCGTGAGCGTAACCGTATGCTCTCCTCCAGGCAAATCTATGCCCACCCAATCGCCAAGGCCGTCTGCCGACTTAACTTCATACTGCTGCAGGTCTGACTTTCCAAGGCTCCACCGACCGTATGGGATCTTCATGGTGAGCCTGCCAGGTCCTTGAGCGGTTACTTTGAGCTGGTTGGGAGACACCCACTCTGCTGTTGCCGGGCCTTGAGGAGTGAAGGCGAGTCCCGGCCCTTGCAGCTTGTACTTTACGTAACCCTCCGCTGTCTCAAAGGGCTCACCCATCTGCGCAAGGGGGATACGCGACCACACCTCAGTCACGCCCATCTCTGCCAGCTTCTTGGGGTCGAACCTAGGTTTGACGAACATGATGTTGCCATTCGCCAACGGAGCCGAATCCTGCCCGTTGATATCCTTCATCCGGGCGACGGTGTCCTTGTCCAACAGCGAGTCATAGCCAGCGGCATCCTGGACGCGGAGGATCGTTGCGAGGTTGGGAGGCAACAGTGCGGGGGCTGTTTCCAGCAAGCCCCAGGGTTCGTTCACAAAGGCGTATCGCTTGCTGGAATCAAACTGGGTTTCCCCTTGGTGAATCGGCTCTCCCGTGCGAACGACGAAACCCCACCCAGCAAGCCCCGCCAGCGCGACGCCAGCGATCACGGCTTGACCCGCTCGCTCTTTGAGTTTAGGGATAAAGCAGACAAGCACGAGAGTGAGGGTGACGCCGAGCAAGGCCATCGGAAGCTGCGATTGCATCGACGCGCGAACGTACGCCGAAAATGCGCTTGCATCAACTCCTTCTGGAGCAGCATTGCCGCCTTGCATCGCAATGAAAACAGCAACGACAAATGCCCCCAAGCCTGCGATCACAGCCAGAGTTCTCGGCCTCTTAGCTTCTCCAGCAATCTCTTCCCAGCTGAATGCGGCGAGGCATGCCAGGGCCAAGACGATCAGCACTCCTGCTCGACCGGGGGAGCCGCTGCCGCTCCACCCAGGCACGAAGAAATAGAGCAGACGGTTAAGCGGTGTTCCAAAAGCAAGCGCTACGCCCAAAACACCGATGCCAAGGAATCCAAACTGCTTGCGTCGCCAAAGCGCCATCGCTCCCACAACAGCCAATGCCCAAATCCAAGGCCCTTGCCCCATTGCGGCTTCGGCAAAATTGGCTCCCTGAAAGGCAAGACCGGGCCAGTATTCGCTCAAACCTTCGACGGATGAAGAGAACTTGGTCGGCAATCCGTTGACGTTGGGGACCAACTGCTGACCCAGCATTGCGGGTTTGAGCGCGCCGCCAAGATAGGCTTGGTAGCCCTCTTCGGTTGGTACGTTCTTGCGGTGGGAGGTTTCCGTCGCGCTTCGGACAGCACCGATCTGGTCAATGGCCAGCATCGCGCCAAAGATGAGGCTGAGAGCTGGAAGGAAAAGCCACATGCCCATTCGCGGCTGTGCATCTCCAGACACTCTTGCCTTCACAGCACAGAAAATCGCAAAGAGGATCACGGCAAAAACGCCATAGGCGATGAACTGCAGATGCCCTGCCAGAAGGAAGCAGGTGAATATGGCTGAAGCTCCGAGCAGTCGAGGAAAGACCTCACGCTCCTTGGCATCGCAAAGCCAATGAATCGCCCACATAAGCCAGGGAATCCAGGAGACTGTGGTCGGCACGCTGGGCAAGGCTGTCCAGGCAAGCATGAACGGGGACAGCCCAAAGGCTACGCCACCAATCGCCGCACCTGTCTGCGATGCTCCAAGCCGTCGGGTGAGCATGTACACGCCCAGCCCCGCCCAGAAGAGGTGGAACCAAGCGAGCAATCCCATCGCCAAGGGTGTGGGAACGTGAAGAACGCCCATGAGGATATGCGGCGGGTAGAGCGCGCCCGACTGCGAGTTCCCCATCAGCGGCATTCCACCAAGCTGATACGGGTTCCAAACCGGAACCTCCCCGTGTCGCCAAGATTCAAAGACCAGATCGCGCCAGCCGTAGAACTGAAGAGCACCATCGGCCTGGAGCACATCCCAAGGAGTTTCCGGCTTCGGTCCATTAAAGGGGGCGAAGTGACGGATATGATCCCACGGGCCGATGGCCTCTCCTGCGAAAACCGCCTTCCAAACCGGAATCACGGTCACGATCAAAAGAAGCAGTACGGGCCAGTTGCGCTTAAGGCGATCCACGGTTTAGAAGTATGGAAGATCAGACCAGCTATCGGCTATCGGCGGTCAGCCATTGGCGGTCGGCGATCCTGCACGCGCACGCAAGAAAGCGATCGCTAAAAAATGTGAGAAGATCGCTGATCGCTTAGAAATAAGCCAGTTGACGCTGAGCTTCTTCGTTGCTCGGATCGATCTGCAATACGCGCTCGAAATGCGCTTTAGCCTCGTCCATCATCGCCAGCATCATCTCAGTCATGGCGAGATCGTAGATTGCCTTGGAATGGTTTGGATGGTCACGAACAACTCCCTGAAGAGTTGCAAGAGATCCGTCGAAGTCGCCTTCGAAGCCCTGGATCAGCCCGAGCTGCCAGCGTGCATTGGCATGCTGCGGCTCGATGCTCAGCACCCTCATCAGTTCAGCCTTGGCAGCAGGATAGTCTCCGCTGCATCGGAGATCAAAGCCGCGCTGATAAATTGCGTCAATGTCCATAGTGGCTGTGGTCAAGGTAACTCAGTATAACACAGGCTCCAATGAAGGAAAACCCAGAATTTCACTTTCTATTTTTTCAAAAATAGCAAGATGCGTGCAAGCCCCCAGTGGGCCTTGCACGCATGATTAAACCCGAATTATTCGTCTGTCGTTCCAAAATCGTCAGTTCGCAGACTCAATTACCCGCAGAATACATGTGCTGGAAGCATTTGCAACGCGAACGTTCTTTCCGGTCCACTGAACTCGCGCCGACTGCAGGAGAGGAAGCAACACCCCGCCCGCTTCCCTGTCCAGGCCGAAAGACGTCGCGATCCGAGCATTCAGATTCGGAACCACACCGAAGTAGATCGGCGTGTCGCCGCTGGGCATCGCACCCTTGGCATAAGCCGGGTCAGCTGGCACCCAGCCCGCGTTCGGAAGATAGAACTCTGCCCAGACGTGCCACTGGCTGCTGCCTTCGGTAAAGCCCGCTACCGTTCGAGCCGGGATACCGACAGTGCGCAAAGCCGCCACGTAGGCTGCGCTCAGGCCGCCACAGTCGCCCTTTTTGCTCTTGAGCGTGTTTGCTGCGTCAGGAACTTGACCCGCCTTGCCATCATATTTCAGATTCTGCAGAACGGCGCGGTAGAGCGACTCAGCAACGTTTGCCGGGCTCATCGTGTAGCGGTAGTTTTTGGGAAGGCTGCGTCCTACGAAGGAGACGATGTTGCTGTTTCCAAGCTGAATGTAGGTTTCCGAGCCCATCCACTCCGGCATCGAAGAAGACATGCTGTCGACCTCAGACCAAGTTGTCTGCCGCAGAAGATTCAGGTTAATGCGCATGGACACAGCGCGTGTGACCACTGCTTGATCTGAAGAGATGGGTGAGATCGTTGGGCGGCTAATCTGGCTGAGCAGAAAGGGCTGGCCGTTCTGATCCGCTACCTGTGCGACCGAAGGCAAGACTTGACGAACGACTTCCTGGAAACTCTCGCTGACGGGCACGGGATGGGCAATCGTCATAGAGGTGGGAACAGCCGAACGCCGGTCGAAACTGAGATTGAAGAAAAGCTGACCGCTCAAAAGCTGCGGGTTGTAACTTTCGAGCGCGGCCTGAGGAGATTCTGGGACGACATCAAAGTTCAGAACATTGTTCTTCTCGTTCGACTCGCTGACTTTCTTATCGGCATCCAGCGTTACGGTAACGGGCACAGAGCGATCCATCAGCGTGGCGATGGGACCCCAAGTCACCTGATAGCCGCCCGGAGCGCCTACTCCTAACGTGAGATCGGGGGTGGCGAGGTTGGCATAGGCGGTCTGAAAGCGAATCTTGTAGGCCTTCTTGATGCTCCCGCTGACGCTGTAGCGCACGGTTACATAAAAGGGCTTGCCGACTTCGGGGCGTGTTGGGTTGCCCTGCGCGTCGCTGGAAAAGGCTTGCGCCGGCGCGAGGTCCGTCTGTGCCTGGGCTGTCGCAATCCCTGCGATCAGCGCACCGAAGATTGCCGCCCTTCGGATGCCGTCAGTCATGTCATCAGAATAGGGCAAGAAGCGTGCCAAGGCAAATTTTGAAGGCACTCCGCTTGGAATGTTCAAGACATTGATGACAAACGAGTCCAGATAGGTTCATCCGTTTGGAGGTCGATGAGGAATGCCCATCGTAGCCACATTCACTAAACTCAACCCAAGATATAATTGAACTAACACGAGGAAACCATGAGCACCGATAATTTCCCGATCCGTAAAGTTGACCACGTCCGCCATTACGTCAACAATGCGCGACAGTCTTCCTTCTTCTATCAGCACACTTTCGGCTTCAACATCACCGGCTACTACGGCCTTGAGACGGGTGTGCCGAACGAGGCCGGATATCTGCTTGAGCAGAATGACCTGAAGCTGGTCTTCAGCGCACCGCTTCGCCCCGGACACCCGATGGCCGACAAGATCGCTTTCCATGGCGACTTCGTCCAGGATATTGCGTTCGAAGTCGATGATGTTGATTGGGCTTGGAAGACCGCGACTGGTCGAGGCGCTCAGAGCTGGAGAGAGCCGTTTACGCTGGAAGATGATTTCGGCAAAGTCAGGATCGCTTCGATCTGTACCTACGGAGACACTGTCCACAGCTTTATCAACCGCGACACCTACAAGGGTCATTTCATGCCGGGCTACCGAAAGGAGAATCAGCCAGGCGATTCCATCGGCCTTGTTGAAGTTGACCACTGCGTTGGCAACGTTGAGCTTGGGCAGATGAACGTGTGGGTGAAGTGGTACGAGGATATCCTTGGTTTCAAAAACCTGATTTCATTCGACGACAAGGACATCTCCACGGAGTACACCGCCTTGATGTCGAAGGTGATGTCCAACGGCAACGGTCGCGTGAAGTTCCCTATCAACGAACCAGCCGAAGGCAAGAAGAAGAGCCAGATCGACGAGTATCTGGAGTTCTTCGGCGGCGCTGGCTGTCAGCACGTAGCGATGCGAACGGACGACATCGTCTACACGGTTTCTCGACTCCGCGCTCGCGGTATTCAATTCCTCAGCGTTCCGAAGACGTACTACGAAATGCTTCCGGATCGCGTTGGCACCATCGATGAGGATATCGAAGTGCTTGCCGACCTCGGCATTCTTGTGGACAGGGACGACGAAGGCTATCTGCTCCAGATCTTCACCAAGCCGATCACCGACCGGCCGACCCTGTTCTACGAAATCATCCACCGAAAGGGTGCGAAGTCGTTTGGTAAAGGGAACTTTAAGGCTCTGTTCGAATCCATCGAGAGGGAGCAGGCCCTTCGCGGAACCCTGTAGACATTTGTTGCATATTCCTGTAGAATGGAGGGACGCTGATATAGCGTCCCTTATTCTTTTTGGGAGGAATTCAAAGATGAGTACAACAATGGAAGGAATCGACGCCCGTGGCTATCTTGCAGGCTGGGCCCAGGCGCTGAAGCAGATGTATTCTGCAGACATCAAGGCTATCCCTGCCGACAAGCTGACGGTTTCCCCTGGCGGCGTTGCACGCCCTGCCAACGACTTGACAGCCGACGCAATTCTGATGATGAATTGGGTTACCAGCGCCATGAAAGGGAACATTGGCAAGCTGGAAGAGGGCGATTACAAGGCCCTCGGCGAGCAGCTGAAGACAGCTGATGCTCAGATCGCTGCGCTCAGCACCTGCATTGACGACTTCTGTGCAGCTCTCGGAGCAGCCAGCGATGCAACGCTGAACTCGACGATCATGGCTCCTTGGGGCATGGAGACTCCGGTCTTTACTCTTGCGCACATCGCCGTCAGCCACATCTGGTACCACGACGGTCAGCTGAACTACATCCAAGCCCTCAACGGCGACGGCGAAGTTCACTGGATGGGCGGCTAAGATAGCTATCGGCTATCGGCAGTCAGCTAACGACCTGCGGGTCTTTGATAGCTGATCGTCGATAGCCGTTCGCTTTCCTCTTGTGCAAAACTCGCATCCCTGCACTGGCTCTTCGCGTATTACAATTGAAGAGTCGTGAAACGCAGGCAACACTGGGTCTATATATGGATGCCCAACAGGTCTCAGTTTGAGATCGGGGTCACGGATGCGCTTCATCAAATGGCTTACAAGCTTCACCTTGAAGCGTGCTTGGATCGCAAGAGCCGCGTGGGTCTGGTGTATAGCGAGCTTTTCTTCTCGCGCCGAAAGGCCAAGGCGAGACTGGCATTTCTGAAGACGCTCAGCAACGAGGGACTTCTCGCCCTCGTTAAGATCGACAATCCCTTTGTCGCGGACTTAACTCCGTCCTTGATCGTGGATCAGGCACGGCAAGATGCCCTCGCTCGGTATGGATCGTGGGAGGATGATGGCGACGGCGGCGGAATTGGCGCAAGACTCTCCTCTGGTCCACGCGGTCCAAGGGTTGCCGCCTACGAGGAGCCCTGGCCCAAGTCGGGGAGTTACGAATACGAAGAGTTCGGCTTGGCTGTGCGCTGATAGCGGCGTGTGCCAATTTGCGCAACCATTGCCATTGTAGACTGCTCTGATTGCGTAAGCTATGCACAGGAGCTTTTCATGAGTGAGACGGCAACCCAAATCAATTACAAGGCCAAGCTGGCCAGTTGGACCCGTGAACTGGCGGGCATGTACATTAACGATCTCAAGGCCCTCGATGATGCGAGTCTGACCAAGTGCCCGGGCGGGTGTGCCCGCACCCCTCAGGACTTCACCGCCGAAGTCGCAGGCTTTGCGTCCATGGTCACCAAACTTCTGCGAGGGGAAGCCCCAGCACAAAGAACCGACGAAGAGCGCGAGGCTTTCAAAGCGAATTTCGCGACGGTTGAGGGCTGTGTGACTGGCATCCAGCAGAGTTGTGAAGGTCTGGCTGCAGGAATTGAGTCGGCATCAGAGGATCGACTTGCAGAATTGGTGAAGACTCCCTGGGGAGCTGAGATGCAGCTGTACGAACTCACCAACATCGCCGTCAATCACATCCTCTATCACGACGGTCAGCTGAACTATGTGCAGTCGCTGAACGGCGACGGCGAGATGCACTGGTTCTGAGAAGAATTTTGAGGAGCAGCAGGGTTGTCAAAGCGATCTTTCAACATCCCTGTCGCTCCTGCAAATGTTGATGACCTGCATCCCCAATACCCTTATACTCCTGCCATCGGCATCCCGCCCGAAGACTTGCCTTCGGGCATTCGCATCGCCCACCAATGCCCTCTCTTCGCTGCAGGCGTTGTTCAGGTCACTCGGCATCGCAACGCGCTGGTCAATCTGATTGCTCAGCTCTTTGGACTCCCCAAGGCGGGCAAGGATGTTTCTGTCCGTCTTATCGTTATCGAAGATCGCAGGAGCCTGGTGTGGTTCCGACAGTTTAACCGCCAAACCCTTATTACAAGCCATCGAATCGTTGGGCAGGAGGTTTGGGAGAAGGCAGGAATCGTCACTATGCGCTTTCGGCTCTATTGGCGTGGCGATCGTCTAGAGTACAAACAGGTTGGCTTGCGCATGCTTGGCGTCCCTATTCCATCAAAGTTCGCTCCTTCCACTTCAGCCATTGTCGCTCCCATAGATACCGAGCCCGAGATTTGGCAGGTTCGCGTCAGCATCTGCGCACCCCTTTTTGGAGTAGTGTGCCAATACGAGGGAAAGATGTGGCGCCAATGACGATTGCCGTTTGGATATTGATGGTACAGGCCTGTCTGGGTGCGTTTGACACGCTCTACTACCACGAGTACAAGCTTAAGCTTGCTCATGGCGATCACACGCAGACCGAGCTACGCCTCCATGCTTCCCGCGATTTTGCTTACGCCATCATCATCAGCACGCTCGGATTTGTCACCTGGCAGGGTGTTTTCGCTTACATACTGTTTGCTCTTCTCTTGATGGAGATCGTCATCACTCTCTGGGACTTCGTTGAGGAGGATAAGGTGCGCAAGCTTCCTCCGGGCGAAAGGATCATGCACGCGTTGATGGGCATCGTTTATGGAGGGTTCTTGGCCTATCTTCTGCCGGAGATGTGGAAGTGGAAGGACCAGGCTACAGGCTGGGGAGCTTCGTATCATGGCTTTCCAGCCTGGGTGTTGGCCCTGGTTGCTTCAGGCGTGTTTGTGTCAGGTGTGAGGGATCTTCTTGCCAGCTTTGGCATTGCTCCGGACAAGAAGGCATAGACCCGTACCGTACAGCCTGTGCCATGCTTGTTAGCAGTCCATTATGCAACCGCCTCAAGACCAAGCCTGGATCGAATATCAGCAGAAGCAAGATGAAGAACACTTGCGCCTGCTTGTTCTGTTTTCAAAGATCAACGCGGGGCTTATGCTCCTCTGTAGCTGTTTCTCGCTTCCCCATCTCATCATGGGTTTCGGAATCATGACGGGAGGCATTCCCATGGACAAAGGGATGCGAAGTGGCGAAGCACAGTTCATGGGGACAATCTTCGTGCTTGCGGGGGCGGGCTACATGGCGGTCATGATCACGCTGGCCGTGCTGAACTGGATGGCTTCAAACCGCTTTGAGAAGAGGTACGGACACACGTTTTTGATTGTGGTTGCGGCGATCAACTGCTTGCACATGCCCATCGGCACAGCGATAGGGGTGTTCAGCTTGATCGTCCTGAGCAGGCCTTCTGCAAAACAGCTGTTCGACGCGAACGCCCGACCGACTCCGCCGACAGCCGAGGCTTAGCCTTACTCGACGTTGATGACTGTCGTGTGCTTGTTCGTCCCCAGCACGAAAGAGCTGGTGAGCTTGCCGATTCCCTTGATGTTCATCAGCTTTTCTCGCACCACGAGCTCATAAGTACGAATGTCGTCGACAAGAATCTTGATGAGGAAGTCAAACTCGCCACTGACGTGGTAGCACTCCATCACTTCGGGAATCTGTCGAATCGCTTTGATAAACCGCTCGATGGGCTGGTCTTGATGCAGAGCGAGACTCACCTGAGCCCAGACCAGAATCCGCTTGCCCAGCTTGTCGGCATTCAGAAGCGCGGTATAGCCGCGAATGTAGCCGCTATGCTCCAGCTGCCGCACACGCTGAAGCACGGAGGGAGCAGACAACCCGACCTCTTTCGCCAGGTCGGCGTTCGTGATGCGTCCATCCCGCTGAAGGATGTTCAGGATCCGAATATCGGTTTCGTCCAGCAAGGTCTTCATGGCTGATTCCGATAGTACCGAGGATATGATACGCCTATTCCTGCGGAAGTCCCTTGAGTGTGCATATTTGCCGACGATGGCGCATTTCAGAGGGTAAGTTCAAACCATGAGCGCCACCCTTTCGCTGCCTACGTGGGATATGACGACCTTCTTCCCTTCTCTGGAATCACCCGAGTATGCCAAGGCCTTTCAAGACTTCGTTTCACAGCTGAACAGCTTTAAGTCATGGCTGGACGCGAGCGGCATTGATGGCCATTCAGGAAACACGGATGACAGCGCGGTGCAACTGTTCGACGAAGCTGTTTCCAAGCTGAACAAGCTCAAAGAGCAGGCCGAGTATCTCGAGGGCTACATCTACGGATTTGTCGCCTTGAACTCTCGCGACGAGCTTGCGCTCGCAAAGCTCAGCGAGTTTGAGTCGGAATTGCCTAAGCTCAGCAACCTGAGTACACGCATGACCGCTTGGGTCGGCAAGCTCAATGCCCAGACCCTGACGGAGCAGTCCAGCATTGGCAAGGCTCACGAATTCTATGTGCGGCGATCGAGCTTCCGCGCACAGCGGCTCATGTCGCCTGCGGAAGAAGCCCTTGCCGCCGAGATGGAAGTGACGGGAAATCAATCCTGGGGCAAGCTTCACTCCCAGATGACATCGCAGCTGGAGGTTGAGGTCGAGCTGGACGGAAAGACAGAGCGCATGCCGATGAGTGCGGTGCGCAACCTTGCCAACGATGCTGATGAGCGCAAGCGAGCCGTCGGCTATCACGCAGAGCTTGCAGCCTGGAAAACGGTTGAGGTTCCCCTTGCGGCAGCGATGAACAGCATCAAGGGCGAAAGCAACGTTTTGGCTCAGCGCCGAGGCTGGGGCTCTGTGCTCGACATTGCGATCTACAACACCAACATCGACAGCGACACACTCTGGGCCATGCTGGGAGCTGCGGAATCTGCCTTTCCCGTCTTCCGACGCTATCTGCAGGCTAAAGCAAGGCTGATCGGCAAGCAGAAGCTGGCGTTCTACGACATGTTCGCACCCGTCGGACAAGATCGAGACTGGGCATACAGCGAAGGTGAGAACTTTGTTGCCGATAAGTTCGGCGCGTATTCCGACAAGATGCGCGACTTCGCACGGCGAACTTACCATGAGCGCTGGATTGACGCCGGTCCCCGACCAGGCAAAGTCGATGGCGCCTTCTGTATGCCGGTCCGGGATGATGTTTCGCGCGTTCTAATGAACTACAACGCTTCGTTCCGCTCCGTCAGTACGCTTGCTCACGAATTGGGGCATGCCTACCACAACCTGTGTCTGCACGGAAAAACGGCTATCCAGCGGGATACGCCGATGACACTTGCCGAAACGGCGAGCATCTTCTGCGAGACGATCATCAAGCGCGCTGCGATCCAAGAATCCGCAGGGGGCGAGAAGCTGGCGATTTTGGAAGGCTCCTTGCAGGGGGCTACGCAGGTTGTTGTTGACATCAGTAGCCGCTTCCGCTTCGAGAAGGAAACGCTTGAGCGACGCCAGAAGCGTGAACTCTCCCCACGCGAGCTTTGCGACATCATGCTGGATGCACAGCGGCAAACCTATGGCGACGGCCTGGACAGCGAGCTTCTGCACCCGTATATGTGGGCCGCAAAGCCGCATTACTACTCGTCTTCGGCGTACTACAACTTCCCTTATATGTTCGGGCTTCTGTTCTCGCTGGGCCTCTACGCCAAGTACGAGGCTGATCCCGAACCGTTTAAGGCCATGTATGACGACCTCCTTGGTTCGACCGGAATGGCAGATGCAGCAACTCTGGGTGAGCGGTTTGGTCTGAACATTCGGGAGCGGGCATTCTGGGAAGGCAGCCTGCGGGTCATCGAGGATGACGTTGTGGAGTTTGAGAAGCTGGCTCAGTAAGGCGCCCAATGTGTAACATCAAGAAAAGCCCGGGCACTGAGTGCCCGGGCTTTTCTTGATGTTGAGTCAGCGATTTAGGCCGGCTCGAATCGCGGCAGTGTCTTCGGTGCCTCAGGGTCCTTTTCGCTCTCCGTCACCGGAGGCGTTGAAGACTCTTCTCGCTGCGGCATCGGGCGACCATCCATCACAGCCAGGAAGTCATCGCGATCCAGCGTTTCGTGCTCAAGCAAAGCCTGAACAACGCGGTCCAGCTTGTCGCGGTGCTGGGTGAGGATATCCATCGCGCGCTGTCGGCAACTCTCAACGATGCCTCGCACTTCTTCGTCGATCATTCGAGCAACCTCTTCCGAGTAGTTGCGCTCATCGACGCCATAGTCGCGACCGAGGAACGGGTTGTGCGCCCGGCGACCGATAGCCAGTGTGCCCAGCTTCTCGCTCATGCCGTAGTCGCAGACCATTGCTCGTGCAATCGCAGTGACTCGCTGAAGGTCGTTGCTTGCACCAGTCCAAACTTCGTTGTAGACCAGCTCTTCAGCTACGCGACCTCCAAGCAATGCTGTGATATCGTCAACCAACTCCTGCTCAGAAACAAGGTGCTTGTCGTCTTCTGGCATTTGCCAGGTCGAACCCAAAGACATTCCGCGCGGCAGAATGGTGACCTTGTGGACCGGATCGCTGTGCTCCAGAAGCTCACCGATGACGGCATGGCCTGCCTCATGGTAGGCGATGACCTCGCGCTCCTTGGAAGCAATGACTCGACTCTTGCGCTGAGGACCGGCGATCACGCGGTCCAAGGCCTCGTCGATGTCCATCTGCTTGATCTTCGAGTGGTTGCGGCGTGCTGCAAGCAGTGCCGACTCGTTCAGTGTGTTCGCCAAATCCGCACCCGTAAAGCCTGGAGTGCGCTTCGCGATCTTTTTAAGATCGATATCCGTCTCAAACGGCTTGCCCTTTGCGTGAACCTTAAGGATCGACTCACGGCCTACTGCATCCGGCACATCGACGACGATTTGTCGGTCGAATCGACCCGGTCGCAGAAGTGCGGGGTCGAGAACGTCCGGTCGGTTCGTGGCAGCAATCATGATGACGCCGCTGTTGACATCGAAACCGTCCATCTCGACGAGAAGCTGGTTCAGCGTCTGCTCGCGCTCGTCGTGACCGCCGCCAAGACCTGCGCCTCGCTGACGACCGACGGCGTCGATTTCGTCTACGAAGATCACGCTCGGACGATGTGCCTTTGCCGTTTCGAACAAGTCTCGAACACGAGCTGCACCGACACCGACGAACATCTCAACAAAGTCTGAACCGCTGATGTGGAAGAACGGAACGCCTGCCTCGCCTGCGATAGCGCGAGCCAGGTGGGTCTTGCCGACTCCGGGAGGGCCCGTTAACAGGACACCCTTCGGAATCTTTGCGCCGAGTGCGGTGTAGCGCTTCGTGTTCTTCAAGAAGTCGACGATTTCGAACAGCTCTTGCTTGGCTTCGTCAATACCGGCGACGTCCTCAAAGGTGACCTTCGGGGCATTCTCGCCAACGCGCTTGGCTTTGCTTCGACCGAAATTCATGGCCTGATTGCCGCCCATTTGTGCGGGCTTGATCAGGAAGAACCACAGAAGGAGGACAAAGATAATCGGGAATCCGACGATCGAAAGGATCGCCATGATCGTTGCGCCCGGTCCAGGTCCCTCGAACTTGTACTTCACCTTAGCTGCTTCGAGAGTCTTTTCGAGTTCGGCTGCGCCTGCGGTTCCAGGCTCAAAGGTCGTCACCCGATACTTCGAGCCGTCCTTTAGCGACCCCTCGATAATCGAGCCCTGCCAGCGTGCATCGCTAACATTGCCCGCAGTGACTTCCTGCCGGAAGCGAGAAATCTCCATGTCGATTGGAGGCTTGCCCATCAGCCCGGTGGAGCTGCCCATCGATTGCAGAAGAACGATGGCAACAACCACGATCAAGAAAGAGAAGATAAAAGTGCGTGCGGCTTTGTTGTTCAAATCGTCACCGAATTGTAAATCTATGTTCCGTTACGTAGGCTTTGCGTTCGACGTTTCCCTTGCCACGGCGATTAGGCCTGCATAAGCTCAAACTTCAATCGGATTGCGCGCAAGGAATTAGCAGTAAGACGCGCACGCTCCGAAAGACAGACGCCCGGAGCCCACAAAGGTCCCACCATATCACAGATTATCGGCAACCTTTGGCGCGCAGCTTGCGTCAGTTTCGCTTCACTTAGTATATCCGCTAACTTACGAGCGTGGTCGTATCCGAATGGGATCATCTCATCTCCAGACTGAACAGATCGAAGATGCAGACCTCCTTTGACCGCAGACGCATCGATCAGCACATCCATTGCAGCACGGGTCTGTCCGACCGAAAGGTCTGGCTCCTCATGCCCTGTGATCGTCCATCCAAACTCATCGCTGATGGTTTCTCCAGGGAGCGTGATCGGAAAGCGGAAAGGCGCAGTCGGCTTTAGCTGCCGGGCGTGAACCTGCGACGGCGACCACTCAATGGCAACTTCCCCACCTTCCGTCGTGATTGATCCCCGTTCGTCGAACTGGACACCACGCATGATCGCAAGCGTTTGGTCGTGGTCGAGACTGGAACCAAGAGCCGCCACCACCAGGCGCACCGCACGCTTGAACAGTACGGCAGGAAGATGTCCAAGCCGATTGCGGTCGAAGGCCGCCTCACAGTCGATGGTCAGGCTCCGCAACGTACCGTTAAGCTCGACCTCAGCCTGTTCGAGGGCCGCCGCCGCCATCGAATCCAGAAAACTGTCCTCTTCCTCGGCGATCTCGGCAAAGCGGGCAATCGTCTCTTCGGCCTGCGCATTGATGGCCTGAAGCTCTGGCAAAACCCGCAGCCGGACTCGAGCTCGAGAAAAGGAGAGGTCGGTGTTGGCGGGGTCTTCGGCTGTCCATAAACCGTGCTCTTGGCAATACTCCCGGATCTCTTCCCTGCTAAAAGGCAAAAGAGGCCGAATGATGCAGCCGCGCTGTTCTGGAATTCCGGCAAGGCCGGAGAGGCCTGTCCCGCGCGTCAGATGCAACAGCACGGTTTCAATGTGATCTGTACGGTTATGGGCGGTGGCCACCTGATCGCACTGAAGCTGCTGGCGGGCTTGCTCGAAAAAGCCATACCGTGCTCGACGGCCCGCCTCTTCAAGTCCAATCTTGAGTTCCTTCGACATCGTTGGAACGTCAGCTCGTCCGCTCATAAACGGGACATTCAGCTCTTGGCAGAACGCTTCGCAAAGACCCAGCTCTTTGTCCGCCTCTGCGCGCTGACCATGATGCAGATATCCAGCAACGACGTCCACGCTGCACCGACTGAGCAGATGAAGCAGACAAGTGGAATCGGGGCCTCCGCTATAGCCGACAAGCACGCGAGCGCCAGGGCGAATCAGCTGGCTTTTTTCAAGATGCGCGCGGAACCGATCAAGCACCGAAGGATGATACCGGCGCACCCTGGTTGAATGCAGGCGAAAACCCGATACTGAATTCCGGGGGAGAAGGGACGTAGGCCTATCTTGAGGACACTTGAGGCGGATACAATCCCTTTAACTCCAAACGGAGCAGAAACAAATATGGACACGGACAGTAGTAGCTGCCCGGCAGGTCCTTTCAGCGCTGAAAGTCCATCCGCCGGGAAATAAACCCGGCCTTCCTATGCGGCAGGCCACGCACAAACCTTAAGGAGGCCTTGCCATGAGGATGGACGAAACCACATTCGTCGAGCAGTTGCGCTCGCTAGCGCGTCTGGACAACCCCGAAGTTGTCCGCCAAGAGCTTCAAGATATACGCCCAGAAGACCTTGCTGAGGCATTCCAGAGGCTTGAAACTGAAGAAGCGCTGAGCATTCTTTCGCACCTGGATGCTGAAACGGCCTCCAACGTACTCATCGAGCTGCCCACCGAAACCGCAAAGCGCATGATCCAGCAACTCCCGGACACGGTGCTGGCGCATTACGTCGATATCCTCCCGATGGACGACGCGCTCGATTTGCGCGAAGAACTGGACGCAGAACGGTTCGAGTCGATCCTCGAAGTCATTCCAACCGAGGACGCTCAAGAGATTCGGCGTCTGATGTCGTACCCCGAAGACAGCGTCGGGCGGCTGATGACTGAGGCGTTTTTCGAGGTCGCACCCGATCTCACCGTCGCGGAGATCCTGCGAGACATTCGTCACGCGGACGAAGAGAAATACGAGACCATCAACGACCTTTATGTTCTCAGTGAGGACCGTCACTTGCTGGGCGTGTTCAGCCTGCGCAAGGTCATCCGTGCAGCCCCCGATGTCACGGCCCGCGAGCTGATGCGCACAGACGTCATCAGCTGCAAAGCGATCGACACTGCTGAAGAAGCCGCTCGATTGATGGCGCGCTACGGCTTCTATGCCCTGCCTGTTTTGGATGACCGCGCTCGAATGGTGGGCATCTTCACCGGTGACGACGCACAGACGATTCTGCGCGAGGCAGAAACCGAAGACGTTCTTAAGCTCGGCGCTGTTTCGGGCGACGTTGAGGCTTACCTGTCGCTTGACGTCTGGCAGCTCTTCAAGCGCCGTTTTTGGTGGCTTCTCTTCCTCTTTGTCGCCGAGAGCTTTACCGGAAGCGTCATGCGCGCCTACGTTCATACTCAGGACGCCACCCAGACCGGCGAGCTTGCCATCGTGGCTCAGCTCACGGTGTTCATTCCGCTCCTGATCGGTGCGGGAGGAAACGCGGGCGCACAGGTCACCACGATGGTCACGCGTGCGCTGGCGGTTGGCGAAGTGCGCACATCCGACGCCATGACGATCCTCCGCCGCGAAGTTGCCACGGCCATGCTCATGGGTCTGATCTTAGGAGCGATCGGCTTTATCCGCGCTCATTGGTGGTGGCACTCCGACTTTGGCGTCTCTGCGGTGATCGGTCTTTCTTTGCCCTCGATTATCCTTTGGTCGTCGATAGTCGGGTCGGTTCTGCCGCTGGGCGCGAAGAGACTCGGGATCGATCCTGCCGTGATGAGCGCTCCTTTCATCTCAACATTTGTGGACGCGACCGGCCTGATTATCTTCTTTGAGATCGCTCGGCATATTCTTGGGCTAAGCTACCGATGATGGAGCCTCTCCCGGTCGAATCCAAAAAGCCGTATGAACTCTCTGCCTTGCGATGGCCGACGGGGGAAGGTGACGTTCAGGAGATCACTCCGGAAGAAGCGCTGGGCACCGACACTGGCGCAGGGCTCGTTTGGCTGCGGGTGATCATGCACAGCCCGGAATCCGTGCGCAGCTTCCTGACGGACAAGGTTGGCGTATCTTCCGACTGGGCCGAGCATGCAACTTCCAGCCGAGAGCGCCCACGCCTGCACGAGCGTCCCGACGCATTGCTGCTCGTGACTCACGCTCCACATGCCTCAAAGCGAAAGGTCTACTTTGACCGGATGGCGTTCTATCTGCGCGGCAGCCTTCTGGTCAGTGTTGAATTCAGAGCATCAAAGCTCGTCAATCATTGGTATCAGCGCTGCGATGAGAACGGCATTCGGCTTGGCGGAACTCCAGGAGAGATCCTTGCCACCCTGTTGGATGCGGTGGTCGATGATTACTACCCGATCATGGATGAGCTGACTCACCAGCTTGATCAGCTTGAGACGCAGATTCTCGCCCAGACAAGTGTGGACAACAAGGATATTCTGCGCTTAAAAAGAAGGCTCCTTGAAACACGGCGGCACATCGCACCGACGCGGGATATCTTGAACGGCCTTCTCCGCCGCGATGTCCTTCATGTCTCCCAGGAAACCAAGAGCGATCTGCAGGATGTCTACGACCATTCTCTGAGGATTCTGGAACAGGTCGATTTGGACCTTGATCTCCTCTCTACCCTGCTTGATACTCACTTGGCGGTGATCAGCAACCGCTTAGGCTACACAACGCAACTCTTGACCGTCTTCGCCACGGTTCTGATGTCGGTCTCTCTGGTGGCGGGCATCTATGGCATGAACTTTAAGCATATGCCCGAACTGGACAGTCCGTGGGGCTATCCCTTTGCGATTGGGCTGATGCTGGTCATTACAGGCCTTGAGCTTTGGTACTTCCGCAAGAAGAAGTGGTTCTGAGGGCTCAATAGCCTGAGGGTAACCTGCCAGCCATGATTCGCGGCGTTCACACCATGTTCTACAGTTCGCAGGCTGCTGAGCTGCGGGCCTTCCTTCGTGACAAGATCGGGTTCTCTGCAACCGATGTCGGCGACGGCTGGCTGATCTTTAACCTTCCAGAAGCCGACATGGGCTGCCACCCCACTGACGATAGCGATTCCCCACCTTCCGGCACGTGTGATATCTCGTTCTACTGCGACGATATCGAAGCCACCGTGAACGAGCTCAAGGCCAAAGGCGTGGAGTTTTCACAAGATGTGGCGAATGCCGGATTCGGGCTCATCACATACATGAAGGTCCCCGGCGACTTCAAAGTGATGCTGTATCAGCCGCTCTACTCAAGGTGAGCGTTGATAAGTGGTCAGCAGGTTGTCGGCAAGTGGTTTGCAAGTCGTTTCCAGGTTGTTTACTACCTATTCACAGGCCGTTTGCTATCTGCCCGTAAACGAATGCACTTCTCCTAACTACCTGCCAACCACTTGCCGACGCCACTTTAGATCGCTTCGATCAAAACAGCTGTCGCTTCCCCGCCGCCGATGCACGGCGTCGCAATCGCGTATTTGCCGCCACGGCGTCGCAGCTCGTGCAGAGCTGTCATGGTCAGGCGGGTGCCGGTCATACCGATCGGGTGACCAATCGCCACTGCACCGCCGTTCACGTTCAGCTTCTCGTGGGGAATGCCGCATTTTCGGGCAACGACCATCGCGACGACCGCGAACGCTTCGTTGACCTCGAACAGATCGATATCGTTGACGGTTAAGCCTGCTTTTGCAAGGACCTTGTTGATGGCCTCTGCCGGCGCAGTCGTGAACCACTGCGGATCCTGCGCATGCTGGGCATAAGCCACGACGCGTCCAATCGGCTTGAGGCCAAGCTCGGCTGCCTTGCTTGCCGACGCCAGCACCATTGCTGCCGCGCCGTCGTTGATCGAGCTTGCATTGGCGGCGGTCGTCACGCCTTCCTTGTCGAAGGCAGCGCGGAGTCCGCGCATCTTCTCTCGATCGCCGCCCTTGCCTGGGCCCTCATCGTCCTTCACAACCACCGGATCGCCCTTGCGCTGAGGAATCTCAACGGCAACGATTTCCTCTGCCAGCTTGCCCGACTTCTGCGCTTCCTGCGCTCGGCGGAAGCTCTCAGCGGCGAAGTCGTCCAGCTCGTCTCGGCTGAAGTTCTCTTCCTTTGCGCAAAGGTCGCCGCAGTTGCCCATGTGAACGTTGTTGTAGGGATCCCACAGACCGTCGTGAATCATCATGTCGATCAGCGTTCCGTTGCCCATTCGGTAGCCCGAGCGTGCCTTTTCGAGCAGGTAAGGAGCGTTGCTCATCGACTCCATGCCACCGGCAACCACAATATCGGCATCACCCGACTTGATCGCCTGAGACGCCATCATCACCGTCTTCATGCCCGAGCCGCAAACCTTGTTGACGGTCGTGCAAGGCACTCTCTTGGGGAGTCCGGCATAGAGGGCAGCCTGTCGCGCAGGAGCCTGTCCGATGCCACCCTGAAGAACCATGCCCATCAGAACTTCATCGACCTGTTCAGGGGTCACACCTGCGCGAGCGAGGGCTTCCTTGATGGCAGCTGCGCCGAGGTTTGTGGCAGAAACGGAAGAAAGCGAACCAAGATAGGCCCCAATCGGGGTGCGAACGCCGGAAAGAATGACAACGTCTTGCATAGGATTTCTCTTCGTTGAGGGTTAGGGAAAGGGTACCCGGGGAACTTGTGAGCCCTTGGGGACCAGATTGTTTGATAATAGAAGGAGAAACTAATATGGAAGACGGATATTCACAGCCAAATCGGCTTCTCAAGCTGGTTGCTTGGACCATTGGCTTGACTCTGAACGGAGCCTTTTGGGGTTGGATCTGGATCCATGCGGCCGACTACGCTGATTATCTGCACCGCCGCGAAATCGAGGGTGCACTGATCTATATTCCGATTCTGTGTCTCTGTTGCTTCGCCATAAGCCTTCCACTCGTGGGAAGACTAAAAAGAGATCGCATCCTCCGTCTGCCTGCTGTATTCATCATGTACCCAGCGATGACCTTGCTTATCTCATACTTCTATGCGGCATACACCGATTGGCCAGGGCTTACGAATGAGGAATTGTCGGAGACAAAGAATCTGGGCTTTGTATTCTCAGATGAGGATTTGAGCATTGGTGGCACATACTTTGGCACTTCCATCCAAGTCAAGCATTTTAAGTTTCAAGCCCGAGTTTTGGAACTATGTTTCCGCAACAAGAAGGCTATTACGTTTGTAAGCAACGCCGACGGCTTTGAGCTCCAGAAAGAAGGATGCATGGTCTACAGTGCATACGTTGAGTCAACAAACGGCGAGACTTCCAAAGTCAATATCCTCTTCGCCACGCAATGATCATGCAGCGCCACTGCCTAGCCCCAGCTTGAATCTGACTGCTCTTAAGCTAATCAGCTAACATATTGCCACCGCTCAATGGCTAAACCCTTCAATCCCGCTCCGCGTCCCAACATCTCGAAGACCAGCATTTCTGTCTTTGACGAGTGTCAGCGCAAGTGGGCGTTGATGTATGAGAAGTTCAAGACCCCGCGCATCATTCGGCGCGACGTGATCCTTCAGGCCAAGCTCATGCCGTTCAATGCTTTGGTCGGGCAGGTCGTCGACGACACCATCGGCTATGCTCTGAAGCATTACAAAAAGGAAGGGACATGGCGAGATGACTTGCTGGACGGTGCGCGCAAGCTCCTTCAGCAGTACTTCGACATCACCGAAGAATGGATACGCTTTGCCGAGCTCAAGATTGAGCCCACCGACTACGCCAAGAACCATCCCCGGCAACCCATCGACGAGATCTTTTACAACGGCAACCTCTCTGAGGAGCAGTACGATCAGGTGCTGGAGCAGATCGACCTTTGCCTGAAGAACTTTATGGGCTCTGAGATTCCCTCCATCATCACTCAGTACGATCCGGCAGCCTGGGTGGACAACAAAGGCGAGACGCCGTGGTTTATGGATGGCGATGTTCCGGTCTATGCCAAGTTCGACTTGGCGGTGAATACGCCTGACGAGGTACTGATCTTCGACTGGAAGACGGGCAAGGTGACGCCAGCCGCTGAAGAAGGTGTGCGCGATCAGCTTCACACTTATGCGGCTTACGCGATGTCGGCCTGGGGCGCCACGCCTGAAAAGATCAAGCTTTCAGCTGTCTGGCTTTCAACCGGGACAAACTGCATCGATCCTGTGCGGTTTGAGCCAGAGCGCTTGGAGAAGCTACGGCTAAAGTGGATGGAGCGGCATGCGCTTCTCAAGGATCGGGCTGAGGTTTATGAGAAGGATTGGGATCGGCTGTTCGATATCTTCCCGCTCACCCAGAACGTAAACCGGTGCAAGTACTGCCAGTTTCACATTTGCGAGGGTTTCGGAAGGGTCAATCGGCAAAGAGCCGATATCTGATCGCCAATCCTCAATCAGCAACCACCGACCAAGGGTCTATTGCCCTTCGTCTTTCGGCATATTGTCGATGCTGGAGCTTCCGGCGTACTTCTTCGCTTGACCCTTGGCAGCGGTTTGAACGCCCCCACCTCCAGCTCCATTGACGCTGTCTGTTCCGGCAACAGGAGTCATTCCTCCGGCTGCTGGCGACGCCATGGGCGAAATGCCGCCATTGCCGCTTGCACCGGCGCCGTTCGCTTGTGTGTCCGTCTGAGTTCCACCGTTGTTCACGGTTGGCTGAGGGTTATGGGCTCCATCGTCGGGCGTGGCACCCTGATGGCATCCGGCGATAACCAAGAACGAACCGACTAAACCGGCAAACAAGACCTTCTTCATACGATCACTCCTGAACTTAGTGTAACAGACGGTTTCTGGATTAGAAAAAGTCGGAGCAGAACACCGATGCTGGCGAAAACAGCGTCGCTGCGCGCTGATAGGCGTCATCGGATTCGACACGAATCGCCCCACAACGGACCAGCGATTCAAAGTTAGGATCGCCCAGGAAGGCTTGCGTCAGATGCCCGATGCTTGCTTGCACTTCACCGGCATCCGAACGGCTGACCTGCGCACCCTCCGGCCCAGCCACAAGATGCCAAAACCCGTGATTCTCGGGCAACTCAGGATCGATCACCTGCAGGGTCAGCTCCGTTGTTTCTGCACAGGTCAGGCGGCTCAGCGCGGACTCGACATTGATCAAGCGGTACATGGCTGCGCGCTGGGTTTCGATCTTCACAGTCTGGTCGGCAAAACGGGAGAAGTAGGGGCTTGGCCAAGGCTCATCCCAACTGATCTCACTCTTGTTCACACCCAGTGCGGCGATCATGCTCATGCAAGCCTCGTACCCTTCCCCGCTTGACCAGGCGATCTCATAGATGCTCATCGGCACCCAGAAGCTCATGTCCAGCCGTACCGCCACATAGCCTTCCACCGGTTCTCCAAAAGCATAGATGTGGAACGGCTTGTCCCCACCCATCTGCCGCCACCAGTTCTTTTCGCTTCGGATGTTCTGACCGTTGTAGGCTCTTGCAAATGCATCGTAGCAAGGCTTGATCGGCTCCAAGTCGCCAAGTTCGAGCAATCGCATTTGACGGTCGGCGCGCGGCTTTGGGAGCAATCCAAAGTGGCTGGTGATCTTCACACGATTTCCGCATAGCTCATATCCAGCCTTGCGATAGAAGGGTGGACGATAGGCATAGAGCGAGGCGATTTCAAACCCCTCGTCGTAATACTGCCGAAGCACGCCTTTCATGAACGCCGTGCCGACGCCTGAACCCCGGTACTCGGGCAATACACCAACGGCTGCGACCCCGGCGCACATCAGCTCATCGCCAAACCAGGTGCATCGCATGTCCCTGGCAACGCATGCCCCAGCGACCTGCCCATCCTTGAGCACCACACTTGCGACCAGATCTGGCTCGACCAGATCGTCATCAGGCGCGATCGGATCGCCGTCTCGGTAGACGATCGAGCGTACGTGGTTAAAGCCATCGCGGTATTGCTCGCTGAACGGCTGAACGGTGATGGACATGCTGGGGAGAGGTTACCTTGGCGATTGGCGATTGGCGATTGGCGATTGGCGATTGGCGATTGGCGATTGGCG
>VFQR01000137.1_pt1 | contig 164193 bp, 154 predicted proteins | sample 3512321 | NCBI WGS metagenome assembly VFQR01 (sample SAMN10412374, study PRJNA504923) | tailings metagenome | isolation source: Relicate 3 Philex TSF1 revegetated site | place: Philippines: Tuba, Benguet | collected 2017-08-29
CAAGCTCGCCTCCATCATGCTCTGGCTCAAATGATAAAATTGTCACCACAGCCTAATGGGTCCCGAGCCTGGGGCGGCGTTCCCCCGATGGCACCGACATTCCGTTCTTCGCCAGCACCGCACGGATGGAATCCGGCCTACGTCCTCGAAGGCAGATTGCCCAGGGAAGTGGCCGCGCTTTCCTGCTTCCTTCCACCCGCCGGCCGCCAGCGGGACCCCTTGGATATCTTTTTCATCGATAGTTGTTATCGAATTTTATCGCTTTGTTCGATTATGGCCGTTCGATACCCTGGCCCGATAGATCCTCGGAGAGACCATTCATTGGTCCGTGACAGGGACGTGGGAGGGAGAGAAGAATGACTATCCGCCTAAGCAAGAATGGCAGTCGGTTCCTGTTGGCGACATCGACTCTGGCAATGCTCGCATGCCCCGCTGCCAGCCTCGCCCAAGAGGCGGCCGATGCGACAGGGGCTGAACCCGCGCCAACCGACATCGTCGTCACTGCGCGTGGTCGCGAGCAGCGGTTGCAGGACGTGCCCGTCGCCGTTTCTGTCGTCTCCGGTGCAGAGCTCGAACGCGCCGATCTTCGCACCTTGCAGGATCTCACTGCGCGGCTACCCAATGTCCAGATTAACAACGGTACCAATACCGATGTGCTGGTGGTTCGCGGTGTCGGGTCAGGTGCCAACGTCGGTTTCGAACAGGCGGTCGGCACGTTCGTCGATGGAGTCTATCGTGGTCGGTCGCGTGCCACGCGTGCAGGGTTGTTCGATCTTGAGCGGGTCGAGGTGCTGCGCGGGCCGCAAACGACGTTCTTTGGCCATAATGCTGTGGCCGGCGCGCTCAACATCATCACCCGGCGTCCTGGAAACGAGTTTTTGGCCAACGTAAGTGCGCTCTATGAACTGGAGCATGGCGAATACTCGCTCGAAGCCGGGCTAACGGCGCCACTCACCGACAGCCTGTCAGTGCGAGCTGCTGGGCGCCTTTCCGGAATGGACGGCTTTGTCGAGAACGTGACGCTGAACCGCGATGGGCCGCGTATGCGCGATGCGATCGGCCGATTGTCGGTTCGGTTCGAGCCCAGCAGCACGTTCCGCAGCGATTTTCGTGTGGATGTTGCACGCTTGCGGTCACGCGATGCGTTCCCGGGCGAGATTGTCGGTTGCCCGCCACCGGCCATCTATGGCGGGCCAGGCCTTGCCTGCGGCCAATTGCTGGCCAGCGCGACGCCGGAATCGCAATTCAATTTCCGTGCTGCAGGCCGGGAGTCCTACTTCAACTACAATTATCTCGAAGCTGCATGGACCAACACGCTTAATTTCGACGGTGTGACGCTGATCGCCATCACGGCATATTTCGAACATGACAATGATGCCAAGATCCAACTGATACCGACACCCAATATCGGGTTTGGCGGCAGCGGGATTCTGCCGACACGCAACCTGGAGGACTATCAGCAGTTCAGCCAGGAAATTCGCCTGCAATCGGATGAAGGCAATAGCATCGACTGGATGGTTGGTGCCTATTATGCACATGGCGAGCTGGAAGCACGCAATCGCACCGGTTTCCACTTCGTGCCCTTCGGCCTGATCGTGCCCGGCCTGTCGACGCCGCTCGCGCCCAACACGCCGATCGCCGGACGGCCGACGCTGTCACAGCGCGACGATGTCTACTCAGTCTTCGGCTCGCTGACATGGCGCGTCTCGGACGCCTTCCGGGTCAATGTGGCCGCCCGCTATTCGCGCGTCGACAAGCAAGGCAACCGCACGATGACTTGGGGCATACTGGACGGCGGGCTCGGCGGACCCTCGGGGAATGACTTCCAGCCCTTGCCGATCGCCGACCAGCTTTTGATCGGCAATAACCGTGGCGTCTCGATGACCAACTACCCGATCACCCGCCGCAGCGATGACAAGTTCATGCCGGCGGTCGGCATCGAATTCAATCTGGCGCCGGACATCATGGCCTATGCCAACTACAGCTTCGGCTTCAAGGCTGGGGGCTATGATGCCAGCGCCCAGGGCAGGGTCTATGGTCCGGAGACTGTCGACGCCTATGAACTGGGAATCAAGGGCTCGTTCGCCGGCGGGCTGGGGACATTCAGCCTTGCAGCGTTCCGGTCGGACTATTCGGACCTTCAGGAGACGACGATCCTGTTTACCGGCGTCGGAGCCGCTCAGCGCATTACTGCAGTTACGGCCAACGCTGCTGGCGCCAGGGTTCAAGGCATCGAACTCAGTGCGTCGTTGAAGGCGAACGAATGGCTCCGGCTCAACGCGGACATCGGCTACCTTGATGCGATCTACACCGATTTTCCGAACGCCTCTTGCACGGTGCTCGCAACTGCGACCAGGCCCAATTGCGTTCAGGACATGTCGGGCAAGCGCAGGGGCTATGCACCCGAATGGACGGGAACGATCGGCGCCAACATCGTGCTCCCGCTCACTGGCGCGATGGAACTGCGCATCGATCCTTCGATGTTCTTTACATCAAGCTACTTCATGTCCGCCACGGCTGACCCGCTCATCAGCCAGGACGGTTTCACACGCTTTGATCTGCGCGTGGGTGTCGGGCCGGAAGATCGCCGCTGGGAACTGGCACTGATTGCACGCAATCTGTCCAACGAAGCGACGTCGAGCTTCATTGCGCCTCTACCCACATCGAACGGCGCGACAATCATCTATCCTGACCGGCCGCGCTCGATAGCCGTGGCGGCCTCCTTCCGGTTCTGAGCGTGCGGTCGTCACGGCTCACTTCCTGTGTTCTGCTGGCTGTTGCGGCATTGTCCGCGGCAGCCAAAGGTGATGCGCAAGTGCCGGCCGCGCCTGCGCCTGCGTCATGGGAGGTGGTCGCAAGGTGCGGCGGCTTTCTGGAGGCGCCGACCCGCCTCCCCTCGGGCGACCTTGCAGTCAGTGATCCGGTCGGCGGCCGAATCTTGCGCATCGATGCTGCGGGCCGTTGCCACCTACTGCTTCGCAGCGCTGATCTGCCCAACGGTCAGATCCTTGACGGCGATGGCCAGTTGATCGTTGCCCGCCGGGGCGGGCTGATGCGGGTTGACCCCTCGACCGGTCGTTCAGCAACGCTCGTCGAGAGTTTCGATGGTCAGCCACTCGATATTGCGAACGACCTTGCGATGGACCGGCATGGCGGCATTTATTTCACCGTGCCCGGTCGGTCCTCCTATCTGCGGCAGGATGGGCGCATCTTCTATCTGCCTGCGGGTGCGCGCGAACCCGAGCTGGTTGCCAGTGGTCTTGCCTTCCCCAACGGTGTTGCCGTCGCCCCTGATGGCAACAGTATCCGCGTCGCCGAATTCGCTGCAAAGCGCATTCTGTCCATCCCGACCCGCCATTCGACGCGGCAATTCAATGTCCCGCACGTCTTTGCGCATACGGTGGGCGGGGTTGGCCCCGATGGCCTGACCTATGACGATGCCGGCATACTCTATGCTGCGAACATCGAAGCCGGCACGATTTCGCGCTGGACTGAAAATGGCATGCCGCTGCCGGATCTACACCTTCCTGCTGAGGCCGGATTGCTGGTAACCAACGTCCTCGTCGAAGGGCAGTGGCTGTATGTGACCGAAGCCGGACAAGGCCTCGTCTGGCGACGGCGGCTGCCGTGACGTCTCACGTCATTTGACGCCGAACCGATCGGCTAGATCACGGCCACGAAACCCGTGGCTGGAGCTTTGCGGATCAATCGGCAGCATGGTGGCGTTCCACGCGGTCCATTGCGCTTGCAGGCGCCCGAAAAGCTCGGGCCTGCGGGCCTTCAGGTTGGCCCGCTCGAGCGGGTCTTGAACGACGTCGAACAGAAACTCGTTACCATTGATCCTGAGATATTTGTAGTCACCCTCCCGGCATGCGGCTTGGTCGAGATGACGATAGCGCCAGAACAAGGGGCGTGTAGGCAGCGTGCCGCCCAGCAGGGCGGGCGTAATGTCCAGCCCGTCAGGTGGCCTGTGCGCCGCAGGCTGTCCGCCTGCAAGGGCAAGCAGGGTTGGGAGCCAATCCATCGACATCACCTGCTCGCTGCTTTCCAAACCAGCCCTGATGCGGCCAGGCCAGCGTACGATGTGCGGCACGCGGATGCCGCCTTCCAGCAACTCGGTCTTGCGCCCCGAAAATGGCCAGGCGTCCGAAAACCGCTCGGCGCCATTGTCGCTCGTAAAGATCACGATCGTGTCGTCTGCGGCGCCCAGCCGCTGCAGGGCAGCGAGCACCTCGCCGATCTTCTCGTCGAGGCGCCGCATGATTGCGGCATAGGTAGCCATTGTGCCGCCATCATAATGGAAGATCGCGGCAGGATTGCCTGACGCCACCAGACGCTGGGACTCCGCCTGGTCGTCCGGTCCTACCCAGGGCCAGTGCGGCGCCGTGAAATGGAGGCTCATAAAGAAAGGGCGATCCTCCGCTGCGTGGCGCGCCAGCTGGGCTATCGCCCGCGTTGCGAGCACATCGGTGAGATAGCCATGATCGGTCGCGGCACGCTCATTGTCCCACAGATCGGGACCTCTACCCGACGCGTGCGTGAAATAGTCGATTGCTCCGCCCCGAACGCCGAAGAATTGTTCATAACCACTGTGAAGCGGGCCGAAGCGCGGCGCGGCGCCAAGGTGCCATTTGCCGATCAGAGAGGTTGCATAGCCGGCCTGCCGCAGCAGCGACGGCAAGGTTGGCTCGTCCGGCGGCAACCCGACATCACGAAGGGTGAGCGGTTCCTCCAGCCCGATCGGCAGGCGATACTGGTAGCGCCCGGTAATCAGCGCGGTGCGTGTAGGGGAGCACACAGGGCTGTTGGCGTAGGCGCTGGTGAAGCGCATGCCCTCTGCCGCCAGCCTGTCGAGCACCGGCGTTTCGTAATCGCGGCGCCCATAGCAGGACAGGTCAGCATAGCCGAGGTCATCGGCCATGATGAACAGGATGTTGGGACGGCGGGCAGAGGCGGCGAGCGCGGGGGCGGCCATGGCTGTTGCCATCGCCGCCAGAACGCTGCGTCTGCTAGTAGTCCAGTTCATGCGCTCTCCCGCCAAAAAGTGACCCCTCGAACGTTCAGTGGTTGAGAACGAAGTCGGTGACCAGCCGGTTGAACTCTGCGGCATGCTCGATCATCGCCCAGTGGCCGCAGCGGTTCATCAGCACGAGCCGCGAGTTGGGAATGTGGGCACACAGTACCAGCGAATGCTCGTAGGAGACGACGCGATCGTCGCGGCCGTGGATCAGCAGCGCCGGAATCTGCATCTTCATCAACTGGTTCATCGGCGCCCAGCGGTTAATGGGCCCTCCCTTGGCCAGCATGTCGAGGAAGTTGGAGAGATGCTCCGGGCACGAATTCGCGGCGTCAGATCGAGCCTTGCACAGTTCGGGCGTCGCGAAGCTCTTGTCATAGACCATGATGTTGACGAGCGCTTCCATCGCTTCGGGAGTTGGCGTGCGATACGCCTGCTGCAGATATTTGAGTCCCTCGGTCGGGCCATCGCCGGCGCTGAAAAGTCGCGGCATCGGGCTGGAACCGGGGCCCATGGTGATGACGTGGCTCACCCGGTCCGGATGGTCGACCGCGACCGCGAGCGCCACGATGCCGCCCATAGAGTTGCCAACGAGCGCTGCCTTGTTGAGGCCCAGCGTGTCCATGAACTGGATGGTCGCGCCGACATGATCCAGCGTTTCTTTGGTGCAGGGGTCGGATTCGCCCCAGCCTGGCATGTCGAGCGCATAGACATGAAAATGCTGTGCCAGTGCTTCGATGTTGCGCGAAAAATTGCTCCAGCCCGTCGCGCCGGGTCCGCTGCCGTGGATCAGTATCAGCGGGTGGCCTTCACCAGCCTCGTAATAGCGCAGTTTCCAGTCTGGGGTCTGGATGAAGCGGGCCGCTTCACTCTGCGTCAATGTCATGTTGTGATCCTTTTCTTGCTTGATCGCCTGCACGCTCAGTCCATCCAGAGGCCGCCGTTGATGTCGATGATTTCGCCGGTGACGAACGCTGCGTCCGTCGTGCACAGCCAGGCAACGGCACTGGCGACTTCGTCGCCCATGCCCATGCGCCCCACGGGGATCTGGCTGAGCAAGGCTTCCGGGAAGCTGCTCGTCATCGGGCTGGCGATGGGGCCGGGCGCTACGGCATTGACCGTAATGCCTTCTCCGGCCAACTCCTTGGCAAGATAGAGGGTAAGCGCATGCACCCCGGCCTTTGCCGCACCATAGGCCGCATTGCCCGCCCGCTCCTGTTCGCTGCGGTCGAGCCAGGGACGGGGGTTGCCGCCGTTCTTTCCGAGCACCGATCCGATGTTGACGATCCGGCCGCTGCCTTGTCGCCGCATTGGCGCGATGGCTGCCTGATTGCTGAGGAAGACACCGCGAAGGTTGATCGCGTGGACGCGGTCCCATTCCGCCGCCGTGATGCTTTCAAACGAACCGAGCGAAGTTACCCCTGCGGCCGTGACCAGGCAATCGATCCGTCCGAAGTCAGCAACAACCTCGTTGACCAGCTGGCCAACTTCGATCGCATTGGAAATGTCTGCAGCGTAGGCTCGGCTGGCTGCATCGGGGGTCTCCGGCGCTGCTAGGTCTGCCAGCGCCACCATCGCGCCGCTGGCAAGAAAGCGTCGTGCAACGGCCCGTCCGATCATCCCGTCGGCACCGGTGATTAGCGCGACGAGGCCATCGAGCGCAAAGCGTGTCACGTCGCCTGTCCGGCTGCGTGGAGCGCTGCCTGCCGTCCAAAGACGGCACCGCGCAGCACCGAGGTGGAGCCAGTGTAAGTACGGTAATAGAGCCCCATCGTCTCCCCCGCGGCGTAGAGGCCGGGAATCGGCGCGCCGTCATGATCGAGCACGCGGGCATGGCGATCGGTCTTGAGACCACCGAAGGTAAAGACGTTGGCCGAAATGATCGGCCACGCGCGAAAAGGCGCGCGGTCGATGGGGCGTGCCCAGTTCGACTTGGGCGGGAACAACGCTCGCGTCGAGAGACCGTCGGCGCGCAGCGGATCGAACGCGCCTGCCGTGCAGGCAGCGTTGAAGGTGGAGATGGTGTCTTCGAGTGCATCGACCGGCACATCGATTGCCGCCGCCAGCACCTCGATCTTCTCAGCCGTCACTGGCGGCTGATCGGTCCGGTTGCCCTTCTGCCAGTTGGGCACGTCATCGAGCCTGGCATCGGTGATCAGCCAGGCAAGGCCGTCGCGCTGTTCGAAGATGCGGCGCGTTACGCTTTCGTAATGAGCATCGACCGTTCCCGGCGCTTCATCCGTGAAGCGCGCGCCCACCTTGTTGACCAAGATGCCATAGGGAAAGGTGAAGATGGCCGGCTCTGCAATGCCGGAGCGCGGGTCGATTGGCTCGGCGTGATAGCTGCCGAAATCGCCGTTTGGGGCCGCGCCAATCTCCAGCGCCATGCGGATGCCCTCACCCTTGTTGTAGTGGCCGCCGCGCGCCACCGGACGCAGGTTGATGGCTCCGGGCCCCACATATCGGGTCATCATCTCGGCATTGCCCTCAAACCCGCCGCAGGCGAGAATGACGGCGTTGCAGCAGACCGCGCCGCGCGATGTGTGCAGGCTCGTCACGCCATGCCCGTCAGTGCCCAGCGATCGGGCGGTGGTTCCGAAACTAAAACCGACGCCTCGTGCCTGACAGGCGGCTGTTAGCGTTTCCACCATAGTCAGGCCGCCGCCCACTGGCAGTAGGCGCGTCGTGGCGGTGGTTATGAACACGGTCGGAAGGAAATCGAACTTGATGCCGGCCTTCTCGAGCCAGCGCAGCGTGGAACCCGCATGTTCGGCAAAAGCGCCAAGAAGGTCGGGGTCGACGACTGACTGGCTGCGAGCAATCGTGGACCAGTTAGCATGGTCGCGCACCATTTCCTGTTCGATGGAGGGGTCGGTATAGCCGCCGGCATTTGCGATGAAGTGGTCGATGAAATCGTCGGCGACCTCATCCATCGACTTCATGCGCAGATAGGCTTCGGTGTAGCGGGTGTTGCCACCATGCTCGCCTTCTACGGCGCGCTCGATGACGGTGACTTTCGCCCCGGCCTCGGCTGCGCTCAGCGCAGCGGAAAGACCGGCAATCCCGCTTCCGACAACGACGACGTGGGTCATGCTTCACCGCCGATGGAGAATTGCCGTTCCAGACGGTCCCAGCGATCCTTGGCAACTGCTGACTGCCGCTGGTCGAAGGTCGCCAAGCGATCGTGAACCGCCTCAAGCGATCCCGTCGCCTTCAATGCGCCGAGCACTTCGGTCGCAGCATGTACTGCGGCCTGAAGCGCTGCATTGGCATAGAGGACGATGCCGAAGCCCATGTCCGCTAGGTTGGACTGTGGCAGCGGTGGCGTCTTGCCGCCATGCACGATGTTGGCCACTTGAGGCACACCAAGTGCGGCGATGCGGCGCATTTGTTCGGCGTTGCGCGGGGCTTCAACGAAAGTCATGTCCGCGCCTGCCTCGATAAACGCCTCCGCGCGTTCGATGGCAGCGTCGATACCGTGGGTTGCCAGCGCATCCGTGCGGGCGACGATCAGCGTCTCGCGCGTTCGCGCATCGGCGGCCGCCCTGATCTTCGGCAGCATTTCCTCGAGCGCAATCACGCTCTTGCCGTTGAAGTGGCCGCACCGCTTCGGAAAGTCCTGATCCTCGAGCTGGATGGCCGCGGCGCCGGCGCGTTCAAGCACCTTCATCGTGCGCCAGGTGTTGACTGCATTGCCAAAGCCGGTGTCGGCGTCGACGATCAGGGGCAGCGCAACAGCATCGGCCATGCGCGACACAGTCTCGGCTATGTCATCGACCGATGTAAGGCCGATGTCCGGTGCGCCGAGCGCCATGTTGGCAATGCCGGCGCCGGTCACATAGACGCATTCGTAGCCGAGATCCTCGATGATGCGCGCGAACAGGGCATTCGCGGCCCCCGGAGCGAGAATGGCGATCCGCCGCGAGACGATTTCACGCAGCGCCATGTCTTAGCCCTGTCCCGCCTCTGCGACGAACGCCTCGGTGGTCGTCACGCTGCCCACCGCCGGCGCGATCAGGCTGATGAAATGATCGTGCAATGCAGGGTTGGGGGCGGCGCAGATATCTTCGATGACCACCGGCGCAAAACCGGCATCGTCGGCAAAGCGCGCGGAGCTTTCCACCACCAGATGCGTGGCCACGCCGCCCAGGAACAGACGCTTGATGCTGTTCTGCATCAGCCAGGTCATCAGCCCCGTGTTGAAAAAGGGATTGACGCACTGCTTGGTGACGATCAGCTCGTCCTGAAGCGGCGCAACCATCGGGTGGAATTCGGTGCCGAACTCACCGACGATTGCTGCACGGTTGTTTTTGAGCCCCGCAATGCGCGCCGCTACGCTCAGGCAGTCGGCATAGTCGGGGCGGAACCCCAGCCGTACGTGGACAATGGCCATCCTCGCGCTGCGCGCCGCCTCCAGGCAGCGCCTGGCATTCTCCAGCACGCCACGGTCGGCGACGATCTGGGCAAGACCGTGCGCGCCGACCTTTCCGGCCGGGTCGACCATCTCGTTCTGCAGATCAAGCAGCAGCAGTGCAGATTTCATTCTCCAACTCCCAAGTTCGCACAGGCCCTATCGGCGCGTCCACGCACCCGTGAGGCTCATGCGGGACAGGTGCAGCGGCGGCAGGCCTGCCCTCACCGTGCGGCTCCCGCGAACATCATCCCTGTCGGGAACATGGCGTCAGGCCCTTGACGAGGGTGCTAGAACACAGGCATCATTGAAGAAAGCGATAAGAATTGATACCCAATATCGATTAAGGTGATACAATGGACCGACAGGCGCGGACGATCGTCGTCGTGGGGGCAGGGAACGCAGCCCTATGCGCGGCGATCGCCGCAGCAGAACATGGCGCGCGCGTCATCGTGTTGGAGCGCGCGCCCAAGGCTGCGCGTGGAGGCAACTCAGCTTTCACCGGAGGCTGTTTCCGCACGGTATATGACGGGGTGGAAGATATTGCCCGTCTCGTTCCTGACCTCACGGACGAGGAGCGCAAAACTTCTGAGTTCGGGGCCTATCCCGCGGAAGCTTTTTTCCTCGACCTGTGCCGGCTGAGCGGATATCGTGCTGACGCGAACCTCATCGACATTCTGGTGGCGGAAAGTCTGCCGACGCTGCTCTGGTTGCAGGAAAACGGCGTACGCTTTCTTCCGGCCTATGGTCGGCAATCCTTCAAGGTCGATGGCCGCAATGTTTTCTGGGGCGGACTGACGATCGAGACTGCTGGTGGCGGGATGGGCCTGGTCGATGCCCTGTTTCGCCGTGCCGAGGCGCTTGGCGTGATCATACAATATGACAGCAAGGTCGAACGGCTGATCGGCGACCGCAACGCCGCGCGCGGCGTCGTCGTCAATGGCAAAGAGGCCTTTGCCGACGCCGTCATTCTTGCCGCCGGCGGCTACCACGCCAGCACCGAGGCGCGCGTCCGCTATCTTGGCCCCGGCTGGGACCTCGCGAAAGTGCGCGGATCGCGATACAATACCGGCAATGTCATCCAGGCGGCCTTGGCCATAGGTGCGCGCTCGCACGGTAACTGGTCCGGCTGCCACAGTGTTTTCCTCGACGCAGGCGCCGCCGCGTTCGGTGACCTGTCCATGCTAAATCAGCAGAAAAACTACTTTACGCTGGGCATCGTCGTGAACACGGCGGGTGAGCGCTTTTTCGACGAAGGGTCGGATTTTCGCAGTTACACCTACTCCAGGATGGGGGCCGCCATTCTGAGCCAGCCTGGCGGGATGGGCTGGCAGATTTTCGATTCGCGCGCCGTCGCCATCTTGCCGGACGAGTATCGGACGCCGCGCGCCGCGCGCTTCGAAGCGCCCTCGCTCGAAGCGCTTGCCGGCAGGCTGGAAGGTATCGATGAGGCTGCGTTTCTGCGCACGGTGGCCGAGTTCAACGCGGCGATCGATGAGAGCCGGACGTTTAATCCGGCGATCAGGGACGGCCGCGCGACCAAGGGGCTAGTGATCAACAAGAGCAACTGGGCGCGGGCGATCAGTGAACCGCCTTTCGTTGCCTACCAGGTCACTTGCGGCATCACATTGACCTATGGCGGGCTGGCTATCGACGAGGATGCGCGGGTTCAGAATGAAGAGGGCGCGCCCATCGCGGGTCTCTTTGCCGCCGGCGAGCTGGTCGGCGGGCTCTATTACGACCGTTATCCGGGCGGTGCGGGCCTGACTAGCGGTTCGGTATTCGGTCGCATAGCCGGGCGACAGGCGGCTACGGGTTGAGGCCCCCGGCGCCCGCCTTCAGTCTGCGCAAATGTCCCTCAGCGTATCGCGCAGCCAGGTCATGGCGATGTCCTTTGCCTGGTCAGGCCGCCACAGCGCCACAATTTCGAGGTCCGGCGTCGGGAGCGGCGGCGTGATCCACTTGAGGTTCCATTCGCCCGTGAGCGATTTTGCAAGGCGCTTGGGCAGGATGGCCACGGCATCGCTGGCCGCAACGATGCGCGCAAAGATGAGGTAGTTGCCCATCGTCAGACGCAGGTTCACTTCCTTGCCGATTTCGTTCCACAGCATCATTTCGTGATTGAAGGCGATGCGCGGGATCGCGGAATAGCCGATGTGGCGCAGCGCGAGGAATGCCTCCGCGTTCATTCCCTCCTGCAGCGCGTCATTGTCGGCGGCGCCGATGCACACATAGCTATCCCTGTAGAGGATGGTCTTTTCCATCCCCGAGTAACGCAAGGCATTGGCCGGGAGCAGAAACAAATCAATGTCGGGGCGCGCGGCACGGTTGATGAACTGCGGACGCATGTCGACGAAATCGAACGAAATCTGTGGCGCCTCGGCTGCGGCGCGTTGAAGTAGCTTGGCACCGAAAAGCGCCGCAACATAGTCTGCCGTTGCAATGACCAGTCGGCGCTCGACCGTATCCATTTGACCGAGGGACTTGGTCAGCACCGTGCGGACGCCGTTGAGCAGCTTCGTCACGTCAGGCATGATCTGTTCGGCGAGAGGGGTGGGAACCATCTCGCTCCCCGACCAGTTGAACAGCTCGTCGTCGAGGGCAAGGCGCAGGCGATTAAGGGCAGCACTGACCGTCGACTGGGCGAGATTGAGGGTCTTCGCAGCTTTCGAAACGTTGCGGGTGGTCCAGATGGCCTCCATTGTCACCAGCAGGTTCATGTCAAAATCGCGCAGCTGCATGCCCGGCCCCCACTATCTTCCTCAGCAATAGTTGCTATCCAAACATATCGTATAATGCAATACACCCGATTGGTTTAGCACTGTCCCCGAGCACGAATCGGTGACTCTGGGGAGAGGATGATGGCTGAGTTGCAGAATCTTGCCTATGTCGTTGTGGCTGCAAGCGATCTTGCAGCTTGGCGGACGTTTGGCGAGACCATCATCGGAGCAGGCACCTGTGATACTGCCGATGGCTCGCTCGGTCTTCGGCTGGATGATCATCCATGGCGCATCCTCATCACGCAGGGTGCGGACGATGATCTGACGCATGCAGGATGGGACCTCGGTTCGTCCGGGACGCTCGACGCCTATGTCGGGCAACTGCGCGCGACGGGGACCGAAGTGCGCGAAGAGACTGCGGACCTGGCGGTTGCGCGCTGTGTCGAGCGGCTGTTCAGCGTCGCCGACCCCAATGGTTTTCGGCACGAGTTCTTTTGCGGGCGGCTGGGCCTGAAGGCGGATGGCGGCGCGCTCTCCAGGGTGTTGCGGGGTGACGGCTTCGTCACCGGAGATCTGGGTATCGGTCACATTCTGCCGGTGTCCAAGGATTATGCCGAGAGCGTTCGCTGGTATCAGGATGTCCTCGGCCTTCGCTACAGCGACCGCATTCGGCAGGAAGTCGCGCCGGGCGTGTTTGCCGACGCCACTTTCTTTCACAGCGCCACGGGCCGTCATCATTCACTTGCGACCGGTCAGTTTCCTTCGCCGAAGCGGCTCAATCATCTGATGCTCGAATATCGCGATATGAACGATGTCGGGCTTGCCTGTGACCGCGCGAAGAAGGCCGGCATCCCGATCATTCTCGAGCTTGGCCATCACCCCAATGACCAGATGTTCAGCTTCTATATGCGCGCCCCTTCGGGCTTTGGCATCGAGCTGGGCCATGGCGGAATAGTGATCAGTGGCGAGAATTGGGAACCGCAGCTTTACGACGTGATGTCTGACTGGGGCCATGCCCGCAACATGGCCATGGTCGACTGAGATGGCCGCGCAGCTGGCCCTCGTGGAGCAGCCGGCTCCTGCAGCACCGCTGCCCTCGGCCGTATCCGGTGCCGCTGAACTGTTTCGCATGGGGATGCGGCGTCTTGCCGGTGCCTGTACCATCATCACGACCGCTGCCAAGGGACAGGGGCGCGAGGGATGGGCCGGCATGACCGCGACCGCCGTCGCCTCGGTGACGGCAGAGCCCGCACGTCTGCTCGTGTGCATCAATCGCTCAACCTGGGCGCACGGCATCATCGCGCAATCGAAAATTCTGGGCGTTAACGTACTGGGTTGCGACGCCCTGCCGCTTGCCAAGCGCTTTGCGGGTGGTGTGCGGCCCGAGGAAAAATTTGCCGAGGGTGCGTGGCAGACGGCGACTTCTGGCGCCCCCCTGCTCCAGTCTGCGCTGGTGAGCTTTGACTGCAGCGTCAGCGAATGCGTCGCTGCCAGCACGCACGACATCTTCATTTGCGACGTCCTTGAGGTGCTGATCCGCCCTTTGTGCGGCGAGCCCCTGATTTATTTTGACGGCACGTTCCTCAACGAACGAACGACCCGGCCGCACCTGCCATAACCGAAGGGAGAGAGTCATGACGGCAGTAGCATTGAAGCGTGAACGCGTCGAAATTCCTACCAGCGAGGAACTGGTGGCGCGGGCGGCGGCAATGGTGCCGGGGCTGCGCGCACGCGCCGACGAAATCGAGAGAGCGCGCGAGGTCCCGCATGACGTGATCCAGATGTTCAAGGATGCCGGCTTCTTCCGCATCCTGCAGCCAAAGTCATATGGCGGATGGGAAATGAACCCAATCGTGTTTATGCGCGTGCTTGGAGAGCTCGGCCGGGGTTGCTGTGCAAGCGCCTGGGTGATGATGATCCTCGGCGTTCACAACTGGGAATTCGGCCTGATGGACGACCGTGCTGCGCAGGACGTCTGGGGCGAGGACGACGAAGCCATCATCGCATCGTCCTATCCGCCGATGGGAGAGCTGACCAAGGTCGAGGGCGGCTGGCGTCTGAAAGGCCGCTGGCCGACTTCGAGCGGCGGTGCCCACGGTGCCTGGTGCTTCATCGGCTCGCTCGAAAAGAACGAGCACGGCATCCCCGTCGATCGCCATGCACTGCTGGTCAGGCGCGAGGATTACGAGATCCTCAATGATTGGGATACATTCGGTCTGGCTGGGACAGGCTCGAACAGCTTGGTGATCAAGGATGCCTTCGTCCCCGAACATCGCGCGCACTCGATGATCGACTACAAGCTAGACGATCGCGGCACCAATTACCTTTTTCCCTTCGCGATGGTGTTCTACTCGTCGGTTTCGGCAGTCATCATCGGCTTTGCCCAGGGCGCGATCGACGTGTTCATCGAACAGATGTCGACGCGGGTCGACAATGGCACCGGTGTCGCCACCCGCCTCAGTCCCTATGTGAAGGACCGACTGGCCAATGCGGTCGCAAAGGTCCGCGCGTGCCGCGCGCGGATGGAACAGATGATGGCGCACTGCACCGCGATCGTCGAGCGCCGCGAACTCGTTTCGATCGATGACCGCATCCATTACATGCTCGACATGGCCCGCATCGGCCGCGAGTGCGAGGAAGCGGTGCTGACCGTCTACAAGTGCACCGGCGCCCGCGGCCTCTACAAGGTCAACCCGATCCAGCGCTACCTGCGCGACACCCTGGCCGCTGCGAACCACATCACACAGGATGCCGACAATAATGCCGGTGCGCTGGGCGGCTATCTGCTTAGCGGTGAGCTGCCGCCGATGTTGTACGAGAAGCCGAAACTGGTCTGACCATTGTGTCGATACGTATCTGGCATCAGAGCTTCACGGTTCTCAGCGATCTCGCCACTTACGGGGCGGCGCTGAGGGCCCATTTCCGACGAGTCTCGCGACCCCAGACGGTCATCGACATGCACGGGATGCGTGAAGGCACCTACCGTACCAACTATCCAGGCACGGACATCAAGCATGCTGGACTGCAGTTTCTTCATGCGATCCAGTTCATGCAGGGCGCGGTCCTGGCCGAGAGGCAGGGCTATGACGCTTTTGCGCTCAGCACGCTTCCGGAACCGGGATTGCACGAGATCCGCACGCTCGTTTCCATTCCAGTGATTGGCTATGGGGAGAGCGCGGCCCGGGCAGCCGTGGCTGATGGCCGCAGATTTGGCGCGCTCGTCTTCATTCCTGAACTGGCCGAGCTCTACCGTGAGAACGTGCGCCGCCATGGCTTGGGCTGCCGCCTGGTCGCGGCCGGCGATGTCGGCTTCCGCTTCACCGATGTCCTCGCCGCCTTCGACCAGCCAGACTCGTTGATCGACCGCTTCCGTGTTGCTGCCCGGCGCCTCATTGCGCGGGGTGCGGAAGCCATCGTGCCGGGAGAGGCGCCGCTCAACGTCCTTCTCGCCACAAATGGCATCACCAATGTCGATGGTGTCGAGATAATCGATTCGCTGGCGTGCTGGGTGCGCGCCGCAGAATCGGCAGTGCTGGCGCAGCGCGCGGGCCAAGCGCGGCAGGGCGCAGGATATTTTGGCGCGAAGGTCAATCGCGAACGCCGCGATGAAGTCTTGGCCTTCTACGGACTGGACCCGCATTGATGCGTGATCACTTCGACATCATCGTGATGGGCGGCGGCGCTGCCGGCTGGTCGGCAGCGCTGGCCGCCGCTCAGGCCGACGCGACTGTGCTGCTCTGCGAAAAGCTGAACGAATCAGGCGGATCGTCCGCTCTCAGCGGCGGCTGCCTCGCGTTTGCCGGAACCGATCTGCAGCAGGCACAGGGCGTGGAAGACAGTCCCGACCTGCTTTACCGTGATCTGGTTGAGGTGGGCCAGGGCGTCAACAATCCGCAACTGGTCCGAACCTATTGCGACGCGCAGCTTGATGCCTATGACTGGTTGCGGCACGCTGGAGTGCGGTTTAGTCCGTTGATTGAGACGGCCTCCGGCCAGTCGGTCCCGCGGGTTCACACGGTCGACCCGGCTGACATGGTCCGAACGCTAAAGGCGGCAGCCGGGCAGAGAGGCCGGGTCGAATATCGTCCGGGCACGGCTGTGACCGGCCTTCAAACCAATGCTGAAGGTCGCGTTTGCGGAGCAAGGCTGGCCGATGGTTCGACCGTGGCGGCCAGCAAGGGCGTTATCCTTGCAAGCGGCGGCTTTACCAAGAACCACGATCTGCTGATGCATTACGCTCCGCACTATGCCGATGCAGTGTTCTTGGCTGGTGCCGGTTCACAAGGCGATGGTCTGCGCATGGGGATCGAGCTGGGCGCAAACTTGCGTGACATGGACTACGTCAAGGGCACTTTTGGCAAGCACCCGACTGACGAAACCAACAATCACAGCCTCCAAGCGGTCTATAAGGGTGCGATCGCAGTCAATCAGAACGGCCAGCGCTTCGTCAACGAAAGCATCTCATACAAATTGCTGGGCGACGCGGTGATGGCTGAGCCTTGGCACACGGCCTACCAGATCATGGACCAAGGCATTTTTGACACCGGCGACGATCGGGTGCGTATCCTTGACTTCGGGCGGCGGCTTGAAGAGGGGCTATTCTACGTCGCCGACACCCTTGAGGAGCTGGCTGCGCAAATCGAGATAGATCCAGCAGTTCTGGTGGCAACCGTCGCACGCTACAACAGCTATGTCGACGCTGGTCATGACCCTGATTTCGGCCGCTCCAATCTAGTTCATAAGCATGGGGTGCTCCGCCGCATCGAAACCGCGCCCTTCTATGCCTATCCCTCAACTGCCGTGGTGTTCGGCACATATTGCGGGCTGGAGATAGATGCGTCGGCGCGGGTGCTGCGGGTAGACGGGTCGATCATTGCCGGACTCTACGCTGCAGGCGAGGTGACAGGGGGATTCCACGGCGCCGCCTACATGACCGGATCGGCGCTCGGAAAGGCGGTGGTCTTTGGCTGCATTGCCGGGGATGAGGCGGCCCGCGCATGAACGTCCTCGTTCTCATCGCCGGGGTTCAGGATCCCAAATGGCCCATTGCGCCCCAGGCCGCGGTAAGCGACACCGCCGAGAACCAGATCCTGAGCCCGTTCGACGAGGCCGCGCTCGAAATGGCACTGCGCTTGCGTGATGGCGACCCTGCCACCGCCATTGCGGTGCGCATTGCCGGCAGCGAGGCATCGACCAGGATTGCCCGTTCCGTGCTGGCTTTGAACATCGCCGATGTTGCCTGCTTCACGGTCAAGCGGCCCTGGGACCAACTGGCAGTTGCCCAGACGCTGATGCCTCTGTGCGATGGTGCGGACTTGATCCTGATGGGCCGCGAGTTCGGAGATTTCGATGACGGGCTTATTCCCGCGACTTTGGCCGGCCTGCTCAATGTGTCGTTCTTCGGTCGGGCGCAGACCATCACGAACGGCTCTCAGCCGAGCCTGATGCGCGAGAGCGCTGCGCATGTGGAGCGCCTCTGGCTCACGGGGCGGCTGTTGGCCAGCGTGACCAATGACCGGCGAACCCGGCTGCGCAAGCCCTTGATGAAGAACGTGATGCAGGCGCGCCAGGCACCGATCGTACGGATAGCAGGCAGCACCCCGCCACCAATGGGTCTTGCTATCCGTCAGGTCGGGCCGGCAGCCAGCGTGCGGGCCGGCCACAAGTGCACGATGCTCGAGGGCCCGGTTGAGCAGCAGGCCCGGGCACTCGCCGACCTGTTGTGGGAGGCACGGGCATGAGTGAATGGCGCATTCTGAGCGTGACGTGCGCGGGAACGCGCCCTTCCGCTCTGCCGCGGGCGCCGCGGCCTTTGCTGCTGATCTTCCCGGCGGACGCCGTGGGGGAGGCATTGGCCGGGGCCATCGCCGCCGCGACCAAAGCGACGATATTGGGTCGGATTGTCGACGTTCGGCGTGAGGGGGCGGACCTGATCGTCTCGCGCAGCACGCATGGCGGGCGGCTTATGCTCGAATTGCGGGTCGAACCCGGACTCGCTGTCGCCACTGCCCATGATCCCGGCGCAGTCGATGGCATGATCACGTTGGGTGATCCGGCACAGCTGTCGATCGACCGAACACCCCTAGCAGGCGAGACCGTCAGCCTGGAAGGTGCGCAGGTCGTGATCGGCGGCGGACGCGGGCTGGACCCGGCCGGCTTCGATGCACTCGAGCGGATCGCCCAATCGCTTGGCGGTGCGGTTGCCGCGAGCCTGCCAGCAGTCGACCTTGGTCTCGCCCCCGTCTCGCGTCAGGTCGGTCAATCGGGGAAGTTCGTGAATCCGAAGCTATATTTCGCCGCCGGAATGTCCGGCACGTCGCAGCATTTTGCCGGCGTGGGCGCGCGCGCCAGAATCGTCGCGGTCAACAATGACGGTCAGGCGCCAATCTTTGGTTTGGCAGAAGCAGGGGCTGTTGCTGACGCCGGAAAGCTGTTGCCGATTCTAGCCGAAGAGCTTGAGCAGCGGCGGGCAGCCACATCATGAGGCTGGCGTCCTATGGTCCGGCTGGTGCCGAGCGCCAGGCACTCGTGGACGCGATGGGTCGTTTGCGCGACGCGAGCGCCTATGTCCCAGACATCGACATTGCCTCGCTCGCCACCCTCGCCGATGTCGATCCGGACAGTGTGTCCCTGGTGGCCGATGGTGTTCGCTTGGGTATCCCTTACCGACGACATGATCTTCGGTGTCGTACAACTGGACGCCTGTGTCGGCCGTTTCTGCACGCTCATGCCGGGCGATCTCATCGCCAAAGGGACGCCTGCGGGCGTGGGTGGTGGGCGCCAGCCAGAACCACGATTTCTGCGCGATGGCGATGTCATGACCCTCTCAGCATCGATGGCCTCGGCGAACAGCGGCGGCGCGTCCGCTCCGCACCGTCGCCGTCTGGCACCTGACCATCAAGGAACAGCACCGTCATGACCGTCACCTCGCTCGATGATCTCGCCCTGCGCTTGCGCGAAGCCTATGCTGGTGGACCGGTGCTGCCGCTGCGTGACTGGCTTGACCCGACTGATGCGGCGGGTGCCTATGCAGTTCAGGCGATCAACACGCGGTTCTGGGAGGCGCGGGGTCGCCGGATTGTCGGTCGCAAGGCGGGGCTGACGTCCGAAGCGGTACAGAAGCAGCTCGGGGTTGACCAGCCCGATTTCGGGGTGCTGTTCGATGACATGCGCGTGGCCGATGGTGGGCGGCTTGATCCGGCCCGCTGCATCCAGGCCAGGGCTGAGGCGGAGATCGCTTTCGTGCTGGGTGCTGATCTCCCGTGCCCTGCGTCGACCCCTGCCGAGGTTGCTGCGGCCGTTGCCACTGTGCATGCCGCCATCGAGATCGTCGACAGCCGGATCGCCGACTGGAGGATCACCTTTGCCGATACCGTGGCCGACAACGGCTCCTCGGCCTTCTTTGTCCTCGCGGACGAGGGCCTGCCGCTGGCCGGTCTGGATCTGGAAGGTGCGGTGATGACCATGACCGTCAACGGGCAAGTCGCTTCGACGGGGATCGGTTCGGCGGCGCTTGGCAACCCGCTCAACGCTGCTGCCTGGCTGGCGCGGACGCTGGCCGGGGCCGGTGAGCCGCTCAAGGCGGGCGACATCCTGCTGGCTGGCGCGCTCGGCCCGATGGTGACGCTGAAGGCCGGCGATGAAGTCCGCACCGAGATCGCCGGGATCGGTGCCTGTTCCTTCACGTTTGCGGGGGCCTGAGCGTGGGCAGGACCAGGGTGGCGATCATCGGCTCGGGCAATATCGGCACCGACCTGATGATCAAGGTGATGCGCTTGTCGGACGTGCTCGAAATGGCCGTGATGGTGGGGATCGACCCGCAGTCCGATGGGCTCGCGCGAGCCAGGCGGCTGGGCGTAGCCGCCACGCACGAAGGGATCGACGGTCTGCTCCGGATGCCCGAGTGGAACGACATCGAAATCGTGTTCGACGCCACCAGCGCCGGCGCGCACAAACGCAACAGCGAGTTGGTGCTGGCGGCCGGCAAGCGGATGGTCGACCTGACCCCTGCGGCCATCGGGCCTTATGTCATTCCGCCGGTCAACGGCGACAGGTTCCTGGATGCCAGGAACGTGAACATGGTGACCTGCGGGGGGCAGGCGACCATTCCCATCGTCGCGGCGGTCAACCGCGTAGCCAGGGTCCGCTATGGCGAAATCGTCGCCTCGATTGCGTCGAAGAGCGCCGGGCCCGGCACGCGCGCCAACATCGACGAGTTCACCGAAACCACCAGCCAGGCCATCATGGACGTGGGCGGGGCGACCCGCGGCAAGGCGATCATCATTCTCAACCCGGCCGATCCGCCGCTGATCATGCGCGATACGGTATATTGCCTGTGCGACGATGCCGATCAGGAGGCAGTCCGCCAGTCGGTGCACGACATGGTGGCCGAGGTGCAAGGCTATGTCCCCGGCTATCGCCTGAAGCAGGCGGTGCAGTTCGAACGCATCGGCTCCAACCGCCCGCTGCGCATCCCGGAGATGGGCGGCGAGTTCACCGGGCTCAAGGTTTCCGTCTTCCTCGAGGTGGAGGGCGCGGCGCATTACCTGCCCGCATATGCCGGCAACCTCGACATCATGACCTCGGCGGCAATGAAGACCGCCGAGAGGATCGCGCAGCATATGCATGAAGGAGCGGTCGCATGAGCTTCGATCCGGCCACCGAAAAGCTCTACATCCAGGATGTGACCCTGCGCGACGGGATGCACGCCATCCGTCATCAGTACGGGCTTGACCATGTCCGCGCGATTGCCGGCGCGCTCGACAAGGCCGGGGTCGATGCGATCGAGGTCGCGCATGGCGACGGCTTGCAGGGCTCCAGCTTCAACTACGGCTTCGGCGCCCACACCGACTGGGACTGGATCGGGGCGGTGGCCGAAGTGCTGGAACGCGCGGTGCTGACCACCCTGCTGCTCCCGGGCATCGGCACCGTCCACGACCTGAAGCATGCCCATGCGATGGGCGTGCGCTCGGTCCGGATCGCGACCCATTGCACCGAGGCCGATGTCAGCAGGCAGCATATCGAGGCGGCGCGGAACCTCGGCATGGATGTCTCGGGCTTCCTGATGATGAGCCACATGAGCGAGCCCGACGCGCTGGCCCGGCAGGCCCTACTGATGGAAAGCTATGGCGCGCACTGCGTCTATGTCACCGACAGCGGCGGGGCGATGACCATGGACCAGTATGCCGCGCGGCTTGCGGCCTACGACCGGGTGCTCAAGCCTGAGACCCAGCGCGGAGTCCACGCCCACCACAACCTGTCGCTCGGCGTGGCGAACTCAATCGTCGCGGTTCAGGGCGGTGCGATCCGGGTCGATGCCTCGCTTGCCGGCATGGGCGCAGGCGCGGGCAACGCCCCGCTCGAGGTGTTCATCGCGGTGGCCAACCGGATGGGCTGGAACCATGGCTGCGACCTGTTCGCGCTGATAGACGCGGCCGAGGAACTGGTCCGCCCGCTGCAGGATCGCCCGGTACGGGTCGATCGCGAAACGCTGACGCTGGGTTATTCGGGGGTCTACTCCAGCTTCCTCCGCCATGCCGAAAAGGCCAGCGCCGAATACGGCATCGACACCCGCTCGATCCTCACAGAAGTAGGCCGCCGCAAAATGGTCGGCGGACAGGAAGACATGATCATCGACGTTGCCTTGGATCTGGCACTGGGCCGTTGACCGCTCCCGATTGTTCGAGCCGGACCACGCACATCAAAGACCGCCCAAAGCAACTGCGGCGGCTCTCCACTTTGACCCTGTGCCGGGATTGTATCCGGCCAGAATGAGAGATCTGGCCCTTCATCGGCCGGTGTCATGAACCCCAGGGACGTGTGAGGTCGGGTCCCGATGAAGTCCCTTCGCCACGCCTCAAGCTTGGCTCGGACGTCGTCCAGAGACGAGAACCAATGCGTGTTCAGGCATTCGTCGTGGAGCCGGCCGTTGAACGATTCAACGAACGCGTTGTCTGCGGGCTTGCCGGGCCGGCTATCTCGTTCGGACACTGCGCCAAGGGGCGCTCGACCCTGCGCGCCGCCATCACGTGGCGCCGTGGATGCTTCGTGCGCAGGTTGGGCCCTTCTTCACGGTAAAGCCGACCCACCCGCTTGTGGTTCACCGGCCAGCCTTCACGTCGTAATAGGACGTGGATACGGCGGTAGCCATATCGAATGCGCACCTCGCCTATCTCCTTGATGCGTTGGCGAAGTGGCGCCTGGTTGGGCCGCACCGAGCGGCAGCGGTGCGCTCGCCGGTCAAATCGCAGCGCAGCCGCGGCGCTCGCTGACGCCGAACTGGTTCTGCACCCAGTGAGCGATCTCCCGGCGCCGCCCAGGCTCTAAACTTTTTTGCCAGAACCTCTTTGCGCAACGCTTTGTCGAGACTCAGACCCGCCACAAGCCGCTTGAGCTTCTGGTTCTCTTCCTCGAGCTGGCGCATCTTGCGCGGCTCGGACGGCCCAAGGCCGCCATACGGCCCCACCAGCGGTAATTGGTGGGCTCGGATATCCCCATCTTCCGGCACACCTCGGCAACCGGCGTGCCTGCCTCCGCCCGGCGAAGGGCAAATGCGATCTGCTTGCCCGTGAACTTCGACTTCTTCATCGGCAGACCTTCCGCTCCATCAGCTTCGATCTTGCCAGATTCCTCTCATTCGACCGGACATATTTTCCAGGACAGGGTCACTTCGGAGGACGTCAAGCCGTGACCATTTATTGCTTGAATGCCAAGCACTTGTAAGACCTGAGCGACAGCCGGCTGTCCTCAGTTGGTGCCCAGGAAAGGACTCGAACCTTCACGGCCTTTCGGCCACAGGTACCTGAAACCTGCGCGTCTACCAATTCCGCCACCTGGGCACGGGGCGTCTCGTCGCGAGGGCGCGTCGTTATGGGCAGGCCCCCTGATTGTCAACAGCGCCGGCCGGCGGCTACAGGCGCGGGCGATGGCGACGCTTCCTGCACCCGGCCACGGGCCCCGGCTTGTCACGCTCATCGGCGGGTCGGGCTTCGTGGGGTCCGCGCTGACCGAGGCTTTCGCCCGTGCCGGCTGGCGCGTGCTCGTGGTTTCGCGCAACCCGGCCCGGGCCGACCGGCTGAAGCCGCTGGGCGATCTGGGCCAGATCGCGACCGCCCGCGGGGACGTCCGCGTGCCTGCCAGCCTTCCCGCAGTGCTTGCCGGCGCGGATGTCGCGATCAACCTGGTCGGCATCCTGAACGAGAAGGGCGGCCAGCGTTTTGCCGAGGTGCAGGCGCGCGGGGCGGGCGCCGCGGCGGCGGCCGCGAAGGCAGCCGGTGTCGGCGGCTATGTCCATGTCTCGGCCATCGGCGCAGACACGGCCAGCCCGTCCGCCTACGGCCGCACCAAGGGCGAGGGCGAGGCGCTGGTTCGTGCCGCCTTCCCGGAGGCTGCGATCGTGCGGCCCAGCCTGATCTTCGGCCCGAACGACAGCTTCACGAACCGGTTCGCCCGCCTCCTTGCCCTGGCGCCGGTGGTGCCGGTCATCGCGCCGGCAACCCGCTTCCAGCCGGTGCACGTGCGCGATGTGGCGGCCGCGATCGTCACCATCGCGGGGCGGCTGATGGCCGGCCAGCCGAACGGCACATGGGAACTGGGCGGGCCCGAGGTGCTGACGATGCGCTCGATCATGGCCTTCATTGCCAGGGAGATCGGCAAGGGCAATGCACCGCTGGTGGAGGTGCCCGATATCGGCGCGCGGCTGCTGGCCGGACTCGGCTTCCTGCCGGGCGCCCCGCTCACGCGTGACCAGTATCTGATGCTCCAGCACGACAATGTGGTGGCCGACGGCGCCCGCGGCCTTGCGGATCTCGGCATCGTGCCCCTGGCGCTCGCGGCGACCGCGCCGGACTGGCTTGCGCGGTATCGCAGGGGCGCCAGCCTCGCCACCGCCTGATCCCGACCGACCGAACCGCCCGCGAGGAGCCCGACCCGATGGACGCGACCGCGATGCTGCAGGCCTTCCTGCTGGGCCTGCTGGAGGGGCTGACCGAATTCATCCCCGTCTCCTCCACCGGGCATCTCATCCTCGCCGCCGAGCTGATGGGCTTTTCGGGCGAAGGCTCGGTCGCCTTCAAGATCTCGATCCAGTTCGGGGCCATCCTGGCGGTGATCGTTGCCTACCGGCAGCGCTTCCTGGGCATCGCCCGGGGGCTGCTTCGGCGCGACGCCGAGGCGGTCGCCTTCACGCGCAACATCATCCTGGGGTTCCTGCCGGCGATGGTGGTGGGCGTGTTCGTCTATGCCGGGATCCGCCGCCTGCTCGAAAGCCCCGAGACGGTAGCCGTCGCCCTGATCCTGGGCGGCATCGCCATCCTGCTGATCGAGCGGCTGATCCCGCCCCGAATCGAGGGCCGCGTCGAGGACATGCCGGCGCGGACGGCGCTTGGCGTGGGCATCGTCCAGTGCCTCGCGATGATACCGGGCGTCTCGCGCTCGGGCGCCACCATCATGGGCGGCCTGCTGATGGGCCTCGACCGCAAGACGGCGGCCGAGTTCAGCTTCTTCCTGGCGGTGCCGACCATGCTGGCGGCGACCGTCTTTGCCCTCTGGAAGGAGCGCGCGGCGCTCAGCTTCGACCAGGTCACGCTGATCGCCATCGGCTTCGCGACTGCCTTTGCCGCCGCCCTGATGGTCGTGAAATGGCTGGTCGGCTTTGTCGGGCGCCATGGCTTTGCCCCCTTCGCCTGGTACCGGATCGCGATCGGAAGCATCTCGCTGATCTGGTTGCTGACGAGATAGTACCGTTTCAGTATCATCATTCGTGCTTCCGGCCCGATTTTGCCTGTGCGCGGCAAGGGGCCCAAGATTATAGGTCAATAATACTGACTTATACCCTCGCCAATCCCGATCCGCCTTGCTAGCGCTCCCGGCGATTCGAAGGGGATATGGCGGTGGCATCGCGGCGCATGCTGGCTTTCACGCAGGTGGCACAGGCCTATCCCGACAAGCGGGATCCGGCTGCACGCGCGCGCGACTTCGCCGAGATCGGCCGCCACTGGCTGCTGGCCGAGGCCGAAACCCAGGCGGCCCGCTGCTCGCAGTGCGGCGTGCCCTTCTGCCAGGTGCATTGTCCGCTGGAGAACCATATCCCCGACTGGCTGAAGCTGGCCGCTGAGGGGCGGCTGCAGGAAGCCTATGAACTCTCGGCTTCCACCTCCACCATGCCCGAGATCTGCGGCCGCATCTGCCCGCAGGACAGGCTGTGCGAGGGCAGCTGCGTGATCGAGCAGTCGGGCCATGGGGCGGTCACCATCGGCGCGGTCGAGAAGTTCATCACCGACACCGCCTGGGAGGAAGGCTGGGTTGCACCCCTGGTGCCGCTGGCCGACCGCTCGGCCCAGTCGGTCGGCATCGTCGGCGCCGGCCCGGCCGGTCTCACGGCGGCCGAACTGCTGCGCGTGCAGGGCTATGACGTCCATGTCTACGACCGGCACGACCGGGCAGGCGGACTGCTGACCTACGGCATTCCCGGGTTCAAGCTGGAAAAGCCGGTCGTGATGCGCCGGATCGACCGGCTGGTGGCCGGCGGCATCCACCTGCACCTGGGCACCGAGATCGGCGCCGACCTGGCGTTTGCGGACCTTCGCCGTCGCCATGCGGCCGTGCTGGTTGCAACCGGCGTCTATCGCGCGCGGCCGATCGACGTTCCTGGCGCCGACCTGCCCGGCGTGGTGAAGGCGCTCGACTATCTGGTCGCCTCCAACCGGAAGGGCTTCGGTGACGAGGTGCCTGCCTTCGACAGCGGCCACCTCGACGCGCGCGGCCGCCATGTCGTGGTGGTGGGCGGCGGGGACACGGCGATGGACTGCGTCCGCACGGCGGTTCGGCAGGGGGCGCTGTCCGTCACCTGCCTCTACCGCCGGGACCGGGCGAACATGCCGGGCTCGCAGCGCGAGGTCGCCAATGCCGAGGAGGAGGGTGTCCGCTTCGAGTGGCTGGCCGCCCCCGACGCCTTCGTGGCCGGCGCCGACGGCCGGGTCGCCGGGGTTCGGGCGCAGCGCATGCGGCTGGGCGCGCCCGACGCCAGCGGTCGCCGCGCGCCGGAACGCGAGCCGGGCGATGCGCCGATGCTGGTCGCCGATCTGGTGATCGAGGCGCTCGGCTTCGATCCCGAGGATCTGCCGGCGGCCTTCGGCGAGCCGGGCCTCGCCGTCACCCGCTGGGGGACGCTCAAGGCCGATCCGGCCCGGCTCTCGACCAGCCTGCCCGGGGTGTTCGCGGCCGGCGACATCGTGCGCGGCGCCAGCCTCGTCGTGTGGGCGATCCGCGAGGGGCGCGATGTCGCCCGGTCCATGCATGGCTGGCTGAAGGCGCAGGCCGCCGCCGGCTTGAGAAAGGCTGCCTGATGAACCCGCTTCCCGTTCTTGCCGTCGCGGTTGCGCTGGTGGCTGGCCCCGCTTCGGCCCAGGCGCCGGGTGCCGCGAGCGTGAAGGCAGCCACCACGGTCGTCGACCTCACCAACCCGCCTGCCCGCGCCCGGGCCGGGCTCGACGCCCAGCTCAAGGAGATGCGGGCCGGCGCTGCCATCCGGGCGCTGTTCGCGAACAACCCGCGCTTCAGGGCCGAGGCCGCCAAGAACCAGCCGGCCTTCAACAGCACGATCGCCCGCATGGGGGCGATGCAGGCCGATGCGCTGGGGCCGATCCTCACCGAGATGCAGGCCGCCTCGCGCGCGGCGGCGATCGACGGCTATGCGCGCAACTTCACGCAGGCCGAGCTCGAGCAGATCGCCGACTTCTACCGAACCCCCACCGGGCAGAAGCTGATCGCCCGCCAGCCGGCGATTTCCGCCGAAGTCTCGCAGGCCATGGCGCAACGCTTCGGGCCCCGGATGCAGGCGGCCGAGAAGGCGATCGCGCCCAGGCTGGACGCGGAGCTGAAGAAGCTGTTTCCGGCCGAAGCCGATGGAGGCGCGAGGTGATCGCCGACCAGCGCGCCCGTCTGGCGGCAGACGGGCTCTATGACCCCGGTTTCGAGCATGACAGCTGCGGGGTCGGCCTGATCGCGACGACCGATGGCCGGCCGTCGCGCCGGGTGGTGGAGGCCGGAATCGAGGCGCTGAAGGCCGTCTGGCATCGTGGTGCCGTCGATGCCGACGGCAAGACGGGTGACGGCGCCGGCATCCATGTCGACCTGCCGGTCGCCTTCTTCCACGATTGCGTCGAGCGCGCCGGCCAGCGGCCGCGGCCCAACCTGCTGGGCGTGGGCATGGTGTTCCTGCCGCGCACCGATCTCGCCGCGCAGGAAAGCTGCCGCACCATCGTCGAATCCGAAGTGATCGCCTTTGGCCACTTCATCTACGGCTGGCGGCAGGTGCCGGTCGACGTGTCGGTCATCGGCGACAAGGCCGCAGCGCTCCGGCCCGAAATCGAGCAGATCATGATCGCCGGGCCCGAGGACACGAGCTGGGCAGCACAGGAAGCCTTCGAGAAGGACCTCTACATCCTGCGGCGGCGAATCGAGCGTCGCGTGATCGAGGCGCAGATCCAGGGCTTCTACATCTGTTCGCTGTCGTGCCGGTCGATCATCTACAAGGGGCTGTTCCTGGCCGAGAGCCTGTCGGTCTTCTACCCGGACCTCACCGACCCGCGGTTCGAGAGCCGCTTTGCCATCTACCACCAGCGCTATTCCACCAACACCTTCCCGCAATGGTGGCTGGCGCAGCCGTTCCGATGCCTGGCCCACAATGGCGAGATCAACACGATCCGCGGCAACATGAACTGGATGAAGAGCCACGAGATCAAGATGGCGGCGACCGCCTTCGGCGCCCATTCCGAGGACATCAAGCCGCTGATCCCCGCCGGTTCCTCGGACACGGCCGCGCTCGACGCCGTGTTCGAGTGCGTGGTTCGCTCCGGCCGGTCGGCGCCGGAGGCCAAGACGATGCTGGTGCCCGAGGCGTGGGCCAGTGATCCCGACATGCCGCCGGCCTGGCACGCCATGTATGCCTATTTCGCCAGCGTGATGGAGCCGTGGGACGGGCCGGCCGCGCTCGCCATGACGGACGGCCGCTGGGCACTGGCCGGCATGGATCGCAATGCCCTTCGCCCGATGCGCTACAGCCTGACGGCCGACGGCCTGCTGATCGTCGGCTCGGAGACGGGCATGGTGCAGCTGCCCGAGGACGCGATCCTCGAGAAGGGCCGGCTGGGGCCCGGACAGATGATCGGTGTCGACCTGGTGGCCGGCCGGCTGTTCCGGGACGCCGAACTGAAGGACCGGATCGCGGCCGCGCGGCCCTACCATGACTGGGTCGGCGGCTTCGGGACGCTGGCCGACCTGCCGCCGGCCAGCGACGTGGACCGGCCCACGGGCTCGGCGCTGCGCCGCCTGCAGGTGGCCGCCGGGCTGACGCACGAGGACATGGAACTGATCCTTGCGCCCATGGTGGAGGAGGCCAAGGAGGCCGTCGGCTCCATGGGGGACGACACGCCGCTTGCCGTCATTTCCGACAATGCGCGTCCCATCAGCCACTTCTTCCGCCAGAATTTCTCGCAGGTCACCAACCCGCCGATCGACAGCCTGCGCGAAAGCCGGGTGATGAGCCTGAAGACCCGCTTCGGCAACCATGGCAACATCCTCGATACCGAGGCCGCGCTGTCGGGTGTGATGGTGCTCGAAACGCCGATGCTCTCGTCGTCCGACTGGGTGCGGCTGAAGGCGCATTTCGGCGCCAGCGTCGCCGAAATCGACTGCACCTTCGATTTCGAGAGCGGGCCCGACGGGCTTCGCGCCGCGTGCGAGCGGATCCGGGCCGAGGCCGAGGCCGCCGTCCGCCAGGGCAAGAGCCAGCTGTTCCTCACCGACGAGCGGCAGTCGGCCGAACGCTGCGCCGTCACGATGATCCTGGCCGCCGCCGGCGTCCACACCCATCTCGTCAGGAAGGGGCTTCGCACCTTCGCCAGCATCAACGTCCGCTCGGCCGAATGCCTCGATACCCACTATGCCGCCGTTCTGATCGGCGTCGGCGCGACGACGGTGAACCCCTGGCTTGCGGAGGCCTCGATCGCCGAGCGCCACGCGCGCGGCCTGTTCGGGGAACGAACCCTCGAGACGTGCATCGCCCGCTATCTGAGGGCGGTGAACGACGGCCTGCTCAAGATCATGGCCAAGATGGGCATAGCCGTCATCTCCAGCTATCGCGGCGGCTATAATTTCGAGGCCGTCGGCCTCTCGCGCGCGCTCGTTGCCGACTTCTTCCCCGGCATGCCGGCGCGCATCTCGGGCGAGGGCTTCGCCTCGCTCTACGAGAGCGCGCGCCAGCGGCACGAGCGCGCGTTCGACAGCGCCAGCGTGGCCCTGCCCGTCGGCGGGCTCTACCGCTATCGCGCCGGCGGGGAGCCGCACGCGTGGGAAGCCGGCCTCATCCACATGCTGCAGGAAGCCGTCTCGACCGACAGCTATTCGCTCTATCGCCGCTTTTCCGAGGGTGTCCGGCGGCTGCCGCCCATCTATCTGCGCGATCTCCTCGAGTTCAACTATGCCGCGACCCCCCTGCCGATCGAGGCGGTGGAAAGCATCTCCGAGATCAGGAAGCGCTTCGTCACGCCGGGCATGTCGCTCGGCGCCCTCAGCCCGGAGGCGCACGAGACGCTGGCGATCGCGATGAACCGCATCGGCGCCAAGGCCGTCTCGGGCGAGGGCGGGGAGGATTCGGTTCGCTTCCGTCCCTATCCCAATGGCGACAACGCCAATTCCGCCATCAAGCAGATCGCCAGCGGCCGCTTCGGCGTGACGGCCGAATATCTGAACGCCTGCACCGAGATCGAGATCAAGGTGGCGCAGGGCGCAAAGCCCGGCGAGGGCGGGCAGCTTCCCGGCTTCAAGGTAACAGAGATGATCGCGCGGCTTCGCCACGCCACGCCGGGCGTGAGTCTCATCTCGCCGCCGCCGCACCACGACATCTACTCGATCGAGGATCTGGCCCAGCTCATCTACGACCTGAAGCAGATCAACCCGGACGCGCAGGTCTGCGTGAAGCTCGTCGCCTCGGCCGGGATCGGAACGGTCGCGGCCGGGGTCGCCAAGGCGCATGCCGATGTGATCCTCGTGTCCGGCAATGTCGGCGGCACCGGCGCCTCGCCGCAGACGAGCATCAAATATGCCGGCACCCCCTGGGAGATGGGGCTGTCGGAAGCGAACCAGGTGCTGACCCTGAACGGCCTTCGCCAGCGGGTCAGGCTGCGGACGGACGGCGGCCTCAAGACCGGCCGGGACATCGTGATCGCCGCCATCCTGGGTGCCGAGGAGTTCGGCATCGGGACGCTGAGCCTCGTTGCCATGGGCTGCATCATGGTGCGCCAGTGCCATTCCAACACCTGTCCGGTGGGCGTGTGCACGCAGGACGAGGCGCTGCGGCGGAAGTTCGGCGGCTCGCCGGAGAAGGTCATCAACCTCATGACCTTCATCGCCGAGGAAACCCGCGACATCCTGGCCAGGCTCGGCGTGCGTTCGCTCGACGAGGTGATCGGCCGCACCGAGCTGCTGCGGCAGGTCAGCCGCGGGGCCGAGCATCTCGACGATCTCGATCTCAATCCGATCCTCGCCAAGGTGGACGCGCCCGACCATCTGCGCCGGTCGAGCGGGGCGGGGCGCAACCCGGTGCCCGACAGCCTCGATGCCGAGATCCTGCGCGATGCAGCCGCCGTGTTCGAGCGCGGCGAGAAGATGCAGCTGACCTACAGCGTCCGCAACACCCACCGCGCCGTCGGCACCCGGCTGTCGGCGATGATCACCCGGCAGTTCGGCATGACGGGGCTGGCGCCCGGCCATGTCCATGTGCGCCTCAGGGGCTCGGCCGGCCAGTCGCTCGGCGCCTTTGCCGTGCAGGGCGTCCGCCTCGAGGTGTTCGGGGACGCCAACGACTATGTCGGCAAGGGCCTGTCCGGCGCGACCATCAGCGTGCGGCCCATGGTCTCCTCGCCGCTCGAGACGCAGAAGAACGCGATCATCGGCAACACCTGCCTCTATGGTGCGACCGCGGGCGAGCTGTTCGCGGCCGGGCAGGCCGGCGAGCGCTTCGCAGTGCGCAACTCGGGCGCGGTGGCCGTGGTCGAGGGCTGTGGCGCCAACGGCTGCGAATATATGACGGGCGGCCTGGCGGCGATCCTGGGCCCGGTCGGCGCCAATTTCGCCGCCGGCATGACGGGGGGCATGGCCTTCGTGCTCGACCCGGACGGCCGGTTCGAGCGACGGGTCAATCCGGATTCGGTTGTCTGGCAGCGGATCGAAAGCGCGCACTGGGAAGGGGTGCTGCGCGATCTGGTCAGCCGCCATGTGGCGGCAACCGGCAGCCGCTACGCCGAATCCCTCCTCGAGGACTGGGCGCGCCATGTCGGCGCCTTCTGGCAGGTCATTCCGCGCGAAATGCTGCACCGGCTGGCGGTTCCGCCCTCACGGCAGGCGAGCCTCGAAGCAGCCGAATGACCGACCGCGAGGCCCGCGGCCGGCCCCTCGCGCATGCGCGGCGCGCGGGCCAGATCCCGGTCCTGGTCGGGCGTCCTGTCCGCCGCCGGGCTGCGCCCGACTGTGGGGATTTCGCAACAGCCAGGGCGCCATTCGTGCTGCAGCATGAGTGCAGCATTGCGATGCGCCCCATCTTGAGTCACGCTTCCCGTCAAAAGGCATAAGCCCGAGGGGAGGATAGATGCGACAGGCACTTCATCTGTCGTGCGCGCTCGGCGCACTGGCACTTGCGTCCGCCATCCTTGTCCACGCACCGGCATCGGCCCAGGGGGCCGCGGCTGCCGAGGCAGGCGGCCAGGGTGACATCATCGTCACCGCCACCCGCCGCGCGCAGGCCCTGCAGGATGTGCCGATCGCGGTGTCGGCGATCTCGGCCGACCAGCTCGCGAACTCGGGCATCACCGACATCCGGGCGCTGAACCAGCTGGCGCCGTCGCTGCTGGTGTCGGGTGCGACGTCCGAGGTCAATTTCTCGGCCCGGATCCGGGGTGTCGGGACTGTCGGCGAGAATCCGGGCATCGAAAGCTCGGTGGCGCTGTTCATCGACGGGGTCTACCGCAGCCGCACGGGCACGGGCCTGTCCGACCTCGGCGAGGTGGAGCGGATCGAGGTGCTGCGCGGGCCGCAGGGCACGCTGTTCGGGCGGAACGCCTCGGCCGGGCTGGTCAACATCGTGACCAGGAAGCCCGAATTCACGACCGGCGGCTATGGCGCGCTGACCTATGGCAACTACGAGAACATCCGGCTGGAGGGCGGGGTGAATGTGGCCCTGTCCGGCAGCGTCGCTGCCAAGCTGGAGGGGCTGTGGCACCAGCGCGACGGCTTCATCCGCGAAACCCGCTCGGACCGCCGCTTCAACGACCGGGACCGCTGGATGCTGCGCGGCCAGCTTCTGTTCGAGCCGACTGACGATCTCTCGATCCGCGTCATCGGCGATTATTCGCAGCGCCGCGAGCAATGCTGCGCTGCCTCCTTCCTGGAGGCGCGCAATGTGACCCGGGTCGCGGGCCAGATCCAGATCGGGCCCAACACGCTCGACCCGCTGCTCCGGGCCCTTGGCGTGACCAGCCCGCGCGGCGAGCTGTTCTCGGTGGCCGTGAGCCCCAACCGGGATTACCGCTCTGATTCGGACGACTGGGGGATTTCGGGCGAGATCAACTGGACCCTGGGGTCGGTGAACCTCACCTCGATCACCGCATGGCGCGACTATATCAACTATCAGGGCCAGGATTCGGACTTCACCGACCTCGACATCTGGGGCCGATCGGGCCTGCGGCGCAACTTCAAGACCTTCAGCCAGGAGCTTCGCCTGCAGGGCGGCCTGTGGGATGACCGCATCGACTGGCTGGTCGGCGGCTATTTCGCCGATGAGCGGCTGTCGACTCGTGACAACATCCGCTTCGGCGCCGATATCGAGCGCTATGGCGACTGCCTCATCGCCGCGGCACTCAGCCCGGCCGCGCTGAACCCGGCGGTGCCGCGCTGCACCAACCTGCCGGCGGCGGTGTGGCCCGGCTATGCGGGCGCGGCCGCCATTCTGGGCGCGTCCCGGCTTCCGGGCACCGGGGTTGCCGATGGCGGCTTCTTCCACCAGCGCAGCCGCAACATTGCCGTCTTCACCCACAATGTCTTCTCGATCCTGCCCGACAGGCTCGACCTGACGGTGGGCGCCCGCTACACCGACGAGGAGAAGACGCTCTCGGGCAGCTTCAACAACAACAACAATCTGTGCAACGCGCTGCGGCTGTCCACGACTCCGATCTCGGTGGCAGCGCCCAACCTTACGTTCGCGGGCCTGCCCTGCGCCATCAACGGCACGGCCGGCCCCGGGATCGCCGCCGGCGATCCCAACCGCCGCAAGTCCGAAGGCAAGTGGACGGGCACCGTCGTGCTCAGCTTCAAGCCCGATCCCGACTGGCTGATCTACGGCAGCTGGGCGCGCGGCTACAAGGCCGGCGGCTTCAACCTCGACACGTCGGCGCTCGACATCGCGTGCAACCCCGCTGTCGGAACGCCGGCGCAGCAGGCGGCCTGCGCTGCCCAGCTGGCCCGGCCGGCGAACACGGTCGGCAATGCGCGGCCGGAGGCGATCGACCTGCAGTTCGCGGCCGAGACCGTCGATGCCTATGAGTTCGGCGTGAAATTCTCGCGGCCCGGCTTCACTGCCAATCTCGCCCTGTTCAAGCAGGACTTTTCGGACTTCCAGCTGAACACCTTCAACGGCGTCAACTTCGAGGTCACGAACATCCAGGCCTGCCGCGACAGCCTGAACGGCGCCGATACCGACCCCTCGCCGACGACCGGCGCCTGCAGCCCGGACCGGCTGCGACCCGGCCTGACGTCGAAGGGCGTCGAGCTCGAACTGTTCATGCGGCCGATGCCCGACGTCAACGTCACCGCCGGTCTCACCCATACCGACACGCGCTACCGGCGCGATCTCGTCGGCACGCAGGGCCGGCCGCTGTCGCCGGTGCTGTTCCAACTGCCGGGCCGGCTGCTCTCGAACGCGCCGCCCTGGGTTGTCTCCGGCTCGGCCTCCTGGACTCCGTCGATCGGCGACAACGGGCTTCGTGGCCTCTTCTACCTCGATGCCCGCCTGACGTCGGGCTACAACACCGGCTCCGACCTCGACCTCGAGAAGGTGCAGCCCGACTTCGTGGTGGTGAACGGCCGGATCGGGATCAGCGGCAACGACCGGCGCTGGTCGGTGGAACTCTGGGCGCAGAACCTGCTCAACGAGCGCTTCTTCCAGATTGGCGCCGATGCGCCCCTGCAGGGCGCCGGCACGCTGCGGGCGGTGGCCGACGGGCGGATCGCCAGCGCCAACCAGCTGTTCCTGACCTTCCCCGGCGAACCCCGCACCTTCGGAATCACGGGACGCTTCCGCTTCTAGGGCGTTTTGCACTTTGGGCGGAAGCGCGCCGGAACCCGGGTCGGTCGTGTTTTCAAGGATGACTGCTTCCGGTCATCCTTGAAAACGCCCCGGGATCTGACCGCAATCGGGGCTGCGTTCGGCACGGCGTTGGGAGGCCCCTGGGGCGTGAGGCAGCCCGGTCCGGCACCCGGGCGGGTTCTGGCACGCGCGTCGGGCGCGCCCGCTTGACCCGGCTGCCTGCCTCGCCCAAGCGCAGTGCCATGGACATCAGCAAGATCTCCGTCGGCGTCAATCCGCCCAAGGACGTGCATGCCATCATCGAGATCCCGATGGGCGGCGTTCCGGTGAAATATGAGCTCGACAAGGATTCCGGCGCGATGTTCGTGGACCGGTTCCTGCACACGGCGATGTTCTACCCCGGCAATTACGGGTTTCTGCCCCACACCCTTTCGGAGGATGGCGATCCGGTCGACGTGATCGTGATCGGTCCGCATGCCGTCGTGCCCGGTGCCGTCATCCGGGCGCGGCCAGTTGGGGCGCTGCTGATGGAGGATGAGGCCGGCGGCGACGAGAAGATCCTCGCCGTGCCCATCGACAGGCTGCACCCATTCTACACGAACGTGCGGAACTACACCGACCTGCCGGGTGTGCTGATCGACCAGATCGGCCACTTCTTCCAGCATTACAAGGATCTGGAAAAGGGCAAGTGGGCCAAGGTGAGCCGGCTGGTGGACGTGGCGGGTGCAGAGGCGATGGTGATGGCCGCCATCGCGCGGCACGCCGCGAAGGCGGGCTGAACCGGCCCGGGAGTCCTTGAAAGGCAGGCCTCGGCACTTATTCTCCGAGACAAAGGCGGCATGGCCGACGAACCAGCCTGCCGCTTCCCCACTCAACATGTTCAAGGAGAATGTGCCATGGATATCCGTTCGCTCATTCCGTTTCGTTCATCCGCGACCGAGCTTGCCGCCGATCCGTTCAGTCGCATGCGCCGGGAGATGGACCGGCTGTTCGAGGAGTTTGGCCGCTGGCCGGCCGTCACCGGCGGGCTCGACGGCTTCCTGAACCCCCGGGTGAACCTGGTGGAAACACCCGAGGGCCTTGAACTTGCGGCCGAACTGCCGGGGGTTGCCGAAAAGGACATCGAGCTCGAACTCGTGGAGGACGTGCTTTCGCTCAAGGCCGAGCATCGCAGCGAGCGTCGCGAGTCGGACAGGGACCGCCGCTGGCATCTGATGGAGCGAAGCGAGGGCACCTACCTGCGTCGCTTCCAGCTGCCTTTCCGCCCCGCGGAGGACAAGGTGACGGCGCGGTTTGAGAATGGCGTGCTCCATGTTCACGTGCCGCGTGCGGCGGAACAGGACCGCCCGGGCCGCAAGATCGAGGTGCAGAAGGCCTGAGGCCCGACCCGGCCGCTGGCGTGCGGCCGGGTCTTCACAGCAGCGCCAGCACCGGTTAACCGGCAGAGCGGGTGTGGCGGCAGGTGGCTGGCGATGCTGAAGCTGTGGTTCGGTCTCTTCCTGTTGCTGACAAGCGCGAGCGCGAGCCTGGCCGCCACCCCGGCCGACGCGTTCGGGGCACTGCTCGACCGGCACTGGGCCTGGTGGCTCGCGCAGAACCCGGTGGCGGCCACCCGGCTGGGCGAGCGGGCGCATGACGACCGCCTGAGCGATCTCTCGCTTGCCGCGCGCGACCGTGCCGCGCGCGAGGCAGCCGGATTCCGGGCCGAGCTGGCCCGCATCCCGCGCGACCGGCTGTCGGAAGAGGACCAGGTCTCGGCCGCCATTCTCGATCAGCTGCTGGCCCGGCAGGTGGAAGCCGCCCGCTATCCGCTGCTGCTGTTCACCAACCGCGAGGGCTTCCACACCGGCTTTGCCAACCTGCCCGAAAGCGTGCCGCTGTTCACGGCCGCCGACTACCGGAGCTATGTCGCGCGGCTGGAGGCGTTCCCGGCCCAGGTCGACCAGGCGATCGAAACGACCCGCGCGGCCGTGAAGGCCGGCTATACGCTGCCCTGTGTCGTGCTCGACGGCTTCGAAGCCGGCATCCGCCGCGTGGCCGAACCCTGGCCGCAATCGCGGTTTGCTGCCCCCTTCCGCACCCGGCCGGTCGGCGTGCCGGAGGCGGACTGGCCGTCGCTGGAGGCGCGCGCCCGGGCCGCGGTGGAAGGGGGCGTGAACCCGGCCTACCAGCGGTTCGCCGACCATGTGGCGCGCGACTATCTGCCGGCCTGCACGAAGGCGGTCGGTGCATCGGCCCGCCCCAACGGCCGTGACTATTATCGCTTCCGGGCGCGGCAGGAGACGACGACCGACCTCACGCCCGACCAGATCCATGACATCGGCCTCGCCGAGGTGGCGCGGATCCGCGCCGAAATGGAAGCGGTCGCGAAGCGGGCCGGATTCGACAGCCGCGAAGCCTATGTCGAGCATCTGCGCACCGACCCGCAATATTATGCGAAGACGCCCGGCGAGCTGATGCGCGAGGTCGCCTATGTCACCCGCCTCCTGGACGCCTGGATGCCGCGCCTGTTCGGCAAGCTGCCGCGGCTGCCCTACACCATCCAGGAAATCCCGGCCGAGATCGCGCCCTACACGACGACGGCCTATTACCGCCCGGGGTCGCTGACGGCGGGTGTCGCCGGCGTCTATTTCGTCAACACCTCCAAGCTCGACGAGCGCCCGCTGTTCGAGGTGCCGGCCCTGTCGATCCACGAGGCGGTGCCCGGCCACCATCACCAGATCGCGCTGGCGCAGGAACTCGACCTGCCGGCCTTCCGCCGGCACGCGGCCTTCTTCACCGGCTTCGTCGAGGGCTGGGGCCTCTATGCGGAGCGGCTCGGGATCGAGATGGGGATGTACGACACCCCGGCCAAGGACATGGGGCGGCTTTCCTACGAGATGTGGCGCGCGACGCGGCTGGTGGTGGACACGGGCCTTCACTGGAAGGGCTGGAGCCGCGACCAGGCAGTCCGGTACATGCTGGACAATACCGCACTCAGCCGCGCGAACATCGAGGCGGAAGTGAACCGCTACATCGCCTGGCCGGGCCAGGCGCTGGCCTACAAGATCGGCGAACTCAAGATCCGCGAGCTGCGCGCGCAGGCCGAGCAGGCGCTGGGCGCCCGCTTCGACATCCGCGCCTTTCACGACGCGCTGCTGGAATCGGGGGCGTTGCCGCTCGACCTGCTGGAGGCGAAGATGCGCCGCTGGATCGCAGCCGAGCAGGCAAGGGGCTGATCGATGCAGCGGATCGACCGGATCGAGGGCCGCGCCATTCCCCTTGGCGCCGCCAATGTCGATACCGATCTCATCATTCCCGCGCGCTTCCTGAAGAGCCTGACGCGCGAGGGGCTGGGCCGGGGGGCGTTTGCGGCGCTTCGGACCGAGGCCGACAATCCGTTCGACCGCAACGCCGGGGCGCCCATCCTGATCGCGGGCGAGAATTTCGGCTGCGGCTCGAGCCGCGAGCATGCGCCATGGGCGCTGATCGACCTGGGCATCCGCGTGGTGATCGCGCCTTCCTTCGCCGACATCTTCGCCGGCAACAGCTTCAAGAACGGGCTGCTGCTGGTCGAGCTGCCGCGCGAGGCCGTCGATCGGCTGCTGGCGGTGGCGGCCGAAGGCCTGCCGATCACGGTCGATCTCGAGAGCCAGACGGTGACCACTCCCTACCAGGAGCGGTGGGCGTTCCCGATCGACCCGTTCCGTCGGCACTGCCTGTTGCACGGGCTCGACGAGATCAGCCTCACCCTGGGCGAACAGGATGCGATCGCAGCGCATGAAGCCCGGCTGGAAGCCGGGCGCCCCTGGGTGGCGGGCGCCGCCCGGCGCTGAGCCATAGCGTCAGCGCAGGGCTGCCATGCCGCCCAACCCGTTGTTTTCACCGGACTGACTCGAAAGCGGAGCCTGGCGGTCATCGTTCGGCCCTAGGTGTGCTGCATCGCAACATCGTGTTGCGGCATGAACAAGGAGCGAGCGATGACCAAGCTGATCCTGGCCGCCCTGCTGCTGGCGGCCCAACCGACCCTTGCGGCCCCCGTGACGGAAGCCCGGGTGCCTGTCGCAGATCTCGATCTCACCAGCCGCAGCGGCGTCCGGGAGCTTGATCGCCGGCTGGAGCGGGCGGCGGCCACCGTCTGCGGCAGCCGCACGTCGGTCTGGCTGGCCGAGCGCGCCGCCGTGGTCGCCTGCATGCGCGATGCGCTGGCGCGTGCACGCCCGGCGCGCGACGCGGCCATCGCCCAGGCGACCCGCGGCTTCGACCAGATGGCGACCCGCTGACGGATCGGAGGCCGGGACGGCCGGGGCCGGGCGCCCCGGCCGTTTGATTTCGGCGCAGGCGCGCCTAAAGCGTCGGGCCATGCCCGACAGACTGCTTCTTCTCCTGCCCGGCGACGGGATCGGCCCCGAGGTGACGGCCGAAAGCCGCCGGATCCTCGAGCTGCTGGCGCTGCCGGACCTTGCCGTGGCCGAGGCGCCCTTCGGGGGGGCCGCGATCGATCGGGACGGCACCCCGCTTCCGCCCGCCGTGGAGGCGAAGGCACGAGCGGCCGGCGCCGTTCTGATGGGGGCGGTCGGCGGACCCCGCTGGGCGGAGGCCCCCTACGACCGCCGGCCGGAGGCCGGCCTGCTGAAGCTGCGCGCGGCGATGGGCGTGTTCGCGAACCTGCGGCCGGCGCGCTGCTTCTCGAGCCTTGCCGGGGCCTCCAGCCTGAAGCCCGAGGTGGTGGAGGGCCTGGACCTGCTGTTCGTTCGCGAGCTGGTCGGCGGGGTCTATTTCGGCGAGCCGCGCGGGATCGAGACCCGGCCGGACGGCGAGCGCGTCGGCTTCAACACGCAGCGATACAGCGAGACGGAGATCCGCCGCGTCGCCGTCGTCGCGTTCGAGGCGGCCCGCCGACGACGCGGGCAGCTGACGTCGGTCGACAAGGCGAATGTGATGGAATCGGGCCTGCTCTGGCGCGAGACGGTCAGCGCGCTCGGCCGGGATCGCTATCCCGATGTTGCGCTCGCCCACATGTATGCCGACAATTGCGCCATGCAGCTGGTGAAGGCGCCCCGGCAGTTCGACGTGATCCTGACGGACAATCTCTTCGGCGACCTGTTGTCCGACCTCGCCGCCCAGGCGACGGGCTCGCTCGGCATGCTCCCGTCCGCGGCCCTGGGCGCGGCCGGTGCGCCGGGCCTGTACGAACCCGTCCACGGCTCCGCGCCGGACATCGCGGGCAAGGGCATTGCGAACCCCTGCGCCTCGATCCTCAGCCTGGCCATGGCGCTGCGCCACTCGCTGGGCGAGCCTGCGGCTGCCGATCGCATCGAGCGCGCGGTGGAGGCGGCGTTGGCGGCCGGTGCACGGACGCCCGATCTCGGCGGCACGCTCTCGACGCGCGCCATGGGGGACGCCATCGCGGCGCGGCTGGCCGGCTGATGGCACCGACCCCCCCGATGTCGCGCTTCGCGCTGCCCCGCTTCCGGCGGCTGCTGACCGGCTTCCTGACGGGTCTCGCCTTCCTGGCGCCGCTGCTGCTGACGGCGATCGTGCTCGCCTGGGTGTTCGGCCAGCTGCTGGCGTTCGTCGGCCCCGACTCGCTCGTCGGCCAGCTGCTGACCGCGACCGGCACGCTGTTCACCGCGCGCGATTCCAACCCGCTGCTGGGCTTTGCCATCGGTGTCGGCCTGTTGATCGCGGCCATTACGGCGCTGGGGATCCTGGTGCAGGACAAGGCCAAGAAGGTGCTGGAAGACGCGATCGACGGCGCGATCGGGCAGATTCCGCTCCTGGGCAACATCTACCGGCCGGTGGCGCAGCTGGTGCGCGGCATGAGCGGCGGCAAGGCCGAGGAAATGTCGAGCATGGGGGTGGCGCGCGTGATCTTCGGCGGCGGGGTCGAGACCATCGCCTTCCTCGCCTCCAACGAGACGTTCGATCTCGGCGGCGGTCCGGCCAAGCTGGTCCTGATCCCGACCGCGCCCGTCCCCTTCGGCGGCGCGCTGCTGCTGGTGCCCGTCGACAAGGTGCAGTCCATCCCGTCGATGAAGTTCGACGATCTCGCCAAGCTCTATCTGACGATGGGCATGAGCCCGCCGCCCCAGCTCAGGGCCGAGGTGCCTGTCCAGCCCGAGGTGATGCGGCCCGTCCGCTGATTCGCCCGGCGCGGCGCCGCGCCCATTGCAGCATTTCTGCAACAGCGCGGCCCGCTTCTGCCGGCCTTGCGGCATCCGGGCTGGACAGATGAAGTTGTCTGGACAACTTTGCCGCCAGAGAGGGTCAGTCGGCCGGCCGTGGCCAGGGAGGAATCATGACGTCGAAGTCGAAGCTGCTGCTGGCGCCGGCCGGCCTTGCCATCCTGCTGACCGCGCTGCCCGCGACCGCACAGACCGCGACTGCCGAGTCGACGTTCATCGCCGGCGACATCCTGGTGACGGCGCGCAAGCGCGAGGAGAATCTGCAGGACGTGCCGCTGGCGATCTCGGCCTTCACCTCGAACGAGATCCGGTCGGCCCGGATCGAGCGGCTGGCCGATGTGGCGAAGCTGGCGCCCGGGCTGAACTTCACGCCGCTGTTCGGGGCCCAGAATCAGCTGCCCATCATCCGCGGCGCTGCCCAGACCTTCGGCCAGCTGAACGTCGGCGTCTTCCTCGATGGCGTCTATCTGTCGGGCAAGGCGTCGGTCGATATCGAGCTTGCCGACCTGGAGCGGATCGAGGTGGTCCGCGGGCCGCAGTCGGCGCTCTATGGGCGCAACACCTTTGCGGGCGCCATCAACTATGTAAGCCGCCGGCCGACCGACACGCTGTCGGGCTGGGCCGATGCCAGCGTCGGCGACAACGGCCTGCTTCGCTTCTCGGCGTCGGCGTCCGGGCCGGTCAGCGACAGGGTGCGGGTGAAGGTGGGCGGCTATTACCGCAACCATGATGGCTGGTACCGCAGCGCGATCGACGGCGGCCGGGTGGATGGCATCGAGGTCTATGGTGGCACGGGCACCATCGAGTTCCTGCCGACCGAAACGCTGACCGTCACCCTCAGGGGCACCTGGTCGCACGAGGAATCGGGCCAGCCGCCCTCCAACGTGATCCGCACCAACAATTCGCCGGGCCGGCCGTCCGGCTCGCCCGTCGGCACGGTCCGGAACCTGCTGTTCGTGGGCGAAGTGCCCGCCATTCCCCGCAACGGCGTGCTGGTGAACACCGGCCGCGCGATCGTCGGCCCGGCCGGCCAGACGGCGGCCTATGGCCAGACACAGGATGCCATCCGCACCAACCTCAAGATCGAGCTGGACGGCGGCCCGGTGATCGTGACGGCGCTGACCAGCTTCGATCGTCGCGACACGCAATATCTGTTCGATGGCGACAACACCATCTGCGACACCCCCTCGACCGCGCCCCCCTCGACCGGCTGTCCCAATTTCGGCTTCCCCTTCGCGCCGGCCATCCCGCTCGGCACGTCGGCCTTCGGCACGTCCAGCGTGAAGGGCTATTCGCGCGACTGGGCGCAGGAGCTTCGCTTCGCGTCGCCCGGCGGCGGCCGGTTCGACTGGCTGGTCGGCGCCTTCTACTATGACAACAAGTCGTCCGGTATCGACCGCAGCCTCAATCCGCTGACGGCGGCCAATGCCGCCGGCTTCGGCTTTCCGCGCCAGACGACGACGACCCAGAGCCTCGCCGTCTTCGGTTCGGCCACCTGGCGGCCGAGCGAGGTCGTGCGGCTGACCGGCGAGCTTCGCTACGAGAACGAGACCCAGGCCTTCCGCCAGTTCCCGACCAACGGCACCCCGTCCCAGACCGTGGCATCGCGCCGGGTGTTCAACCTGCGCGAGAATTTCGAGTTCGTGACGCCGCGCTTCATCGCCGACTGGACGGTCGCCGACGGCAAGATGATCTATGCCTCGGCCGCGCGCGGCGCCAAGACCGGCGGCTTCAACACCAACCTCAACGTGTTCGACAACCAGCGGACCTACGGGCCGGAGACCAGCTGGAACTATGAGCTGGGTGCCAAGACCAGCTGGCTCGACAACCGGCTGATCCTGAACCTGGCCGGCTTCTACACCGACTGGAACGACCAGCAGGTGGCCTGCCAGAATCCCGTCACGGCCGGTGGCACCTCGACCCAGCGGACCTTCGTGTGCAATGTCGGCGAGGCCGAGATCTGGGGCATCGAGGCCGACATGGTTGCCCGCATCGGCGACGTCTTCACGCTGACGGCCAACTATGCCTGGACGGACGCGCGCTACCGCAGCTTCGTCGACGATTCGCTGGCCGCGACGCTGGCACTTCTCGGCCGGCCGCCGCTCGACTTCAACGGCAGGCGCCTGCCCTATGTGCCCGAGCACAAGTTCGTCGTCTCGCCCAGGTTCGACGTGGCGCTGGGCGGCGACTGGCGGGGCGAGGCGCGCGCCGACCTCGTCCACCAGTCGCGCCGCTATGTCCGCGCGGACAATTTCCAGTCCTTCGCGCCCAAGACGACGGTCGACCTCAGGCTGGGCGCCTCGAACGAGACACTGGCCTTCCAGTTCTTCGTGAACAACCTGTTCGACGACAGGACGCCGGTGGCGGCCGTCCGCTTCTTCGATTCGGTCAACTTCTCGGTCGCCTCGCCGCTGGTGCAGGGCCCCGAGCGGCGGCAGATCGGCGGGTCCGTGCGCTACAGCTTCTGAAGCCTGCCGGGGCTTGCGGCCCGGGCCCGGGGCCGCTATTCGCCGCCGCCTGCCTGATGGGCATGGGCGCGTAGCTCAGTGGTAGAGCACTGTGTTGACATCGCAGGGGTCGCAGGTTCAATCCCTGCCGCGCCCACCATCCTTCACAAGGCCCGGATGCCGACAGGCCCGGGCCTTGCTGCCTTCAGCGCCGGCGGAAGACGAGCATGAGATTGTTGGCCGGCATGGCGTGGCGGCCGGACAGCTGGAAGCCGGGGGCGGCCGCTTCGGCCACGGCCTCCAGGCGTCGCAGGCCCCACGACGGATCGCGCCGCCTGAGGCTGGCATCGAAGGCCTGGTTGGAGGGGGCCGTGCGGACACCCGCCTCCAGGAAGGGGCCATAGACGAGGAGGGGCGCGCCCGGCGCGAGCAGGCGGGCCGCGCCGGCAAGCAGCCCGAGCGCCACGCGCCACGGGCTGATGTGAAGCAGGTTGATCGCGACAACCGCGTCCGCTCGATCGATCGGCCAGACAGGCGCCGCGGCATCGAGATCGAGCGGCGGGGCGAGATTGGGAAGGCGCACCGTTTCGGCCCAGGCGGCGATGGAGCGGCGTGCGGCGGCATCGGGATCGCTCGGCTGCCAGACCAGCGGCGCAAGCGCCTGCGCGAAATGAACCGCATGCTCGCCGCTGCCGCTGGCCACTTCCAGCACGGTTCCACGCGCGGGCAGTTCGAGGCGAAGACGATCAAGGATGGGCTCGCGGTTGCGGAGCGTGGCGGGCGCATGGGCGCGCGCGTCGGTCACGCGACCACCGCGGCAACAAGGGCGATCACCACCGCAAGCTGCCACAGCGTCTGCGCGCCCAGGGCCATGGCAAGGCGCGGGCGGGCGGCCGCCAGCTCGCCGAAGCCGGTCTTGAGGCCGATGGCGCCGACGGCCGCCGTCAGCAGCCAGCTTGCCGCGGTGCCGGCGACGGGCGCGACGCCGGCCGGGAGCAGCGCCGTCGAGGCGAGCACCGCGAACAGGAAGAAGAGCACCAGGAAGGTCGGCGGGCGGATGGCGCGCCAGCGCCGGGGGCCCTGCGAATCCGGCCCGGCGCCCAGGAACAGGAAGGCGAGCGCCATCACCACCGGCAGCAGGCAGGCAACCCGGATCATCTTGACCGTAACGGCGCGGACGCCCGTCTCCTCGGAGACGGCAAATCCGGCGCCCGCGACCTGCGCCACATCGTGGATCGCCGCCCCGATCAGCAGCGCGGTCGCGTCCGTTCCGAAGCCGAGCAGCCGGGCAAGCGGCGGATAGCCGAGCATGGCCGCCGTCGACATCAGCGAGACGATGAGGATCACCAGCACCGTCTCCCGCTCGAGGCCGGGTCGGCGCGGCACGGCCGCCGAGGCCGCCAGCGCCGCCGAGGCGCCGCAGATGGTGACCGAGGTCGCCGTCACGGCCGACAGGTCCGCCGGCAGCCGCAGCGCGCGCGCGATGGCATAGCCGCCCAGAAGGGTCGCGACGACCGAGCCGAGGACCAGCCCCAGCGCTGCGGGCCCCAGCGCCATCAGGTCGTCGGCGACGACCCGGAATCCAAGCAGCGCAACGCCACCCCGCAGCACCTGGGTGCCCGTGAAGGCGATGCCCGCAGCCGACCAGGCCGTCAGGCGCGGCAGCGCCAGCCGCACCGCCATCCCCAGCGCCAGCACAAGCAGCATGGCCGGGGCGCCGCTGAGGCTCGAGGCGAGGAGGGCGAGCTTGGCGAGGCCGGCGCACAGCATAAGCCCGCCGACAAAGCCCGGGGTGGCCCAGGCGGGGCGGGCGCGCGTCGAAGGTGCGGGCTGGTCCACCGCTGCGGCCTAGCCCAGCGGGACGCGCGTGGGAATCCGTCAGCCGTCCTGGCGGCGCCAGCGGCGGAGGCCGTCGTCGATCACGCGTGCCACGTCGACGCGCTCGGCCGGCGACAGGAACTGTCCGATCGTCAGGCGCTCGCGCGTGCCTGCCAGCCACAGGCGGTTGTCGTCATCGCCCAGCCGCTCCAGCTCGACCCGGGCGGCGCCGGCGTCGATGCGCATGCGCCTGGCCGCCCCGTGGGGCGCGATCCGCACCAGTTCCAGCCCGCTCGAATCGAGACGCAGATGCTCGGACGCGCGCGCGGCGCGGAAACTGGCGGCAAAGGCAAGGCCGAGCAGCAGCGCATCGAGCAGCATGAAGGCCAGCACCGGCCAGGCGCCGATCACCGCGAACCGGATGCCGATCAGCAGCAGGAGCATGGCGGTGCCGCCGACCAGCCAGCCCGCCCGGCGCGGTGACAGCGACCGGCCCGGCCTGAGTTCCAGATCGAAGATGACAGGCTTGCCGTGACCCATGGCCGATGCTCTAGCAGGGCGATGCAAGCCTCTCCACGCGGCAAGATGCCCGGCCTGAAACCGGCCCGGATGCCGCGCGCCCGGCGGCTCGCCAGGGCGGATGCCGAGGCGATCTTCGATGCGCTGGGCGCCGCCAACCCCGAGCCGAGGACCGAGCTGGCCTATGCGAACGCCTACACGCTGCTGGTCGCGGTCGTGCTGTCGGCGCAGGCGACGGACGCGGCCGTCAACCGGGCGACGAAACGGCTGTTCGAGGTCGTGCGGACTCCTGAGGCGATGCTCGCGCTCGGGCTGGACGGCCTCAAGGCCCATATCCGCACCATCGGCCTCTACAACGCCAAGGCGGCGAACATCATGAAGCTGTCGCAGCAGCTGATCGAGCGCCACGGCGGCGAGGTGCCGCGCACCGAGGCGGAGCTGACGGCGCTGGCCGGCGTGGGCCGCAAGACCGCCAATGTGATCCTGAACGAGCTGTTCGGCGAGGCGACGCTGGCCGTTGACACCCATGTGTTCCGGGTGGCGCGGCGAATCGGCCTGTCGGCGGGGCGCACGCCCGATTCGGTGGAGCGCGACCTGCTGGCGCAGGTGCCGGCGCGCTGGGCGCGGTCGGCGCACCACCTGCTGATCCTGCATGGCCGCTACCTGTGCAGGGCACGAACGCCCGAATGCTGGCGCTGCCCGGTTGCCGGCTGGTGCCGCCACAGTCCCAAGACGCCCGATCCGCAAACATTAACGGACGGTTCAGCCGGCGGGGCAAAGCGTGGCGTGCGCAAGACAGGGAGGTCCGAATGATCCGATCGATGCTGTGCCTGATGGCGTCCGGCCTGGCCGTTGCGGCCTGCGCGCCGGCCGGCGAGACGCGGCCGGCTTCGCCCATGCCCGCCGCGGCGCAATGGACCCCGACAGGCGAGCCGGTCACCTGCGTCCAGACCAACCGCATCCGCGAGACCCGCGTTCTGGATGACAGCACCATCCTGTTCGTGATGAACGACGGCAGCACGTTCAGGAACGACCTGCCCAACCGCTGCCCCGGCCTCGGGTTCGAACGTGCCTTCAGCTACCAGACCTCGATCAGCCAGCTCTGCAATGTGAACATCATCACCGTCGTCAACCAGGGCGGCGGCCCGCGCAGGGGGGCCTCGTGCGGGCTTGGCACGTTCACGCCGGTGAAGCCGGCCGAGGCGCCCTAGCAAGGCCCGAACCCGATCGGTGCCGTGTTCGGCACGGCCCTGTCAGGCCCGAGGGCGGGTTCCGGCCCGGCTGAACCGGATGGCCGCCCCGGCCGCAGGGCCGTTCCGCACGGGTTATGCGATGCCGGCGAGCCCCCGGACGAGGTCCATCCTAGCCCTCGTCCGGTTCCAGCGGCAGCGCTGGCTGGTCGGTGGGGGGCTTCAGCCCGAGATGCGCCCAGCCCGGGGCATTGAGCACCCGGCCGCGCGCGGTGCGGGCAACGAGTCCGATCTGCAGCAGATAGGGCTCGACCACATCCTCCAGCGTGTCGCGGGCCTCCGACAGCCCCGCGGCCAGTGTCTCGATGCCGACGGGGCCGCCCTTGTAGAGATCGGCGATCATCCAGAGGTAGCGCCGGTCCTGCGCGTCGAGGCCGCGCGCATCGACTTCGAGCCGGGTGAGCGCCCGGTCGGCGAATTCGGCATCGACAGGCGCGTCGCGGCCGGCGGCGAAATCGCGAACGCGGCGCAGCAGCCGCCCGGCGATGCGCGGTGTGCCGCGCGCGCGCCGGGCGATCTCGCGGGCGCCATCGTCGGTCAGCGCCAGGCCGAGCAGGGCAGCCGCGCGCGTGACGACGCCAAGCAGCTCGCCCTCCGTGTAGAAGATGAGGCGCACAGGGATCCCGAACCGGTCGCGCAGTGGCTGGGTGACGAGGCCGGCCCGCGTCGTGGCGCCGATCAGGGTGAAGGGCGGCAGATCGATCCGGATCGAGCGGGCCGACGGCCCCTCGCCGATCAGGATGTCGAGCGCGCGGTCCTCCATGGCGGGATAGAGGATCTCCTCGACATGCGGCGCGAGGCGATGGATCTCGTCGATGAACAGGACATCATTGGGTTCGAGATTGGTGAGCAGCGCCGCGAGATCGCCGGCCTTGGCGATCACCGGCCCCGAGGTGCCGCGGAACGCGACCCCCATCTCCCGCGCGAGGATCTGGGCCAAGGTCGTCTTGCCCAGCCCCGGCGGCCCCGAGAGCAGCACATGATCGAGCGCCTCGCCCCGCGCGCGCGCCGCATCGACGAACACGCGCAGATTCTCGCGCGCGGCCTGCTGGCCGACGAACTCGGCGAGCGTCTTCGGGCGCAGCGCGGCATCGGCCTCGTCGCGCGCAGCCGGCGACAGCAGGGGATTGCCGCTCATCGGCCGGCCCGCTTCAGCGCTTCGCGCACCAGCGCGGCGGTCTCGAGCCCGTCCCCGAGGTCGCGTTCCGCCTGCGCCACCGCGCGTGCGGCTTCGGGTTCGCGAAAGCCGAGCGCCGCAAGCGCCGCGACGGCTTCGGCGGCTGCCGTCGCCGGGGCCGGGCGGGCGGCAGGCAAGGGCGCAAGGCCGCCGACCGCCGGCGCCTTGCCCTTGAGCTCGGTGCCGAGGCGCGCGGCCAGGCGCGGCCCGACGCCCGGCGCACGGGCGATCATGGCCCGGTCGTCGAGCATGATGGCACGGGCGAGCTCGTCCGGCGACAGCGTGCCAAGGATCGCCAGCGCGAGCCGGCCGCCTACGCCCTGCACGCCCGTCAGCAGGCGGAACCAGTCGCGCTCGGCCGGCTGGGCAAAACCGTAGAGGGTGATCGCATCCTCGCGCACCTGGGTCTCGACCAGCAGAAAGGCCGCTTCGCCCGCAGCGAGCAGGGCGAGCATCCGCGACGAGCCCTGCACGACATAGCCCACGCCGCCCACCTCGATCACCACATGATCGGAGGCGACCGCCTGCACCACGCCCCTCAGGGACCCGATCATGCCGCCGACGGTCCTGCAGGGCCCGACCCGGCGTCGAGGCCGGGCGCGCGGCGCAGCTGGGCATGGGCGATGGCGACCGCGAGCGCGTCCGCCTCGTCCGCCCCGAGCGGGCCGCAGCCCGGCAGCAGGCGGGCGACCATCGCGGCGACCTGCGGCTTCTGCGCGGCGCCCGTGCCCGTCAGCGCCTTCTTGACGAGGCGCGTTGCATGTTCGGCGACCGGCAGGTGGCCGACGGCGAGCAGCACCACGCCGCGCGCCTGGCCGAGCTTCAGCGTGGATTGGGCGTTGCGGTTGACGAACACCTCCTCGACGGCCGCCTCGTCGGGGCGGTGGCGGGCAACGAGTTCGGCGAGCCCCCGGTGCAGCGCGGCGAGCCGGGCGGGCAGCGGATCGGCCGGGCGCGTCGCGATCGATCCGTGGGCGAGGTGGACGAGGCGGCTGCCTTCGGCCCCCACGAGGCCCCAGCCGGTGCACGACAGGCTCGGGTCGAGGCCGAGGATGCGGATCATGGCCGCTGCGCCGTCACAGGGCTGCCATCACCTCGTCGGACAGCTCGTAATTGCCCCAGACCGACTGCACGTCGTCGAGGTCTTCCAGCGCGTCGATCATCTTCATCAGCTGCTGGGCGTCGGCCGCCGACACCTCGACACGATCCCTCGGCCGCCAGGCAAGCCGGGCAGCCTCGGCCTCGCCGAGCACGACCTCCAGCGCCCGCGCCACTTCGTGCAGCGCCTCGGGTGCCGTCCAGATGTCGTGGCCCTCCTCGCCCGATTCGACATCGTCGGCCCCGGCCTCGAGCGCGGCCTCGAACACACGCTCGGCATCGCCGGCGGCAGCCGGGTAGCTGATGAGGCCGAGGCGGTCGAAACCGTGCGCGACCGAGCCCGAGGAGCCGATGTTGCCGCCGTTCTTGGCGAACGCCGTGCGCACGTCGGTCGCGGTGCGGTTGCGGTTGTCGGTCAGTGCCTCCACGATGATCGCGACGCCGCCGGGTCCGAACCCCTCGTAGCGGATTTCCTCATAGCTCTCGGCGTCGTTTCCTTCGGCCTTCCTGAGCGCGCGCTCGATATTGTCGCGCGGCATGGAGTTCGCCTTTGCGGTCGCGATCACCGCCCGGAGGCGCGGGTTGAAGGCGGGATCGCTGTTGCCGGCCTTGGCCGCCGTGGTAATCTCTCGGGCCAGCTTGGAAAAGAGGCGCGAACGCTTCGCATCCTGCGCGCCCTTGCGGTACATGATATTCTTGAACTTGGAATGGCCTGCCATGGCGGCGGGCTTAATCCGGCCGGCGGCGCTTGAAAAGGGCGGCGCCGGCCGCGACGATGAACCGGAGACTGTCGATGCGTCACGCGATCATGGCCGCGATCCTGGCCCTTCTGCCGATGCTGGCCGCCAATGCCCATCATGGCTGGTCGAGCTATGATGCAGCCCAGGTGCTGACGGTGAAGGCGCCCCTGAAGGCGTTGCGCTGGGAAAATCCGCATGGGTCGGCGAAGGTCAGCTACGACAAGGCGGAGTGGGACGTCGTGCTCGCCCCCGTCTCCCGGATGGAGGCGCGCGGACTCACGCGGGAGATGGTTGCCGATGGCAAGGTCGTGACGCTCATCGGCTATCCGCGCAGCGACGGAACGAAGGAAATGCGGATCGAGCGCGTCATCGTCGACGGCAAGACGGTCGAACTGCGCTGATCCTCGAGCAGCTTGCCGCCGCCGTCGAGGGAACGCCGCTCGCCTTGTGGGCCGCGCGCGACCCGCTGGCCTATCCGGTCGCCAATGTCGTCCACCTCCTCGGGCTGGTGCTGCTGGTCGGCGGGATCGGGCTTCTTGATCTCCGTCTGCTCGGCGGCTTCCCGGCGCTCGACCCGCGGGCGCTCGCCGAGGCCCTCCAGCCGGTCGCCGTCACCGGGTTCCTGCTGCTCGCGGCCTCCGGCCTGGTGCTGTTCGCAGCCGACGCGACGGCGCTTGCCCGTTCCGACATCTTCCAGCGCAAGCTGATCCTGATCTCGATCGCGCTGATCAACGCCGCCGCCTTCCGGCTGCTGTTCCGGCGCCAGCTGCTGTTCGGCGCCATCCGCCCGGCGATGCGGGCGATGGCCGGGCTGTCGCTGCTGCTGTGGCTGTGCGTGCTCGTGCTCGGCCGCTGGATCGCCTACGCCTGAAGCGCGGCGACGGCGCGCTTCAGCATCACGCCGGCCAGATGCGCCCGATAATCGGCCGAGGCATGCATGTCGCTCGCAAGGTCGCTGCTGTCCAGCCGGGCCGGCAGCGCCGTGCCGGCCGCGAGCGCGGCTTCGGCTTCGGGCCAGCGGACGACGCCCAGTGTGGCCCCCGTCACCGCCACGCGCCAGCCATGGGCAAGGCGCGCGGCGTACACGCCGGCCAGGGCATAGCGGCTCGCCGGGTGCGGGGCCTTGGCATAGGCGCTGGCCGCCGGGATCCGGAAGGCAATCGAGGTGATGAGCTCGCCTTCCTCCAGCGCGGTTGCGAACATGCCCTGGAAGAAGTCGTCGGCCGCGTGCGTGCCCGCGCTCGTCTCGATCGCGGCATCGAGCGCGAGGACGGCGGCCGGATAGTCGGCCGCGGGGTCGTTGTTGGCCAGGCTTCCGCCCAGCGTGCCGCGGTTCCTGACCTGCGGGTCGCCGATCCCGCCGGCCAGCGTCGCAAGCCCCGGAATGGCCGCACGGACGACCGGACTTGCCGCCACCTCGGCGTGGCGCGCCATGGCGCCGATCACCAGCCGGTCGCCGTCGCGCCGGATGTCGGCGAGGCCGGGCACGCGCGCCAGGTCGATCAGCCTGTCCACCTGCCGCAGGCGTGATTTCATCGCCGGGATCAGCGTGTGGCCGCCGGCCAGGAAGGCGGCGTCGCCGCGGAAGGCCTCGAGCGCGGCCTCGCGCGTGTCCGGGCGGAGAAGGTCGAAGGGCTGCATCGCGCTACTCCGTGACGCCGGCCTTGGCATGCATGGCCTTCGCGCCGGCGCGGATCGCCGCCACGATGTTCTGGTAGCCCGTGCAACGGCACAGATTGCCTTCCAGCTCGTGCCGGATGGTCGCCTCGTCCACATCGGCGCCGTGCCGCTCGGCGATACCGATGCCGGCGATCACCATGCCGGGCGTGCAGAAGCCGCACTGGAGCGCATGATGGGCCCGGAAGGCGGCCTGCATCGGATGCAGCCGCTCGGGCGTGCCCAGCCCTTCCACCGTCACCAGGTCATGGCCGTCCAGCGTGGCGGCCAGAATGGTGCACGCCTTCACGGGGACTCCGTCGAGCAGCACATGGCAGGCACCGCACTGGCTGGTTTCGCAGCCGATATGCGTGCCGGTCAGCCCGAGGCCGTCGCGCAGATGCTCGACCAGCAGGGTTTCGGGCGCGATCTCGTCCATCCGTTCGCTGCCGTTCAGGGTGTAGCGTACCTGCATCGCGTCTTCCCCCTAGCGGCTCCGGCAAGGATGATGCACCCGCCCGATTTCAGGGCCTGGGCGCCATGAAGGCAGCCAGCGCGGCCGACATCTCCGTCACCATGCGGACCCCATGCTCGGTTGCCCTGGCGCGGGCCCACCACTGCACCAGGCCCTCGTGCGCGGAAATCAGGCTGGCCGTCCCGAACGGCTGCTCGAAGGCGTCGAGAAAGAAGAACATCGGCATGAGCGTCGCATCCGCAAGGCTGTGCTCTTCGCCCGCGAGCCAGCGGGCGTGGGCCGGGCGAAGCGAATCGAGATGGGCAAGTGCCGTCTTCGTCGCCTCGATGGCGGCCGGCACCCCGTCGGGGGCCTCGCGGGCGCGGAAGATGCCGGTCAGTGCCGGTGCGAGATAGAGATCGCCCACACGCGCCAGAAGGCGGGCGCGCGCGCGTTCCTCGGGGCTGCCCGGGAGGATCGAGGGGCCATCGATCACCTCCTCCAGATATTCGGCGATGACCGCCGATTCGGGGAGCGCGAAATCGCCGTCCACCAGGGTCGGCATCTTCCCCATCGGATTGAGGGCCAGATAGTCCGGCCCCTTGATTCCGCCGGCCGGCATCTCGACCAGGATGTCGAGGCCCTTCATGCGCGCCGCGAGTGCCGCGCGCATCACATAGGGGCTGAGCAGGCCGCCAAGCAGTCGCATCCCTCGTCTCCCCCGTGTTGCCCAGGCCGCGCTCAGGCCTCGAGCCCGAGCGCCGACTTGTAGGTCTCCAGCAGGGCTTCCTGCTCGGCCCGGGCGCTGGTGTCCATCCTTCGCAGCCGCACGATCGCCCGCATCGTCTTCACATCATAGCCGTTCGCCCTGGCTTCCGCATAGACGCCCCTGATGTCATCCGCGAGGCCGCGCTTCTCCTCTTCCAGCGTCTCGATCCGTTCGATGAAGAGTTTCAGCTGCTCGGCCGAGACATTCGCGCGCGACATGAGGCTCCTTTCGGGTGATGTGCCCGCGCCTAGGGCTGGCGCCGGCCTTTCGCAAGGGGGCGGGGGCAGCTAGGGGCCGCCGGTGCACACGCCCGCGACCTTCCCTGCCACCGGCGCGCCCGACGGCACCTATGCCGAGTTGTTCCGGCTCGCCGGGCCGGTCATGCTCTCGCGGCTGGGCATCATGGCGATGGGGCTGACCGATGCCATCGTCGTGGGCCAATGGTCTGCCCGCGAGCTGGGGATCCACGCCCTGGCCTGGGCGCCGACGGGCATGGTCCTGGTGGGCGGGATCGGCCTGCTTGTCGGGGTTCAGGTGCTGACCGCACGGCACATCGGCGCCGGCACGCCCGAGCGAACGGGCGCCGTGCTGAGGCGCGGGATCGTCTATGCCGTCTGGATCGGCATCGCCTCGACGGTCCTGCTGGAGCTGATCGGTCCCTCCCTGCTGGCCGCGATCGGGATCGAGGCCGACATCATCGACCGCACGGCCCTCGTGCTCCGGGTCTTTGCCCTGTCGCTCACCCCCTATCTGGTCGCCGATGCGCTCATCTTCTGGTTCGAGGCGCAGGGCGAGCCGAAGAAGCCGATGGTGGCGCTGTGGCTGGCGAACGGAGTCAATCTTGTGCTGGCCCTGTGGCTGGTGCGCGGGGGGATCCCCGGGATCGACGGCGCGCTCGGCGTGGCCTGCGCGACCCTGGGCGCGCGAACCTTCCTCATGCTGATGCTGTTCTGGATGCTGTGGCGCTGGCCGCGCTCGGCGTCGCTCGGCGTGTGGACGAAGCCGGCGCCCGACCGGGCCGAGGCGCGTGCCCAGCGCCGGGTGGGCTATGCCAGCGGTGCCTCCTATCTGATCGAGGGGGGCGCCTTTTCGGCGCTGACGCTGGTCGCCGGCCAGATCTCGGTACTGACGGCGGCCGCCTGGGCGGTCGTCGGCAATGTCGCCGCGCTGGTGTTCATGGTGCCGCTCGGTCTGGCGACCGCCACCGCCGTGCTCGTGGCGCGCGCTGCCGGGGCCGGCTCGGTCGCAGGGGTGAAGCGCGCCTTCGCCATGGGAATGAAGGTGTCGCTGGGGCTCCTGTTGCTGCTCTCGCTCGGCCTGTGGCTCGGCGCCGGCCTCGTCGCGCGCGCCTACACCGCCGATCCGGCGGTGCTGCTGGTGCTGCCGGCCGCGCTGGCGATCGCGGCGCTGTTCTACATGGCCGATGGCGCGCAGGTGGTGGCCGCCAATGCCCTTCGCGCACGCGGTGACATCTGGTGGCCGACGGGCATGCACCTCGTCAGCTATGTCGTGCTGATGCTGCCGCTTTGCTGGTGGCTTGCGGTTCCGCTCGGTCTGGGCTTGAACGGGATCGTGTGGGGGGTCACGGTCGCCAGCTTCGTCTCGGCCGGTGCGCTGGTCGCCCGCTTCCGCTGGCTCGGCGACGGGATGAAGGCAGGCGTGCATTGAGCGACACGGGGCAGGCGGCCGCGCGGCCGGCATCGCGGAGTCTCCAGGCCTATGCCGTGCTCTACGGCGGCCTGCTCGTCGTTGCCGGCGTGCTCGGCTACAAGCTCATCAAGCTGGGGCCGCTGTTCGGGCTGGGCCCTCTGGCCGTGCCGGGCGGCGTCTTCGGCTTCCTGCTGGCGATCGTGACCGTGAACGCGACCGCCGAGCTGCATGGGCGGCCGGTTGCGCAGCGCATGGTCTTCATGGGCTTCGTGCCGCTGCTGGTCTCGATCGCGCTGATGCAGCTGGTGCTCGCCCTGCCACCGGCCGAAGGCTGGACCGGCCAGACGACGGCGGAGGCCGTGTTCGGATCCTCGATTCGGCTGATTCTCGCCGGCATGGTCGCCTACGGGATCTCCCAGTCGCTCGACGTCACCATCTTCACCTGGATGCGCGGCCAGCCCGGCGGCCATCTGCTGTGGCTCAGGGCGACGGTGGCCGCCTTTGTCGCCCAGACGGTGGACACCATCATCTTCGTGACCATCGCCTTTCTCGGCGTGTTTCCGCTGCTGCCGGTGATCGGCGGCCAGCTCGTCGCCAAGGCGGTCATCTGGCTGGCTGCCGTGCCGCTGCTCTATGTGGTGGTTGCAGCCGGGCGCCGGCTGGATCAGAACCCCAGCGGGATCCCCAGCGACACCCAGGCGACGAGGAACGCCGTCCACACGCCCAGGAACACGAAGGCGTAAGGAGCCACCAGGATGAACATCTCGCCCAGCGTGAAGCCGGGGACATAGCGGCGCATGAAGGCGAGGATCACGCCGGCATAGGTCATCATGGGGGTGATGATGTTCGTCGGGCTGTCGCCCACCCGGTAGGCGGCGGCGACGACATCGGGCGTCATCTGCGGGTTCACGGCATAGAGCATCGGCACGAACAGCGGCCCCAGCAGCAGCCATTTAGAGGTGAGCCCGCCGATCAGCAGGTTGATGAAGGCGGTGAGCGCGACGAAGGCGACCAGAAGGAGGATGGGCGCATCCTGTAGCCCCAGCGCGACAAGCCCGGTGGCCCCCATCTGCGTCAGCAGCGTCCCGAGCCCCGTGTAGCTGAACATCGACAGCGCATTGTAGGCAAAGAAGCTCAGCACCACGACATAGCCCATGGTGTTCATCTGCTTCACCATGCCCGTCAGCACGTCCATCGCGCCCGTCACGCGGCCCGCGCCGATCCCGAAGGCGGCGCCGGTGATGAGGAACAGCATCCCGATCAGCAGCACCAGCCGTTCGAGATAGGGGACCACGCGCTGGCCGGTGTCGGGGTTGGTGTAGGGGGCAAGCGGGCCTGTCGCCAGCAGCGCGATCAGCCCGAGGGCGATGATCAGGCCGACGAGACTGGCCCGCAGCCCCTTGCGCTCGGAATCGGTCAGCTCGAAGGCGCCGACATCGAGGTCCTTCGGAATCTCGAAGGGAATCCGGCTGACTCGCCGGTGGACGAAGCGGTGCGTCACCCAGGCGCCGACGGGGGCGAGCAGGAAGGTTGAGGCGGCCGTGAACCAGTAGGTCATGGTGGCGGGGTTGAGCGGCCGGCCGTCGGCACTGGCGAACGCCATGCCGGCCCCTTCGGCGAAGGCGCGCGCGTTCACGCCGACGATCACGTCCGAGGTGGTGCCGGGAATGAGGTTGGCCGAAAAGCCGGCCGACACGCCCGCGAAGGCCGCCGCCATGCCGATCAGCGGATGCTTGCCGAGGCTGGCGTAGAGCAGCCCGGCCAGCGGCACGAGAATGAGATAGCCGGCGTCCGACGCCAGCGAGCTCATGATGCCGAGGAACACGACGGCGAGCGCGAGGAAGCGCTCGGGGATGGCGGCGCCCGCGCGCTTGATGAGCGCGCCGAGCAGGCCCGTATGCTCGGCAACGCCGACCGCCATGACAATGAACAGGATGATCCCGATCACGCCGCTGCCGAACGCGAGCCAGTTGGCGAGGATCATGTTGTCGAAGATCCAGCGGACATTCTCGGCATGGTGCATCGGCCGGATGGTCTGGATGGCGGTGGCGCCGTCCGGCGCGCGGATCTCGAACTGGTATCCGCCCAGAAGCACCGAGGCGGCAAAGACGATCACCCACATCCAGATGAAGAGGACGATGGGGTCGGGAATGGCCTTTCCGGCGCGCTCGATCCAGCTTGTGGCGGCAGGCGGCGGGGCGGCGGGTGCCGTCTCGGGGCTGTTCATGGGCCGGCACGGTGGCCCATCGCGCGGTCAGGCGCAAGCGGGCGGCCGCCTGCGCGACCGCCCGGCCACCCGCGCGACGAAAGGGTCAGGCGCTGGCGTGCGGGCGCCGGCGCCGCGCGCCGAGACCCACGAGGCCGAAGCCCGCGATCAGCAGCATCCAGGTCATCGGCTCCGGAACGGCGGCTGCCACCAGGTCGGCGTCGAACAGGGCGTAGCTGGGGACCGAGCCGTCCAGCCGGTTCCGCACCCCCACCTCCAGCGTGTAGCTGCCGGCCGCGGGGGCGGTGAAGCTCCAGGGAAGCCAGCCCGACGAGCCGAAATTGCCCACGCTCGAGACCGAGGCGGCCAGGAGCGGGGTGCCGTTGATGGCGAAGAAGCCGTCATCGTCATAGGGCAGGTAATCGGTCGTCTGGAAGCCGAACATGCCGGTCAGCGTCTGCCCGGCGGCCAGCGTCACCGTCTGGGTGAGGAGGGTGTAGAGATTGGCGGTGCCATTGGTGGTCAGGCGCGCGAACCAGCTGCCCTGCTGCGGCGCGTAGCTGCCGAAGCCGGTGACGGCCGCGACCGAACCGTTGCTGACCGTCCAGCCCGAGAGGTTCCCGGCTTCGAAGCCGATGTTGGTGATGGCTGCGGCGGGCGACGCCAGGGCGACCGCCACGCCGGCTGCGAGAAGCGTTTTGCAAACCACGATTCCGACCCCTTTGTCCTGTTCTTGGGTTCTGTTCTTGGTGACCGATGCACGCGCCCGCTGCCGGGTTCGTGCCGTCACAGTGCCTGTCTAGGGGCATCGGGCCGCTGCTGTCTGTCAACTGTTGTCATGCCGATGGCTATTCGGCGGCGCTGGCGAGCCCGTCCGGCGCGCGGAGCAGGCCGGGCAAGGCGGCCAGCAGCGCCGAGACCACGCCGGCAAGGGTCTCGCCGAGGGTGGCGAGGCCGGCATGGGGCACCAGCGTTGCCGGATCCATGTAGAGGCTGCGGTCGAACTCGAGCTGCACGGCATGCAGGCCCTCGGCGGGCCGGCCGTGCCGGTCCAGCGTGTAGCCGCCGGCATAGGGGTCGTTGCGGGCGACGGTCAGCCCGGCCCGCTCGAAGGCGTGCGCCAGCCAGTCCACCAGCCCGCGCGCCGCCGATCCGCCGTGGCGGTCGCCCAGCACCAGGTCGGGCGGGCGCCTCGCCTCCAGGCGCGGCATGGAATGCACATCGAGCAGCAGCGCATGGCCATGACGGGCGTGGGCGGCCGCCAGCCCGGCAGCGATCGCTGCATGCCAGGGCCGGTGCAGGCGCTCGATCCGCGCGCGGGCGTCGGCGGCCGGGATCCGCGCACCGTGGATGGCAAGCGACGGCCCGACGACCCGGGGGAAGAGCCCATAGCCGCGCTGCACCCGCTCGGTGAGGCGCGGCGGGCCGATCCAGCCGGCGATCATCGCGGGGTCATGCTCGTCCTCGGCCCGGTTGAGGTCGATCACGGCCCGTGCGTGCGTCGCCTCGATCAGCGGCACGCCCAGGCGGGCGGCCGGCCCGAGCAGCCGGCCGACATGCGCGTCCTCGATCCGGCGGAGCGCAGTCGTCGGCAGGCGCATCGTGGCGCGGGCGGCCGCCGGCAGGTGCGTGCCGCTGTGCGGCGAGGCCAGCAGCACGGGCACCCGGCCATCGAGCGCGCCGCTGAGGGTGAAGGGGCTCATGCCGCCAGCAGCGCCGGGATGGCGGCCCGGAAGTGGAAGAAGCCGCGCGTGGCGTGGGGAAAGGCCGCCTCGTCCCAGGGGCGGCGCACGGGCACGAGGCGAAGACCGGCTGCAGCGAGCGCGCCGCCAAGGCTGGCGCAGCGATCGGCGACGGGGCCGACAGGCGGGAAGGGGGTCAGGATCTGGGCGATTCCGGCCGCCTTTGCCCAGTCGATCAGGGCTGACGCCAAGTCGGCTTCGGGCAGGCGCGTGGCCGGCGCCTGCCAGTGCGCCTCGGCGCGGACCACCGCGTCGGCCAGGGCTGCCTGCGCATGCGCGCGCTTGAGGTCGGCCGGGTCGCCGCCGATCCGGTCTACGGCGGCGATCGCGCGGAGGGGCAGCGGCAGCCCCATGGTTTCGGGCGACAGATCCTCGGTATGGAGGAAGAGGCCGGTCGGCGCGTCCGGATCGGGCACGGGCAAAGGGGCGAGCGCGGCGGGGTGGACCGGCGGCTCGGCCGGCAGCGGCGGCGCCGACGTGGCGAGCGGCGAGTCCAGCCGGAAGCGCCCGCCCGAGGTGCGGCGGATGATGTCGGCCTTCGCCAGATAGGTCTTGCCCGCCGTCTGCAGCCCCGCCACCCAGCGCCAGGACAGCGTGTTGGAAGCCGGGCAGGCATCGAGCAGGTGGCGGAAGAAGTGCGCCGCGCCGAGCTGCCAGGGAAGCCCGAGCGTGAAGATCCAGATGGACGCGAAGTTCATCCGCGCATGGTTGTGGAGATAGCCGGTCTCCACCAGCTCGCGGGCCCAGAAATCGAAGGCGTCGATGCCCGTGCGGCCGGCAATCGCCTGGCCATAGGCGGCGGCAAGCCCCGGCTCCAGCGCCAGCCGATCCTCGATCCGGTCGATGTCGGTCAGATACCGCCGCCAGACGGCCGGCCGCGCCTCCAGCCAGCCGCGCCAGTAGGTTCGCCAGCAGACTTCGGTCACGAACTTCTCGGCTGCCTGGAAGCCGTGCGCGGCGACCGCGGCCCTTGCCACCTCCGCTTCGGTGACCAGCCGCCGCCGGATCGCGGGCGACAGCTGCGAGACATGGGTGCGGGCGCCCGGTCCCTCGTCGTGGTTGCGGTTGGCCGCATAGGCCCGGCCGGCGCGGGGCAGGAAGGCCTCGAGCTGGGCGAGCGCCTCGGCGCGGGTGGCGGGGAAGGGCATGGGCCGGGGATAGGGCGCGGCGGGTTGGCTGAACAGGGGGAAGCGGCGCGGCACAGCCGCGCCTGCGGTCCGGCCGCCGGGCCGTGCCGGCGTCGTCCGGCCGGTCGCGGTTTCGCCGGGCCCCCGGCCGATCGCCTCGCAATCGGCCTTCGGGCCGCTGCCGGCTACACCGTGAAACTCTCCCCGCAGCCGCAGCTGCCCTTGGCGTTGGGGTTCTGGAAAACGAAGCCGGCGGTGAAGTCGTCCTCCTGCCAGTCCATCACGCTGCCGATCAGGTAGAGGAGCGAGCCGCCATCGACATAGAGCGTGCCGGCCGGCGTCTCGATCGCCTCGTCGCCGGGCTTCGGCCCGGGCGCATAGTCGATGGAATAGGCAAGGCCCGAACAGCCGCGGCGCGGGGTGGACAGGCGCACGCCGGCCACCGGCCCGGGGGCCTTCGCCATCAGCTCGGCGATGCGCGCCTCGGCTGCGGGCGTCAGCGTCAGCGGCGCCGGGCGCACGCGGGGGGGGTGTTCGGTCACGGTGGTCGTCATAGCATTCCAAGCTCCAGCCGGGCCTCGTCCGACATCGAGGCCGGGTTCCACGGCGGATCCCACACCAGGTTCACCTCGCAGGTGGCGACGCCCGGCACCGCCATCACCCGGTGCTCCACTTCGCCCGGCATGGTTTCGGCGACAGGGCAGTGCGGGGTCGTCAGCGTCATGGTGACGATGACGTGCCCGTCGTCGATGTCGACTCCGTAGATAAGGCCGAGGTCGTAGATGTTCACGGGTATTTCGGGATCGAAGATGTCGCGAAGGGCGGCGATCACGGAATCCTTCAGCGTCTCGCCTTCCGCCGGCGCGCCGGCCGCCACCGTCGCGGCGAGGAAGCCGTCCAGATAGTCGCGCTGCCGGGGCCTGTCGCCGGCCAAGGGCGGCGCCTTGGGGGGCGGCGCCACCTCGTCCACGATCTCGACCTCGAAGCGCCGGACGGGGCGCTCGCCCTGGCTCATCCGAAGATCCTCCTCACCCGTTCGACACCGGCCACCAGCCGCTCGATGTCGGCCTCGCTGCTGTGCGCGCTCACGCTGGCGCGCGCGGTCGCCGGCACGCCGAGCCAGGCCATCAGCGGCTGGGCGCAATGGTGGCCGGCGCGGATGGCGACCCCGCCCTCATCGAGGATGGTCGCGACATCGTGGGGATGCACGAAGCCATCCTGCGCGCCTCCGCGCGCGGGGCCATCCTGCGCGCCTCCGCGCGCGCCGCTGTCCTGCGCGCCTCCGCGCGCGGGGCCATCCTGCGCGCCTCCGCGCGCGCCGCTGTCCTGCGCGCCTCCGCGCGCGGGGCCATCCTGCGCGCCTCCGCGCGCGCCGCTGTCCTGCGCGCCTCCGCGCGCGGGGCCCACCGCGAAGCTCAGGATTCCGGCCGAACGCTCCGGCCCGAACAGCCGCACGCCCGGCAGCCGGCCGAGTTCGGCGCGCATCAGGGCCGTCAGCGCTGCCTCATGGGCTTCCAGCGAGTCGAGCCCGACCCTGTCGATCCAGTCGATCGCGGCATGCAGGCCCACGGCGCCCACGATGTGCGGCGTGCCTGCCTCGAACCGCTGCGGCGGCCGCGCATAGGTCACGCGCTCGAAGCGCACCTCGTCGATCATGGCGCCACCGCCCTGCCAGGGGGGCATGGAATCCAGCAGCTCGGTGCGCGCCCACAGCACGCCGATGCCGGTGGGGCCGTAGAGCTTGTGGCCCGAGAAGACGTAGAAATCGCAGCCGAGGTCGGCGACATCGACAGGCAGGCGGGGCACGGCCTGGCAGCCATCGACGAGACACAGCGCACCCGTCGCACGGGCGGCCGCCGCGATCCGCCTCACGTCCGCGATGCCGCCCAGCACGTTCGACACATGGGCGACGGCAACGATCCGGGTCTCGGGCCGGATCAGCGCGATCAGCGCGGCTTCGTCGATGCAGCCATCAGGCGTGAGCGGCGCGACATCGATGTGGGCGCCCGTGCGGTCGGCCAGCATCCGCCAGGGCACGATGTTGGAATGATGCTCGAGCCGTGTCAGCAGGATGCGGTCGCCGGCGCGCAGGTTCGCGCCGCCCCAGCTCTGCGCGACGAGATTGATCGCCTCGGTGGCGCCGCGAACGAAGACGATCTCGTCCGCCCGGCCGCCGATGAAGCGGGCCGTCGCCTCGCGCGCTGCCTCATAGGCTTCGGTCATCCGGGCGGACCGCGCATAGACCCCGCGATGCACCGTTGCATAATCCTGCCCATAGGCGCGGGCGATGGCCTCGATCACGGCGCGCGGCTTCTGCGCGGTGGCGGCCGCATCCAGATAGGCCCAGTCGGCGGGAACGCCGGGGAACTCGCCACGCAGGTCGAGCAGGCGTGGGGGGGTGACATGACGGGCAGCGAGCGGAAGCGTCATGCCCGGGCCTCCAGCCAGCCCCTCGTCTCGGCATCGAGCGCCGCGGCGAGCGGGCCGTCGCCGAGCACGGTCAGCGCATCGGCGACGAAGGCGCGGGTCAGGAGCGCCTCGGCGTCGGCCGGCGGCACGCCCCGGCTTTCGAGATAGAAGAGGGCGGCGCGGTCCAGCTCGCCGACCGTGCAGCCATGGGCGCATGTCACATCGTCGGCGAAGATCTCCAGCTCGGGCTTCAGATTGGCTGCCGCCGTTCGCTTCAGCACCAGCGCCTTCAGCGACTGTTCCGCATCCGTCTGCTGCGCGTGCCGCGCGACCGAGACACCCCCCGCGACCGATACCTGCGCGCGGCCGGCTGCGACCAGCCGCCATGCCTGGCTGGAGGCGGTTCCGGGAACGCGATGCTCAAGCCGGGTCAGCGCATCAAGTGCTGCCGTGCCGTCGCCCAGCAGGATGCCGTTCACCACTGCCCTCGCTTCGGGGCCGTCATGGTGGACCAGCGCTTCGGTCCGGCTGGCGGCGCCGCCGGTCGCGACGGCAAGCTGGGTGAAACGCGCCGCTCGGCCGAGGCGGACGAAGGCCCGCTCCGACACGAGGCCGTGCCGGTTCCCGAGGCGCACCACCCGGGTCAGCCAGGCCCCTTCCGCGATATCGGCATCCAGCCGGTGATTGAGCCAATGGTCCGCCCTGTCGTCGGCCAGCGTCTCGATCAGCGTCAGCCGGGCGCCCGGCGCCAGCCGGATGCGGGTGACCATGTGCGCGGCACCGCCGATTCCCACATGCAGCAGCTGCACCGTGCCGGCGTCCGTGCCCTCGGCCACGTCGAGCGTGAAGCCGGCCGGCGCGCTGGCGGCGGCGAGGTCGGCAAGCGGATGGCGCGGCGCGCTGCTGTCGGCCTGCGGCGGTCGGGCCTCGCCGTCGACGGGATGGCCGCCCACGAACAGGTGCCGCTCTCCGGCAAGGTCGAGCCAGTGGTGCGCCACATCGGGCAGCTCGTCGTTGGCGGGGGGCGCATGGCCGGCATGGGCCCGCGCCGGGCCCAGTTCGGCCCAGCGCCACGCCTCGTCGTGCCGGGTGGGCAGGTCGGTCACGCGGCCAGGCCCTCATAGCCTTCGGCCTCCAGCCGGTGGGCCAGTTCAGGCCCGCCCGACGCGACGATCCGGCCCGCGGCCATCACATGCACGCGATCGGGGCGCACATGGTCGAGCAGGCGCTGGTAGTGGGTGATCAGCAGCACCCCCCGGTCGGCGCGGCGGAAGCGGTTGATTCCGCCAGCGACCACCTTCAGCGCATCGATGTCGAGGCCCGAGTCCGTCTCGTCGAGCAGCGCGAACCGCGGCGCCAGCATGGCAAGCTGGAAGGCCTCGTTGCGCTTCTTCTCGCCGCCCGAGAAGCCGACGTTCACGCCGCGCTTCAGCATGTCGAGGTCGAGGCCGAGCTGCCCGGCCTCCTCGCGTACCCGCTTCATGAAGTCGGCGCCCGAGATTTCCGGCTCGCCGCGCAGCCTGCGCTGCGCGTTGAGCGCGGTGCGCAGGAACAGCAGGTTGGACACGCCCGGGATCTCGACGGGATACTGGAAGCCCAGGAAGAAGCCGGCGGCCGCCCGCTCGTGCGGCTCGAGCGCCAGCAGGTCGGCACCCTCGAAGACGACCGAGCCGGCCGTCACCTCATAGCCCTCGCGCCCGGCCAGCACATGCGCGAGCGTCGACTTGCCGGCGCCATTGGGCCCCATGATGGCGTGGACCTCGCCGGCGGCGACGGCAAGGGTGAACCCCTTGAGGATCTCACGGCCCCCGATGGCCACATGAAGATTGTCGATCGCCAGCATCACCCGACGCTCCCCTCGAGCGAAATGCCCAGCAGCTTCTGCGCTTCCACCGCGAACTCCATCGGCAGCTGCTGGAGCACCTCGCGACAGAAGCCGTTCACGATGAGGGCGACGGCCTCCTCGTCCGAGAGGCCCCGGCTCTGGGCGTAGAATTTCTGGTCGTCCGAGATCTTCGAGGTCGTCGCTTCATGCTCGATCTGGGCCGAGGGATTCTTCACCTCGATGTAGGGGATGGTGTGCGCCCCGCACCTGTCGCCGATGAGGAGCGAATCGCACTGGGTGAAGTTGCGCGCGCCGTCCGCCGACGGCCCGACGCGCACCAGCCCGCGATAGGTCGAATCCGAGCGGCCGGCCGAAATCCCCTTGGCGATGATGGTGGAGCGCGTGCGCGCGCCCAGGTGGATCATCTTGGTGCCGGTATCGGCCTGCTGGCGGTGGTTGGTGACGGCGACCGAATAGAATTCGCCCACGCTGTCGTCGCCGGCCAGCACGCAGCTGGGATATTTCCAGGTGATGGCGCTGCCGGTTTCCACCTGCGTCCAGCTCACCTTGGATCGCGCCCCCCGGCACAGCGCCCGCTTGGTCACGAAATTGTAGATTCCGCCCCGCCCCTCGGCATCGCCCGGATACCAGTTCTGGACGGTCGAATATTTGATCTCGGCATCCGTCTCGGCGACCAGCTCGACGACGGCGGCGTGCAGCTGGTTCTCGTCGCGCATCGGCGCGGTGCAGCCTTCCAGATAGCTCACATGGCTGCCCTCCTCCGCGATGATGAGGGTTCGCTCGAACTGGCCGGTGTTCTCGGCGTTGATCCGGAAATAGGTGGAAAGCTCCATCGGGCAGCGAACGCCCTTCGGCACGAAGACGAACGTGCCGTCCGAGAAGACCGCCGAGTTGAGACAGGCGAAGAAATTGTCGCGCACCGGCACCACCGAGCCCAGATGCCTTCGCACCAGCTCGGGATATTCGCGGATCGCCTCCGAAATCGACAGGAAGATGACGCCCGCGCGCTTCAGCTCCTCGCGGAAGGTGGTGGCGACGGACACCGAATCGAACACGGCATCGACCGCGACCTTGCGCGCGCCCTCGACACCGGCGAGCACCTTCTGCTCCTCGATGGGGATGCCCAGCTTCTCGTAGGTGCGGCGGATCTCGGGATCGAGCTCGTCCAGCGACTTCAGCGTCGGCTTCTGCCGGGGCGCAGCATAGTAATAGGCATCCTGATAGTCGATCGGGGGAATCCTCAGCTTCGCCCAGTCGGGCATGGGCATGGCCTGCCAGAGGCGGAAGGCCTTCAGCCGCCAGTCGAGCATCCAGCCGGGCTCGTCCTTGCGCGCCGAGATGAAGCGGACGGTGTCCTCGTTGAGGCCCTTGGGCGCGAACTCCTGCTCGATGTCGGTGGCAAAGCCCCATTTGTAGCTCGACATCGCCTCGACGGCAGCGGCAGCCTCGGGGTTGCGGGCCTGCGCGGCGGCGGCGGCAGCAGCGGCGGTTGCGGTCATGCCGGAATTCCTTGCGGTTCGCGGGCCAGCTCCGCCAGGGAGACCTGGGCGAGCGCGGTCCTCACGGCCTTGTTGACGGGGGCCCAGTGCGGGCGGACCGCGCATCGGTCGGACAGGTCGCAGTCGGCGTGCGGCGCCCCGCAGTGCGTCAGCGCGATCGGCCCGTCGATCGCCTCCACGATGTCGGCGAGGCTGATGTCGGGCGCGGCGCGGGCCAGGCCGAACCCCCCCGCAACGCCACGCTGCGACACCAGCAGTCCGGCGCGCCCCAGCTGCCCCATCAGCTTGGCGACCGTCGGGGCGGGAATGCCGGTCTGCACCGCGACCTGCGCGGCCGAAGTCAGCCGCCCGGCGGAATCGGCGCGCGCCGCGGCGGTCATCACCACCACGCCATAGTCGGCAAGATTGGACAGCCTCAGCATCGACTCGGGCACACCCCAGAAACCGGACAATTCCAGTCTTAATTAGGCCCCCGGGGCCCGCCGTCAACCCCGCGTTGCCCGGCCGGACAGGGTTTGGCAAGGAAGGCCATGGGCCACGCTCACCCGCATGCCCCGCACAGCCATCACAGCCACGCCCCGGCCGAGGGCTGGCGCTATGCGCTGGCGATCGCCCTCAATGTCGGGATCGTCGTCGTGCAGCTGGTCGCCGGCCTGTGGCTGGGTTCCACCGCGCTGCTGGCCGATGCCGGCCACAATGCGTCCGACGTGGGCGGGCTGCTGCTGGCCGGCGGCGCCGCCTGGCTGATGACCCGCCGCGGCCCGGCGCGGCGCACCTATGGCTATGGCAAGGCCGGGGTGCTTGCAGCGCTCGCCAATTCGCTGCTGCTCGTCTTTGCCTGCGGCGCGCTGGTGGTCGAGGCCGCGACCCGCCTCGTCGATCCGCCGGCTTCGCCGCCACCCGGCGGCTGGGTGATGGCGGTCGCCGGCCTCGCGGTTGCGATCAACATCGCTTCGGCCTGGCTGCTGACGGGCGGACATCCGGACGATGTGAACCGCCGGGCGGCCGTGGTCCACCTGTTCGCCGACGCGGCCGTCTCGGGGGGCGTGGTGCTGGCCGGCTTCCTCATCCTGCTGACGGGCGCGCGCTGGATCGACCCGGCCGCCAGCCTGCTGATCGTCGTCGTCATCCTGGCGGGCACCTGGCGCATTCTGGTGCAGTCGCTCGACATGGCGCTCGATGCCGCGCCGCACCGGATCGACATCGCCGCCGTGCAGGGCTGGCTGGCCGCCCAGCCCGGTGTCGTGGCGGTGCATGACCTGCATGTCTGGCCCATCAGCGCGACCGAGCTTGCCCTGACCGCCCATCTCGTCGTGCCCGCGGGGGGCAGCGACGGGCTGATGGAGCAGGTGACCAAGGGCCTCGCCAGCGAGTTCGGGATCCGCCACCCCACGCTCCAGCTGGAGCGGAGCCTGTGCGGCGCGGGCTGCGACTGAGCAATGGCCCAGCTCTACTTCTACTATGGCGCCATGAACGCGGGGAAATCGACGACCCTGCTGCAGGCCGCCTTCAACTACCGCGAGCGGGGCATGACGGCGATGCTGTGGACGGCTGCCCTGGACGTTCGCGCAGGCCCCGGCCGGATCGGCTCGCGGATCGGGCTGACGGCGGAAGCCCTGACATTCACGGCCTCGACCGACCTGTTCGGCGCCATTGCCGGTGCGCCACCCGGCCGCGCGCGGGTGCCCGATTGCGTGCTGGTGGACGAGGCCCAGTTCCTGACGGCCGCCCAGGTCGATGCCCTGGCCGGCGTGGTCGACAGGCTCGGTGTGCCGGTGCTCGCCTACGGGCTGCGGACGGACTTCCGCGGCCGGCTGTTCGACGGCTCGGAGCGGCTGCTGGCGATCGCCGACAAGCTCGTCGAGCTGAAGGCCGTGTGCCACTGCGGCCGCAAGGCGACGATGAACCTCCGGCTCGGCCCCGACGGCCGGGCCGTGCGCGAGGGCGCGCAGACGGAAATCGGCGGCAACGACCGCTATCTGGCCGTGTGCCGCCGACATTTCTCCGAAGCCCTCGACGCAGCGAAGGCCTGAGGCCCGTCAGAGCAGTTCGAGGTTCACGGCCGCCTGCTTGCCGCGCCGGTCGAGCTCCAGCTCGAAGCTCACGCGCTGGTTTTCGGGCAGGTCGCTCAAGCCGGCGCGTTCCACCGCCGAGATGTGGACGAAGGCGTCGGCCCCGCCATCATCGCGGGCGATGAACCCGAAGCCCTTCTGGCCGTTGAAGAACTTGACCGTGCCTTCATAGCGCACGCCGTCCGTCACCGGCGGCGGGCGGTTGCCGAAGCCGCCGCGCGGGCCGCTGGGCGCGCGCTCGAACCCGCCCTCGCGCGGGGGGCGGGGGGCGCGTTCCTGCACCGGCAGCGGTTCGCCGATGATCTGGATGTCGGTCGCCGAGACGCGGCCGTTGCGCTCGTTCAGGTTGAACTCGATTTCCTGGTTCTCGGCGATGTTGGTGAGGCCGGCGCGCTCCACGGCCGAGATGTGCAGGAACACATCCTCGCCGCCATCGTCGCGCACCACGAAGCCGAAGCCCTTCTGCGCGTTGAAGAACTTGACCTTGCCGCGGGCCGTTCCGATCACGATGCCGCTGTTCCGCGGCGCGCCGAGGCCGCCGCCGAAGCCGCCCCCTCCTCCGCCGGGGCCGCGGCCGCCACCCGGCCCGCCGCCGAAGCCGCCGCCGCCGAAGCCGGCGCCGCCGCCCGGCCCGCCGCCGAAGCCGCCGCGACCGTAGCCGCCGCCCCGCCCGCCGCCGAAGCCCGAATCAAACTCGAAGCCGCCCTCGTCGAATCCACGCTGGCGCCTGTCGTCGCCGCGACCCTTGCCGCCGCGCCGCTTGTCGTCGTAACTCATCTTGCGAAACCGTCTTTCATCTGCCCGGGGCCGTCGATCGCACGCCGGCCCAGTCTCCTTTTCGGTGCCTTCGGGCGGGCCGAAGCCCGCCGGACTGCTGCTCTGCACCCCGGCGTGGCGGTGCTTCGTCCACTGGCTTCATGCGGTTCACAGACTGGCGCTGGGGCATGAGCAATCGACGTCGACACCGGCCACGACAAGGCTGCGCCCGCCACTGCGACAGCGAAAGGCACGGGCGAACCTTAACCGATTGGCGCCCTCGGCGCGAGTCGGAAATCCCCGGGGGCTCAGCCGTCCGCCGAACGCCCGGGAAGCGGCCGGCCGGCGTGCCAGTCGGCAAGGCTGAGCCCCCGCCCCTTCAGCGCCCGCGCGGTGTCCGCCCGGGCGCGCGCCACCGCGTCGAGGTCGCGCCCCCGCCGCCACAGGAACAGCAGCAGCCCGGCCGCCAGCAGCAGCGCTGCCGCCTTGAGCCCGCGCACGGGATCGGCCGGCAGCGCGGCTGCCCCGACGGTCGCGGCGGCGAGCAGGAGCGCATCGACCGTCGCCCGTCGACGCGCGCGTCGCACCGGCTGGCCGGGATGAAACCGGGACGGGTCGCGGGCTGGATCGGCGTTCATGCCGCGTGCAACGGCTGCACGACGGGATTCTTGCGCGCGATCCGTCCCGGCGGTCGCCGGGGCCCCGCCCCGGGGCCTGCCTCAGGCCGGGCGGGTCACCCCTGGCGGATCGCTCGCCGGGAAGCTGGCCTCGAGCTGCTCGTCCAGCTTCCTCCCCTTCGCCGTCGCCCGCACCTCGGCGTTGCGGGCAAGGCTTGCCTCCATCCGGGCCAGTTGCTCGGGCGTGGCCTCGGGCTGGCGTGCCTTGAAGTCGGCATAGGGCTCCGCATAGACATGCGTGCGCGCTTCCTCGCGGGTGAGCGGGTGCGGCGTGTCGATCGAGGCTTCGGCGAGCCAGTCGGCAAGGCAGTTGCGGCAGAAGCCGGCCAGACCCATCAGCTCGATGTTGGTTGCATCCTCGCGCAGCCTCAGATGCTCGAGCAGGCGCCGGAAGGCGGCTGCTTCCAGCCGTTCCATCTCGGGGTGGGTCACGGCGTCGCTCATCTCTCGTCTCCCTTCGTCGGCGCGTCTGGTCGCCGTCACATGCGCCCTATAAGGGGGCGCAGACGCGCCGATGCAAGCCGGCGCCGAAAGGAGAGTCTGCCCGTGACGCGCCACCCCCCGCCACGAGCGCGCCATGTCCGTGTGCTGGCGACGCTGGGGCCCGCCTCGAACAGTCCGGAGATGATCCGGGCGCTGCATGCGGCCGGCGCCGATGCCTTCCGGATCAACATGAGCCATGGGTCTGCGGCCGATCGCGCGACCCTCATCCAGACCGTTCGTGCGCAGGAAGCCGAACTCGGCCGGCCGCTCACCATCCTCGCCGACCTGCAGGGGCCCAAGCTCAGGGTCGGGCGCTTCGCCGGCGACCGGGCCGAGCTGAAGGCAGGCCAGCGGTTCCGCCTCGATTCCGACGAGTCGCCCGGCGATGCGCGGCGGGTGCGCCTGCCGCATCCGGAAATCCTTGCCGTGCTGCGCCCGGGCAACCGGCTTCTGGTGGACGACGGCAAGATCGTGCTGCGGGTGACGGCAGCCGGCGAGAGCCATGTCGAAACCGAGGTGGTCGTGCCCGGCATCATCGCCAACAACAAGGGCCTGAACGTGCCCGACGTGGTGGTGCCGCTGCCGGCGCTGACCGCCAAGGATCGGTCCGACCTGGCGCTGGCGCTCGAGTCGGGCGTGGACTGGGTGGCGCTCTCGTTCGTCCAGCGCGCCGACGACATCGCCGAGGCGAGGAAGGCGATCGGCGGCCGCGCCCAGCTCATGGCCAAGATCGAGAAGCCGTCCGCGCTGGAGGAGATCGACGCCATCATCGAGCAGGCCGACGCGATCATGGTGGCGCGCGGCGATCTCGGCGTCGAGCTGCCGCCCGAACTCGTGCCCGGCGTGCAGAAGCGGCTGGTGGCGGCCGCGCGGCGGGCGGGAAAGCCGGTGGTCGTCGCCACGCAGATGCTGGAGTCGATGATCACCAGCCCCACGCCGACCCGCGCGGAGGTCTCCGATGTGGCGAACGCCATCTATGACGGGGTCGATGCCGTCATGCTGTCGGCGGAAAGCGCCGCCGGGCAATGGCCGCTGGAAGCGGTGGCCATGATGGACGCCATCGCCCGCGAGGTGGAGCGCGATGGCGCCTACCAGCAGCAGATGGCCTTCGTGGAAACCCGCCCCGAGCCGACGACAGCCGACGCCCTGTGCGAGGCCGCGCGCAGCATCCAGAAGACGGTGGGTGCGAAGGCCGTGGTCTGCTTCACCGCCTCGGGCTCCACGGCTCGCCGCGTTGCGCGCGAGCGGATCCCGGCCGACATCCTGGTGATGACACCCAAGCTCGCCACCGCGCGCGCGCTGGGCCTGACCTGGGGCGTCCACGCGCTCCACACGCGCGACATCGGCAGCTTCGAGGAGATGGTCGCGAAGTCGAAGCGGATGGCGCTCCGGCACCATGTCGCCCAAGCCGGCGACCGGCTGGTGGTGATGGCGGGCGTGCCCTTCGGCGTGCCCGGCTCCACCAATGTGCTGCACGTGGTGCGGGTGGTGGGCGACGAGCTGGACCGCTACCGCAGGGGCTGACGGGCCCGGCGCGGCTCAGATGTCGGCGGCCATCCAGATGCGCGGGTCGGCTGGTGGCGGCGCATGGCGCAGGCGGTGGGTGACCATGCGGGCGTTGAGGTCGCGGATGATGTTGCTGCCCGTCCGCTGGAACAGGCCGGGCACCAGCGCGTGCACGAAGCAGCAGGCCGAGGCGCGCAGCAGGTCCCAGCCGAAGCCGGCGGCAACGCCCATGTGCTCTGCATAGCTTTCGCCGACGGACTGCGGATGGTCGAGGAACAGGCGACGGATCATGCGGTGCTCCGGCTGCTGGCGAGTGTGGGCATTTTTGCGCAGCCTGTCGAGAAAATGCATCCTTTCTCGTTTCATCCATGGCCATTCGGGGGGAAATTATTCTACGAGGTGATCGAAATGAGGAACAGGGATCTCGACTCCATCGACCGGCGCATCCTGTCGATCCTCCAGCAGGATGCCGGGCTGTCGCTGGCGGACCTGTCCGAGCGGGTGGGGCTTTCGCCCACCCCGGTCTGGAAGCGCGTCCGGCGACTGGAGGTGGAGGGTGTCATCACCGCGCGCGTCGCCCTCGTCTCGCCCGAGGCGGTGGGGCTTGGCGTCACCGCCTTCGTCGCCATCCGCGCCGGCGCACATGACGAGGACTGGCTCGCCCGCTTTGCCGAAGGGGTTGCATCCATTCCCGAAGTGGTCGAGCTTTACCGGATGGCGGGCGAAGTCGACTATCTGCTGAAGGTCGTCTGCCACGACATCGCCCACTATGATCGCATCTACAGGCGGCTCATCCGGGTGGCGCCGATGGGCGACGTCTCCTCGAGCTTCGCCATGGAGCGCATGAAGTCGACGACTGCGCTTCCGCTGACGGGGACGCTCTGACCGCGGTTGCCGCCCGTGGCCCCGGTGCCATGCGCCTGCCGGCCTCCGCCTGGGCCTGGGCCGGCTTCGAGGGGTTCCGCAACCCGGCCGTGGTGCTGATCACCATCTATGTCTTCATGCCCTATTATGTGCGCTTCGTGGCCGACACGCCGGTCGCGGGGCAGGCGCTGGTCGCCCAGGCCGGGCAGATCGCGGGCTGGGCCGTCGCGCTGACGGCGCCCCTCATCGGCGTGGTCGCCGACCGGCTCGGGCCACGCAAGCCGGCGCTGACGCTGACGGTGCTGGGCATGGTCCCGCTGTATGCCGCGATGTGGTTCGTGACGAAGGACGGACCGATCACGCCGCTGATGTTCCTGGCGATCGCCGCCGGCAAGTCGGTGCTCTTCAGCTGGACCGAGGTGTTCCACAACGCGCTGCTGCTGCCGGCCGCGCGCGGCGCCGTCGCCCGCACCTCGGGCCTCGGGCTGGCGCTGGGCAATGCCGCCTCGGTCGCGATGCTGGTCGCGGTCCTGTGGGCCTTCGCGCTTCCCGGCAGCGTCGACTGGGCGTTCGTGCCGGCCCGGCCCCTGTTCGGGCTGGATGCCGAAGCCCATGAGCCGGCCCGGATCGCGGGGCCGATCGTGGCCGTCTCGCTGCTGATCGGGCTGGCGCTCATCCGCTGGGGCGTGCCCGACGTGCCGGCAACGGGCGCGCGGCTGGGGCCGGCCGTGCGGGCCGGCCTTTCCGATCTGAAATCCATGCTGGCCGAGCTTCGCGACCAGCGCGAGGCCGCGAAGTTCCTGCTGGCGCGCATGCTCTATGTCGATGGCAAGACGGCCATCCTGCTGTTCGGCGGCGTGCTGGCGGCCGGCACCATGGGCTGGGGCACGCTGGAGATGCTGGCCTATGGCATCGTTCTTTCCATCCTGGCGGTTGCCGGCGGGCTGCTGGGCGGTCGGCTCGACCTGTTGCTGGGGCCCAGGCGTGCGGTGCTGCTGGAAATCGGCGTGACGGCGATCGCGCTCGTGGCGCTGCTTGGCACGCAGCCCGGCCGGCTGGCCTGGATGGCGGTGACGCCAGACCCGCTGCATGGCGGACCGATGTTCCGGACGGTGGCGGAACTGGGCTTCATCGCGATCGCCGGCGTCACCGCCATCTCGATCACTGCCGCCTATGCCTCGTCGCGCACCCTGCTGACGACGCTGGTGCCGGCCGAGCGCGCCGGCACCTTCTTCGGCCTCTACGCGCTGTCGGGCACGGCCACCATGTGGCTGGGGCCGCTGCTGGTCGCCTGGGGCACGCTCGCAACCGGCACCCAGCAGGGCGGCTTCGCGACCGTGCTGATCCTGCTGGTGGCCGGGTTCGTCGGGCTGCTGTTCGTCCGCACGCCCGCGTCCAGCCGCGCCGTCAGCCGCTGAACAGGCCCAGCGCCTTCAGGCTCGCGTCGCCGCTGCGCGCGATCACCAGATGATCGTGCACGCGAACCCCCACGGCCTTCGCGGCATCGGCAATCGCCCGGGTCATGCTGATGTCGTCGCGGCTCGGCGTCGGATCGCCGGCGGGATGGTTGTGCACCAGGATCAGCGCGCTCGCCTGCAGTTCCAGCGCCCGCTTGGCGATCTCGCGCGGATAGGCGGGCGCCTGGTTCACCGTGCCCTCGCCGAAGCGCTCGTCGCGGATCAGGCGGTTCCTGTTGTCGAGGAACAGCACCCGGAATTCCTCCGTCAGCTCATGGGCGAGGCGGGCGTGGAGATAGTCGCGGACGGCTTCGAGGCTGGTCAGCAGCGGCTGGCTGAAGGCGGTGCGCTGCAGCTGCCGGACAGACAGCGCGCCCACGAACTTGCAGGCCGCCACCACACTTTCGCCCACGCCGTCCACCCGCATCAGCTCGCCCGGCGAGGCCGCGATCACCGTCGGCAGGTCGCCGAAACGCTCGAGCAGCGCCTTCGCCAGCGGTTTCACATCCTGCCGCGGAATGGCCAGCGCCAGCAGATATTCCAGCAGCTCATAGTCGTGGAAGCCGTCCGGTCCGCCCTCGATCAGGCGCTTGCGCATCCGCTCGCGATGGCCGGCCTTTCGAGCCGGATCGTGCGGCGCTGCGCCCTGGAACAGGCCGGGCGCCTCGCTGGCGCGGGGGCGCGGCACGTCGCTCAGGCCAGGTAGGGCGGACGGTCGAAGCCGGCGGGCGAGCGGGTGAAGATCTCGCAGCCGCTCCCGGTGATGCCGATCGAATGCTCGAACTGCGCCGACAGCGACCGGTCGCGCGTCACCGCCGTCCAGCCATCGTCCAGGATCCGTGCATCCGGCCGGCCCAGGTTCAGCATGGGCTCGATGGTGAAGAACATGCCGGGCCTGAGCTCGGGCCCCTCGCCCGGCCGACCGGCGTGGACGATGTTGGGCGGCATGTGGAACCGCCGGCCGAGGCCATGGCCGCAGAAGTCGCGCACCACCGACAGGCGGTGCCGTTGGGCGAACGTCTGAATGGCCGCGCCGATGTGGCCGACGGTGTTGCCCGGCCGTGCCGCCTCGATCCCGAGCATCATCGCCTCATGCGTGAGATCGACGAGGCGGCGCGCCTTGAGGGGCGGATCGCCCACGAGGAACATGCGGCTGGTGTCTCCGTGCCAGCCGTCGAGCACGACCGTCACGTCGATGTTCACGATGTCGCCCGGCTGAAGCGCCTTGGCATTGGGAATGCCATGGCAGATCACATGGTTGATGCTGGTGCACAGCGAGTGGGAATAGCCGCGGTAGAAGATGGTCGCCGGCACGGCGCCGCGCTCCCGGATGAAGGTCCAGGCCAGCCGGTCGAGCTCGATCGTCGGGACGCCGGGCTGCACATGCGGCACGAGCATGTCCAGCACCTCGGCCGCCAGGCGCCCGGCCGCGCGCATGCCGGCAAAGGCCTGCTCGTCGTGGATCACGATGGTGCGTTCGTCGAGTTCGAGGTCTGCCATGAAAATCCGCCCGCCGTTCCCCTTGGATTTAGTCCGGGGGGTGGGTTAGGGCAATGGCATGGACGGGCAGGGCGCAGCGGCACTTCCGGCGGGCAATGGCGCCGACCGTGTCTGGACGGCGGCGCTCGTCATCATCGGCGACGAGATCCTGTCGGGCCGGACGCAGGATGCCAATCTCGCCTACCTCGCCCGCTGGCTGAACATCCAGGGCATCCGGCTGAAGGAAGCGCGCGTCGTGCCCGACGAGATGGCCGCGATCGGCGCGGCGATCACCGCCTGCCTGGCGGCGCACGACTATGTGTTCACCACCGGCGGGATCGGCCCCACGCACGACGACATCACCGTCGATGCGGTGGCGGCCGCGCTGGGCCTGCCGGTGGTGCACCACCCCGAGGCGGTCGAGGCGCTGACGCGCCACTACGGGGACCGCATCACCGAGGCGCGCCTCAGGATGGCGCGCGTGCCCGAAGGCGCGGAGCTGATCGCCAATCCCGAGACCGGGGCGCCCGGCATCCGGCTGGGGCGGCTGTTCATCCTGGCCGGCGTTCCCAAGATCACCCAGGGCATGTTGCGCGGTCTCGACGGCAAGCTGGCCGGCGGCCTGCCGGTCAAGGCCCGCGCGGTGGGGGCCTGGACGCAGGAGAGCCGCGTTGCCGATCTGCTGGCCGGGATCCAGAAGGCGCATGAGGGCGTGCAGGTCGGCAGCTATCCCTTCTGGCGCGAAGGCCGCGGGGGTGCCAATTTCGTCCTGCGCTCGGTCGACGAAGCCCGGCTCGCGGCCGCCATCGACGCCCTGATGGCCGCCCTTGCGGCCGACGGAATCGACGCGCAGGAGGGGGAGATATGACGACCATCCGCACCATCCTTGTCGCGCTCCTGGTGCTGGGGCTGACGCTGTTCTCGGTTGCGAACAATGTGTTCGTTCCGGTCGATCTGGGGTTCCGCGCCTTCGACATCTGGCTTCCGCTGCTCGTGCTCGCCAGCTTCGCGCTCGGCTTCCTGCCTGTCTGGCTGCGGCTGTCGGCCGACCGCCTGCTGCTGAAGCGCAAGGTCGCCAGGCTGGAGGAAGCGCTCGGCCGCACCGAGACCGATCTTGCCCAGGCGCGGGTCGAACTGCTTCGCCCGGCCGGCACGGCCGCACCGCAGCCGCAGGCCGCGCCGCAGCCGCAGGCCATGCCGCAGCCGGCCCCGCCGCCCGGCACCTGACCACCCTGCGATGGCCGCCAATCCCATTTGGGTCGGGCTGGACACAGCCGACCCCGGGCGCGCCGAGGCACTGGCCCGGGCGGTTGCCCCGCATGTCGGCGGGCTGAAGCTCGGCCTCGAGTTCTTCATGGCGAACGGGCCCGAGGGGGTCCGCCGGATCGGCCGCCTCGGCCTGCCCCTCTTTCTCGACGTGAAGCTGCACGACATTCCCAACACGGTGGCCGGCGCGCTGCGCGCGCTCGCCGGCCTCGATCTCGCCATCGTCAACGTCCATGCCGGCGGCGGGCTGGCCATGCTCTCCGCTGCGCGCGCGGCCTGCCCGGCCGTCACGAAGCTGGTCGCCGTCACCGTGCTGACCAGCCTCGACGAGGCGGACCTGTCGAACATGGGCGTGTTCGGCAACCCGGCCGACCAGGTGCGCCGCCTCGCCGGTCTCGCGCGGGAGGCGGGGCTGGATGGAGTCGTCTGCTCGGCGCACGAGGTCGCCATCCTGAAGGCGCAGTGGCCCGCCGGCCTGCTGGTGGTGCCGGGCCTGCGCCCGGCCGGGGCCGACGCGGCCGACCAGAAGCGGGTGATGACACCGGCCGGCGCGCTGAAGGCCGGGGCCGGGGCGCTGGTGATCGGCCGGCCGATCACGGCTGCCGCCGATCCGGCGGCCGCCGCCGAGGCGATCGCCGCGTCGCTCGTGGCCGGCTGAGGCCCGCATGCGAACCCGGGTCAAGATCTGCGGGGTGACGACGCCCGACGCGCTGGTCGCCGCCCTGTCGGCCGGGGCCGATGCAGTGGGATTCAACTTCTATCCGCCGAGCCCGCGGGCGCTGGTGCCCGAGGCGGCGCGATCGCTCGCCGCGCGCGCGCCGCACAGTCTGAAGGTGGGCCTGTTTGTCGATGCCGACGATGCGCTGATCGATGCGGCCGTCTCGGCGGCCGGGCTCGGCGCGCTGCAGCTTCAGGGCAGCGAGACAGCCGGGCGCCTCGCAGCGCTGAAGGCCCGGCACGGGCTTCCCGTCTGGCGGGCCGTGGGTGTGCAGGGCGCCGCCGACATCCGCGCCGCCGAGGCACGCTTTGCCGCCGCCGACCTGCTGCTCCTTGACGCAAAACCGCCCGAAGGCGCGGTGCTGCCGGGCGGCAACGGCCTTGCCTTCGACTGGACGATCCTGGTTGACGCCCGGCCCGCCATGCCCTGGGGGCTGGCCGGCGGCCTCACGCCCGAGACGGTCGCCGAGGCGATCCGGCGCACGCGCGCGCCCTGGGTCGATGTGGCTTCGGGCGTCGAATCGGCGCCGGGTGTGAAGGATGTTGCAAAGATCGCCCGTTTCGTCGAAGCCGCGCGCCGTGCCTGAAACCCTCGAGAAGCCGGTGAGCCTGCGGAGCCAGCCCGACGCGCGCGGCCATTTCGGCGCGTTCGGCGGCCGCTATGTGGCGGAAACGCTCATGCCGCTCATCCTCGAGCTCGAGGCGGCCTATCGCGCCGCCCGGGCCGATCCGGCGTTCGAGGCCGAGTTCCGGCATCTGCTGACCCATTATGTCGGCCGCCCGAGCCCGCTCTATTTCGCCGAGAAGCTGACGGCGAAGCTGGGGGGCGCGAAAATCTATCTGAAGCGCGACGAGCTCAATCACACCGGCGCGCACAAGATCAACAACTGCATCGGCCAGATCCTGCTGGCCCGGCGCATGGGCAAGACGCGAATCATCGCCGAGACGGGGGCCGGGCAGCACGGCGTGGCGACCGCCACGGTCGCCGCCCGCTTCGGCCTGCCCTGCATCATCTACATGGGCGCGCGCGACATCGAGCGCCAGGCGCCGAACGTGTTCCGCATGAAGCTGCTCGGCGCCGAGGTGCGCCCCGTCACCTCCGGCTCGCGGACGCTCAAGGACGCCATGAACGAGGCCCTGCGCGACTGGGTGACGAACGTGGACGACACCTTCTACATCATTGGCACGGCCGCCGGGCCGCATCCCTATCCGGAGCTGGTGCGCGACTTCCAGAGCGTGATCGGAACCGAGGCAAGGGCGCAGATGCTCGAGGCGGAGGGGCGCCTTCCGGACCTGGCGGTGGCGGCTGTCGGCGGCGGCTCCAATGCCATCGGCCTGTTCCACCCCTTCCTCGACGATCCGGTCGAGCTGGTGGGCATCGAGGCGGCGGGTCTCGGGGTGGACAGCGGCCGGCACGCGGCCTCGCTGACCGGCGGCCGGCCCGGCGTGCTGCACGGCAACAAGACCTATCTGCTCCAGGACGGGGACGGCCAGATCCTGGAGGCCCATTCGATCTCGGCCGGGCTCGACTATCCGGGAATCGGGCCGGAACATGCCTGGCTGAAGTCCATCGGCCGGGTGCGCTACGACAGCGTGACCGACGAGGAGGCGCTCGCCGCCTTCCAGCTGCTCGCCCGCACCGAGGGGATCATCCCGGCGCTGGAGCCCGCGCATGCGCTCGCCTATGTGGCGCGCGAGGCGCCCGGGCTGGCCGCCGACCGGCTGCTGCTGATGAACCTGTGCGGCCGTGGCGACAAGGACATCTTCACGGTTGCCGAAGCGCTGGGGGTGGCGCTGTGAGCGACCGTCTGGCAGCGCGCTTTGCCGCGCTGGCGGCCGAGGGTCGCGCCGGTCTCGTCACCTTCCTGTGCGGCGGCGACCCCGCGCCCGAGTTCACGCCGGGCCTCCTCGATGCGCTGGTCGCCGGCGGCGCCGACATCATCGAGATCGGCATGCCGTTCACCGATCCGATGGCCGACGGGCCTGCGATCCAGGCCGGCAACCTGCGCGCGCTGGGCTCGGGCATCACGCTCCGGCGGCTGATCGCGATCCTCCGCGATTTCCGCTCGCGCGATGCCCAAACCCCGCTGGTGCTGATGGGCTATGTGAACCCGGTCCTCGCCTATGGCGTCCAGCGGTTCGCGCGCGATGCAGCCGAAGCCGGGCTCGATGGCGTCATCCTCGTCGATCTGCCGCCCGAGGAAGCCGACGGGGTCGCCCCGGCGCTCGGGGCGGCCGGCCTGCACCTCATCCGGCTGACAACACCGACGACCGACGACGCGCGACTGCCCGTCGTGCTCGAGGGCGCCTCGGGCTTCCTCTACCATGTGGCGGTCGCCGGCATCACCGGCCAGAACAGCGCCGGCGAGGCGACCATTGCCGCCGCCGTGCAGCGCCTGAAGGCAGCGACCGACCTGCCGGTCGCCGTGGGCTTCGGCGTGCGGACACCCGACCAGGCGGCCGCGATCGCCGCCCATGCGGATGCCGTCGTCGTCGGCTCGGCGATCGTCGACCTGGTGGGGGCCGCGCAGGCCCGCCAGTCGAACGACATCGCCGGCGAGGTGCGCGCCTTCGTCGCCGAGCTCTCCGCTGCGGTGCGCGGCGCGCGGGTGCGGGCTGCGGCATGAGCTGGCTGACCCGATCCCGCCAGCGCCTGACGAACTTCATCGTCCGGCGCGAGACGCCGGACAATCTGTGGGTCAAGTGCCGCAACTGCGGCGCGATGCTCTACACGCGCGAGTTCAAGGCGAACCTCAACGTCTGTCCCGACTGCGGCCACCACGAGCGCGTGCGCGCGCACGAGCGCTTCGCCATGCTGTTCGACGCGGGCGCGTTCGAGCGCATTCCGGTCGCGACGCCGCCCGATGATCCGCTGAAGTTCCGCGACTCCAAGCGCTACCCCGACCGGCTGAAGGCAGCCCGGGCGGCCACCGGCGAGGCGGATGCGATGCTGGTGGCCGCCGGCTCGGTCCGGGGCCATCCGGCGGTCGTCGCCGTCCAGGATTTCGCCTTCATGGGTGGCTCCATGGGGATCGCGGTGGGGGCGGCCTTCGTGGCCGGCGCGCGCGCCGCCATCGACCGGCGCACCCCCTATCTCGTCTTCACGGCGGCCGGTGGCGCGCGCATGCAGGAAGGCATTCTCTCGCTCATGCAGATGCCGGCCACCACGGTCGCCATCCTGGAGCTGAAGGAAGCCGGGCTTCCCTACATCGTCGTGCTGACCGACCCGACCACCGGTGGGGTGACCGCAAGCTATGCCATGCTGGGCGACGTGCACATTGCCGAACCCGGCGCGCTCATCGGCTTTGCCGGCGCGCGCGTCATCGAATCGACCATCCGCGAGAAGCTGCCCCCGGGCTTCCAGCGCGCGGAATATCTGCTGGAACATGGCATGATCGACCTGGTGGTGAAGCGCCCGGACCTGCCCGAGACCCTCGGCCGGCTGATCGGCCTCCTTCACCGTCCATGACGGCCCAGCCGCTCGACTTCGCCCGCTCCGACAATCCCGTGCTCGATCGCCTGCTGAAGGCGGCCGGGGCGCACCGGATCCGTGGTGCCGATCTCTCGCTCGACCGGATCGAGCGTCTGCTGACCCGCATGGCCAGCCCGCATCTGAAGCTGCCGCCGGTGTTCCATGTGGCGGGCACCAACGGCAAGGGCTCCACCTGCGCCTTCCTGCGCGCGGCGCTGGAGGCCGCCGGGCACCGCGTGCATGTCTTCACCTCACCGCATCTGGTGCGCGTGAACGAGCGCATCCGGCTGTCGGGCACGCTGGTGTCCGACGAGGAGTTCGCCGAGGCGCTCGCCGAGGTGCTTCGCTTCAACGCCGGCCAGCCCATCTCATTCTTCGAGGTGCTGACGGCGGCCGCCTTCCTGCTGTTCGCGGCGACACCGGCGGATGCCGTGGTGCTGGAAGTGGGGCTGGGCGGGCGACTCGATTCCACCAATGTCGTGCCGCGCCCCGCCGTCACCGGAATCGCGACTCTGGGGCTCGACCATGTGCACATCCTGGGGCCGACGCTGCGGCACATCGCGGCCGAGAAGGCGGGCATCGCCAAGCGCGGCGTCCCGCTGGTGACGCAGCGCTATCCCACGCCCATCCGCGCTGCCGTCGCCGAGGTGGCGGTGCCCCGGGGCGCGAGACTGATGCCGCGCGGCGAGGCCTGGGACGCGATCGTGCACGAAGGCCAGCTCGCCTTCCGGATGATCGGCGAGGCCGATGCCGAGCCGCTGCGCCTGCCGCTCCCCAAGCTGCCGGGCCTGCACCAGGCCGACAATGCGGCGCTGGCGGTCGCCATGCTGAGGGCGCAGGCGGAACTGGCGGTGCCCGATTCCGCGCTGCGCTCGGCGATGGGCTGGGCGCAGTGGCCGGCGCGCCTGCAGCGGCTGCTGGCCGGCCCGCTCGTCGAACGGCTGCCGCCGGGATCGGAACTGTGGGTGGATGGCGGCCACAATCCGCAGGCCGGCAAGGCGATCGCCACGACACTCGCCGGCGGCCCCCTGCCGCTGCACCTCATCGTCGGGATGCTGGGCACCAAGGACCATGCCGGTTTCCTCAAGGCCTTTGCGCGCGGCACGCGCATGACGATGCTGCCCATCCCCGATCACGCGCACATGCCGCCGGCCGAGCTTGCCGCGCTGGCCGGGGCAGCCGGCATGGTGGTGGATGTCGCGGACGATCTCGCAGGGGCGCTGGCCCGTGTCGGCGCCCCGGCGCGCGTGCTGGTGACGGGCTCGCTGCATCTGGCAGGGGCCGCCCTCAAGGCGAACCTGTCCCTGCCGCAGTAGCCGCGCTCAGCTCGTGCGGAAGGCGTTGGTGATCGGATAGCGCCGGTCGCGGCCGAAGGTGCGCGGGCCGATCTTGACACCCGGCGGCGCCTGGCGGCGCTTGTATTCCGCCACATAGAGCAGCCGCTCGATCCGCGCGACCGTGTCGGGGTCCGCCCCGCGGGCCTCGATCTCGGCCGCCGACAGCTCCTCCTCGACAAGGCCGTGCAGGATGGGGTCGAGCACGTCATAGGGCGGCAGGCTGTCGTCGTCGCGCTGGTTCTCGCGAAGCTCGGCGGTCGGCGGCTTGGTTATCACCCGCTCGGGCATCACCGGGCCATCGGGGCCGAGGCCGAGGCGCGGCCGGTCGGCATTGCGCCAGCGGGCGAGCCGGAACACCGTCGTCTTGTACACGTCCTTCAGCACATTGTAGCCGCCGGCCATGTCGCCATAGAGGGTGGCATAGCCGACCGACAGCTCGCTCTTGTTGCCGGTCGTCAGCAGCATGTGGCCGAACTTGTTCGACAGCCCCATCAGCGCCACCATCCTGAGGCGCGACTGGGCATTTTCCTCGGCCAGGCCGCGCGGGGAGCCGGCGAACTGGCCGGCAAGCATCATCTCCATCGCCGCGACGGCCGGTTCGATCGGGATGCTGTCGAGCCGGACACCCAGCATCCGGGCGCACTGCGCGGCATCGTCCAGGCTGTCGCGGCTGGTGTAGCGGCTGGGCAGCATCACGCACCAGACCCTGTCCGCCCCCAGCGCATCGACGGCGACGGCGGCCGTCAGCGCGCTGTCGATCCCGCCCGACAGGCCCAGCACCACGCCCGGAAAGCGGTTGCGCCCGACATAGTCGCGAAGCGCGACCAGCATGGCGTGCCAGATTTCCTCCTCGTAGCTGTCGGGCAGATGGCAGGTTGCGGCGTCGAAGCCGCCTTCGGCGAATGTCATGCAGGCCAGCGCCTCGTCCCAGTCGGGCAGGCGGGCCCTGACGGTGCCATCGGGGTCCAGCGCGAAGCTGCCGCCGTCGAACACCAGCTCGTCCTGGCCGCCGGTGCGGTTGACATAGAGGAGCGGCAGGCCGGTCTCGGCGGCGCGCGCACGGGCCAGCGCCAGGCGCTTGTCCTCCTTGCCGATCTCGTAGGGGCTGCCGTTGGGCACCAGCAGCAGCTCGGCCCCGCGCGCCTTCAGATGCGCCGGGACGGCCGGCGACCACATGTCCTCGCAGATGGGAAGCCCCAGGCGGACACCGCGGAAATCGACAGGCTCGGGCAGGGGGCCGGGCGCGAACACGCGCTTCTCGTCGAACACGCCATAGTTGGGGAGATCATGCTTGGCCGTCACCGCCACGACCTGCCCGCCATCAAGCAGGGCGTAGCCGTTGTGGAGGCCCCGGTCGCTGCGGTGGGTGGTGCCGACCAGCAGCGCCGGGCCGCCATCGGCGGTCGCCTCGGCGAGGCGGGCGAGCTGCGCTTCGCAGGCCGCCACCAGCGCCGGTTTCAGCACCAGGTCCTCGGGCGGATAGCCGATGAGCGACAGTTCGGGCGTGACGACGGCGTCCGCATCGCCGGCCATGGCGCGGGCCTGGAGGATGGCGGTCGCGTTGCCGGCGAGGTCGCCCATCACGGGGTTGGTCTGGGCGGCGGCGAGGCGCAGGCGAGGCATGGGAAGGGCCTAGGGCATGCGCTCGACGGCGGGAAGCCGCCATCTGCCATCGCGGATCGGCGCTTCGGGCAGATAGGCGCGGAAGACGAGGGTGAAGGGGCCGGTGGCGGGCGTCGGCAGCCAGGTGGCGCCGGCGCCCGGATCGGCGGCCGACAGGCTGACCGTGAGGCTGCCGTCCGCATCGGGCACAAGGCCCGGAGTCCGGCTGCCGATGGCATAGCGGTCGATCGGATTGTCCACGAAGAACAGCCGCCCGTCGGGCAGCCGCTGGTACAGCGTCAGGCTCCAGAAGGCGCGTGCCGGAACGGGCCGGGGGATCCGCAGGCGATAGCCGTTCGCGCCATCCAGCTCGCGGCCCTGCGAATCGACGGTCGCCGTCCAGTAGATGGCCTCGTCCGCCGGCAGGGCGGCAAGGCCGCCGAGCGCCACGCCGGCGCGGATGGCGTGGCTTGCCTGCGACGTGCCGATGCCCGGCGGGCTTTGCGACCAGCCGTCGCCGGTTACCCGGCTGCCGGCCGCGATCCCGGCCTGCATCCGCCGCACGATCCGCGGCCACAGGGTCCGCCACAGCCACTGCCGCCAGGCCGGAAGCCGATCGAAGACGTCCGGCCCGCCGCCAAGGCCGGTGGCGGCGAGGCGCGCGTCCTGAAGGGCGGGGTGGCGGGCGATCAGCGGATTGGCGCGCCTGAGCAGCGTCGCCGGGTCCGGCACGGGCGGCAGCACCACCGGCTCGATAACTGGCCATGGAGCAGGAATGAAGCCCATGATCGAGGACGACAGCGTGATCGCACGCTGCACGGCGCGCGCCGCCTCCAGATCGTCCGGCCCCTTCACCTCGACCCGCACGAGGATCCACGCCTCGTCGGTCGGCACGCAGACGAGGCGCGTCTGGCCCGGTCTGTCGGACGGCTGGCATGCGGGGCTATGCTCGAGCGTCAGGCGTTGCGCCTCGGCCGTTCCATCGCGCGTGCCGGCAATGACGGCATGGTCGGTATTGGCAGCCATCACCGCGACCGAGACATAGCGGTCCGACACGGCCGGGATCCCGATCTCCCAGCCCTCGCCGAAGTCGACGAAGGCCGAGGAATAGAGGGTGTCGTGGTTGGGCGTCGTCACCGTCCGGTCGCGCGGGGTGGCAAGGCTGTCGCGGTGCACCAGAAGCCCCAGCCCCCGCGGCTTTACGGCCCCGGGGTCTTCGCCCAGCACATGGCCGATCCGGATCAGCTGCTCGTTGCGCGTGCGCACGAAGCTGTAGACCGGAAAGGCGCGCAGCGCGGCCTCGGTGGTGTCGGCCACCGGCCCGCGCCACAACAGGAAGCCGCCGAGGGCCAGCGCTGCAACCGTGGCCGAGGCGATTGCCCATCCGCGCCTTCCCATGGCGCCATCATGGCGGCATGCGCACGCTTGGCAAGAGTGCGAGGGGACAGGCGCGCCACGGCTGTCGCATGGGCTGTCGGGCAAGGAGAGACGCAGATGGAACGGCAGGAAACCCGCCTCGAGGTCGCCGACGGGATCGCCACCCTCACCCTCGACCGGCCCGACCGGCTGAACGCCTTCACCGGCCGCATGATGCACGAGATCATCGCCGCCTTCGACGAGACGGACGCGAACGACGAGGTGCGCGTCGTGGTCGTGACCGGGGCGGGGCGGGCCTTCTGTGCGGGCGCCGACCTGTCGGAAGGTGCGAAGACCTTCGACTATGCCGCCCGCACCGATTCGCTCAGCAGCCGCGCCGGGCAGGACAGCCCGGTCAGGGCCGATGGCACGGTGGATTATGCCCATGAGGCCGTGCGCGACGGCGGCGGCCGGGTGACGCTTCGCATCTTCGACAGCCTGAAGCCGGTGATCGCGGCCGTGAACGGGGCGGCCGTCGGCGTGGGCGCCACCATGCAGCTGCCGATGGACATCCGCCTTGCCTCGACCGAGGCGCGCTTCGGTTTCGTGTTCGCGCGGCGCGGGATCGTGCCCGAGGCCTGTTCCAGCTGGTTCCTGCCGCGCCTGGTCGGGATTTCCCGCGCCATGGAATGGTGCGCCACGGGCCGCGTCTTCACGGCCGACGAGGCGCTGGCCGGCGGTCTCGTCCGGTCGCTGCACGCGCCCGGCGAGCTGTTGCCGGCCGCCCGGGCGCTTGCCCGCGAGATCGCCGACAACACCGCGCCCGTCTCGATCGCGCTCACGCGGCAGATGCTGTGGCGCATGCTGGGGGCCGACCATCCGATGGAAGCGCACAGGCTCGACAGCCGCGCCATCTATGCGCGCGGCCGGCAGGCGGATTCGAAGGAAGGCGTGCTCAGCTTTCTCGAGAAGCGCCCCGCGCGCTTCCCCGACCGCGTGTCGGCCGACATGCCAGATTTCGTTCCCTGGTGGCAGCCGCGCACCTATGGCTGACGCCGACATCAGCCCGACCGACGAGCCCGAGACGCTGCCGCCGGCTGGCGACCCGGCGCTTGCCGCCCCGCTCGCGCCGCTGGCCGGTGCGGAGCCGCCCATGCCCGCCTGGGCGCGCGCGGCAATCGACGCGCCGCACGACCGCGGGGCCGTCATGGTCGAGGGTGCCGCCATCGAATGGCTGGCCTGGGGGCCGCCCGGCGCGCCGGGCCTGCTGCTGCTGCACGGCAATGGCGCCAACGCCGACTGGTGGCGCTTCACCGCGCCCCTGCTGGCGCAAGGCGGCCTGCGCGTGGCCGCCTTGAGCTGGTCGGGCATGGGCAACAGCGGTCATCGCCCGCGCTACTCGCTCGACCTGTTCATGGCCGAAGCGCTGGCCGCTGCCGACGCGGCCGGGCTGGGTGCCGCCTTTTCGGTTGCCGGCCACAGCTTCGGCGGCGTGCCGGCCGTGGGGCTTGGCCGTCACCACGCCCGGCATGTCCGCCGGGCCATCGTCATCGACACGCCCTTCGGGGACATGCGCCGGCCGCGCGAGCCGGGCCGGCAGCGCGCTGCCCGCCGGCACCGCACCTATCCGTCGCTGGCCGACGCACTGGCGCGTTTCCGCTGGGCCCCCATGCAGCCCTCGCCCAACCTCTGGGCGGCCGACTTCATCTCCCGCTCGTCGCTCAAGGCGGTCGATGGCGGCTTCAGCTGGAAATTCGATCCCTTCCTCTGGCAGAATTTCCGCTTCGACGATCCCTCGGGCCTGCTGGCGGGCGCGGGCGCGCCGCTGGACTATGTCTGGGGGGAGCAGTCGCTGCTGGTCGAAGCCGGTGTCGTCGCGCGCATCCGGGAGATGATGCCCGACGGCACGCGCTTCGTCGGCATTCCGCAGGCCCATCACCATGTGATGGCGGATCAGCCGCTTGCGCTGGTGGCCGTGCTGCGCGCGCTCCTCGCCTGACGGCCTACCAGGCGGCCTCCTTCTCGCGCGCCCGGCGGTCGAGCTCGGCGCGGGAGAGCTTTTCGGAGGAAGACTTCAGCTGGCCGCAGGCCGCCATGATGTCGCGCCCGCGCGGGCGGCGGATCGGCGCCGAAATGCCCGCCTCGTACACGATGTCGGAAAAGCGCTGCACCTGGGCGGGGTCGCTGGTTTCGTAAGGGGCGCCCGGCCAGGGGTTCCAGGGAATCAGGTTCACCTTGGCGGGCAGCCGGTGCTGGCGGATCAGCCGGACCAGCTCGCGCGCATCCTCGTCGCGGTCATTGACGCCCTTCAGCATCACATATTCGAAGGTGATGCGCCGCGCATTGTTGGCCCCCGGATAGGCGGCACAGGCAGCCAGCAGCTCCTCGATGCCATATTTCCGGTTGAGCGGCACGATCTCGTCGCGAACCGCCTTGGTGACGGCGTGCAGCGAGACGGCGAGATTCACGCCGATCTCCTCGCCGGCGCGCGCCATCATCGGCACCACGCCCGAGGTGCTGAGCGTGATCCGCCGCTTCGACAGGGCAAGGCCCTCGCCGTCCATCACGATCCGCAGCGCATCGCGGACCTGCTCGAAATTGTAGAGCGGCTCGCCCATGCCCATCATCACGATGTTGGTCAGCAACCGCCCTTCGGGCTGGGAGGGCCATTCGCCCAGCGCGTCGCGCGCCAGCATCACCTGCCCGACGATCTCGCCCGCCGTCAGGTTGCGCACAAGCTTCATCGTGCCCGTGTAGCAGAAGCGGCAGTTGAGGGTGCAGCCCACCTGGCTGGAAACGCACAGCGTTCCCCGGTCGGCGTCGGGGATGAACACCATTTCATACTGTTCCCCGCCCGAGCGCAGCAGCCACTTGCGCGTGCCGTCGACCGAGACATGGGCCTCGACCACGTCGGGCCGGCCGATCCGGAACGCCGCCTCAAGCCCTTCGCGCAGCGGCTTCGACAGGTCGGTCATCGCCGCGAAACCGGTGGCGCCCCGATTGTAGATCCAGCCCCACAGCTGGCGGGCGCGCATCCGCGCCGCCCGGGCGTCGGCAAGCCCGGCATCCACCAGATGCGCCGCGATCTCGGCCCGGGTCAGGCCGACGAGGTCGACGCGACCGTCGGCGTCGGGCGCCGGCCGGCGCGGCACGGGAACGGGCGTCTGCCCGCCGGGGATCGACATCAGCTGGCTGACCATGGGGCCGCGGCCATAGCCCAAAGGCGCAGGAATGCGAAGGGCCGGCCGTTACAATCCTTCACTCGGCCGGTGGGCCGCCAGGCTGTATGGGCCGCGCGAGGTCGCCGGCACAGGGCCGGTGAGGAAAGGGTCGCAAGGGTCGTCATGAAGTTTCTTGATCTGGGTCTGGGCGCCATCTTCGGCGCCATGATGCTGGCTGCTCCGGCGCAGTCGGCGGTGTGGACGAACGTCTGGTCCACCAACTTCAACAACAATGTCGTCTTCCAGACGATGGGGCCGTTCGGTTACGACACCGCCAGCTACACGGCCGGTGGCGCTGCCTTCACCAATTCGCAGAGCCTGCCCGGCTTCGGCACGCGCTACCTGCGCAATGCCGGAACCGGCACGACGAGCTTCGCCTTCACCGGGCTCGACTGGCATCGGGCGCTGAAGCTCGACTTCGATCTGGCCTTCCTCGACAGCAGGACCGGCCGACCGACACGCGCTGGGGTCCGGACTGGCTGTTCGTCACGATCGGCAACACAACCTACCGCCTGTCGCCCTTCGAGATGGGCCCGCCGGCCGCGCGCGGCCACTTCGCGCAGAACGGCAACTGGCAGGATTCGGTCTATCGGCTGAGCTTCATCGTGCCGGGCAACAATCCGAACTTCACCTTCGCGCTCCGCGCAGGCGGCGCCGGCTTTCAGGGCGGAAACGACGAGAGCTGGGGCATCGACAATGTCCGCCTGTCGGCCGCCGTGCCCGAGCCCGCCACCTGGGCGATGCTGATCGCCGGCTTCGGCCTGGTGGGTGCGGCGGTTCGCCGCCGCCGATCCGGGATCGGCCGGACGACGGCCTGACAGCAGGGCCCGATGGCGATGTCTCGTCGCCATCGGCTGTTCGGCCTGCCGGATGCGCGCGCCGTCGCGCCTGCGCCTTCCGGATGACCGGTTCGGACACAGGGATGCGGCATGGGCCGTCCGCTGGCAGGAACATGAAAGGGGGCCGCGTCGCACCGGCGACGCGGCCCCCCTTGCGTGACCAGACCGCGATCAGGCGCTGACGTGCTGGACCCGGCGCCGGCGGGCGGCAAAGCCGACCAGCCCGAAGCCGGCGATCATGAGGCCCCAGGTCGCAGGTTCCGGGATTCCGGGGCTGCCCGGGAAGCGGAACGAGAAGACATGGTCGTTATAGTCCTTGTCGCCACCGCCGACGATGTCCTCCCAGCCGATCAGCAGGCCGGCCGGCACGCCGAAGTCGCCACCGGCATAGGCCGTGTGCCAGGCATGGTTGAAACCGTCGGGGTTTTCGCCGGGATCGGTCGAGAAGACGTTGCCGTTGGTGATGACGCGCAGGTAGAAGCGCAGTTCGTCGCCGGCCGCCACCGTGCCGAGCACGGCGCTGCTGCCCGGGGCCGAGGTGTTCGGCAGCGTGAAGAACAGCGGCGCGGCACCGTTGATTCCGAGCCCGATCTCGCTGTCGAAGGCGGCCGAGCGCGACAGGAACCAGGCCGTGACGGTGCCGGCGAACGGCGCGGTGTAGGAAGCGACGGCCGGCGCTTCGACGCCGGGCGTGGCATAGACCGGAATGACGGCATTGGCAGCCGACGTCAGCGACAGGGCTGCGGCGGCTGCAAGCGCGAGGCGGTGGATCATGTCATTTGTTCCCCTGTGGTAGGATATCGAAGGGGGCTAGCAACTACCGTGCCAATACCGCCCGCCTGGGCAAGCGCGGCCCGGATCACGACCGATTGTCAGAATAATTTACGACTGGCCCTGCCGTCAGCCATTTCGTCGCGGGGCTGGCCATATTCATGCGGCGCGGGGCCCGCTCGTTCCCTGCCCGAGATGCAGGGGGGATTCGCCGCCGTCGGCCAACCTCATGACCGTGCCCTGCGGCACGTCCGGGGCGATCGCCACGCCTTCATATGCCCGCCCGCCCACCAGCAGGCCGCGCAGCACGCGTGCCGTCATGCCATGGCTGATCACCAGCGCGGGTGACGTGCCGGCCTCGACCAGCCAGCCCGACAGGCGAGCGGCGATGTCGGCATAATGTTCGCCGCCGGGAATGGGCATGCGGAACAGGCGGTGGTCATGGTCGAGGATCTCGCCTTCCTCGGCGATGATCGCGGCATAGTCGCGCCCGACCCAGCGGCCCACCTCGATCTCGCGCAGGCGCGGGTCGGTTCGGATCGAGAAGAAGTCGATCCTCAGATGCTCCGCCACGATCGCGGCCGTCTGCTGGGCGCGGCCGGCCGGCGACGACCAGACAGTGGGCAGCGGCTCGCCGCTCGCCTCGAAATGCCGGGCGAGCGCTTCGCCCATGGCCTCCGCCTGGGCGAGACCGGCGCGGGTCAGCGGCGTGTGCGCGTCATTGCCCTGCATGCGCCGCGCCCGGTTGAACACCGTTTCGGCATGGCGGGCGAGATAGAGTGGCGAAGGGGGCATGACAGGGGCCTCAAGGGCAAGCTAGAGCGGGCCCGTCAAGCGTGCGGGAGACGAGTGTGGCCAACAAGGTTCATGTCGATGCGGCATCGGCCCTCGACGGATTGCTGTTCGACGGCATGACGATCGTGGCCGGCGGCTTCGGCCTGTGCGGAATCCCCGAGAACTGCATCGCCGCGATTCGCGCATCGGGTGTCAGGGGCCTCACCATCGTCTCGAACAATGCCGGGGTGGACGGGTTCGGGCTGGGCCTGCTGCTGGAAACGCGGCAGGTCGCCAAGATGATCTCGAGCTATGTCGGCGAGAACAAGGAGTTCGAGCGCCAGTATCTGGCGCAGGAGCTGGAGCTGGAATTCTGCCCGCAGGGAACGCTTGCCGAGCGCATCCGCGCCGGCGGCGCCGGCATCCCCGGCTTCTACACCCGCACCGGCGTCGGCACACTGGTCGCCGAGGGCAAGGAGCACAAGGCGTTCGACGGCGAGACCTATATCCTCGAGCGCGGCATCCGCACCGATCTCGCCATCGTGAAGGCCTGGAAGGGTGACACCCAGGGCAATCTCGTCTTCCGCAAGACGGCGCGCAATTTCAACCCGATGGCCGCGACCGCCGGGCGGGTGACGGTCGCCGAAGTGGAAGAGCTGGTGCCGGAAGGCGGGCTCGACCCGGATTGCATCCACACGCCGGGGGTCTACGTGCAGAGGCTGTTCAGGGGCACGTTCGAGAAGCGGATCGAGCAGCGCACCGTGCGCAAGAGGGAGGATGTCGCCTGATGCCCTGGACCCGCGATGAAATGGCCCGGCGCGCGGCGCGCGAGCTCAAGGACGGCTTCTACGTCAATCTCGGCATCGGCATGCCCACGCTTGTCGCGAACCATGCCGGTGACCTCGACATCACCCTGCAGTCGGAGAATGGCATGCTGGGCATGGGGCCCTTCCCGTTCGAGGGCGAGGAGGATCCCGACCTCATCAATGCCGGCAAGCAGACGGTGACCGAACTGCCGCGCACCAGCTATTTCTCGTCCGCCGACAGCTTCGCGATGATCCGCGGCGGGCACATGGACCTGTCGATCCTCGGCGCCATGGAGGTGGCCGAGAATGGCGACCTCGCCAACTGGATGGTGCCGGGGAAGATGGTGAAGGGCATGGGCGGCGCCATGGACCTCGTCGCCGGCACGCCCCGAATCGTGGTGATGATGGAGCATGTGGACAAGGCCGGCCGGCCGAAGTTCGTGGCCGAGTGCTCGCTGCCGTTGACGGGACGCAACGTGGTGGACGTGATCATCACCGATCTGGCCGTGTTCGAACGCCCCGACCGCACGGGCAGCCCGTTCCGGCTGATCGAGATCGCGCCCGGCGTGACAGCCGAGGAGGTCCGCGCCAGGACATCGGCCCGCTATGCAGAGGATTGAGGCATGAGCAGGCCCGGAACCGAACTCCTGCGCCCGCCTGACATCGAGGCCGCGGTGGATGCCGTGACTGCCGGGATGGCGGCCGATTGCGGCCAGCGCCCCGGCCGCGTCGCCGCCGCGCTTGCACGCGCCTGACCCGCCGACCCGTCCGCCGCCGGGCCCGCTGGCCCGGGCCCTGTGGCTGGGGCTCGGCTGGCTGTTCGTGGCGCTGGGCGCCATCGGCGCCTTCCTGCCCATCCTGCCGACCGTTCCCTTCCTGATCCTTGCAGCGGCCTGTTTTGCACGCGGCTCGCCAAGGCTCGAACGCTGGATGCTCAATCATCCGCGCTTCGGCCCGCCCATCCGCGACTGGCGCGAACGCGGCGCCATCCCGCTCTATGGCAAGCTGGTGGCCGTGGGCGGCATGGCGGGCGGCTATACGGTGACGCTGCTGGCGCTGCGGCCCGGCCTCGAGATCGCCATTCCGCTTGCCGCCGTCCTCGCGCTGGCCGCCGCCTTCATCCTCAGCCGCCCGTCCTGAGCGGCTCGCCTCAGTGCAGCGTGGGTGCGTCCCGGCCGTCGGCGCCGTAGCTGGCGGCGGCCAGCAGCTGGTCCCACGGGATCACCGCTCGGTCCCAGCCGGGCACATGCTCGGCATAGGTGCGCCGGCACAGGCCGTCGAAGCGGGGATAGTCGTGCGCCAGCCAGTCGAGCATCAGGTCGCGCAAGGAAGCGTCCCCCAGTCGCCCGACGGCATAGGCCGGGCTGAGGTTGGTGGCCTCGGGCAGGATGTCGCCGGTCTCGCGCACCACGATCTTCTTCACTTCGCGCTCCACCCGCCGGTGGCAGCCGCCGCCGTTGCAGACATAGGCAGCACAGGGATGCGCCCTCAGATAGCGGATGCTCTGGCCGATGAGGCTCACGGTCATCCGGCCCGACAGCCGGTTCGCCCGGTCGTTCAGCGTCAGGATCAGCCGGTCGAGTTCCGCTGAATCGAGCCGATCGGCCGACAGGCCGCGTCCGCGCCCAAGATCAAGCAGCGGCTGCACCCGGAATGCGCTGGCGCCCATCGCCAGGGCCTCGTCGATCATCGGCTCCAGCTGGTCGAGGTTGGTGCGTCCCACGCTCATCACCAGCGTGACCGGAACGCCGGCGGCGATGGCCATCGCCGCCCCTTCGGCCGCGGCTGCGCGCGCCCCCTTCAGCCGGCGGAACCGGTCATGGAAGGTCGCCTCGCCATCGAGGCTGATATTCACCCTGATCCCTCGCCGCGCCAGCCCGGCGACGAAGGCCGGTGTCATCCGGGTGCCGTTGGAACACAAGGTGGTCTCGACCTGGCTGCCCAGCGCCTGGGCTGCATCGAGCACCATGTCGATGTCGGGATGAAGCGTCGGCTCGCCGCCGGTGAGGTAGAGGGCGCCGACACCGAGCCCCGGCGCGTCGGCGATGGCATCGAGGAGCGGCCCGGTCGCCAGCTCGTCCCGGCGATCGGGCCCGCCCTCCATGTAGCAGTGGCGGCACCTCAGGTTGCAGCGCCCCGTCAGGTGCAGCATCAGGGTCACGCGGCCGCGGCTGTCGGCCTCGTCGGTCAGCAGCATGTCGGCCTCCCCGGTCGTCAGCGGTTCAGGGTCTGGGTGACCTGGTTCACCGGATTGAACCGCTGCAGGATGTCGCCGAGCGGCCCCACACCCCATTTCGGCCTGGGCGGAACCGTCCCGAAATCGCCGCCATCGAAGATGAAGGCGGCGCCGACCCCCCGGCCGCTGCCGCCCACGGCCATGTCCGCCACCTTGTCGACGATCTGGGCCGAGATGTGCTCGGCGGCGAGTGCCGCCACCGTGCCGGCGAATTCCCGCAGCTGCCCGGCCTTGATCACGTCCTTCAGCAGGCCGTCATCGAGGTCGAGCCGCATCCGGGCGATGGTGCGGCCCGCAAGCGCCTCCATGCCATCGGCCTTCGCGGCCGCTGTCGCATTGCTGTTCATCTGGTCGTCCTTTCCGCGCATGCCCCGAGCGCGGCCATCCGTGCGACCCACCGGTAGTCCATGAGACTCGGTGGCAGGGGACATATAGCAGGATCAACTCGTGTTAACCATCCCGGTCGCGCAGGATGAAGCGGAAAGAATTGGCAATATGAATGACTTATCCGGCCATGCGCAGGATTTCCGCCCACTCCGCCGGGCGCACCGGCACCACCGACAGCCGCGACTGGCGGACGAGCTGCAGGTCGGCCAGTGCCGGATTGGCCTTCATCTCGGCAAGCGTCACCGGCCGGGCCAGGCGCCGGACCGGTGCGACCGATACGGCCACCCAGCGGCCGGTCCCGTCGGTCGGGTCGGGATAGGCCGGCTTCGTCACCCGGCAGATGGCAACCGCCTCCTTGCCGATGTTGGAATGGTAGAACAGCGCCTCGTCCCCGACGGCCATGGCCTTGAGGTTGAGGGCGGCCTGGGCGTTGCGCACCCCGTCCCACACCGTCTCGCCCTCGGCCACCAGATCGTCCCAGGAATAGACGTCCGGCTCGGACTTCAGCAGCCAGTGGTTCATTCGGCAGCCCTGGGCAGCGCGAGATCCTGGCAGATGCGCCAGATCTTCTCCTGCGTCGCCGGCATTTCCAGCTGCGTGCCGTCCAGCGCGTCGATGATGGCGTTCATGATCGACGGCATGGCGCCGATCGTGCCGGCCTCGCCGCAGCCCTTGGCGCCCAGCGGATTGGTGGGCGAGGGCGTCGGCAGGCTCTCGAAGCCGATGTCCGCGGGCATGTCGTCGGCGCGCGGCACGCCATAGTCCATGAAGCTGCCGGTCAGCAGCTGCGCGGCTTCGTCATAGACGACATTCTCGGTCAGCACCTGGCCCAGCCCCTGCGCGATGCCGCCATGGATCTGCCCCATGAGCAGCATCGGGTTCACGATGGTGCCGAAGTCATCCACCACGCCATAGCGCGCGACCGTGACGCGGCCGGTCTCGGGATCGATCTCCACTTCGGCCACATGGCAGCCGTTGGGAAAGGTGGGTGCCGGCGCGTCGGGTGCGAACCGGGCGCGCCCGTCCAGCCCGCCCGGATGCCGCCTTGCAAGCTCGGCGATCGACAGGGTCGCGTTGGACCCGCGGGCGCGGAACAGGCCATCGGCATAGTCCACCTCGTCGCCGAGGTCGGCCTTCGCCAGCTCGATCCCGCGCGCCACCAGCTCGTCGGCGGCGACCAGGCAGGCCGAGCCGCCCCACGCCATGGAGCGCGAACCACCGGTGCCATGGCCCTCGTCGAGGCGGGCCGTGTCGCCCTGGACGATCCGCACCTCGTCGAGGGGGACGCCCAGCCGTTCGGCCATCACCTGCGCATAGACCGTCTCATGGCCCTGGCCATTGGACTGGGTGCCGACCGCGACTTCGACGATGCCGTCGGCACTTACCCGCACATCCGCGAATTCCTCGCGCGAGCCGCCGCCGGCGATCTCGACATAATAGCACAGGCCCCGGCCATAGCGCCGGCCGCGCCGGGCGGCCTCGGCCCGGCGGGCCTCGAATCCGGCCCAGTCGGCCGCTGCCAGCGCCCGGTCGAGCACGGACGGAAAGTCGCCGACATCGAACGTCAGGCCCAGCCCGTTGGCGTGCGGCAGCTCGTCGGGCCGAAGCAGGTTGCGGCGGCGGATCTCGTCCACGCCGATCCCGAGGTCGCGCGCGGCGGCCTCGATCAGCCGCTCCATCAGATAGGCGCTCTCGGGGCGGCCGGCGCCGCGATAGGCATCGACCGGCGCGGTATTGGTGACGACGCCATGGACGGCATTGTGGATGGCGGGGATTCGATAGACGCCGCCCATGATCCGCCCGCCGGCAAAGGTCTGGATCGCCGGTCCGAACTGCGCCTGGTAGGCGCCGAGGTCGGACCAGCTCTCGACCTTGAGCGCGAGGATCCGCCCGTCCCGGTCGAGCGCGAGCGTCGCGTCCGATTCCATCGCCCGGCCGTGCGTGTCGGTCTGGAAGGCATCGCCGCGGTCGCCCGCCCACTTGACCGGCGCCCCGAGGTCGCGCGCGGCGTGCAGCACGAGGGCATATTCGGGGTAGAGGAAGGTCTTCATCCCGAACCCGCCGCCGACATCGCCGGTGATGATCCGCAGGCTTTCGGGCGGGCATTTCATCACCATCCCGGCCAGCATGGCGCGCATGCCGGCAACCCCCTGGCTTCCGACATGCAGCGTGAATCCCTCGCCGACGGCCCATTCGCCGACGGCCGCGCGCACTTCCATGCTGGTGGGCGCCACACGGTTCTGCACGATCCTGAGGCGCGTCACATGCGCGGCCGCGGCGATCCCCGCCTCGGCTGCCGCGCGGTCTCCGGCTTCCCACAGGAAGAGGTCGTTGGACGGGGCCTCGGGCCATATCCTCGGCGCATCCGGGGCGATGGCGGCCGCGATGCTGGCGACGGCCGGCAGTTCCGAATAGGCCACCTCGATCGCCTCGGCGGCCGCGCGCGCCTGTTCGCGCGTGTCGGCCACCACGAAGGCCACGCCGTCGCCCACGAACCGGACGCGATCCTTCGCGAGCAGCAGGCGCGGCGTCTTCACCGGGCCGGACAGCGGCACCACGCAGGGCAGTTCGCCATAGTGATCGAGGTCGGCAGCGGTGTAGATGGCGCGAACGCCCGGCATGGCGCGTGCCGCCGCGGCATCGATGCCGCGGATCTCGGCGTGGCCATAGGGGCTTCGCAGCGTCACGCCGTGCAGCATGCCCGGCCGCTGCACGTCATCGGTGTAGCGGCCGCGCCCGGTCAGCAGGCGCGCATCCTCCACCCGCTCGACCGACTGGCCGACGCCGATCTGGCTGCTGCCGAACTTCATCGCGTCTCTCCCGCCCGGATGGCTGTCAGGCCCGCCTTATAGTCCGGATGGCGCAGGCGATAGCCAAGGTCTTCGGCAAGCCGCCCCGATGCGACCAGCCGCCGCTCCGACCAGAAGCCGCGTGCCATGGGCGACAGCGCGGCTTCGTCCAGCGGTTCCAGCGGCGGCAGCGGCGCGCCGAGCAGGCCGCAGGCGAACTCCGTCACATGACGCGGCTCGGCCGGCCGCTCGTCCACCACGTTGAAGATGCCCCCGGCGCCGGCGCCGATCGCCGCGACGACCGCGCCGGCGATGTCCGCCACATGCACGCGGCTGAAGCGGTGGCCCGGGCGGTCGATCCGACGGGCCGTTCCCGCCCGCACCTGGTCGAGCACCGAGCGGCCGGGGCCGTAGATGCCGGGCAGCCGGAAGATGGTGGCGCCGATCGCCTGCCAGCCGAGGTCGGCCGCCGTCCGGGCCGACCGCCGGCCGCCGCCGACGGGCGCGCTCTCGTCCACCCATGCGCCGCCGGTGTCGCCATAGACACCCGTCGAGGAGAGATAGCCGAGCCAGCCGCGGTGAGCGCTCAGGATCGGCCCGAAGCGGGCGAGCACCGGGTCCGCGCCGCTCGCCGGGTCGGGCGGCACCGAGGCGATGACGTGCGACGCCTGTGCCAGGATGTCGGGCAGGGCCGGGTCGTCGAAGGCGAGACAGCCATCGGCGGCACGGCGGCGAACGCCGAGCACCCGGAGCCCGGCGGCGCGCGCGGCGTCGGCGATATGCCCCCCCGCATGGCCCTGTCCCGCGATCACCAGCATGGCACCCTCCTGTCGACCTGCTAGAGTGGATGCCATGCACATCCTCTACGGCACCGAGCCCAGCTTCTACACGCGAAAGGCCTGGGCAGCCATGCGGCTGCTGGGGCTCGATGTCGACGACCGGCTGAAGAGCTTTGCGGTCAGGGCCGAGGTGGAGGCAGCCGTCGATGGCTATCACCGCTTCCCGGTCGTGCAGACGCCCGAGGGGGACTGGTTGACCGATTCGACCCGGATCGCGCTCGAACTCGGCCGGCGGCATCCGGTGCAGTCGCTGCTGCCCGACGATCCGGCGCTCGCCGCGCTCATCCGGGTCGCGGAGGACTGGTTCGACGAATGGATGGTGCGCGGCACGCTTGCCTGGCGCCCCGTCGATCCGGAAACCCGCGCCTGGGTGGCGCGGGTGGCGGCGCGCAACCTGTTCGGTTTCGGCAGCGGCGCCGAGCCGCCGGCCGGGCTTGCCGACAAGCTCGAGCGCACGGCCGCCGGCGTGGAACGCTTCTTCGTGTCGGCCGGCGCCGCCAACGGGATCGGGCCTGAGAACGCAGCCGCTGTCCGCGCCCTGCTCGACCGGATCCTGGCCGCACTGGAGGCCGGCCTCGCCGGCACGCCCTTCCTGGCCGGCAGCCGGCCCAGCCTCGCGGATGCAGCGCTCTGGGGCCATCTGGAGGCCGGCCTGCTGTGGGAACCGGCGGCCCGCGCTCATGTCGCCGCGCATGCGCCGGGGCTGGTCGCCTTTCATGCCCGCCTGTCGGCACGGGCGGCCGCCGGCGGCCGCCCGCCGGGGGCGTGGGACCGGTTCGAGGATGTCGCGGCCCGGCTGGCGCCGCTGCTCGGCGGCGATGCGCACGGCTTTGCCCCCTTCCTCGCCGACAACGCGCGGGCGCTGGCCGACGGCAGCCGGACGGTCATCCTCGATGGAGTGGAGGCCCCGGCCCGCGGCTTCACCGACGCTTCGCGTCGCGCCGTGGCCGACGCCATCCGCGCGCTTGACCCCGCCGACCGCGCCCGCTTCGATGCGGCCTGCGCAAGCTGGCCGCTGATCGCAGCCATCCTCGCCGACTGAAGGAGCAGGCCCGATGGCAGACCGCCTTCCCGAAACCGAGAACTGGGTTCGCCTGTCGGGCGTCACCCGCCGCGCGGCGTTGGGCGGGGGCGTCGCGACGCTGGGCTATGCGCTGGCGGCCCGGCCGGTCTCGGCTGCCCGCATCGAGACCGGCACCGACGGGCTGGAGGCCGGCCTGCTGACCTTCCCGGCATCCGGCGGCTTCGCGATGAACGCCTACAGCGCCCGCCCGCAGGGCAGGGCCGCCCGCCCGGTGGTGCTGGTGGTGCAGGAAATCTTCGGCCTGCACGAGTGGATCCGCGACGTGACGCGCCGGTTCGCGCACGCCGGCTATCATGCGATCGCGCCCGATCTGTTCCAGCGCCAGGGCGATCCCACCACCGCGCCCGATATCCAGACCCTGTTTCGCGAGATCGTCTCGAAGGTGCCGGATTCACATGTGATGGCCGATCTGGACGCAGCCGCCGCCTTTGCGGCCACGCGCGGCGGCGATGCCGCGCGGCTCGGCGTCACCGGCTTCTGCTGGGGCGGGCGCATCACCTGGCTCTATGCTGCCCACCAGCCCCGCCTGAAGGCGGGCGTGGCCTGGTACGGTCGCCTCGTCGGCCAGCCGGGCGAGTTGCAGCCGCGGCACCCGATCGACGTGGCAGCAGGCCTTCATGCCCCGGTGCTCGGCCTCTACGGCGATCTCGACAAGGGCATTCCCGTGGCCGATGTCGAGCGGATGAATGCAGCGCTCAAGGCCGCGAACAGTCCCGGCTTCATCCGTCGCTTTGCCGAGGCCGACCATGGGTTCCTCGCCGACTACCGCCCCAGCTTCCATGCGCCTTCCGCAACCGCTGCCTGGTCGGACGCCCTCGGTTGGTTCGCAAGGCATCTCTGACGCGCTTTTTCACGTGGGGTCCGCATTGTGGGGCCGCGTCGGGGCCGCGTTGAGCGGGCAGGCGCTGCAATCCGCCGCTGCCGCGCCCGCCGCCTACAGGATGCGCTCGGCCCGGTCGCGGTGGATGGACATCAGGATGCCAAGCGCGATCATCACGGTCATGATGGCGTTGCCGCCATAGCTCATCAGCGGCATCGGCAGGCCGACGACCGGCGCCATTCCCATCACCATCATCGCATTGACCGCCACGTAGAAGAAGAGGGTCATCGACAGGCCGCCGGCCGCCAGCCGGCCGAACAGGCTGTGGGTGCCGAGGGCGACCCGGAACGCCCAGTTGAGCAGCACGCCATAGGCAAGCAGCAGGATCACGCCGCCGACAAGGCCCCATTCCTCGACCATGGTCGCGAACACGAAGTCCGTATGCTGCTCGGGCAGATACTGGAGGTGGCTCTGGGAGCCGTTCAGAAATCCCTTGCCGAAGATCCCGCCCGAGCCGATCGCGATCTTGGACTGGGTGATGTGGTAGCCGGCGCCCAGCGGATCGATCGACGGATCGAGGAAGGTCATCACCCGGCGCTGCTGATAGTCGTGCAGCAGGTGATAGGCGACCGGCAGCGCCGCAAGCGCCGCCGCGCCCGGAATCAGGATCCAGCGCAGGGGCAGGCCGCCCAGGAACATCACGGTCACGCCGCCGGCAACGATCATCAGCGCCGTGCCCAGGTCGGGCTGCACCAGCACCAGCGCGACCGGCAGCAGGATGAGAAGGGCCGGCGGCCAGATGCCTGCCAGCCGCCCGGCGTAGCCGCGCGGCAGATAGTGGTAGAAGCGCGCCAGCGCGAGGACGATCGCGATCTTCATGAGCTCGCTCGGCTGCAGGCGCATGATGCCAAGGTCGATCCAGCGCTGGGCGCCGCCGCCCAGCGCGCCGCGCAGCTCGACCAGCACCAGCCCGGCCAGCACGACCGCATAGAGGGGATAGGCAAGCCGGAGCCAGGTGCCGAGCGGCAGCTGCGACAGCAGGACGGCGACAAGGGTGAACAGGATCAGCCGGACGGCGTGGTTCAGGGCCCAGGGGTGGAAACTGCCGCCGGCCGCCGAATAGAGGACGAGCGTGCCGAAGGCGCCGATGGCGAGCACCAGCAGCAGGATGCCCCAGGGGAGCATCCCGAGCCGCTGCGGCCAGCGGCTGTTGAGCAGGCTGTCGATCATGCCGCGGGCCCGTCCGGCGAGGCCGCAGCAGCCCGCCGCGCCGCCGCCTCGGCGCGGGCGCGGCGTGCGGCCTCGCGCGAGGACTGGAGGGCCGCAAGCTGCGTCTCGGCGCGTTCGCGGTCATAGATCCAGGTGAGGATGTCGCGCGCGATCGGGGCGGCCGCGCGCGAGCCCGAACTGCCATGCTCGACGATCACGCTGACCGCATAGCGCGGGTTCTCGATCGGCGCGAAGGCCACGAACAGGGCGTGATCGCGGAATCTCCAGGGCAGGCTTTCGTTGCGGCGCACGCCGCGCCGCCGCTCGGCCGCGGTGATCCGCCGGACCTGCGCCGTGCCGGTCTTGCCGGCCATGCGCACGCCCTCGACCGGCAGGCGCGCCGAGCGCGCGGTGCCGCCCGGGCCATTCACGACATCGTCCATCCCCTGGCGGACGACATCGAGATAGTCGGGCGGGATGGCGAGCGTCTCGAAGCGGGGGGTCGTCGCGGCCGGAATCATCCGGGGCTCGACGACGAGCCCGGTCGCGATCCGCGCCGTCATCACGGCCAGCTGCAGCGGATTGGCGATGAGATAGCCCTGGCCGATCGACATGTTGAGCGTGTCGGCGACCGACCAGGGCTGGTTGTAGCGGTCGCGCTTCCACGCCGGGTCGGGCACGATGCCCTTGCGCTGCACCGGCATGGGCAGGTCGAAGGTGGCATGCAGGCCCAGCTTGCGCGCCATGTCGGCCACCGCCTGCGCGCCGATGCGCCGGGCGGTCGCGTAGAAATAGACGTTGCAGCTCTTGGCAATCCCGGCGCGCATGGCGACCGAACCATGGCCGCCGCGCCGGTGGCAGTGCCAGCTGTTGCCGCCCACCGTGTAGCGCCCGCCGCAGCCGACGCTGTCGGTGGGCAGCACGCCCTCCTTCAGGGCGGCGAGCGCCGTTACCATCTTGAAGGTGGAGCCGGGCACATAGAGACCCTGGAGCGTCTTGTTCAGAAGCGGCTTGGTCTCGCTGGCCCTGAGATCGGCCCAGAGGCGCTGCGGGATCCGGCTGGAAAAGACATTGGGGTCGAAGGCCGGCATGGAGACGAGGCACTTGATGTCGCCCGTCAGGCAGTCGATCACCACCGCCGAGGCGGACTCCGGGCCGATGCGCGCAGCGGCGAAGCGCTGGAGCCCTTCGTCGATGGTGAGCTGGACGGTGTTGCCGGGCGTGTCGGGCCGCGTGTCGAGCTCGCGCACGATCCGGCCGCGCGCATTCACTTCCACCCGGCGGGCGCCGGGCCTGCCCACCAGCTCCGAATCGCGGGCCTTCTCGACGCCGTCCTTGCCCAGCCGGAAGGCGGGCATCAGGTAGAGCGGGTTTCGCGTCTCGCGATACTGGGCCTGGGTCGGCGGCCCGACATAGCCGATCAGATGCCCGAACGCCTCGCCGCCGGGATAGTGGCGGACATAGCTGCGCACGGGGCGCAGCCCGTCCATGTCGGCCAGTTCGAGATTGAGCGCTGCATAGGCCTCCCAGCCGATGTCGTCGGCGATCAGCAGCGAGGCCGATGGCGGCAGGCCCTTGGCGTCCTCGCGGATGCGGTCGAGGTCGGCCTGCGTCAGGGGCACGATGCCGGCGATCCGCTCGAGCGCGGACTCGAGGTCGCCCGCCAGCGAGGGGACGAGCTCGGCGGCATAGGCCGGGCGGTTGGTGGCCATCGGCACGCCGGCGGCATCGAGGATGAACCCCCGTCGTGGCGGGATCAGGTGCAGGGCGACCCGATTGTCCTCGGCAGCGAGCGCATAGCGATCCGCATCCGCGATGGCGAGCTGCGCCATGCGGCCGACCAGCGCCGCGCCCACGGCGACCTGCAGCCCGCCGAGCAGCATCGCGCGGCGGTCGAACTGGAAGCGGGCGCCCTCGTCGGCCATGGGTCAGAGCTCGCCGCCGGCAACCAGCCGGCGCTGGATGCGGGCGGCCATTGCGGCAACCGGGGGAAAGGCCAGCGCCGTCATCGCCGCCTGCACCATGAGCGGGGCCAGCGGCACGCTGCGGCCCAGAAGCGCGTGCAGCTGCCAGGTGACGAGATGGGCGGCGACCACGATCAGCGTGGCGAAGGCCCAGTCCACGACCAGGCTGTGCCCCTCCACCCGCGCCTCGGCGAGCCGGACGGCGACGACGGCCAGCGCGAACAGCAGCCCCGACAGGCCGACCGGCAGACCCGCCAGCATGTCCAGCAGAAGCCCGACCCCGAAGGCGACCCAGGCCGGCATCAGCCGGGGCTGCAGGCTCGCCCAGATGATGACGAGGAGCAGCGCGAGATTGGGCATGACCCCCCAGGCAAGCGGCAGCGGCAGGCACATGACAAGCGCGGCCGCCACCACGGTCAGTGCCGGGGTCAGGCGACGGCGCGTCTCCCCGGGCGGGCTGTCCTGGCGGCGCAGCGCGCTCATGGGGCCTCGGGGGCTGCCGCCGGGCGCGCGACGGGGCGGTCGGGCTCCGGCATGGCCGGCGGGGCCGGCTCGATCACCGGCGGCGGCAGCCAGGGCGCCTCGACGATCACCGGGCCGGGGCTGGCGGGATTGGCGAGCGGCCGCGCGGCCGGTGGTGTCCGCCCGGGATCGACGATGACGGCAACCGGCACGCCGGGCGGAAACAGCCCGCCGTCGCCGCTGGTGACCAGCCGGTCGCCGGCGCGCAGCCGGTCGGGGCCCGCGACCTCTTCGAACAGGAAGTCGAGGCGGCTGCCGCCGGTGCCGGCGGCAAGGCCGGTCCAGCCCGTTCGCACCACGGTGACCGGAACGCGGCTGTCCGGATCGGTCAGAAGCAGCATGCGCGAGGCATGGCGGCCGGTGTCGGTGACCCGGCCGACGAGCCCGCCGGCGGCGATGACCGGCATGCGCGGCTGCACGCCGTCGGCCGCGCCCACATTGATCGTGGCCGTCCGCTGCGCGCCGCTCGCCACATTGGCCGAGGCGACGCCGGCGGCCACGATCCGCCGTTCGGCGCGGACCAGGCCGATCAGCGACTCCATGCGCGCCAGTTCGGCTGCCAGCTGTTCGGCCTGCGCGGCGCGCGCCCGCGCCGCGGCCAGCTCGGCCTTCAGCGCGCGGTTGCGCTCCACCACCTGCCAGTGGGCCGCGATGGAGTCGCCGGCGCGGCGCGCCGCCTCGAACGGCAGGCGGACGATGGCGATGGCGGGGGCCAGGATGTCGGCGGTGGCGCCGTGCAGCCGGCTGCCCTGCTCGGGGTTGACGCGCTGCACCAGCAGCAGCAGCAGCGCGAAGGCGATGACCGCGCCGGCGACCAGCGCGCCCAGCAGGGCGAGGTTGCTGTCGCGGCGGGCGAAGCTCGTTCGCCGGCTGGGCCGAAGCCGGGATGCGGGCTGGGGGCGGTTCACGACAACGACGGCCTCCGGCGCGGGATTGTCAGGCGCTCATGAGAACGCCGCGGAACATCGGATCCTCAAGGGCACGACCGGTGCCCAGCGCGACGCACGACAGCGGATCCTCGGCCACGGTCACGGGCAGGCCGGTCGCCTGGCGCAAGGCTTCGTCGAGGCCGCCGAGCAGTGCGCCGCCGCCCGTCAGCACGATGCCCTGGTCGACGATGTCGGCGGCGAGTTCCGGCGCGGTGTTCTCGAGCGCAAGGCGGACGCTCTCGATGATGGCCGACACCGGCTCCGAGAGCGCGTCTGCCACCTGACCCTGGTTGATGGTGATTTCCTTGGGCACGCCGTTCACGAGGTCGCGGCCCTTGATCTCCAGCGTCACGCCGATTCCGTCGGCAGGCGGCAGGGCGGTGCCGATTTCCTTCTTGATCCGCTCGGCCGTTGCCTCGCCGATCATGAGGTTGTGGTTCCGCCGGACATAGTTGATGATGGCCTCGTCCATCTTGTCCCCGCCCACGCGCACGCTCGTCGTGTAGGCAAGGCCCCTCAAGGACAGCACCGCGACCTCGGTGGTGCCGCCGCCGATATCGACCACCATCGAGCCGATCGGTTCGGTCACCGGCATGCCGGCGCCGATGGCCGCTGCCATCGGCTCGAGGATCAGGCTCACCTGGCTGGCGCCGGCATTGTTGGCGGCATCGCGGATGGCGCGCCGCTCGACGGGCGTGGAGCCCGAGGGCACGCAGATCACGATCTCGGGGCCCGAGGGCAGCCAGGCCGACTTACCGTGCACCTTGGAGATGAAATATTTGATCATGTCCTCGGCGGTCTCGATGTCGGCGATGACCCCGTCGCGAAGCGGGCGGATCGCTTCCACATTGCCGGGCGTCTTGCCCATCATCACCTTGGCCGCATTGCCGACGGCCTTGACCTGCCGGCGGCCGTTCACCGTTTCCATGGCGACGACCGACGGCTCGTTGAGGACGATTCCGCGCCCGCGAACATAGACCAGCGTGTTGGCGGTTCCGAGGTCGATCGCCATGTCCTGGCTGAGAAATCCGAAGATGCGGTTCAGAAAGTTCACGTGGCGCTACCTCGTTGCGGCCCATCAGCGGGTGGGAAGCCGCGTCACCCTGTCGATTGCCGGTGCCATGGGAGCCCGGACCCCGCCGGCCCGCGCCCGGTCCGGGCGTCGGCGATCCGGGCGGCCGGGCCGCGCCAGGCCCCGGCCAGGGACATAGTTGCGGATGGCCCTGCGGCATAGGCCCTCGGTGGGGCCGGCGCAAGGGGCGCCCACCGGCCTTGCGCCCGGGTCGCAGCGGGGCTTGTGCGGGGCCGCCCGGCTGGCGCAGGACAGGTCATGACCATCCGCCGCCTGCCCGCGCACCTCATTGACCGGATCGCCGCCGGCGAGGTCGTCGAGCGGCCGGCGAGCGCCATCAAGGAACTTGTCGAGAACAGCCTCGATGCCGGCGCCCGGCGCATCGAGGTGCAGGTCTCGGCCGATCCGCTGGCACGTCTGGTGGTGATCGACGATGGCGACGGCATGGCGCCCGAGGCGATGCGGCTGGCGGTCGAGCGTCATGCCACCTCGAAGCTGCCGGGCGACGATCTGCTGGCGATCGCCACCTTCGGCTTCCGCGGCGAGGCGCTGCCGGCGATCGCCTCGGTCGCGCGGCTGACGATCGAGAGCCGGCCGCGCGCGGCCTCGACCGGCTGGCGTCTTGCCATCGACAATGGCGAGCCGGTCGCTGACCAGCCGGCGGGCCTGGCGCCGGGCACGCGCATCACGGTGGAAGGCCTGTTCGCACGGGTGCCGGCTCGCGCCAAGTTCCTGAAGGCGGTGCGGACCGAGCAGGCGCAGATCGCCGATGCGGTGCGGCGGCTGGCGATGGCGCATCCGGACGTGGCCTTCCGGCTGCTGGTGGACGGTCGCACCGTGCTGGAGCTTGTGGCCGAGCTGGACCGGTCGGTCGCCGCGCACGCGCGGCGACTGCTGGCGCTGCTGCCGGCCGGCACGCAAGCGGCTCCCGTCGACTTCGTCCGTGCGGATCTCGCCATCGGCGGGCTTGCCGGGCTTCCGGCGGCAAGCCGGGCCTCGGCCGAGCAGCAATATCTGTTCGTGAACGGCCGGCCGGTGCGCGACCGGCTGCTGACCGGGGCGCTGCGCGGCGCCTATGCACAGCGGCTGCCGGCCGGGCGGCATGCCATGGCCGCCCTGTTCGTGACACTGCCGGCCGCCGACGTGGACGTGAACGTGCACCCGGCCAAGACCGAGGTTCGCTTCCGCGAACCGGCGCGGATCCGCGCCAGCCTGATCGTGGCCGTCCGCGAGGCGCTGGCAGAAGCGGGCATCCGCGCCGTGCCGGCCGCCGGCGCGGCGCTGGCCCGGGCGTTCGCGATGCCGCCGCCGGCCGCCGCACCCGGGCTCGCCGATACCGCTGCCCTGTTCGAAAGCCCGCCGGCGGCGCGCGCGTCCGGGCCGGCGGCCGATCCCGAGCCGATGCGCCCCGGCTGGCCGCTCGGCGTGGCCCGCGGGCAGGTGGCCGGCACCTACATCGTCGCCGAGACGGCCGATGCGCTGATCCTGGTGGATCAGCATGCCGCCCATGAGCGGCTGGTGCTGGAGGCGATGCGCGGCCGGGCGGGCGGCCAGCCCGCGAGCCAGCCGCTGCTGGTGCCCGACGTGGTCACGCTGGAGCCCGCCGCCTGCGACCGGCTGGAAGCAGCCGCGCCCGATCTTGCACGGCTGGGCCTCGAGCTGGAGCGCTTCGGCGCCGATTCGATCCTCGTCCGCTCGCTGCCGGCCGCCCTCGGGCAGGCCGCGGCCGGGCCGCTTCTGGCCGACATTGCCGACGAGCTGGCGGCCGAGGGCGGCACGCTGGGGCTGGAACGGCGGCTGGAGCAGGTGGCAGCGACGATCGCCTGCCATGGCAGCGTGCGGGCGGGCCGGGCGCTGTCGGTCGCGGAGATGAACGCGCTGCTGCGGCAGATGGAGGCGGTGCCGGCGAGCGGCACCTGCAACCATGGCCGGCCGACCTTCATCCGGCTGACCAAGGCCGATCTCGCCCGGCTGTTCGGTCGTTGACGGCGGCCGGCTTGCCGGCCATGTTCGGTGCCGGGATTGGGGAGAGGCGCATGGCATATCCTGCTGTCCGGCCCGGGGCTGCCGATTGCAGGTGCCTTCCAGCCTGTTCGGCCTCGTCACCTGCTGCCCTGCCTGCGCTGGCGGCCTGCGCTTCCAGGATGGTGGGCGGTTCGCGGCACGAGCCGGGGCCTTCGCGCCGATCCGCGCCGATGGCGCGCGCCATGCTGTTCAGCCGGCAGGAAGCCCGGCGCGGCTTCATCGTCCGGCAGGGCCCGGCAGGGCGATGCGAAGATGTCGGGCAATGACCGTCCGCTGGCTGTTGGTGCGCCCGTTTCGGGCCTGACCGGCTGCCAGATGATCCGATCGAGGGGAGACGACCGATGACGATGCGCCTTCTTCTTCTGGCCGGCTGTGTGCTGGCGATGTCGGCCTGTGGCAGGCCTGCAGCCGAACAGCCCGCGCCGCAGCTGGCCGACGCGACGGCACCGGCCGTCGAGGCCGCGCCCGAGGCCGCGCCCGTCGCGACGGACTGGCCGGCGGTGCCGAGCGAGGCGGACATCGCAGCGGCGGCCGCGGCCGCAGGTCTGCAGCCGACGCCCGAGGAGCGGCTGCGGCTGGACTGCGACAATGGCCAGAAGGTGATCGTCCGCTTCTTCCCCGAACAGGGGGTCGTCAGCCTGGCGCAGGCCAGCGGCAACACCGAGATGCAGCGCGAGCCGGCGGCATCCGGCATCCGCTATGCCGGCGGCGGCCTGGTGCTCACGGGCGAGGGCGAGGCCTATACGCTCGATCTCGGCGGCGGGGTCACGACGGCCTGCAAGGCCGTCTGAGACCGAGATCCCGGTGGCCGAAGCCGGCCACCGGGAGGAGCCAGCGCGCCTGCACCGGCCGGCAGGCCCAATGTTCGATGGCCCGGCCGGCCCGATGTACGATGGCGACAAGTCATCGCCATCGAGCCCTGGCACGCAGGCCTCAGTCGAGCGGCAGGCCCTGGGCGCCGGCAGCCTCGGCCAGGACGGCGCGGATGTCGGTGCCCGGTGCCGACAGCCAGCCCGCCATGGCCGTGCGCAGCGACGCAAGGTCTGCCGCGCGCACCATGGCCTTGATCGGGCCCACGGCCGCCGGCGTGATCGACAGCCGCTCGACGCCCAGCGCCATCAGCGCCAGCGATTCGAGCGGCCGGCCGCCCATCTCGCCGCAGACCGACAGCGGGACCGCGGCTTGGGCCGCACGGTCGATGACCATCTTCAGGAACCGCAGCACGCCCGGCGACAGCCAGTCGTAGCGGTCGGCCAGCCGCGGATTGCCCCGGTCGGCGGCGAGCAGGAACTGGGTCAGGTCGTTGGTGCCGACCGACAGGAAATCGAGCTCGGGCAGAAGCTCGTCCAGGGTGAAGCCGAGCGCCGGCACTTCCAGCATCACGCCATAGCGGACCTGCGTCGCCTGTGGCCGGCCGGCGGCGGCAAGGCGCGTGCGCCCCTCCTCGACGATCGCGCGCGCGGCGCGATACTCCCAGGGTTCGGCGACCATCGGGAACATCAGGTTCAGCGTACGGCCGGCCGCCGCCTCCAGCAGCGCCCGGGCCTGGGCCGCCAGCAGTCCGGGGCGGGCCAGCGCCAGCCGCAGCGCCCGCCAGCCCATGGCGGGGTTCTCCTCGCGCTCGCCGCGCGCATCGACATAGGGGACCGCCTTGTCGCCGCCGATGTCCACCGTTCGGAAGATGACGGGACGCTCGCCAGCGGCGGCGAGCACGTCGCGATAGAGCGCCACCTGCCGGCCGCGGCGCGGCAGGGTCGCCGAGACCAGGAACTGGAACTCGGTGCGGAACAGGCCGATCCCGTCAGCGTTGGTGAGGTCGAGCGCGGGCAGGTCCGTTCTGAGGCCGGCATTGATCATCAGCTGGACGGCGATGCCGTCGCGGCTGACGGCGGGCAGGTCCCTGAGGCGGGCGAACTCGGCCTGGCGCCTGGCCTTCAGCGCCATCTGCGCCTGGTAGCCCGCCAGCACGGTGGCCGACGGGCGGACGAACAGCGCGCTGGCCCCCGCATCGAGCAGCAGCGGGTCGCCCTCGGCGACCTTCTCGCGCAGGTTGCGCACCCGGCCCAGCATGGGGATGCCCATGGCACGCGCGAGGATGGTGACATGCGCCGTCAGCGACCCCTCCTCGAGCGCGATGCCGCGCAGCTGCCGGCGATCATATTCAAGCAGCTCGGCGGGGCCGAGGTTGCGCGCGATCAGGATCGTGTCATCGGCAAGGCCGCGCTGTGCTGCCGTGCCGCCCGCGCCCGACAGGATGCGGATGAGGCGGTTCGACAGGTCCTCGAGATCGTGCAGACGCTCGCGCAGATAGGGGTCGCTCGCCTGGCCGAGCCGCAGCCGCTGCGCCTGGGTCACGGCGTCGATCGCCGCCTCGGCCGTCAGCCCGCCGTCGATCCCGTCGTGGATCCGCCGCGCCCAGCCCTCGTCGAGGGCGAACATCTTGTAGGTCTCGAGGATCTCGTCATGGTCGCCGGGCCCCGCGAACTCGGCGCGCGACACCATGAGGTCGATCTGCTCGCGCATCGCGACGAGCGCGGCGCGCAGCCGGGCATGCTCGACCTCGGGATCGTCGGCGACCGACCGGGTGATCTCGATCCGCGGCTCGTGGAAGACGGCAAGCCCTCTTGCCATCCCGTCGACGAGCTTGAGCCCTTCGAGCCGCGCGGCCACGGGCTCGCGCGTGCGCTGGGGCGCGGCCGCCGGGGCCTCGATCAGGCCGGCGGCCGCGATCAGCTCGGCCAGCACCATCGCGACCGTCTGCAGGGCCTCGATCTCCACCTCGTCATAGTCGCGCGGGCTGACATGCTGCACCGCCAGCACGCCGACACAGGCCTCGCGGCGGATGATCGGCACGCCGGCGAAGCTGTGGAACCGTTCCTCGCCGGTTTCCGGGCGATAGGCGAAGCGCGGATGCTCGCTCGCCTCCGCGAGGTTCAGCGGCGCGCGCGTCTCGGCGATGGTGCCGACGAGGCCCTGGCCGAAGGCCAGCCGCGTGACGTGCACGGCCGTCTGCTTAAGCCCGCGCGTCGCCGACAGTTCGAGCATGCCGTCGCGCAGCAGGTAGATGGAGGCGACCTCGCTCTGGAGGGCCTCGGCGATGAGGGCGACGACCTGGTCGAGCTTGGCCTGGGTCGAGAGGCGCGCGGCCATCACCTCGTGCAGGCGGCGCAGCAGCTCCCGGGCGGAGCCCGCCGGCATCAGTTCGCTCCGGGCCGTGTCATGCCGCGGCCGCCGCGCGGGCCAGCGCGGCCTCGGCTTCGCCCACCAGCGTCGCGATGATGGCAGCCACCGGCTCCACCGCCGACACCATCCCGACCGACTGGCCTGCCATGAGCGAGCCGCCCTCGACATCGCCGTCCACGACCGCGCGGCGAAGCGCGCCGGCCCAGAAATGCTCGATCTCGAGCTGGGCTGCCGCAAGCTCGATCGCACCCGCCGCCAGCCTGGCCGAGACCTCGCGCTGCTTGGCCATGAAGGCTTCCGTGCCGGCATTCTTGAGCGCGCGGACGGGGATGACCGGCAGCTTCGGGTCGAGCTGGACCGAGGCGACCGCATCGCGGGCCGAGGCGCGCACGAAGGCCTGCTTGAACCGCTCGTGCGCGACCGATTCGGCCGATGCCGCAAAGCGGGTCCCCAGCTGCACGCCCGATGCGCCCATCTCGACCAGCGCCGCGATCGCAGCGCCCCGGCCGATTCCGCCGGCCGCGAAGATGACCGCCTCGGGAAGCGCCGGCAGGATCTCCTGCGCGAGGACGGCGAGGCTGACCGGCCCGATGTGGCCGCCAGCCTCGGACCCCTCGATCACCAGCGCATCGGCGCCCGAGCGCAGCAGCTTTCGCGCCACCGCCAGGTTGGGCGCGAAGGCGATCAGCTTCGCGAACGCCGAGATCGCGCTGACCGCCGGGCCGGGCGGAAGCCCGCCGGCCAGCACGACATGGCCGACGCGGGCCTGCCGGCAGACCCCGATCAGCTCCATCAGCTGCGGGTGCAGCGTGATGAGGTTCACGCCGAAGGGCCTGTCCGTCATGGCGGCCGTTGCGGCGATCTCGGCCTCCAGCATGGCGGGGGTCATGGCCCCGCAGGCGATCACGCCGAAGCCGCCGGCGTTGGAGATGGCCGAAACGAGGGTGCGCTCCGACACCCAGGTCATGGCGCCGCCGAGAATGGCATGGCGCGTGCCCAGGAAGGCGCGGCCCCTTGCCGTCAGACGGTCGAGGTGCGGCGTGTCGCTCATGCCGGGGCGTCGAGCCCGTAGGCCGTGTGCAGGACGCGAACGGCAAGCTCCAGATATTCCTCGGCCACCAGCACGGAAATCTTGATCTCGGATGTGGTGATGGCCTGGATGTTGATCCCCCGGTCGGCAAGCGCGCGGAACATGGTGACGGCGACGCCGGCGTGGCTCTTCATGCCGACGCCCACCACCGAGATCTTGGCCACGGCATCGTCGGCGATCAGCCGATCATAGCCGATGTCGGCGGCATGCACCTCCAGCACATGCGCCGCGCGCGCCAGTTCCGTTCGCGGCACGGTGAAGGTGACGTCGGTTGCCTTGCCGTCGTGCGCGATGTTCTGGACGATCATGTCGACATTGATGTTGGCATCGGCCAGCGGGCCGAAGATGGCGGCCACCACGCCCGGCTTGTCGGGCACCGCGACCAGCGTGATCTTGGCTTCGTTGCGGTCGTAGGCGACGCCCGCGATCAGTTCCTGCTCCACAATCTCATCCTCGTCGACAACCAGCGTGCCCGGCGCATCGGAAAAGCTCGACAGCACCTGCAGGCGAACGCCCTCCTTCATGGCGAGCTCGACCGAGCGGGTCTGCAGCACCTTGGCGCCCACGCTCGCCAGCTCCAGCATCTCCTCATAGGTGATCTTCGCGAGCTTGCGGGCGCGCGGCACGATTCGCGGGTCGGTGGTGAACACGCCCTCGACATCGGTGTAGATGTCGCAGCGGTCGGCCTTGAGGGCAGCCGCGACCGCGACCGCCGACGTGTCGGAGCCGCCGCGCCCCAGCGTCGAGATCCGTCCATCGGGGCCCAGGCCCTGGAAGCCGGGGATGACCGCCACGCTGCCGGCATCGAGTGCGGCGCGCAGGGCCGTGGTGCCGACATCCTGGATCCGCGCCTTGCCATGGGCGGCACTGGTCTCGATCGGCAGTTGCCAGCCCTGGAAGCTGCGGGCCCTGAGCCCCATCGACTGCAGCACGATGGCCAGCAGCCCGCTCGTCACCTGCTCGCCCGACGCGACGACGACATCATATTCGGCCGGATCGGCGAGTGGCGCGGCCTCGCGGCAGAAGCCGACCAGCCGGTCGGTCTCTCCGGCCATGGCCGAGACGACCACGGCGACGCGGTTGCCGGCCTCCACTTCGCGGGCGACGCGCGCCGCGACGCCCCGGATCCGCTCGATCCCGGCCATCGACGTGCCGCCGAATTTCATCACGATGTCGGCCATGGCGCTGCCGCCCCACCCCTTTCTGCCTGCCGGAGACACTGGCCTTTCGGCGACATCCAGCTGTCAAGGACTCGGCGCTCCTAGGCGGCGCCGGCGCGCGGCGCAACTTTGCCGGTTCCTTGGGCGGCGCGCCTCTGCTATGGACAGGCCCATGCCCGGATCCGGCGCCTCTCGACTGCTTCGACTTACGCGCCCTTAGGCGCGCAGCGACCGGCCGTTCGCGGCCCCGCCGGTCCGGCACGAGCGTCTGAGGGAAACGGACGGGAACCCCCAGGGCGCCGCTGCACGATCACTTCCAGCACGATCACTTCCAGCACGATCCCTTCCAAGAGGCACGACATGGCGGACCGAGTCCTGATCTTCGACACGACGCTTCGCGACGGCGAGCAGTCGCCGGGCTGCTCGATGAACCTGGAGGAGAAGCTGCGCGTCGCAGCCCAGCTGGAAGCGCTCGGCGTGGACATCATCGAGGCGGGCTTCGCCATTGCCTCGGAAGGCGATTTCGAGGCGGTGGAGGCCGTCGCCCGTCAGTGCGAGCGCGCCATCGTCGCCAGCCTGGCGCGCGCCAACCGTGCCGACATCGAACGCGCGGCCGCCGCGCTCAGGCCCGCGAGGCGGCCGCGGATCCACACCTTCATCGCGACCTCGCCGCTGCACATGAAGGTGAAGCTCAACAAGTCGCCTGAGGACGTGCTTGAGGCGATCCGCGAATCGGTGACGCTGGCACGCAATCTGGTCGAGGATGTCGAATGGTCGGCCGAGGACGCGACCCGGTCGGACCCGGATTTCCTGGCCCGGGCCATCGAGACCGCGATCCGGGCCGGGGCCACCACCATCAACCTGCCCGATACCGTCGGCTACGCAACGCCCGAAACCTATGGCGCGATGTTCCGCGACATGATCGGGCGGGTGCCCGATTCCGACCGCGTCATCTTCTCGACCCACTGCCACAACGATCTGGGGCTTGCGGTCGCCAACACGCTGGCCGCCATCATGGCCGGTGCGCGGCAGGTGGAATCGACCGTGAACGGCATCGGCGAGCGGGCCGGCAATGCCGCCGTCGAGGAAATCGCCATGGCCCTGCGCGTGCGCCACGACGTGCTGCCCTATGCGACAGGAATCGTCACGGGCGAGATCACGCGCGCCTCGCGCCTCGTCTCCGGGGTCACGGGCATGCATGTGCAGCCCAACAAGGCGATCGTGGGGGCGAACGCCTTCGCGCATGAATCGGGAATCCACCAGGACGGCATGCTGAAGGACAGCTCGACCTACGAGATCATGACGCCCGAATCGGTCGGCCAGTCGCACTCGAGCCTGGTGCTGGGCAAGCACAGCGGCCGGGCCGCCTTCCGCGACAAGCTGGAGACGCTGGGCTACCAGCTGTCCGACAACGAGTTCCAGGATGCCTTCCGCCGCTTCAAGGACCTGGCCGACGCCAAGAAACAGGTGTTCGACGAGGATATCGTGGCGCTCGTCGACGACGAGGTGCTGCGCGGCCATGACCGCATCCAGGTGACCGAAGTGGAGATCTACTGCGGTTCGAACGGCCAGCGGGCGATCCTGACGCTCAGCATCGACGGCCAGGAGGCGACGGCGGCCACCAAGGGCAATGGCCCGGTGGACGCGCTGTTCCGCGCGATCCGCCAGCTGGTCCCGCACGAGCATGCCTCGCTCCAGCTCTACGAGGTCTCGGCGGTGACGGCCGGCACCGACGCGCAGGCGGAAGTCTCGGTCGTGCTGGCCGAGGAAGGGCGCACGACGCGCGGCGTGGGCGCGCACCACGACACGCTTGTCGCCTCCGCCCGGGCCTATGTGAACGCGCTCAACAAGCTGCTGGTGAAGCGCGGGCGCTCGGCGCTGGCAGCCTGATCGCGGGGCGCAGGGGCGGGAAGGCCGGCCCGATGCCGCGGGGGCGGGGCGTCGGGGCGGCCGTTCCCCGGCTGCGGACGAACCGCCGGATCAGAAGGCGACGGCGCCGCCCAGCATGACGGCGCGATCGTCCCGGTTGGGGTCGAGTGGCGTGGGCTGCGGCGGCGCGAGGCGGTAGCGGAAGCTGCCGCCCAGCGAGATCTGCGGCGACAGCAGCACCGAGCCGCGCGCCTCCAGCGCATAGCGCGGATCCGGCGTGCCGCCGGCACGCGGCAGCAGGTCGATCTCCTCGCGCTCGGCAGAAGCGATGAGACCGGCACGCCAGTTGGTCTCGGCATAGCCGATTCCCAGATCGACGCCCTCGCGGCTGCGGCCGCCGACACCGGTATCGACCCGGCTGAACCCGCCCGACACGGCGAAGCCGCGATAGCCGACGGACAGGTCGAAATTGTAGCCCGCCGGCATCAGGCCCGGCGTGGGCGAGACGGCAGCGACCGTCGTCGCGCGGTCGGCCGCTGGCGGCACCAGCGTGCGCGCGGTCATGCCGACGGAGACGCCGCGCCGGGCGGACTGGCCCGACGGGGTGAAGCTGAAGGCGCGCTCCACCGTCTGCACGCGGCTGTTGGCAACCTGGCCGGGCGCCGTGAAGGCGAAGCGGCTGACGTCGAGCGTGATCGGCTGGATCGCGAGCGCCTCGGAGCGGACGCGGAACGCCGAACTGTCCTGCTCGGCCACGAGCCGGGGTTGCAGGCGGCTCTTGGCGGCGGATGCGGATTGCGCCAGCGCCGGCACGCCGGCGCACAGCAGGACGGCCCCCGCGAGCGGGGCAAGCCAGACCAACCGGGACTCGGCAATCCGTACCATGACCTTCCTGCGTTACGCGATTCGGCGATGGAATCCCACGCCTCAACGGCCGTCCGGCGGAGGTCTGAACCCTGGTCAGCCCGAATCCCGGCGGCTGTTGCATTTGGCGCACAGCCGATTGCGGTTTCATGAATGCCGGCTGGCCGATGCCGTTCAGCGCCGGTTCGGCTGCCCCCGGCCAGCGGCAGTTGCACGATGACGCGGTCGCCCTGTATGGCCGGCCGACTGGACAGGCTTCTCTGGACAGGGTTCGAGGCATGGGCCGGCGAAAGGTGAAACGGGTTTGACGACGATGCGTTCGAAGCCGGGTGCGCGGGCCCGGGCTCCCCTGGCGATCGGCCTTCTGCTGGCGGCGGCGCTGACGCTGCCGGCCTGTGCCGGGCGCAACAGGGCGCCGGCGACGCCGCCGGCGACCGTCACCAGCATCGCGGTCAACAGCTATCTGTGGCGCGCCTCGCTCGAGACGATGCAGTTCATGCCGCTCGCGCAGGTCGATTCGGCCGGCGGGGTGATCGTGGGCGACTGGTTCCAGACCCCGTCGGTGCCCAACGAGCGGGTGCGGGTGACGGTGGCCATCCTCGACGGCGCGCTCAGGGCCGATGCCGTGCAGGTCTCCGCAGCGCGCGAGGTGTTCGAAGGCGGCCGCTGGACCGGTGCTCCGCTGCGGGCCGGCACGGTGCAGCGGCTGGAGGAGATCATCCTGGAGCGGGCCCGCGCCATGCGCCAGGCCGAACTCGCCCGCAACTGAGCCGGGCCCTGCTGACATGACGGCCGAGAGCCACGCCGAGCAGGCCCGCTTCGAGCCCGCCGAGGCGGACGCGCGCTGGCAGGCCCGCTGGGCCGCGGCCGACTGTTTCCGCGCCGACGCGCGGCCCGGCGCGCCCGCCACCTACATCCTCGAGATGTTCCCCTATCCGTCGGGGCGCATCCACATGGGCCATGTGCGCAACTATGCCATGGGCGACGTGCTGGCCCGCGCCCGCCGGATGCAGGGCCATGCCGTGCTGCACCCCATGGGCTGGGATGCGTTCGGGCTTCCGGCCGAGAATGCAGCGATCGAGCGGGGAATCCACCCGGGCACCTGGACCCGGCAGAACATCGCCACCATGCGCGGCCAGCTGAAGCGTCTGGGCCTCGCCATCGACTGGAGCCGCGAGCTCGCCACCTGCGAGCCCGACTATTACGGCCATCAGCAGGCGCTGTTCCTCGACCTGCTCGCCGCCGGCCTCGTCGACCGGCGCGATGCCTATGTGAACTGGGACCCGGTGGACAACACCGTTCTGGCGAACGAGCAGGTGGTGGATGGCCGCGGCTGGCGATCGGGCGCCCCCGTCGAGCGCCGCAAGCTGACGCAGTGGTTCTTCCGCATCACCGACTTCGCCGAGGAACTGGCGGCCGATCTCGAGACGCTCGACCAGTGGCCCGAGAAGGTGCGGCTGATGCAGGCCAACTGGATCGGCAAGTCGAGGGGGCTGAAGTTCCGCTTCGGACTGGAGTCGCCGCCGCCGGCAGTGCCGGATGGCTTCGACGTGTTCACGACCCGGCCCGACACGCTGTTCGGGGCGAGCTTTGCCGCCGTCGCCATCGACCATCCGCTGGCCGAGGCCATTGCGGCCGCAAGCCCCGACGCGGCCGCCTTCATCGCCGACTGTCGCAGTGTCGGCACCTCGGCGGCCGAGCTGGACACGGCGGAGAAGAAGGGGTTCGACACCGGGCTGTCGGTGATCCACCCGCTCGATCCCGACCGCCGCCTGCCGGTGTTCATCGCGAACTTCGTGCTGATGGACTATGGCACGGGCGCGATCTTCGGCTGCCCCGCGCACGACCAGCGCGACCTCGAGTTCGCCCGCAAGTACATGCTGCCCGTCCCGCGGGTGGTGGCAGCGCCTGGCGACGAGCGCGTGCCGATCCACGACGAGGCCTATGTCGGGCCGGGGCGGCTCATCAATTCGGGCTTCCTCGACGGCATGGAGGTGGAAGCCGCCAAGGCCGCCGTCATCGCCCGGGCCGAGGCCGAAGGCTGGGGAACCGGCACCACCGTCTTCCGCCTGCGCGACTGGGGGGTTTCCCGCCAGCGCTACTGGGGCACGCCCATTCCCGTAATCCACTGCGACGCCTGCGGCGTGGTGCCGGTCCCGCGTGACCAGCTTCCGGTCAGGCTGCCGGAGGATGTGACCTTCGACCGGCCGGGCAATCCGCTCGACCATCATCCGACCTGGAAGCATGTGGCCTGTCCGCGCTGCGGCGCGGCCGCCCGGCGCGAGACCGACACGCTCGACACCTTCGTCGATTCCGCCTGGTATTTCCTGCGCTTCGCGGGCCCCGCCGCCGACCGCCCGTTCGACCGTGAGGCCGTCGAGCGCTGGCTGCCCGTCGCGCAGTATATCGGCGGCGTCGAGCATGCGATCCTGCATCTTCTCTATGCCCGCTTCTTCACCCGCGCGCTGGCCTCGATCGGCAGGCTTTCCGTGACCGAGCCGTTCCGCGGCCTGTTCACGCAGGGGATGGTGACGCACGAGACCTACCGCAGCACGGCCGGCCAGTGGCTCGAGCCGGGCGCGGTCGGGCGGCGGGATGGCCAGCTGATCGAGCTGGCAACCGGCCTGCCGGCCGAGGCCGGCCGGATCGAGAAGATGTCGAAGTCGAAGAAGAATGTCGTCGATCCCGATGCCATTCTCGATCGCTACGGCGCGGACGCGGTGCGCTGGTTCATGCTGTCGGACAGCCCGCCCGAGCGCGATCTCGCCTGGTCGCTGGCCGGCATCGAGGGGGCAGCGCGGTTCATCCAGCGGCTGTGGCGGATCGCGCTTGCCGCCCGGGCACCGGCCGATGGCACAGACGAGGCGCTGGCGCGCCAGCTTCACAGGACCATCGATGCCATCAGCCACGACATCGACCGGCTGCAGTTCAACAAGGCGGTCGCCCGCGCGCACGAGCTTGCGAACGCGCTGGAAAGGGCCCCCGCGTCGGCCACCCGCAACGAGGCGGCGCGCACCTTGCTGCGGCTGGTCGCCCCCATGGCCCCGCATGTGGCCGAGGAAGCCTGGGCGATGCTGGGCGAGGCGGGACTGATCGCCGATGCGGCCTGGCCGGTCGCCGATCCGGCCTTGCTGGTCGATGACAGCGTGACCTATGCCGTGCAGGTGAACGGCAAGCTGCGCGAGACGGTGGCGCTGGCCCGCGGCCTGCCGCGCACCGACGTGGAGGCCGAGGTGATGGCGCTGCCCCGGGTCACCGCCCTAGTGGCCGGCGCCGTGCCGAAGCGGGTGATCGTCGTGCCCGACCGGCTGGTGAACATCGTGCTGTGAAGGCGGCACTCGCCCTTCTCCTGATCATGCTGCCGCTGGCCGGCTGCCAGCTTGCGCCGGTCTATTCGGGCGGGCAGGCCGGGCCGGCGCAGGCGATGCTGGGGTCGATCGAGGTGGGGCCGATCGCCGATGCCAATGGCTTCCTCGTTCGGGACCGGCTGGTGCAGCGGCTGCAGCCGGGTGGCGCGCCGCGCTACCGGCTCGATGTCGTGCTCGACGACCGGATCATCGGCTTCGGGGTGCGCGGCGACAATTCCATCATCCGCGAACGGCGCACGTTGCGCGCGCGCTATCGCCTCGTCGAGCTGGCGACGGGCGAGGTGAAGCTCGACACGACCGCGAGCGCCGATGCGGGAATCGATGTGGTCAGCTCGGAATATGCCGTGGTCGCCGCCGAGGCGACGGCGGCCGAGCGGCTGGCCGCCGAGCTTGCCGAGCAGATCGTTGCGCGCCTCGCGCTGCATGCGCGCAGGCCGGCGCCCGGCGCCGCCGCGCCATGACGGCGCTGAAGCGCGGCGAGCTTGCCGCCGCGCTTGCGCGCTGGTCGCCCGACCTGCGCCTGCTGCTGCTGGCCGGCCCCGACGATTCCGGTGTCCGGGCGTCGGCGGCCGAGGCGCAGCGCGCGCTCACCGATCCGGCCGATCTCATGGCCGTCGTCGACCTGGCGGCCGAGCAGCTGGCGGCCGCGCCCGGACGGCTGGCGGACGAGGCCGCCGCGGTGCCGATGTTCGGCGGGCGGACCCTGATCCGCGTGACCGGCGCCGGCGACGGCTGCGTCGAGGCCGTCGAGCTGCTGCTTGCCGCACCGGTTGCCGGCAATCCCGTCGTGATGCAGGCCGGCGACCTGCCGAAGACGAGCGCGCTTCGCAGGCTGGCCGAAGGGTCGGCCGTGGCGCTCGCCATCCTTCACTATCCGCTCGATGCGCGCGATGCACAGCGCTGGGTGGCCGACGAGGCCCGCCGCCGCGGGCTCCGGCTGGAGGCGGGCGTGGCGGAAGCCCTGCTGCAGTCGGCCGGCGGCGACACTGGCGTGGTCGGGCAGGAGCTGGAGAAATTCGCCCTCTACCTCGATGCGGACCCCGAGCGGCCGCAGCGCCTGGAGCCGGGGCATCTCGCCGAGCTGGGGGTGGACAGTCTCGAGGAGGATGTGGGCGCGCTGGTCGCAGCGCTGGTGGGGGGCGATGCGCGCGGCTATGCGCGGCAGATCGGCCAGCTGCAGGCGGCCGGCGCCAGTGCGATACCGGCGCTCAGGGCCGTCGCGCGCAAGCTGATGCAGCTCATGGAGCTGCGCGCCGCGGTGGACGAGGGCGTGGCGGCCGACGAAGCCGTCCGGGCCATGCGGCCGCCGGTCTTCTGGAGGGAGCAGAAGCCGCTTGCGGCCGCCGTCCGGCGCTGGCCGCCGGCGCGGATCCGGGCGGGCCTGGCGGCGATGCTGGCCGGCGAGCGGGCGATCAAGCAGGCGGGCGGCCCGGGCGACATCGCCGGCTGGCAGGCGCTGCTCGGGCTTGCGGTGCCGGGGCCCGAACGGGGCCGGCTTGGCGAGCAGCGCCCGAGCGCCTAGATTCACGCCCGATGGCTTCCCGCGAGACCGTCCTGCCCCAGGGCTCCGCGCCTTCGCAGCCGGGCTTCTTTGCCGACAAGAACCGTGCCTTCTGGACACTGCAGATTGCCGGCTGGACCGGCTATTTCCTGCTGCGCGCCCTGGGCGGCATCGCCAACGGCATGGGCATCCTCTACCTGCTGCCCGCGATCCTGGTGACGGTGGCGGGCTTTTCCATCACCCTGCTGATGGCCTGGGCCTTCCGCAGCATCATCTGCATGCGCCCCGCCTGGGTGTGGAGCCTCACCTTCCTGATCCTCGTCGTCGCGTCGATGCTCTTCTCGGCGATCGAGGTGTGGGCGCACGGCACCTTCTACGACAGCGGGTGGCGGCCGCAGGGTTTCCAGTTCCTGGGCGCGATCCTGCTGACGCTCGCCGTGCTGGGCGCCTGGACGGGCCTCTATTACGGAATCAACTACTATCTCCTGCTCGATGCCCAGGCCGAGCGGCTGGAGCGCATGGCCGCCCAGGCCAATGCCGCCCAGCTCGAGATGCTGCGCTACCAGATCAATCCGCACTTCCTGTTCAACACGCTCAATTCCATCTCGACGCTGGTGCTGCTGGCCGAGACGGAGCGGGCCAACACCATGCTGTCGCGGCTGTCGTCCTTCCTGCGCTACAGCTTCGTCGGCGAGCGCGAGGGGTTCGCCACCCTCGCACAGGAGGTGGAGGCGCTGAAGCTCTACCTCGACATCGAGCGGACCCGCTTCGAGGAGCGGCTTCGCGTGCGCTTCGACATCGCGCCCGACGCGGGCGGCGCGCGCGTGCCGGCACTGCTGCTGCAGCCGCTGGTCGAGAATGCCGTGAAATATGCCGTCACCTCGCAGGAGGAAGGGGCCGACATCTGGGTGACGGCCCGCCGTCTTGCCGACCGGCTGGAACTCACGGTCGCCGACACCGGGCCGGGGCTGGCCGACGGCCGGCCGGGGCCGGGCTCGGAAGGGACGGGCGTGGGCCTGCGCAACATCCGCGACCGGCTGCGGCAGGCCTATGGCGAGGATCACCGCTTCGAGCTGATGAGCAATGCGGGTTCACCGCTGGTTCAAGCGGGGCGGGCAAAGGGCCCGGGCCTGCTCGTGCTCATCGAGATACCGTTCCAGATCTTCGCGCCCGCCGAGGCCGATCGGGGTGCCGTTGCCGGGCGAACCGCCCAGGAGGTGCTGACATGACCATCCGGACCCTGCTCGTCGATGACGAGCCGCTCGCGATCCAGGGGCTGGAGCACCGGCTTCGCGCCTTCCCCGACGTGGAGGTCGTCGGCCGTGCCGGCAACGGCCGCGAGGCGATCCGCGCGATCCGCACCGAAAAGCCCGATCTCGTGTTCCTCGACGTGCAGATGCCGGGGTTCGACGGCTTCTCGGTCGTCTCGGCGCTGGCCGACATCGTGCCGCCGCTTGTCGTGTTCGTGACGGCCTATTCCGACCATGCGATCCGTGCCTTCGAGGCGCAGGCGGTGGACTATCTGATGAAGCCGGTCGAGCAGGACCGGCTGGCCCAGACGATCGAGCGGGTGCGCGGCCGGCTTGCCGAGAAGCGGCTGTCGGAGGAAGCCGAGCGGCTGGCGGCGAAGCTCGCCGAAGTCGATCCAGGCGCCGTCGCCGAGCTCGCCATGCCGGCCGACCCGTCCGCCGACCGATACGAGCGGGTGATCAACGTGAAGGACCAGGGGCAGATCTTCCGCGTGGATGTCGGCTCGATCGAGAAGATCGACGCCGCGGGGGACTATATGTGCCTGACCACCGCCGACAAGACGCTGATCCTGCGCGAGACGATGAAGGATCTGGAGCGGCGGCTCGACCCGCGCAAGTTCCAGCGCGTGCACCGCTCGACCATCGTGAACCTCGACAATGTCCGCCAGGTGAAGCCGCACACCAATGGCGAATGCTTCCTGACGCTGGCCTCGGGCGCGACCGTCAAGGTCTCCCGCTCCTATCGCGAGGTCGTCGCCCGCTTCCTCTGACCGCGGCCGACAAAAGCCGTCTGTCGAAAGCGGGTTGCCCGCACGGGCGTGGCAGGTGATTGATGTGGCATAATTACAACGTCCGCATCTCCGGTGCGGCCTGCGCGACCGGGGGTCAGTTCATGTGCATGTCGGGCCGGATGCTGGCAGCCGTTGCCGGGATGCTGCTCGCCGCGCCGTGCGCCGCGCAGGCGGTGATCGACGGACGGACGGTTTACGAAGCCGCCTTCTTCGCGGCCTTCCAGCCGGCGAGCGCGCGCGACATCGTCGATCGCGTTCCGGGCTTCCGCTTCGAGAACAGCGACAGCGATGTGCGCGGCTTTGCAGGTGCTGCCGGCAATGTGGTGATCGACGGCCGCCGCCCGAGCACCAAGAGCGCGACGCTGGATACGGTGCTGCGCCGTATCCCGGCCGCCCGCATCGCCCGGGTCGAGGTCGCGCCGGGCGATCTCATCGGGGCCGAATTCGCCGGCCGTGCGCAGGTGCTGAACCTCGTGACCGACGGGTCGCTCGGCCTGTCGGGGACGGCGGAGGCCAGCGTGCTTCGCGCCTTCGGGGGCGATCTCGTGCCGCAGGCAAGCGTGTCGGCGCTGGTGCGCCGGGGCCCGTCGAGCTTCAACCTCGCGCTTGCGCTCGTCAACGACAACACGCTGGAGATGGGCCTCGACCGGCTGTTCGCCCTGCCCGGCGGCGAGCTTCTGGAGCTGCGGACCCGCCGCAACAGCATCCGCGATCCCGACATGTCGATCGCCGGCGGCTGGAGTCTCGACCGGGGCGCGACGTCGGGGGCCAATCTCACCTTCCGCATCGCCCATGAGCCCTTCCGCTTCGCGCAGGACAGCGGCATCTTCCCCGCGAACAGGCCGCCCCGGGCCGACCGGCTGACCGACCGCGAGAATGAGTGGGCCTGGGAAGTGGGCGGCGATGTCAGCGTGCCGCTGGCGGGCGGCGGGCTGAAGCTGATCGCCCTCGTCCGCCGGGAGACGGAGTCCGGCCGCGAGCTGTTCCTGCGCGGCGTGGACGGGCCGGCGCCGGCGGGAATCGCGCAGGATCGCGACAATCGCGAGTCCGAGAGCGTCGTGCGGCTGGTCTGGTCGGGCGATCCCGGGCCGGGCTGGTCGCTCGAGACCGGGGCGGAGGCCGTGCTGAACCGGCTGGACAGCGATGTGCGCCTGTTCGAGGTGGCCGGCGACGAGCGGACACCCATCCCGCTGCCGCTCGGGCGGGCGACGGTGCGCGAAACCCGGGGCGAGGCGTTCGTCGCCGTCGGGCGGCAGCTGACGCCCGCGCTTCGCGTCGATGCGGGGCTCACGGTGGAGACCTCGCGCCTGACGGTCAGCGGCGACGCCGAGTCGGCGCGCGTGCTCACCTTTCCCAGGCCGCGCCTGTCGCTCGATGGCCGGCTGGACGGGTGGCGCCTCAGGCTGTCAGCCGAGCGGACGGTCGCGCAGCTCGATTTCGGCGATTTCATCAGCGCGGCCGAGCTTGCGAACGAGCGGCTGAACGGCGGCAATGCCGATCTCGAGCCGCAGCGGGTGTGGGAACTGCTGGCGAGCGCCGAGCGGACGATCCTGGGCGACGGCCTGGTCCGGATCGAGGCCGGCGTCCGCCGCTACTCGAGGCTGCAGGACCGGATTCCCGTCGGCGAGGGGCTGGATGCCCCGGGCAATCTGGGCCGCGGCGAGGCGGGCATCCTGCGCTTCAACGCCGATGTCCCGCTGGCGAGGCTGGGCATTCGAGGCGGCCGGCTGACGGCCCGGCTCAACTGGTTCGGGTCGTCGGTCGTCGATCCCTACACCGGCCGCAGCCGCCGCTTCTCGGGGACCGACAGCCTGTTCACCGAGGTCGGCTTCCGGCAGGATCTCGCGCGTTTCGCCTGGGGGCTGACGGCGACGACGCGCGATCACCAGATCGTCTTCCGGCGCAACGAGGAGGATCGCTTCTTCCGCGACAATCCCCGGGTGAGCGCCTTTGCCGAATGGCGGCCGGATTCCCGGACGACGCTGCGCGCCGACATCCAGAACCTGACCGATGCGTCCTTCTTCCGCGAGCGCCGCTTCTTCGCGCCGGATCGGACCGCGCCCGCCCCCTTCCTGCTCGAGCACCGGCTTCGCACCCGCCACATCGTGCCGGGCCTCGGCATCCGGCGGACGTTCGGCTGAGCCGCCGCCTCAGGCGGCGTAGCCGAGATACCCGAGCTGGGCGGCCTTGAAGATCGTCTGCGACCGGTTGACCGCGTCCAGCTTCTCGCCGGCGTTCTGGATGTGGAAGCGGACCGTCGCGTGGCTGCGCCCCAGGATCATCGAGATTTCCTTGTCCGTCTTGCCGATCGAGGCCCAGCGCAGGCATTCGACCTCGCGCTTGGTCAGCTGGCAGTCGGCCGGCAGCCACTGGCGGGTGCGCAGCGCCTTGACGCAGCCGGCGACGAAGCGGTGCGACAGCAGCGCGAGCTCGTCGGCATGTTCCTCATATTCGGCTGACAGGTCGGTCCGCTCCGGGTCGGCTGCGCCATAGCTGACCGCGCCGATCTGGCCGAAGGGCAGGTGCACGGGCACGACGATCGCCGCCTTGGTGAGCGCGCGCTTCTCGAAGTTGGTGAGGTCGATCGCCTCGAGGTAGCGGTTGGGCTGGCGGGTGCGGAAGCCCTCGGCGTTCACCCAGAAGGGTTCGCTTTCATAGCGGCAGGCGCGCGGGATGGGCGACGACAGCGCCAGGCGCGTATCGGCCCACCAGCGTTCGTGCGGGGCGTTCCAGCCGAACACTTCCGAGGCGAGGATGGCGCCCTCCTCGTCCATCAGCGGGTTCTTGCTGGCGATGTTGTCGGCAACCGCGACGCGCAGGTTGGCGCGCGCCCGGGCGATGTCGCGAAGCGCCTCGGCGGCGGCGCGGATATCGTGCACGCTGGTCACCGTCACGCGTGCGGCCTGCTGCTTCAGGTTCCCCTGATGCTCGCTCATCTTCCTCTCCCGCGGCGCAGGGGCGCGCCCTTGCGCCACCTGTCGCCACCTAGCGCCATTGAGCGGTGCACCCCCCTTCGGCATCGCCCTACAGTTCCACTGGTCGGGCGCTGCTTGGAACCGGCAGGCGCCAATTGCAAGAGGGCGGCCGGCGCCGGGCGGGAGGCCCGCGGATCCGGCCGCCGGGAGGATGGCATGGCCGATCATCTGTGCGTCACCTGCCGCTACTGGTCGCAGGTCCGGGTCGAGGGGCCGGGCGTTCCCGGGATTCCGGGGACGCCGGCGATGGGAAGCTGCAAGCGCTATGCGCCGCATCCCACGGTCGGCACCGGCCATGCGCATGTGATCTGGCCGCTGACCGCAGCCGGCGAATATTGCGGCGAATGGTCGGCGCGAAGCGCCGCGGCCGCCGCGGCCTGAGGAGGGCAGGATGGCGACCCGGGACGAGACCGAGCAGTGGAAGTCGATCCCGCTCCAGCGGGTGAGCCCGGGGCGACACAGCCGCGCGGCCGAGAAGCAGCCCGATCCCGACCTCGGCTTCGACAGGATTCCGGCCAGCCGCTACACCTCGCCCGCCTTCCTCAGGGCCGAGTGGGAGCGCATGTGGACGAAGGTGTGGCTGCTCGGCGGGCGCGAGGAGCTGATCCCGGACGCCGGCGACTGGCTGACCCATTCGGTGGGGTCCGAGAATTTCATCTTCGCCCGCCAGGCCGACGGCTCGATCCGCGGCTTCTACAATGTCTGCCCGCACCGCGGGAACCGCATCCTGCCGGTGGACGGGACGGGGGCGGCGCACAGCTTCCGCTGCGGCTATCACCACTGGGAATGGGATGTGTCGGGCACGCAGATCCGCATCCCCGACCTCGAGACCTTCCCGCAGCTCGGCGGGCGCTGCGACCAGCATCTGAAGCAGGTGCCGGTCGACTGCTGGGGCGGCTTCTTCTGGTTCAGCATGGACCCGCAGGCGGAACCGCTGCGCGACTATCTGGGCGTCATCCCCGACCATCTCGACCCCTATCGCTTCGAGGACATGAAGCTCATCGACTGGAAGACGATCGAGTGGCGCTGCAACTGGAAGGCGAGCGTCGACGCCTTCAACGAGACCTATCATGTCCAGGGCATCCACCCCGAGCTGCTGTCGTGGCTCGATGACTGGAATGTCCAGATCGACTGCCTGGGCCGGCACAACCGCTATCTGGTGCCCTTCACCACGCCCAGCCCGCGCCATGGCGATCAGCAGGGCCTGTCGGACGTGATGAAGGCGATGGCCGAGCTCAATGGCCTCGACCCGGCCGCGTTCGAGGGCAATCCGCGCGGGCTCAGGCTCGCCATCCAGCAGGCCAAGCGCGCGAAGCAGGACGACAGCATCTACCCTTACCGCGACCTGTCGGACGACCAGCTGTCCGACGATTACCACTACATGATCTTCCCCAATGTCACGATGAACATCTACGGGGAGACGATGCTGCTGTTCGTCAGCCGGCCGCACCCGACCGACCCGAACCGCATGTATTACGACCTGATGAACTTCGCCCATCTGGCGCCGGGCACGCCGCACATGCTGCCCGAGCACCAGAGCTACACGCACGGCCAGATCTCGCTCGGCCTCGTGCTCGATCAGGATGCGCACAACCTGCCGCGCGTGCAGGAGGGCATGAACTCGGCGGCGTTCGATGGGCTCATCCTCGGCACGCAGGAGCTTCGCATCCGGCATTTCCACAAGGTTCTGATGGACTATGTCGGCACCGACATTGACGGCTGAGCGCCCCGCGGCCGAGGCCGGCTTCCGGCCCGCCGGCCCGGCCGACCTCGCGCCCGGGCGGACGGCACTGCGCGAGGTGGACGGGCGGCCGGTGCTGGTCGCGTGCGGGGCGGATGGCCTGTATGCCGCCGTGGAGCCGCTGTGCAGCCACGCGCGCCTGTCGCTCGAGGCTGGCCGGGTGCGCGGCACCTCGATCGTCTGCCCGCACCATGGCGCCCGCTTCTGCCTGAAGACGGGGCGCGTCCTCGGGCCGCCCGCGCACGAGGGCATCCGGGCCTATCCCACCCGTGTCGAGAATGGCGAGGTGTTCGTGTGGCTCGTCTGACGGGGAAGGTGGCCCTCGTCACCGGGGCAGCCTCGGGGATCGGGGCCGCCATAAGGGCCCGGTACGAGGCCGAGGGTGCCGCCGTGCTTGGAACCGACATCCGCGCCTCGGGTGATGTCGTCCCCCATGACGTGACCGACGAGGCACAGTGGGCGGCCGCCATCGCCGACTGTGTGGGCCGGCACGGCCGGCTCGACATCCTGGTGTCGAACGCCGGCACCGCCCAGGCGGGGCCGATCGCCGACCTCGCGCTCGACGATTTCCGCGCGCAGGCCCGCGTGCATGTCGAAGGCGCCTTCCTCGGCATGAAGGCGGCCGTCCGCCAGATGCGGGCGCAGGGGTCGCCGGCGCGGGGCAGCATCATCCTGATGGCCTCGGTCGCGGGCCTCAGACCCATCATGCAGACCAGCGCCTACGGGACGATGAAGGCGGCCATGATCAACCTGGCGCGCGCCGTGGGCGTGGAGGTGGGCCGCAAGGGCGACCTGATCCGGGTGAACGCCATCTGCCCCGGCGGGACTCGCACGCCGATGACCGAGGCCCTGTTCGACGACGCCTACTGGGCCGACCCGGCCAGCTTCGCCGACCTGCCGCTCAAGGATTACTGCCGGCCGGCGGACATCGCCGAGGCCGCCCTCTACCTCGCCGCCGACGAGAGCGAATTCATGACCGCGACATATCTGACGGTGGATGGCGGCTGGCTGCTGAGCAACCGGATATGAGGCCGGTCGCGCTCGTGACCGGGGCGACCAGCGGCATCGGCCGCGCGGGTGCGCTCTGGCTGGCGCGCGACGGCTTCCATCTGGTCTGCGCCGGGCGCAACGCCGAACGCGGGGCCGCGGTGGTGGCCGCCATCGAGGCAGCCGGCGGCTCGGCCGACTTCGTCGCCTTCGACATCACCGACGAGGGCGCGTGGGAAGGCGTGACGGGCGAGATCGTGCACCGGCACCGCCGGCTCGACGCGCTGGTCAACAGCGCCGGGGCCTTCTTCACAAGGCCCCTGCCCGAAACCTCGCTGGCCGACTTCCGTGCGCTGTGGGAGACCGATGTCGAATCGGTGTTCCTGGGCACCAAATGGGGCCTGCGGCGCATGGGGGAGGCCGGCTCTGCCGGCTCGATCGTCAATGTCTCGTCGCTGGCCGGGCTCATCGGCCTGGAGGATTGCGCCGCCTATTGCGCGGCCAAGGCTGCCGTCGTGCACCTGTCGAGAATCGCGGCCGTCGAGGGTGGCGGCTTCACGCCGCCCATCCGGGTCAATGCGCTGTGTCCGGGCGTGATCTACACTGAGATGATCACCGGCGCCTATGGTGACAGTGAAGGCGTGAAGACCTTCGTGAAGGACGGCAACGCCCTCGACATGCTGGGGGAGGCCCGGCACATCGCGGCGGCCATCGCCTTCCTGGCAGGGCCCGCGAGCCGGATGGTGACGGGCACGGTGCACCTGGTGGATGGCGGACGGGGGGCCGACTGATGGGGACACGCAGGCGCTTCACGCTGGCGCGGCGGCCGCGCGGGCGGCCGGTGGCCGAGGATTTCGCGCTGGTGGAAGCGCCGCTGCCGGCGCTCGGCCCGGGCGAGTTCCTCATCGAGAACCGCTACGCCAGCCTCGACCCGGCCATCCGCGGCTGGCTCGACGATGCGCCGAGCTACATGCCGCCCGTGGCGCTGGGCGATGCGGTCCGCGCCACAACCGTCGGCGTCGTGGCCGACAGCCGCAACCCGGATTTTGCACCGGGCCAGTGGGTGCTGGGGCTGAACGCGATCGAGACCCATTCGCTGGGCACGGCCGGCGGCTTCACCGGCCCGATCGACATCTCGATCGTGCCCAGCCCCACCCATTTCCTGTCGGTGCTGGGCGCCGTCGGCATGACGGCCTGGTTCGGGCTCACCGAGGTCGGCCAGCCGAAGCCGGGCGAGACCCTGCTGGTTTCGGGCGCTGCCGGCGCGGTCGGCAGCCTTGTCGGGCAGATTGGCAGGCACCTTGGCACACGCAGCATCGGGATTGCGGGCGGGCCGGAGAAATGCCGGCGCCTCGTCGGGCGCTACGGGTTCGACGCCGCCATCGACCATCGCGGGAAATCGGTGGACGACCTTGCCGCCGAGATCCGCGCGGCAGCGCCCGGGGGCCTCGACATCCTGTTCGAGAATGTCGGCGGGGCCTGCCTCGATGCGGCGCTCATGAACCTGAGGCACAGGGCCCGCGTGGTGCTGTGCGGCCTGATCTCGGAATACAACGCGCCCGAGGCCGTCGGCGCGCGCAACCTCTGGCAGCTGATCGTCCACTCGGCGCGGATCGAGGGGCTGCTGGTGCGCGACTGGCTGCCCCGCTTTCCCGAAGGCGCGGCACGGATGGCCGAGCTGGTCGCGTCCGGGAAGCTGGTGTTCGACGAACATGTCGATGAAGGCATCGACAAGGCCTTCTCGGCCTTCATGCGCCTGTTCGATGGCTCGAACGACGGCAAGATGATCCTGAAGCTGTGAGGCCGTGAGGCCGTGAGGCTCGCGGGTCGCCGGGCGCTGGTCACCGGCGCGGCCTCGGGGGATCGGGGCGGCGGTCGCGGCGCGGCCGGCATGGCCGCCCATGCGGCGGCCAGGCATGGCGTGCTGGGGCTGACGCGCGCTGTCGCCATTGAACTGGGCCCGCACGGGATCACCGCCAGCTGCGTGCAGCCCGGCGCGATCCTGACCGGGATCACCCGGCCTGCCGTCGCGGCCAGCCCGGCCTTCGCCGATGGCTGGGTGCGCAAGTCGGCGCTGAAGCGGCTCGGCACGCCCGGGGACATCGCGGGCGTCGTCGCCTTCCACGCCTGCGACGATGCGCGTTTCGTGACGGGTGCCGCCCTCGTCGTCGATGGCGGCGCCACCGCCCGGCCCTGAGGCAGCTACCCTGACCAAGACTCCAGCCTGTCACTTTCACGAATCGGGCAGGCGGCTGTCCCGGACGTAGGTTGGCATCAGTTGCAACCAGGGAAGATGCCGCCATGGCGACCGCCGCGCCGCCCGGAAACCCCTTCGCACCCGAGGTCCTGTCGGACCCCTGGGCCTTCTATGCCGCCGTGCACGCCCACGCGCCGGCCTTTGCCGTTCCGGGCACGCCCATCACCTATGTGGCGGGCTATGACGCGGTTGCCGAGGTGCTCGGGCGCGTCGAGGACTTCTCCAACGACTTCGGCCAGATCCTTGCCGGCGCCCGCAGCCGGGACCCGGAGGTGACCGCCATTCTCGAAACCGGCTGGCCGGCCGTCGACACGCTGCTGACCGCCGACCCGCCCGTCCACACGCGCTTTCGCAAGCTCGTGAACCTCGCTTTCTCGATGAAGCGGGTGGATGCGATCGAGGAGCGGATCCGGGGCCATGTGCACCGGCTGATCGACCGGATGATCGAAAGGCAGCAGGCCGGAGAGACGGTCGATTTCGTCGCCGACTTCGCGATACCGCTGCCCGTTGCCGTGATCGCAGCCGAGATCGGCATGGAAAGCTCGACCGATGTCGCGACCGTCAAGCGCTGGTCGGACGCCTTTGCCGACCGGCTCGGCCAGATGATCGGCAGGGAGCGCGAGCTGGAATGCGCGCGCGAGGTGGTCGAGTTCCAGCGCCACGCCAAGTCGCTGATCGACGCGCGGCGCGCCAGCCCCACCGACGACCTGCTGAACGATCTGGTGCATGCCTCGGTCGATGGCGAGAAGCCGCTTGACGACGCCGAGATCATGTCGATCCTGCAGCAGCTGATGGTGGCCGGCAACGAGACGACGACCTCGACGCTGGCCGGCGGCCTGCTCAGGCTGATCGAGACTCCGGCCGCGCTCGCCCAGGTGACGGCCGACCGCGGCCTCATCCCCAACATGGTCGAGGAGATGCTCCGGCTGGAAAGCCCCACCTCGGGCCTGTGGCGCGTCGTGCGGCGCGACAGCGAGATCGCGGGCGTGCCCGTCAGGGCCGGCACCATGCTGATGGTGCGCTTCGCGGCGGCCAACCGCGATCCCGCGAAATATGAGGAGCCGGACGTCTTCCGGCCCGACCGCGGCAATGCCCGCACCCATCTCGCCTTCGGGCGGGGCATCCACATGTGCGTGGGCAACATGCTGTCCCGCCGCGAGCTTGCGGTTGCCTTCGAGCTGCTGCTCGACCGGCTGGAGGGGTTCGCGCTGGCGCCCGGCGCCACGCTCTACTGGAAGCCCAACATGCTGCTGCGCGGGCTGTCGTCGCTGCCCATCACCTTCCGCGTGGCGACCCCGGCAACCGAGGCGGCATGAACTTCAACCCGACCGAGGACCAGGCGCTGCTGAAGGCCGCGGTCGAGCGGCATGCGCTGGAGATGCACGGCCTCGACATGGCGCGCCGGCACCGGCACCGCGCCTGCCCCGGCGGCTTCGACCGCGCCGCCTGGGCGCGGCTGGCCCAGCTTGGCGTGACCGCGCTGCCGTTCGCGCAAGACGATTGCGGGCTGGGCGGCGGCCCGGTCGAGACGATACTGGTCGCCGAGGCGCTGGGCGCGGCGCTGGCCATCGAACCCTTCACCGAAAGCCTGGTGCCGGCCGCCCGCCTGTTCGCGCGCAGCGAGGGCGGGCAGCGCGGCGGCTTCATCGGCCCGGTGATCGGCGGCGGGAAGCTGCCGGCGCTTGCCATCCTGGAAGGCGCCGGGCGCTACAACCTCGCCCATGTCGAGACCCGCGCACAGCTTGCGGACGGCGGCTGGCGGCTGTCGGGCGGGAAGGCGGCCGTGTGGCAGGGCATGGCGGCCGACTGGCTGATCGTCTCGGCGCGCGATTCCGGCGGGACGCGCGCAGCCGATGGCATCGGCCTGTTCGTGGTGGACGCCGGCGCGACCGGGGTCGAGCGGCGGGCCTGGCGGGCCGCCGACGGCCAGCTCGCCGCCGAGCTGGCGCTGCGCGATGCGCCGGCCACCCGGATCGCGGGCGCCAGCCTGGGCGCGCTGGAGGATGCCGTGCGGGCTGCCTGGCTGGCGGCTTCGGCCGAGATGCTGGGCGTGGCCGGGCTGCTGTTCCAGACGACGCTCGCCCATGTGAAGACCCGCCGCCAGTTCGGCCAGCCACTGGGCCGGTTCCAGGTGATCCAGCATCGTCTGGCGGACTGCTACGTCAGCCTCGAGCAGGCGCGCTCGATGGTGTACCGGGCTGCGCTGGCGGACGATGCCGATGCGCCGCGCGCCATCGATGCCGCCTTCGCCTATGTGGGCGACGCGGCACGGGCGATCGCCGCGGAGGCGGTGCAGCTGCACGGCGGCATGGGCGTGACCGACGAGCTGCTGATCGGCCATGGGCTGAAGCGGATCCAGCTCCTGTCAAGGCTGTGGGGGGAGCCGGTGTTCGCCGCCCGGCGCTGCGCGGCCGCCGCCTGATGGAGCCGGTCGCCCCCGATCTGCTGGCACCGGGCCCGGCCCTGATCGGCGGGCGCGAGCGCGCGACCGGGCGGATCGTCTTTCCCCTGCCGGCCGACCGCGACCGGTTCGAGGCCGTCGAGCTCCCCCGCGAGGGACATGTCTGGAGCTGGACGGTGCAGCGCTTCCGCCCGAAATCCCCGCCCTATGCCGGGCCGGCGGCGTTCGATCCCTTCGCTGTCGCCTATGTGGAACTGCCCGGTGCCTGCATCGTGCAGGCACGGCTGACGGGGTTTGCTCTCGATGCCCTGGAGGTGGGCCTGCCGTGCCGGCTGGTGATCGAGCCCTTCGCTGGCCGCGCCAGCTATGCCTTCGCGCCGGTGGAGGCGGTCGCATGAGCGACGTCTGCCTCATCGGCGGCGGAATCCACCGCTTCGGGCGCACGGAAGGCCTTTCGGGCTTGCAGCAGGGCGTGGCGGCGGTTCGCGCCGCGCTGGCCGACGCCGGGGTCGCGTGGGGCGACATCCAGATGGCCTTCGGCGGCTCCTCGGCGGCCGGCAATGCCGACACGATGGTCGCCGACCTCGGCCTGACGGGCGTTCCCTTCATCAATGTCGCCAACGGCTGCGCGACCGGCGGGTCGGCGCTCTGGTCGGCGGCGGCGGCCATCCGCTCGGGCGAGGCCGATCTTGCGGTTGCCCTCGGCTTCGACAAGCATCCGCGCGGCGCCTTCGATCCGAAGCCCGCCGACTGGGGCCTGCCCGACTGGTATGGTGAGCTGGGCCTGATGCTGACCACCCAGTTCTTCGCGCTCAAGATCCGCCGCTACATGGACCAGCATGGGATCAGCGCGCGCACGCTGGGGCTGGTGGCCGAGAAGGCCTATGCCAATGGCGCGCTCACCGAACATGCCTGGCGGCGCGAGCCGATCGGGCTGGATGCGATCCTGTCGGCACCCATGGTCAACGATCCGCTCACGAAATTCATGTTCTGCGCGCCGGCCGAGGGCGCGGTTGCGCTGGTGCTCGCCTCGGCCCGCAAGGCGCGCGAACTGGGCGCGCGCGCTGTGCGGCTCAAGGCGGTGACCATGCGGACGCGGCCGCCGGGCAGCTTCGAGGTCTTCGCGCCCTCGCTCGACCTGGAGCGCGGGCCATCGCCCACGGCGCTGGCCTCGAGGGCGGCCTTCGAGGCGGCCGGGATCGGCCCGGGCGAGATCGACGTGGCGCAGCTGCAGGACACCGAATCGGGTGCGGAAATCATGCACATGGCGGAAAACGGCTTCTGCGCCGACGGCGAGCAGGAAGCCTGGCTGGCCGAGCGCGCGACCTGGATCGGCGGCCGCCTTCCCGTCAACACCGACGGCGGCTGCCTGGCCTGCGGCGAGCCGATCGGTGCCTCGGGACTGCGACAGGTGTATGAAAATCTGGCGCAGCTTCGCGGCACGGCCGGTGCGCGCCAGGTGGCCGGGGCGCGAACGGCCTACAGCCATGTCTATGGTGCGCCGGGCGTCTCGGCGGTCGCGATCCTGGCGCGCTGAAGGGGAAAGGCGATGCTCGAGGGCGATGTGGCGCTGGTGACCGGGGCGGCCGGCGGAATCGGGCTGGCGGCGGCGCGCGCGCTCAGGGCCGAGGGTGCAAGGGTGATGCTGGCCGACATCGACACCGAACGTCTGGCCGCAGCGGCCGCCGACCTCGGCGAGGGCGTGGCGACGGCCATGCTCGACGTGACATCGCGCCAAGCCTGGCAGGCAGCCGTCGAGGCAACGGTGGCGCGGTTCGGCGCCTTGACCATCCTGGTCAATTCGGCCGGCATTTCCGAACCAGCCGACATCGAGACTCTGACCGACGACGCCTGGGACCGGCATCTGGCCATCAACCTGTCCGGGGTCGTCCACGGCATGCAGGCCGCTGCGCCCGCGATGAAGGCATCGGGCCGGCCGTGCAGCATCGTGAATGTCGCCTCCATGCTGTCGATGCGGCCGGGCGCGCCCTTCATCGCCTATTGCGCCTCCAAGGCGGGCATGGTCATGGCGTCGAAATCGGCGGCCCTGCACTTTGCCAACGGCCGCATTCCCATCCGCGTGAACACGGTGCATCCGGGTGCGATCCGCACGCCCATGTACGAGCGATATCTCGCCATGGCGCCCGACCGGGCGGCAGCCGAAGCCTCGTTCGCTGCCAGCCATCCGATGGGGCGCGTGGGCGAGGCGGATGAAGTCGCGCAGGCGATCCTGTTTCTCGCCTCGCCGCGCTCGAGCTTCACCACGGGTGCCGAGCTGCCGGTCGACGGCGCCGGCCACATCCGGGACTGAGGCGATGGCCGCCGATCCGCGGGGCCCCGTGCAGGTGCACCTCGTCGCTGCCGGAAAGTATCACGACATCGATTTCGCTCGGCTCGAGCTGCTGAAGCTGTTCGCCGAGGAGCCGCGGATCCGCGCTTCTGTCGCGATGGACTATTCCAACCTCGATCGGCTGGCCGCCTGCGCGCTGCTCGTCACCTACACCTGTGACCTGATGCCCACCCCGCAGGAGGCCGCCTTCATCCGCCGCTGGCTGGACGGCGGCGGCCGCTGGCTGGCGCTGCACGGCACCAACGCCATCCTGCGCTTCCTGGACTCGGGCCTGGTCGATGCGCCCGACGAGCGCCCGGACGTGATGGCGATGCTGGGCACGCAGTTCGTCGCCCATCCGCCGATCGGGTCCTACATGGTGAAGGTCGAGCAGCCCGATCACCCGCTTGTCCGCGGCGAGGCCGATTTCGAGGTGGTGGACGAGCTCTATCTCAGCCGCACGACGGGCGCGATCGACACCATCCTTTCCACCAGCTTCGCCGGCGAGGCGACCGGCTTCGTCGCGGCCGACTGGCCCGAGACGAGCGTGCCCGTCCTCTACGAGATGCGCCATGGCGAGGGCCGGCTGCTCTATTTCACCCTGGGCCACTGCCGGGGCCATTATGACGTCGCCGTCTTCACCCCCTTCTGGCCGCACCCGGAGCGTTGCGCCTGGACCTATCCCGTCTACACCCGCATCCTCCGGCGCTGCCTGCGCTGGGGGATGAACGAGCTGGAGCCCGCCTGAGATGCACATGGCCTTTTCGCCCGAGGAACTGGCCTTCCGCGACGAGGTGCGCGCCTTCCTGGCCGAGCATCTGCCCGATCATCTGCGCGAAGGCGCAAGGAACACGCCGTCCGTGTTCGTCGAGCCCGACATCGGCGACGAATGGCAGCGCATCCTGTTCGAGAAGGGCTGGCTGGCCTACAACTGGCCGGCCGAGGTGGGCGGCACCGGCTGGGACCCGGTGAAGCGCTACATCTTCGAGAAGGAGTGCGCGCTTGCCGATGCCCCGGCGCTGTCGGTGCTGGGGCTGAAGCTGGTGGCCCCGGTGATCGCTGCCTTCGGCACCCCCGAGCAGAAGGAACGCTTCCTGCCGCCCATCCTCGATGGCAGCGAGAAATGGTGCCAGGGCTATTCCGAGCCGGGCGCCGGTTCCGACCTTGCCAGCCTGACGACGCGCGCGGTGCTCAGCGACGATGGCCGCAGCTACCGCATCAGCGGCTCCAAGATCTGGACCACGCACGCCCACCATGCCGACTGGATGTTCTGCCTGGCACGGACCGATCCCGACGCGAAGCCGCAGGCGGGAATCAGCTTCCTGCTGGTGCCCATGAAGCAGCCGGGCATCGCCATCCGGCCCATCCTGACGCTGGCCGGCGACCATGAAGTGAACCAGGTGTTCCTCGACGAGGCCGAGGCCCTCGTCGAGCACCGGATCGGGGCGGAAGGCGAGGGCTGGGCCATCGCCAAATATCTGCTCGAGAATGAGCGCGGCGGCAGCTGCCATGCCCCCCGGCTGCTGGCGGACATCGCGCGGCTGCGGCGCGCGGCCGAGACGGCGCCCGGGGGCGCGAACGGCGCGCTGGGCCACGACCCGGCGATGTCCACGCGGCTGACGGCGCTGGAGCTTGAGGCGCTGGCGCTGGAAACGACGGAGCTTCGGATCCTCGCCGATCTCAAGGCCGGCCGACGGCCGGGGCCGCAGACCAGCCTTGTGAAGCTGGTGTCCTCGACGCTTCGGCAGAAGATCGACGAGCTGGCCGTGGACATTTTCGGCCCGCACGGCCTGCAGCTGCCGGCCGAACGCCCCCTCTATGGCAACAGGGCGCCCGAGCCGGTCGGCAGCCGCGAGGCGCAGCTTGCCCTGCCGACCTACCTCAATGGCCGGGCCTGGACGATCTTCGGCGGCACCAACGAGGTGCAGAAGAGCATCATCGCCAGGACCGTGCTGGGGCTGTGATGCCGGCCGGCCGGCACAAGGCCGGCCGGCCCGGCGGTCAGCCGTGCAGGTCGAAACGGTCTAGGTTCATCACCTTGGCGAAGGCGGCCACGAACGCATCGACGAAGCGGCGTCCGGCATCGTCGCTGGCATAGACCTCGGCCAGCGCCCGCAGCTCGGAACTGGAGCCGAACACCAGATCGACCCGGCTGCCGCGCCAGCGCACCTCGCCGGTCCGGCGGTCCCGGCCGACATAGACTCCGTCCTCGCCCGCCTGCGGCGCCCACAGACAGCTGACCGATGCGTCGAGCAGGTTGCGGAAAAAGTCGTTGGACAGCGTGCCGGGCCGGTCGGTGAAGACGCCGAGGTCCGAGCCGCCATGGTTGATGCCGAGCACCCTCAGCCCCCCCACCAGCACCGTCATTTCCGGCGCCGTCAGGCAAAGCAGCTGGGCGCGGTCGACCAGCCAGTCCTCGGGTCTGCGCCCCATGGTGTCGCCGACATAGTTGCGGAAGCCATCGACGCGCGGCTCGAGCACGGCGAAGCTCTCGGCGTCGGTCTGTTCCGCCGTGGCGTCGGTGCGACCCGGCGAGAAGGGAACCGTCACCGCGTGGCCGGCCTTGCGCGCGGCTTCTTCCACGGCCGCACAGCCGCCGAGCACGATGAGGTCGGCGAGACTCACTTTCTTGCCGCCGCCGGCGCCGGCGTTGAACGCGGCCTGCACCGCGCCGATCCTGGCGAGCGCGTCCGCCAGCTTCGCCGGCTCGTTGACCGCCCAGTCCTTCTGCGGGGCCAGCCGGATGCGAGCGCCATTGGCGCCGCCCCGCATGTCGGAGCCGCGGAAGGTCGAGGCCGAGGCCCAGGCCGTGCGGACGAGGTCGGCGATCGACAGGCCGCAGTCGAGCAGCTTCGCCTTGAGGTGGGCGATGTCCGTGGAGTCGATCAGCGGATGATCGACCGCCGGCACCGGATCCTGCCAGATTCGCGGCTCGGCCGGCACTTCCGGCCCGAGATAGCGGGTGAGCGGCCCCATGTCGCGGTGGGTCAGCTTGTACCAGGCCTCGGCGAAGGCCTTGGCCAGCTGGTCCGGATTGGCGCGGAATCGCTCGGCGATCGGGCGGTAGATGGGGTCCATCTTCAGGCCCATGTCGGCCGTCGTCATGATCGGCGGGTGCCGCTTTGCCGGGTCGTGCGCGTCGGGAACCAGCTGCTGCGCTTCCGGGTTGGTGGGCTGCCACTGCCAGGCGCCGGCCGGGCTCTTGGTCAGTGCCCAGTCGAAGTCGAGCAGGTTCTTGAGATAGTTGTTGTCCCACTTCGTGGGGGTCTCGGTCCAGGCGCCCTCGATGCCGCTGGTGATCGTGTCCGCGCCGCGGCCCGTGCCGAAGCGGTTCAGCCAGCCCATCCCCTGCGCCTCGATCGGCGCCCCCTCCGGCTCGGGCCCGACATGGTCGGCCGGCGGGGCCGCGCCATGGCACTTGCCGAAGGTGTGGCCGCCGACGACCAGCGCCACCGTCTCCTCGTCGTTCATCGCCATTCGCGCAAAGGTCTCGCGGATGTCGCGCGCCGAGGCCAGCGGATCGGGATTGCCGTTGGGGCCTTCGGGATTGACGTAGATGAGGCCCATCTGCACGGCTGCCAGCGGGTTGGCGAGGTCGCGCTCGCCGCTGTAGCGTTCGTCGCCCAGCCACTCGCCCTCGGGCCCCCAGTAGATGTCGAGCTCGGGCTCCCACACATCCTCGCGACCGCCGCCGAAGCCGGCGGTCGGCAGGCCCATGTCCTCGATGGCGACATTGCCGGCGAGAATCATCAGATCGGCCCAGGACAGCGAACGGCCATATTTCTGCTTCACCGGCCAGAGCAGCAGGCGGGCCTTGTCGAGATTGGCGTTGTCGGGCCAGCTGTTCAGCGGTGCGAAGCGCTGCGTGCCCGATGCGGCGCCGCCGCGGCCGTCGAAGATGCGGTAGGTCCCGGCCGAATGCCAGGCCATGCGGATGAACAGGCCGCCATAATGACCCCAGTCGGCCGGCCACCAGTCCTGCGAGCTGGTCATGACCTTGCGGATGTCTTCCTTGACGGCCGGCAGGTCGAGCCTGGCGAAGGCCGCGCGATAGTCGAACGAGGGCTCGTTCGGATTCGACTGCGGGCCGTTCTGCCTCAGGATCGAGAGATCGAGCCTGTCCGGCCACCACATCTGGTTGTTCATCGTCCAGACGACGGCGGTCCGGCTGACCTTGCTGCCGAACGGGCATTTCGCTTCGACGTTCATGCGCGTGCCTCCTCCTGCTTCGGGCCTTTTTCGGCCATCATGCCGGGGGATTGTTGCCGCTTCCCGTCAGCCTGTCCAACCGCTTCCCTCGTTCACAGTCATCGGCCCGGTTCGACGCCCAGTTCCGCCAGCAGGTGCTGCGCGCCGTCCACCTTCTCCATCACCCACAGCATGTAGCGCGCATCCACGCTGATGGTGCGGGTGATGGTGTCGTCGAAGTGCCAGTCGGACAGCATGCCTTCCAGCGTGCCGTCGAAGGCAAGGCCCACCAGTTCGCCGCGGCCGTTCAGCACCGCCGAGCCGGAATTGCCGTTGGTGATGTCGGTCGTGGAGAGGAAGTTGACGGGCAGCGTGCCGAGCGCCGGGGAAGCCCAGCGGCCCCAGTTCCCGGCGCGCGCCTGCGCCAGCAGCCTCGGCGGGCTGTTGAAGGGTTCCTCGCCGGTCTCCTTCTCGAGGATCCCGCGCGGCGTGGTGAAGGCCGTCCAGGCCACGCCATCCTGGAGCGCGCGGCCGCGCACTTGCCCCCAGGTGAAGCGCAGCGAGCCGTTGGCATCGGGGTAGAGGACACGGCCCTGGGTGGCGGCATGGGCGGCGACCGTTGCCATCCAGGCGGTGCGGGCGGCGTGCATGCGGCCCTCGCGCTCGCGGGCGCGGGCCTCGCCGGCGCGGTCGGCGGCGTAGCTCGCCAGCGCGACCCGGATGAAGGGGTCGTCGGAGGCGGCGAAGGCCTCGACAGGCCGGTCGAGCCAGGCCAGGCGCTCGGCACGATCCGCCAGGCGTGTCTCGGCATAGAGGCGGTCGAGCCCGACCTCGGCGAGGGCGGTCTCGAGCGCGAGGTTGCGGCTGGCCTCGGGCAGCTTGCGAACCTCGGCGAGGGCCTGTTCCAGCATCGCGCGGTCGATCCGCGGCACATATTGCCGGTCGATGATGGTCAGCCTGTCCACCAGTGCCTGCCGGTCCCGATCCTGGAAGCCGAGGCTGCGCTGGGCGTCGGGCAGCTGCCGCTCGTGCGCCCAGCGGACGAGATCGCGGGCGGCGCGAAGCAGCAGCGCGCGGTCGAGCGTCTGGTTGACGAGCCGGGTGCGGGTGGCGGCGAGGTCGGCGTCGATCAGGCTGTCGTAGCTGGCGATCGCCAGCGCATGGGGACGCCGGTTGGCCGGACGGGCCGCCCAGTCGCCCAGCGCCTTTTCCTGCGCGGCCTTGATCCCGATCAGGTCGGCGGTCCTGGCGGCGGCCATCTGGCCTTCGATCTTCTTCTTGAAATTGTCGGCGCGCTGCCGGGCGCTGGCGGTCGCGATCCGTTCGGCCTCGGTCCTGGCCTCGCGCTGGATCAGCTCGGACCATTCGCTCAGCAGCCGCAGCTGGAGGGGGTAGATGTCGGTGAAATAGGCGCGCGTTTCGGCAAGCGTGCGATAGCGTTCGGTCACGCCGGGGAAGCCGGCGATCATCACGAAATCGCCTTCCTTCAGATCGCCCGTCGCCAGCTTCAGATGCCCGCCCGGCCGGAAGGGGACGTTGGCGGCCGACTGGGGCGCGGGGTTGCCGTCCGGCCCGACATAGGCGCGGTAGAAGGCGAAGTCGCCCGTCTGGCGTGGCCATTGCCAGTTGTCGATCTCGCCACCGAAATTGCCGATGCTCTCGGCCGGCGCATAGACGAGACGCACATCGCGGATCTCCAGCATGCGCTGCAGATACCACTGCCGCCCGCCGAAATAGCTGCGGATGTCGCAGCGGCGTCCGGGGCTGGTCTCGCAGGCGGCGATCAGCGCCTTGCGGTTGGCTTCCATGCGCGCGGTGCGCGCCTCGCCGCTCATGCGCGGGCCGAGGCCGGCGAGCACCTCTGCGGAGACATCGCGCAACGCCTCCATCACCAGCACGCGCACGCCGGGCGCGGCGGGAAGCTCCTCGGCGCGGGTCTTCGCGAGGAAACCGTCGCGAAGCAGGTTGCGCCCCGGCTGGCTGTTCACCTGCAGGCTGGCGGTGATGCAATGATGGTTGGTGGCGACCAGCCCTTCCGGGCTGACGAAGCTCGCCGAGCAGCCACCCAGCGACACGATGGCGTTCATCGGCGGCTTCGACAGGTCGGCAAGGGCGGCCGGATCGAGTTCGAGGCCGTCGGCCTTCAGGCGCGCGCCCAGCGCCGGCACCTGGGCGGGCATCCACATGCCCTCGGCTGCGAGTGCCGGTGCCGCGCCGGCAAGAAGGGTGGCCAGGAGGAGGAAGCGGACGGGTGCGCGCATGGAAAGCCTTCGCAAGCGGGGTAAAGGAGAGGCACTGATAGTCGGCATGCAGGTGAACGGGCAATGACAAGCTTGCCGCCCCGGCTGGCCGGCTGGTTCGCGGGCCGCGGCTGGGCGCCGCGCCGGCACCAGCTCGACATGCTCGCGGCCGCGCAGGCCGGGCGGCACGCGCTGCTGGTGGCGGCGACGGGCGCCGGCAAGACGCTGGCCGGCTTCCTTCCCGTCCTGGCCGCTGCCGCCGACCGGGCCCGCCAGCCCGGGCTGAAGGCGATCTATGTGTCGCCGCTGAAGGCGCTGGCCGCCGATGTGGAGCGCAACCTGATGGCGCCGGTCCGCGAGGCAGGCCTCGACCTCCGGGTGGAGACCCGCACGGGCGACACCTCGTCGGAGGCGAAGCGCCGGCAGCGCCAGGACCCGCCCGACATCCTGCTGACGACGCCGGAGTCGCTCAGCCTGCTGCTCACATGGCCGGAAGCCCAGGCGCTGCTGTCGACCGTCCAGACCCTCATCATCGACGAGATCCACGCCTTTGCGACGACCAAGCGCGGCGATCTGCTGGCGCTGGCCGCTGCGCGCATCCGGCGGCTCAATCCGGCGCTGCGGCTGGTCGGGCTGTCGGCCACCATCGCCGATCCGCCGGCGATGGCGCGCTGGCTGGCGCCCGACGGCGATGTCGCGATCGTGCATGGCGAGGCGGGCGCCCGGCCCGACATCTCGATCCTGGTGCCCGACGGGCGAATCCCCTGGTCGGGCCACAATGGCCGGCATGCCGCGGCCGAGGTGATGCGGGCGCTGGAGGGCGCGCGGCAGGCGATCGTGTTCGTGAACACGCGCGCCATCGCCGAGCTGGTCTTCCGCGACCTGTGGGCCGTGAACGACAGGGGCCTTGCCATCGGCATCCATCATGGCTCGCTCAGCCCGGAAGCGCGGCTGAAGGCCGAGGCCGCGCTTGCGGCCGGGCGGCTGCGGGCGGTGGTCGCGACCTCCAGCCTCGATCTCGGGATCGACTGGGGCGATGTCGATCTCGTCGTCCAGATGGGCGCGCCCAAGGGGGCCGCGCGCCTGCTGCAGCGGGTAGGGCGGGCCAACCACCGCCTCGATGAACCCAGCCGCGCGCTGATCGTGCCGGGCAACCGCTTCGAATATCTGGAGGCGCTGGCCTGCCTCGACGCGGTCGCGGCAGGCGAGCTCGACCCCGAGCCGCATCGCCCGGGCGGCCTCGACGTGCTGGCGCAGCATGTGATGGGCGTGGCCGTTGCGGGCCCGTTCGAGGCCGATCTGCTGTTCGGCGAGGTGCGGGCGGCGGCCCCCTATGCCGGCCTCACCCGCGAGACGTTCGACCGCGTGCTGTCGTTCGTGGCGACCGGCGGCTATGCGCTGAAGGCCTATGACCGCTACGCCCGTCTGGTGGAGGCGGCCCCGGGCCGCTGGCGCCTCAGGCATCCGCGCCTGGCGCTTCGCCACCGGCTGAACGCCGGCGTGATCGTCGAGGCGCCCACCTGGGGCGTGCGCCTTGGCCGCGGCAGGGCACTGGGCCAGATCGAGGAATGGTTCGCAACCCAGCTCAGGATCGGCGACCGCTTCATCTTCGCCGGCCTGACACTGGAGCTGACCGGCCGCGGCGACGGCGACCTCCACACCCGGCTGGCGCGGGGCGAGCCGTCGGTGCCGACCTATGTCGGCGGGCGGATGCCGCTCAGCACCAACCTCGCCGACCGGGTGCGCGCGATGATCGCCGACCGAACGCAGTGGGCGCGCATGCCCGCCGACGTGCGCGACTGGCTCGAGCTGCAGGCCGGGGTCTCGGTGCTGCCGCCGCCCGACCGGCTGCTCATCGAGACCTTCCCGCGCGACGGCCGGCACCACCTCCTGATCTACGGCTTCGAGGGCCGCAACGCCCACCAGTCGCTGGGCATGCTGCTGACCCAGCGGATGGAGGCGCGCGGGCTCAGGCCGATGGGGTTCGTCGCGACCGACTATGTGCTGGGCATCTGGGGGCTGGCGCCGGTTCCAGATCCGGCCTCGCTGCTGTCGGCCGACATCCTCGCCGACGAGTTCGCGGCCTGGGTGCGCGCCACCCCCTTCCTGAAGCGCGCCTTCCGCGATGTCGCCGTCGTGTCCGGGCTGGTGGAGCGCACCCGGCCGGGCCGGCGCAGGAGCGGCAAGGCGACCAGCGTCTCGACCGACCTCATCCATGATGTGCTGGCCCGGCACGAGCCCGACCATCTGCTGCTGGAAGCGGCCTGGGCGGAGGCGAGCGCCAAGCTGACCGACATGGCGCGGCTGAAGGCGCTGCTGGCCCGCGCCGAGTCGCGCAGCCTGGTGCAGCATCTGGACCGGGTCAGCCCGCTGGCGGTCCCGGTCCTGCTCGACATCGGCCGCGAAGGCGTGGGATCGGCCGCCGAGTCCGACCTGCTGGCCGAACTGGTCGAGAGGTCCGCCGAGGCTGACACACCGATGACACAAATCGCCAACCGGACTGTCACGAACCGGCAACCGGACTGACATCTGCCACGTCTAGGGGCGGCACTGTCGCACGGCCGTCGCCTGACGGGGGTGGGCGGCGTTTCGGATTCTTCATGCCAAAGGGGACATCATGTCGAAGTTTCGCGCCCTGCTGATGGTCGGGTCGGCCATCGCCCTTGCCGCCTGCCAAGGAGCCACCGACGTCGCCTCCCCCGGGAGCGGCGTGATCGTCGTTCCGCCGCCGACCCCGACCCCCACGCCGACCCCGACCCCCACGCCGACCCCGACCCCCACGCCGACCCCGGCGCCCACCCCGGCGGACTGCCCGGCGGGCACGACGAACGTCGGCACCATCACGGCGGGCACGGGCCAGGTGCTCCGCAACTGCCAGCTCTCGGGCGTGCTCGAGAACAATCTGGCGCTGCCCAACATTCCGAACCTCGTCTATTCGCTCAACGGCGGTGTGCGCGTCGGCCGGGACATCGGCGCGGCCGGCACGCTGCCGGGCGGCCGCCAGGCGATCCTCACGATCGATCCGGGCGTCGTGGTGTTCGGCTCGTCCGGCTCCGACTTCCTGCTGGTCGAGCGGGGTTCGCGCCTGATCGCCGAAGGCACGGCGACGCGGCCGATCATCTTCACCAGCCGCCAGAACATTCTCGGCACCTCGACCGAATCGTCGATCGGTCAGTGGGGCGGCCTCGTGCTGCTGGGCCGCGCCCCGATCAGCCGCTGCCTTGCCGTCGGTGCCGTCGGCGGGACGGTCAACTGCGAAAACCGGATCGAGGGCGCCGAAGGGCTCTATGGCGGCGCGACCGCGGCCGACAGTTCGGGCACGCTGCGCTATGTGCAGGTCCGCTATCCCGGCTTCGAAGTGACCCCCAACAACGAGCTCAACGGCATCACGCTCGGTGGCGTGGGCAATGGCACGGTCATCGAGTATGTGCAGGTGCACAACAGCTCGGACGACGGCTGGGAGTGGTTCGGCGGCACCGTGAACGGCCGCTACATCATCGCCACCGGCAACGACGATGACAGCCTCGACACCGACTTCGGCTACCGCGGCTTCAACCAGTTCGTGCTGGTCACGCAGCGCGCCATCTCGGCCAACTCCAACCATGTGATCGAGGCGGACACCGCGAACCAGGATGCCCTGCGCCCGCGCTCGCGGCCGAGCTTCGCCAACTTCACCTTCATCGGCCGCAACAACAATGCCGCCAACCAGAGCCATGCGGTGATGATCCGCGGCGGCTCCGACTTCAACCTGGTGAACGGCATCATCACCAGCCCGGTTGCCTGCGTCGAGTTCCGCGAGACGGCGACCATCGCGCCGCCGAACCCGGCGGCGGACAAGGCCGGCCCGCCGAACCTCCGCTCGGTGCAGATGGAATGCGCCGGTGGCGCCGCCTTCGGCGCGGTCGGCGGCGTGACGACCGCCGACGTCACCGCGATCCTGCAGACGCTGCCGACCGGCGGTGCGGCGAGCGGCGGCGACCCCCGCGGCAATGTGCTGAACGGCACCAATTCGCTGACCGGGGGCATCTTCCCGGGCACCGGCGCGGCTGCGGTTGCGCCGTTCAACGCCTCGTCGATCAACAGCTTCTTCCAGAACACCACCTACATCGGCGCGTTCCGCGACGCCAATGACACCTGGTTCACCGGCTGGTCGTGCAGCAGTGCCTCGGCGGCCTTCACGCCGGCCGGCGTGCCGGCCTGCACCGCGGTGCCGCTGCCGCGTTAAGCCGGCGTCGGGCAGGTGCCGCCGGCACCTGCCCGCCGTGGCTTCGGCAGCACCGGTGTTTTCGCGGGGGACAGGGAATGAAGATGTCGAACTGGTTCATCTATCTGGCGGGCACGGCGCTGGCGCTGACGGCCGCGCCGGCGGCCTGGGCGCAGCAGATGCCGCCGCCGCCGCCCGAGGAGGACATGACCCCCGACGATGATGTGGACATCTCGGTTCCTGGTGCCGGCGGCCTCGCCGGCGGTGACATCGTCGTCCTCGGGCGCCGGATTCCCAATGTCATCCGCGCGACACCCTCGGTTGTCTCCGTCCTGTCCCAGGCCGACATGGCCCGCACCGGCGAGGGCGACATCGCCGGCGCGCTCAAGCGCGTGACCGGCCTGTCGGTCGTCGGCGGGAAATATGTCTATGTGCGCGGCCTCGGCGAGCGCTATTCGCTCGCGCTGCTGAACGGTCTGCCCATCCCGTCGCCCGAGCCGCTGAAGCGGGTGGTGCCGCTCGACATCTTCCCGACCGACATCCTCGCCTCCACGCTGGTGCAGAAGAGCTATTCGGCGAATTTCCCCGGCGAGTTCGGGGGCGGTGTCATCAACCTGACGACGCGCGCCGTGCCGGAGGAGCCCTTCCTCAACCTGTCGGGGTCGGTCGGGGGCGACACGATCACGACCGGTCAGCTGGGCTACACCTACTGGGGCTCGCGCACGGACTGGACCAGCTTCGACAATGGCGCGCGGTCGATCCCGGCGCCGCTCCGGGCCGCGCTGAATTCGGGAAGGGTCATCAGCACCGCCAACTTCACGGTTGCCGAGCTTCGCGACATCACTGCCAGCCTGACCAATGCGCCGACCACGCTGGTGCAGCGCAACGCCAATGTGCCGGCCAACATGTCGGTCGGCTTCACCGGGGGCACGGCGTGGGACCTCGGCGAGAACCGCCTCGGCGTGATTGCCACGGCGAACTGGTCGAACAGCTGGCAGACGCGCGGCGGCACGCGCCAGTCGGTTCTCAACACGACGGGTGCAGGGGCGTCCGTCGAGCCCGACCAGAGCTTCCAGTTCCTCTCGACCGAGAACCGTCTCCAGCTGAACGGGCTTCTGGGTGTCGGCTTCGAGTTCGCCGACCACAAGCTGCGCTTCACCAACCTCTATATCCGCGACGTGCTGAAGCAGGCGCGGATCCAGGAAGGCACCGACGACTTCCTGGCGCCGGGCATCCTGCTCAACCGCCAGATCACCAACTGGTTCGAGCGCACGCTCTTCTCCAGCTCGCTGGTGGGCGAGTTCCGCTTCGACGACTGGCGGTTCGACCTGCGCGGCACCTATGCGAAATCGACCCGCAACGCCCCCTACGAGCGCGAGTTCCGCTACATCGAGACGATCCTCGCCGACGGCAGCCGGGCCTTCACCAACAATCTCATCGCAACCGGCACCGGCGCCTTCATCTCCTTCTCGGACCTGTCGGATGTGGTCTGGGCGGGGGCGGCCGACGTCGGCTACAAGCTGCCCACCACCCGCCCGGCGACGATCACCGCGGGCTACGCCTATTCGGACAACCAGCGCGAGGCCACCCGGCGCGACTTCCGCTACTTTCCCGAGCGGGACCTGGCGCCGGGCGTCGAGCAGCAGCGGCCCGACTTCCTCGTGTCCGAGTTCAACATCCGCACCTTCGACATCATCCTTCGCGACCAGTCGGGCGCGGCGGGCACGGCCGCCTACGAGGCGACGCTCCAGGTCCATGCCGGCTATGGCCAGATCGAGGCCGAGGTCGCCGACGGGCTTCGCATCACGGCTGGTGTCCGCTACGAGAGCGGCCGGCAGAGCGTCCGGTCGATCGACCTGTTCGGCACGGGCGGCGGCAGCCTGACCCGCATCCGCGAGAATTACTGGCTGCCGGCCGGCACCATCACCTGGAACTTCGCCGAGGACATGCAGCTCCGGCTGGCGGCCGCCAAGACGATCGCCCGTCCGCAGTTCCGCGAACTGGCGCCGCAGCAGTTCACCGATACCGACAACGACCGGGTCAGCTTCGGCAACCCCTTCCTGTCGGACTCGGAGCTCGACAATATCGAGGGCCGCTACGAATGGTTCTTCGGCCGCGACGAGCGGCTGATCCTGGGGGCCTTCTGGAAGAAGATCCGCCGGCCGATCGAAGTGGTCACCTTCAGCGCCGGCAACAGCGACATCCTCACCACCTTCGCCAATGCGCCGCGCGCCCGGCTCTACGGAGCCGAGGCCGAGGTGCAGAAATTCTTCAACCTCGCCGACAGCGGCTTCTTCGCCGACCGCCGGATCATCGCCATTGCGAACTACACCTACACCAACTCGCGCATCAGCGTGCGCGATGGCGACACCACGCGGCCGGGCGAGGGCGCGGGCGAACTGCGCCCGGCAACGCTGTTCTTCGCCGACGGCGACCGGATGACCGGGCAGTCCGACCATATCGCGAACCTCCAGCTCGGCCTGCAGAGCACCGAGAAGCTGTCCGAGCAGACGCTGCTGCTGACCTACGCCTCCGACCGGGTCACCCAGCGCGGCCCCAATGACACCCCGGATCTCGTCGAGCGCCCCGGCCTTCGGCTCGATTTCGTGCTGCGCGAGGAAGTGAACCTCGGCCGCCAACCCGTGGAGCTGAAGTTCGAGGCGCGCAACATCACCGGCACCGGCTACCGCGAGTCGCAACGGCTGGGATCGAGCGAAGTGCTGAACAATCGCTACAAGATCGGCACCAGCTTCTCCCTGGGGCTCACGGCCAGGTTCTGACGGTGCATTGAAACAACAGGCGGGGCCGCACCGGACGACCGCTGCGCCCCCGCCCTCATGGGGTGCGTCAGGCCGCCGGCGCCGGGTCGGGCGGGCGGCGCCCGGGGCGCCAGCGGCGGCGGCGCTCGGCCGTGCGGGTGGCGCAGTCGCGGATCGCCGCCTCGAACTGGTTGACGGCGGCTTCCCAGCTGAAGTCGCGGGCGCGCACCAGGGCAGCAGCGCGGGGCAGCCGAAGCGCCCCCTCGATCGCGCGGGCCAGGTCCTCGTCGAGCACGCCCGCGCCCGACCCGTCCACGATGTCGAGCGGGCCGTGAACCGGGTAGGCGGCGACCGGCAGGCCCGCCGCCATCGCCTCGACGAGCACGAGCCCGAAGGTGTCGGTGCGACTGGGGAAGACGAACAGGTCCGCGCCCGCATAGGCGCAGGCCAGCGCCTCGCCCTCCAGCGCGCCGGTGAACAGCGTGTCGGGAAAGCGGGCCTTCAGCTCGGCCAGCGCCGGGCCGTCGCCCACCACCACCTTGCTGCCCGGCGCATCGGCCGACAGGAAGGCCTCGACATTCTTCTCGACCGCGACGCGCCCGACATAGAGGAGGATGGGGCGCGGCAGGGCGGCGTAGGCGTCCGGGGCGGGCAGGCCGGGGCGGAATCGCGAGAGGTCGACCCCGCGCGACCACAGGCGGGTCTGCCGCAGGCCGTGGGAGGCCAGCTCCCCGGCGAGCCGCGGCGTGGCAACCAGCACGGCATGGGCCGGGCCGTGGAACCAGCGAAGATAGCGCCAGCTCCAGCCCCGGGGCAGGCGGAAGCGGGCGCGAAGATAGTCGGGGAAACGGGTGTGGAAGCTGGTGGTGAAGTGGCGGCCGACCTTCAGGCAGTGGCGGCGCGCCGCGAGCCCCAGCGGCCCCTCGGTCGCGATGTGGACGGCGTCAGCCGCCGACTCCTCGATCATCCGGCCGACGGCACCCGGCGGCGCGAGCGCCAGGCGGATTTCCGGGTAGGTGGGGCAGGGGGTCGAACGGAACCGGTCGGGCGTCACGGGCGTGACGGTCCATCCCCGGTGCTCGAGATGGGTCATGGTCGTCTGCAAGGTGCGGACCACGCCGTTCACCTGCGGCGACCAGGCGTCCGACACCAGGGCAAGCCGGTCCATGGCAGCGCCTCAGGCCGGCGTTGCGAGCGCGGCGGCCGCGCGTGCCCGGCGCGGCTTCACCGGCTGGCCGGCAGCGACTTCGGCGCGGACGCGCTCGGCCCAGTCGAGGATTTCCATCCGCCCGTCGGCATGTTCGACGAGCGCGGTGCAGCTCTCCACCCAGTCGCCATCGTTGTAATAGGTGATGCCGTCGAACTCGCGGATCTCGGCCGAGTGGATGTGGCCACACACCACCCCGTCGGCGCCGCGCTCGCGCGCGGCATGCGCCACGGCTTCCTCGAAGCGTCCGACATATTCCACGGCATTCTTGACCCGCTTCTTGAGATAGGCCGACAGCGACCAGTAGGGCAGGCCGAGGCCCCGGCGGGCGGCGTTGAACCAGATGTTGAGCCGCAGCAGCGCGACATAGGCGCTGTCGCCCAGGAAGGCGAGCCAGCGGTGGTACAGGACGACCCCGTCGAACTCGTCCCCGTGCAGCACCAGCAGGCGGCGACCGTCGGCGGTTTCGTGGATCGCCTCGGGCAGGATCTCGATGTCGCCGAAGCCCAGGCCGATGAAGTCGCGAAGCACCTCGTCATGGTTGCCGGGCACATAGACGACGCGCGTGCCCTTCTTCGCCATCTTCAGCACGCGGCGCACGACATCATTGTGGCGGGTGGGCCAGAACCAGCCCTTCTTCAGCCGCCAGCCGTCGATGATGTCGCCGACGAGGTAGAGCGTCTCGCACTCGATCGACTTCAGGAAGTCGAACAGCAGGTCGGCGTTGCAGCCCGCGGTGCCCAGATGGGTGTCGGAGATGAAGACGGTGCGGAAGCGAAGCCTCGGCCGCGTCGCCTCCTCGTCGGGCAGATCCATCCAGGCCGGCAGGGCGCTCGGGGCCGGCAGGCGGCGGACGCTGCCCGGCGCCCTGGCGCGCGGCGCATCGATGACCGGCGCCTCGGCGGCGGGGGGGTGGAGCGGCGCAACACTGGCCATCGGGATCGGCCCCTTCCTGAGGGCTGGTGGGTGGCGGGTTGCCTGCACGCTATATCTTGGGGGGGTGACCCGGATGTGACGCCCGGATGACGGGCGGGTTACAGCCCTTCCGACCTCAGCGGCCGATTGAGCAGGCGGTCGATGACCGTCTCGACCGTCACGTCGCCGGCCAGCAGGTCGGCGACGGCCGCGCAGATCGGCATGTCGATGCCGAGCGCGCCGGCCGCCTCCACGAGCACGGGCGCGGTTGCGGCCCCCTCGGCCACCGCCAGGCGGCCGGCCAGCGCTTCGGCCGCCGTCTGCCCTTCGCCCATCGCGATCCCCAGCTGCATGTTGCGCGACTGCGGGCTGCCGCAGGTGAGGACGAGGTCGCCCAGGCCCGACAGGCCGGCCAGCGTCCAGGCCCGGGCCCCGCGCGCCACGGCAAAGCGGGTCATCTCGGCAAAGCCGCGCGCCACGATCGCTGCCCGCGCGCTCTCGCCCAGCTTCGCGCCCACCACCACGCCGCAGGCGATCGCCAGCACATTCTTGACCGCGCCGCCGATCTCGGCGCCGACCACATCGTCGCTGGCGTAGGGCCGGAAGGCGGGCCGGGCGAGCGTCTCGGCGAGCGCCTGGGCCTGCGCCAGTGCCGGCGCGGCGAGCGTCACGGCGGTCGGCAGCCCCCGCGCCACGTCGGCCGCGAAACTGGGGCCCGACAGCACGGCGAGCGGCGAGGCAGGCGCGACCCCGGCTGCCACCTCGGCCATCAGCCGGCGGGTGCCGGCCTCGATGCCCTTGGCGCACAGCACCAGCGCGGGCGCATGCGCCAGCGGCGCGGCAGCGAGCACCCGCCCCAGATGCTGGGCCGGCGGCGCCACCAGCCACAGCCGATGGACCGCGAGATCGGCGAGATCGCCGGTTGCCCGGATGCGTGGGCCGAGCGCCACGCCCGGCAGGAACAGCGGATTTTCGTGCCCGTCGTTGATGGCGGCAACCACCTCCGGCTCGCGCGCCCAGATCAGCACGTCGGCGCGATCGGCCATCACCTGGGCAAGGGCTGTGCCCCACGCGCCGGCCCCGACGACCGCAAGGCCGGTCATGACCGGCCGCGGGGACGGCGGATCAGGCCGTCGCGAAGAGAGGCGCTGCCGGCCCCGACGACCGCAAGGCCGGTCATGACCGGCCGCGGGGACGGCGGATCAGGCCGTCGCGAAGAGAGGCGCTGCCGGCCCCGACGACCGCAAGGCCGGTCATGACCGGCCGCGGGGACGGCGGATCAGGCCGTCGCGAAGAGAGGCGCTGCCGGCCCCGACGACCGCAAGCCCGGGGCCGGTCATGCCTTCACGCCGGCGCCGCGCACCGGCTCGGCCAGGGGGTCGAGGGGCCAGCGCGGGCGGGCCTGCGGGTCGGGCTCGGGCGACAGGCCGGCGGCGATCCGTTCCAGGGCGGCCCAGGCGATCATCGCGGCATTGTCGGTGCACAGGCGGGCCGGCGGTGCCAGGAAGGGCAGCCCATGGCGCGCCGCCACGCCTTCCAGCCCGGCCCGGACGGTGCGGTTCGCCGCCACCCCGCCGGCCACCACCAGCGCGGTTGCTTCCGGCATGGCGCGGATGGCGATGGCGGTTCGATCCACGAGGCAGTCGGTGACGGCCGCCTGGAAGGATGCGGCGATGTCGGCGGCACCGTGCCGGCCGCCTTCGACCGTGCGCAGAACCGCCGTCTTCAGGCCGGCGAAGCTGAAATGCGGCTCCCCCGATCCGACGAGCGGGCGCGGAAGCGGCACGGCGTCCGGATCGCCGGCCTCGGCCGCCCGCTCGACCGCCGGCCCGCCGGGAAAGCCCAGGCCCAGCATCTTCGCCACCTTGTCGAAGGCTTCGCCCGCGGCATCGTCGATGGTGGTCGCCAGCCGCCGATAGCAGCCGACACCCTCGACCGCGATCAGCTGGCAGTGCCCGCCCGAGACGAGCAGCAGCAGGTAGGGAAAGGCGAGATCGGGATCGACAAGGCGCGGCGACAGCGCATGCCCTTCCAGATGGTTGATCCCCCACAGCGGCTTGCCGGTCGCAAGCGCCAGCGCTTTGCCCGTGACCAGCCCCACCATCACCCCGCCGATGAGGCCGGGCCCGGCCGTGGCGGCGATGGCATCGACCTCATCCAGCGTGATGCCCGCCCCGGCCAGCAGCGCCTCCAGCATGGGGGCGAGCCGGTCGGCATGGGCGCGCGCCGCCAGTTCCGGCACGATTCCGCCCCAGGGGGCGTGGGCGTCCTCCTGGCTGGCGATCCGCTCGGCGAGGATGCGCCGATCGTGGGTGACAAGCGCCACCGCGCTCTCGTCGCAGCTCGACTCGATGCCGAGCACCAGCGTCATGGTGTGGGCAGGTCGCCGGCCGGGTCGTCGCCGTCCTCCGCCGCGTCGGCCACGTCGGCCTCATCGGTTTCGCGGATTCGCGCGGCCGAGACGACATGCTCGGCGTCTGCCACCTTGAACAGCGTGACACCCTGCGTCGCGCGGCCGGCGATGCGGATGTCCCTGACGGGCATGCGGATCAGCTTGCCCTGGTCGGTTACCAGCATCAGCTGCTCGGTGGGCTCCACGGGGAAGCTGGCGACGACGAGGCCGTTGCGGGCCGACGTGTCGATGTTGACGATGCCCTTGCCGCCACGGTTGGTGCGCCGATACTCATAGGCCGAGCTGCGCTTGCCATAGCCGTTGGTGGTGATCGTCAGGATGAACTGCTCGGCCTCGGCCATCTGCCGGAAACGATCCTCGGAAAGTCCCTCCAGCGGCGCCGGGTCGGCCTTCCACGGGGCCGAGCGCAGATAGGCCTCGCGCTCCTCGGTGGTGGTGCCCACGCGCCGCAGCACCGACATCGACACGATCTCGTCGCCGGGCTCCAGGTCCATGCCGCGCACCCCCGTCGAGGTGCGCGACTGGAATTCGCGAACCGCCGTCACCTTGAACCGCACCGCCTTTCCGGACCGGGCGGCCAGCAGCACGTCCTGGCTTTCGTGCGCCAGCGCCACGCCCACGAGGCGGTCGTCGGTGCCTTCCTCGAAGCGGATGGCGATCTTGCCGTTCGAGGGCACGTTGGCAAAGGCAGCCATGCTGTTGCGGCGCACCTGGCCGCGCGCGGTCGCGAACATCAGGTGCAGCCGGCTCCATTCCGCCTCGTCCTCGGGCAGCGGCAGCACCGTCTGGATGGTCTCGCCCGGATCGAGGGGCAGGAGGTTCGCCATCGCCCGCCCCTTGGCCTGCGGCGAGCCTTCCGGCAGCTTCCAGACCTTCAGGCGATAGACCTTGCCCGCCGAGGAGAAGAACAGCACCGGCGCGTGCGTCGAGGCCACGAACAGCTCGGTGACGGTATCCTCCTCCTTGGTCGCCATCCCCTGCCGGCCCTTGCCGCCGCGCTTCTGCGCCCGGTAGGCGAGCAGCGGCACGCGCTTGATCCAGCCCGAGAGCGTCACGGTGACGACCATGTCCTCCCGCGCGATCAGATCCTCGTCCTCGACGTCGTCGGCGGTCACGATCTCGGAGCGGCGCGGGGTCGCGAACTGGTCGCGCACCTCGATCAGCTCCTGGCGCAGCACCTCGACGAGGCGCGAACGGCTGGAAAGGATCGCGAGCAGGTCGGCGATCGTCTCGGCCAGTGCCTTGAGTTCATTGCCGATCTCGTCGCGGCCGAGTGCCGTCAGCCGGTGCAGGCGCAAATCGAGGATGGCGCGGACCTGCGCGTCCGACAGGCGATAGGTGGCGGCCGACAGCGCTTCGCCCTCCAGCTCCAGGTCGGCGTCGTCCACGAGCTTCAGGTAGGGCGCGATGTCGGCGACCGGCCAGTCGCGCGCCATCAGCGCCTCGCGCGCCTCGGCCGGCGTGGCGGCACCCCGGATGATGGCCACCACCTCGTCGAGGTGGGAAACGGCGATGACGAGGCCCAGCAGCAGGTGGGCGCGCTCACGCGCCTTGGCCAGCAGGAAGCGCGAGCGGCGGCCGATCACCTCCTCGCGGAACGCCACGAAGGCTTCGATCACGTCGCGCAGGTTCAGCTGTTCCGGGCGTCCGCCGCGCAGCGCCAGCATGTTGACCGCGAAGCTCGACTGCGCCGGCGTGTGCCGCCACAGCTGGTTCAGCACCACGTCGGGCACGGCGTCGCGCTTGAGATCGAGCACGATCCGCACGCCTTCGCGGTTGGATTCGTCGCGCAGGTCGGACACGCCCTCGATGCGCTTGTCCTTGACCGCCTCGGCGATCTTCTCGACCAGGCCGGCCTTGCCGACCTGGTAGGGGATTTCGGTGAGGACGAGGCGCGTGGCACCCGTGCGGGTTTCCTCGATGGCGTGGCGGCTGCGAACCAGGATGGAGCCGCGCCCGGTCGTCATGGCGCTGTGGATGGCGCCGGTGCGCAGGATGAGCGCGCCCGTCGGGAAATCCGGCGCCGGCACCTGCGCCATCAGCTCCTCGGCGGTCAGCGAGCGGTCGTCCAGCCAGGCGAGGCAGGCATCCACCACCTCGCCCAGATTGTGGGGGGCGATGTTGGTCGCCATGCCGACCGCAATGCCGCCGGCGCCGTTGACGAGCAGGTTCGGGAAGCGCGCCGGCAGCACCGCCGGCTCGCGTTCCTGGCCGTCGTAATTGGGGACGAAATCGACCGTGTCCTTGTCGAGGTCGTCGAGCAGCGCCTCGGCGGCCTTTGCCAGCCGCGCCTCGGTGTAGCGCATGGCGGCCGGGGGATCGGGATCCATGCTGCCGAAATTGCCCTGGCCGTCGATCAGCGGCAGCCGCATCGACCAGTCCTGCGCCATGCGCGCGAGCGCATCGTAGATCGCGCTGTCGCCGTGCGGGTGGTATTTGCCCATCACGTCGCCGACGATCCGGGCCGACTTGCGATAGGGCTTGCCCGATCCGAAGCCATTCTCGTGGCTGCCGTAGAGGATGCGGCGGTGGACGGGCTTCAGGCCATCGCGCACGTCGGGCAGGGCGCGGGCCACGATGACCGACATGGCATAGTCGAGGTAGGAGGTGCGCATCTCCTCGACGAGGCTGACGGGGGCGATGTCGCCGCCGGGGGCGGGGGGAAGCGCGTCGGTCATGTCGGACATGCCTGCGGCTCTACCTGTGCGCGTGCCGCTTGGAAAGCGGCGCGGCGGCTGCCATGCTGGATGTCCAACGGCAGGGGGCGTCGCGATGCGGTTCGGATTGGTGGCGGCAGCGGGGCTGGCCCTGGCGATGCCCGCAGGGGCCCAGAACAGCCATTGTTCGGGCCTTCCGGCAAGCGCCCGGGTGGAGGCGCGCGGGCCCGACAATGTGATCCCCGCCCAGCTGACGCCGCGCGGCCTCGCCTGCCCGCGCGGCTTCGAGACGGAGAAGGTCGGCCCCGTCACCCGCTGCCGGCAGCCCGGGCCGGTTCGCGTGGAAACGCGGGAGCCGCGCGCCGACTGCTACCAGAACCTCCCGCTCGGCCCGGTGCGCGGCATCACCGGGCAGCTCAGGCCCACCCTGTCCTGCCCGCAGCGACCGACCATCGACAACATCGTCGCGGTGCGCGGCCGCAACGCCGGCTGGCAGGACATCACGCTGACGGTGCCGCCGGCGTCGGCTGTCACCATCACCCATCTGCGGGTTTCGGGCGGCCGCACGCCGGCCGCCGAGGACCCGACCCTGCAGGACTGTTTCCCGCACGATTGCCGGCTGATCCGCCTGACGACCCGCGCCGGCACGCCCGCCCGGGTGGAGCTGACGCTCGCCACCCCCGGGAACGAAACGGCCGCGACCTTCACCGTCAGCACGGAGGCGACCTGTCCGTCGCGCTGACCTGCAGCGCCCGACCCTGCCTGCGCGAAGGCTCAGCGCGGCAGGTGGCGCATCGGATCGACCGCGCGCCGGCCCTGCCGCACCTGGAAGAGCAGCTGCGGCTCGGTCGCCTCGCCGCTGCTGCCGGCGCGCGCGATCGGCTGGCCGCGGGTCACCCTGTCGCCGCGGTCGGCCAGCGCCGCTTCGAGATGGCCATAGGCGGTGACGGTGCCGCCTGCGTGGCGGATCAGCATGAGCAGCCCGAAGCCGGCAATGGCATCGCCCACATAGATGACCTCGCCATCGGCAGCAGCGCGAACCGTGGCGCCTCGAAGCGTCCGGATGTTGATTCCGTCGTTCACCCGCCCGCCCGGCTTGGGGCCGAAGCGCGACAGGATCACCCGGCCGTCGACGGGCCAGGCCAGCGGCGGCACGGCAGCCATGGCCTCGGCTGGCTGGGCCGGGCGCGGCGCCGGCGCCGGGGCGGCACGCGGCGGCGCGGCGCGGGCCGGGGCGGAGCCGGTGATGAGGTCGTCGATGTCGAGCACGAAGCTGGCGGCGCGCTCCTCGGGCGTCTGGGGCCGCGGCGCCGGCGTGCCGGGTCGCGGCGCAGCGGCGCGGGCGGCCTCGCCGGTCGGCACGAACAGCGCCTGGCCGACATGCAGGATCGCCTCGCGGTCGAGATTGTTGGCCGCCGCGATCCGGCTCCACGGCACGCCATAGGCGCGCGCGATGGCGATGCCGGTCTCGCCGCGCTTCACGATGTGCCGCCGGCCGCCGGGCACGACCGCGCCATCGGGCCTCGCCGGCACGGCCTGCCAGCGCGGCCTTGGCGCAACCTCGATCCGCGACGTCGGGCGATCGGCGCCGGCGGGCGCGCGCGCCGGCGGCTTGGGCGGCGGCACGGCACAGGCCACAACGACGAGGCACAGGAGAAGGGGGACAGGCTGGCGCACGCACAGCGCCTCTAGCCGGGCGGCGCGGCCGGCGCCAAGGCGTGGCAGGCGCGCATCCGGGCCCTGACTGTCGGCAGATTTTACAGGAGTCGTCGGGGCGGCAAAGCGAGATTGCGCCCAACAGGCTGATTTCCCGACCAGTTCCCGCAATCGCGCCAGTTGGCATGACTCCTGCAAAACAACCCGTCAGCCGGCGGGGGCAAACAGCCGGCCCGGGACATGTTCGTCACGGAAAGGGCGGTGATCGGCAGGGGCGATCGCCGCCTTTTGCCGTTCAGCGCCCGCCCTGTCGGCGGGCTTTACAGCTGGCGGCGACAAGCGTCTGCAAGCCATTGATCCTGTTCGGGCCGCTTGATTGGCACGGTGCTTGATGGCATGGAATGATCTACTTGAACAAAGGGGGGGTTTTCATGCCTCAAGTCCGTTATGCCATGGCCGCAGTCGGCGCCGCAATCGGAGCGTGTCTCCTGCTGGCGGCGCCGGTATCGGCCTCGCCCTTCACCTTCTTCGATGGATTCGAGGGCGAGACCGCCGGCGGCTCCATCCTGAACTACAACAGCTTCGCCAACTGGACGGTGACCGACGGCACGGTGGACCTCGTCCGCTCGGGCCAGTTCGGAATCACCTGCCGGAGCGGCAATTATTGCGTCGATCTGGATGGTTCGACCCGCAATGCAGGCGAGATGTCACTCTCGATGCCGGTGGCCCTGGCGGCCGGCGACTACGTCGAGCTGACCTTCTGGCTCAGCGGCAACCAGCGCGGCGGGGCGATGGACGAGGTCGACATCCGCATCGCGCTCAACCCCGGCGCGAGCGTGAGCGGCTTCAGCTTCCTTATGAATGGAATCTGGGGCACGCCCAATGACTTCCCGGGCCTCCTCGCTGCGTCCATCACGCAGACCTTTGCCTCCTCCACGCCGTGGGGCCAGTTCGGGTTCCGCTTCACGGCAGAGAGCGCGACGCAGATGGCGCTGCGGTTCCAGAACAGTGGCGGCGACAATATCGGCGCCATCCTCGATGATGTGTCGATCGGCGTCACGCCGCGCGCCGGCGTCATTCCCGAGCCCGCGACCTGGGCGATGCTGATCGCCGGCTTCGGGCTGGTCGGGCTGGCCGCCCGCCGCCGGCGGCTCCGGGTGCGCGCCGACTGAACCCAAGAAAGGGGCCCTGCCGCAGCGTGCGGCAGGGCCCGATTGCAACCGGAACGGATGATCGTGACCGTCAGGCGATGGCGTGCTGCACGCCCGTCGAGCGGCGGCGCCGCAGGCTGACACCCACCAGGCCGAAGCCGGCGATCAGCATCGCCCAGGTCGCGGGCTCGGGGATCGCCGCCACGCCGAACAGCGAGAATTCGAGACCCGAGGCGACCGTGTGGCGGTCCGCAAAGAACAGCCGCACGTCGTGGCTGCCGGCGCCCAGCCGCACCGTTCCGGGCGGCGAGGCGGTGATCGGGTGCACGCCGCCCAGCCCCGTCACGAACAGGCTGTTCACGAACAGGAAGGCGTCGTCGTCGGCGCGGATGTTGAACGTCACGTCATAGGTGCGGTCGAGCAGCAGCGTCGTCGTGAACAGCACCGTCTGGAAGCCGTTGCGGCCGCCGTTGCCGGTGCCGTCGCCATTGGGCGGGAACAGGCTGAGGTCCGAATAGGGCACGTTCACGATCGTCTGGCCGGTGGCCGTCACCGTGTCGCCGCCGGCGGTCACGCCGGCCGTCCACCACTGGAGCTCGCCCGTGACCGGATCGACCCCCTTGATGACCGGGCCGGGCGAGGCCGGGTTGTAGACGGGCAGGCCGTTGGGGCCCAGCGCCGCCTGCACCATGTCCAGCCGGAACTCCGAGCAGCAGGTCGTCTGGAAATCGCCCGAGCCGCCGGGCTGCACGGTGAACCAGTTGGCGAACATCGTGCCGCCGAAGGGAATGGGGGTGCCGGCAAGCGCCGGCGCGGCAACCGCCAGCGACGCGAGGCCGGCGAACAGGACGCGAAACATGCACATCTCCTCCAGGTTACGGTTCGTCACAATCCAGCAAGCATTGTGCCAATTGCGCGGAGGGGGCCGGAAGGCGGGTCCTGGCGGCCGGACTGTCAAATATTCCGACAGGCGTGCACCCTGTTAACCTTGTGCGTCGGGTTCCAGCGCCTGCCTGAGCGTCGCCATGGTGAGATGGTGGGTGAGATCAAGGTGAAGCGGCGTGACCGACACATAGCCTTCCCGCACCGCTTCCAGATCGGAGCGGTGGGCGGGCGTCTCCACCTCGCGGCCATAGCCGAACCAGTAATAGGGAAAGCCGCGCGGATCGATGCGGGCGTCGATGCGGATGTGCCCATAGTCGCGGAAGCCCTGGTGGGTCACGCGAACGCCCAGCGGCTCGGGGCGGGGCGGGAAGTTGATGTTGATGAGGACGCCGTCGCCCCAGCTGCTCATCGCCACCTTGCCGATGATGTCGGCGGCGCTCGCCTCGGCCGCTGCGAAGCTTTCGGCGCCATGGCTGTAGTCGGCCATCGCCTGGCTGAGCGCGATCGAGCGCACCCCGGCGAGCGTTCCCTCCATCGCCGCCGACACCGTGCCGGAATAGGTCACGTCCTCGGCGAGATTGGGGCCGCGGTTCACGCCCGAGAGGATGAGGTCGGGCCGCTCCCCGTTCATGAGATGGCCCAGCGCCATCATCACCGCATCGGTCGGCGTGCCGGCGACGGCGAAGCGGCGCGGCCCCAGCTCGCGCACCCGCAACGGGCGGGTCAGCGTCAGCGAATGGCCGGCGCCCGACTGTTCCTCGGCCGGCGCCACGAACCACAGATCGTCGGAGATCTGCCGGGCGATCCGTTCCAGCGCGGCGAAGCCGGGCGCGTTGATGCCGTCGTCGTTGGTGAGGAGGATTCGCATCAGGGCTCCGGGGTCAGCTGGTCGAGGCCGCCCATGTAGGGGCGAAGCGGCGGCGGAATGGTCACGCTGCCATCGGGGTTCTGGTGGTTCTCGAGCACGGCGACCAGCGTCCGGCCGACGGCGAGGCCCGAGCCGTTGAGCGTGTGGACAAGGCGCGTGCCCTTCTCGCCCCGGGGGCGGTGCCGCGCGTCCATCCGGCGGGCCTGGAAATCGCCGCACCAGCTGATCGACGAAATCTCCCGATACTGGCCCGCCCCCGGCAGCCAGACCTCGAGGTCATGGGTGCGCCTGGCGGCAAAGCCCATGTCCCCGGCGCACAGCAGCATGCGGCGGTAGGGCAGGCCGAGCGATTCGAGGATGGCTTCGGCCGCCGCCACCATCCGCATCTGTTCGTCCTGCGCCTGTTCCTCGGTGCAGATCGTCACCAGCTCCACCTTCTCGAACTGGTGCTGGCGGATGAGGCCGCGCGTGTCCCTGCCCGCCGCCCCGGCCTCGGCGCGGAAGCAGGGCGTGAGCGCAGTGACGCGCAGCGGCAGCGTCCCGGTATCGAGGATCCGTTCGCGCACGAGGTTGGTGAGGGACACCTCGGCCGTCGGGATCAGCCAGCGGCCGTCGGTCGTCTGGAACTGGTCGTCGCGGAACTTGGGCAGCTGGGTGGTGCCGAACATCGCTTCTTCGCGCACGAGAAGGGGCACCAGCGTCTCGCGCCAGCCGGCGTAGACCTGGCGGTCGAGCATATACTGTCCCAGCGCGCGATGCAGCCGGGCGAGCCCGCCATCCAGCACCATGAAGCGGCTGCCCGACAGGCGCGTGGCGGCCTCCGGGTCCCAGCCGAGCCGCTGGGCAAGCAAGTCATGCTCAAGGCCGCGGGCGCGCGGCTCGCCCCAGCGCTTCACCTCGACATTGCCGCGCTCGTCGAGGCCGTCGGGCACATCATCGGCCGGCAGGTTCGGAAGCGCGGCGGCAAGCGCCTCGAGCGTGGCCTGCGCGGCGCGTTCCTCGGCTTCGGCGCCGGCGATCTCGGCCTTGAGCAGCGCGACTTCGGCCATCAGCGTCTCGGCGCTGGCCTCGTCGCGCGCGGCCCTGGCGGCGCCGATGGCCCTGGACGCCTCGTTGCGCCGGGCAAGTGCTGCCTGAAGCGCCGTCTGCACGGCCCGCAGATGCCGATCGGCAGCCAGCAGCTCGGCCGAGGCATTGGCCACCCCCCGGCGGGCGAGCGCCGCGTCGAAGGCGGCAGGATCCGCGCGCAGAGCCTTCAGATCGTGCATGGCGCCGGCCTATGGCGGGCCGGGCGCAGGCCCGCAAGCCGGGCCGGCGCATGCCGGCTCGGCAGCGGCCGGCCCGGTTCAGCCGGGGCATGAATTACAGTCGTTAAGAAACGGGGGTCTTTACAGTTTCTCGGTTAACACCTACCCTCTTCCTGTTCGTCGTGCAGTTGAACCGGCACGGCGGGCACAACACAAGAAGAAGAAAACCAGAGAAAATGGTCGCCAGGTTCATCGTTCCAGCCCTGCTGATGCCAGCCTGTCTGGTCTCGGCGCCTTATGCCGCCCCGGCATGGGCCGCCACGTCCCTGACCGCCTCGCCTACGGGCCAGGCGGGTGGCGCGCTTCCCATGGTCGATGGCGGATCGGCTGTGCCGTCGATCCGGTCGAGTGCCCCCCGAACCCTCACCCGGGCGGGCGACTCGGCCGGCGCGGCGATGCAGGGGCCGGCGGTGCGCCTGGCGGCCTGATTCGCTCGCCGGACCCGCTCCGGGGCTTCCGGGCCTGTCAAGGGCAGCCCCCTGGAGGGCTTGGACAAATGCGACGAAGCGGGCGCCGTTAACCCATTTTCACTTCCGAAATCGTCACACATTGTGATAGCAGAACTGCGTCTCGCCGAGGGCCTGCAAGGGGGCTGATCGGTGTGGGGCATGTGGGGTGTCGGACGGTTCAGGACCCGGCCGGCACCACAGCAGAGTGAGGGTTGGTTCCATGACGAGACTTCTGCTCGCCGGCGCGGGGGCGCTGGCCTTTGCATTCACGGCCGTTCCGGCCTCGGCCTCCATCACCATCGGATCGCCCTGCACTTCGGTGCTTCAGGCCGATGGGGGCTGCGTGTTCAACGGCAACGACGGGCCGCCCTCGGCCGATGCCACGATCATGTCCGTCTACAACGCCAGCGGCAAGGCGGGTGCGCCGATCGCGCTGAACCGGATCCTGAAATATGACGTGTCCCAGGGCGAAAGCGAGTTCGGCGGTTCGGTGACGCTACCAGGCTTCGGCACCATCACCTTTGCGGCCGACGGCAAGAGCGGCACCTGGGACCTTCCGGGCTTCCTCATCGATTTCGTGTCGGTCAAGGGTGGAACCCAGTTCAAGCTCACCAAGCTGACGACGGCCGGCAGCAGCGGCACCTGGGCCACCACGGGCCTGACGGTCGGCCGCGGCGACCAGCCGGCGCTCTCGCACATCATCTTCTACGGCGGCGGCGGGGTCATCCCCGAGCCGGCGACCTGGGCGATGATGATCGCGGGCTTCGGCCTGGTGGGTGGCGCGCTGCGTCGCCGCCGCGACACGGTCGCCCACGTCAACGCCTGAAGGCGGGCGCAAAGGCTTTCCGACACAGGGTCGGACGGGAAGGGGCGCGGCGCCTGGTGCCGCGCCCCTTCTTGCATCTGATCCGTCCGGCCCGCTTTCAGTGCGGCCCGCTTTCAGACGATGGTGGCGCCCCCGTCGATCACCAGCGCCTGGCCCGTCGTGAAGGCTCCGGCGCGGCTGGCGAGGAACACCGCCATGCCGGCGATCTCCTCCGGCTCGCCGATGCGGTGCAGCGCCGACTGGGCGGTTGCCTGCTTCAGGATGTCGGGATTTTCCCACAGGGCGCGGGCGAAATCGGTGCGGACCAGGCCCGGGCAGATGCAGTTCACCCGAACGCCGGCCGGCCCATATTCGGCCGCCAGGTTGCGCGCGAGCTGCATGTCGGCCGCCTTGGAGATGTTGTAGGCGCCGATCACGGTTGAGGCCTTGAGGCCGCCGATCGAGCTGATGATGGTGATCGAGCCCTGCTTGCGCGCCAGCATCTGGGGGGCAAGCATCTGGATCAGCCAGTGGTTGGAGACCACGTTGTTCATCAGGATCTTCACGAACTGCTCGTCGGCGATCCCGGCCATCGGCCCGAAATAGGGGTTGGAGGCAGCGTTGCAGACCAGCGCCGTCACCTTGCCGAACCGCCGGAGCGCGACATCGGCGAGGTTCTGCAACGCCTCCTTGGCGCTGATGTTGGCAGCACAGGCGATCGCCGCCTCGCGGCCGACGGCGGCGTTGATCTCGGCCGCCGTTGCCTCGCAGGCATCCTGCTTGCGGCTGGAAATCACCACATCGGCGCCGTGGGCCGCCATGGCGTGCGCGATGGCCTTGCCGATCCCCCGCGACGAGCCGGTGATGACCGCGACGTCGCCGGTCATGTCGAACAGATCCCGCATCATCCTCCCCTTCGCTTCCGCGCCCCGTGATGGCGCGCTTGCGGGCGCGGGGCAACCATGCTTGGGGCAGGCACGATGCGCATGAACCCGCCGGCGCTGCGCGCCATGGCTGCCGCCTGCCTGTTCTATGCCAGCTTCGGCGGGCTCATCCAGTGGTTCCCCCGCTGGCTTCGCGAGGAGGCGCTGTTCTCGGGCGAGCAGGTGGGCCTGCTGATCGCGCTCGCCGGCCTGGGGCGGATCGTCGCCGGGCCGCTCACCAGCGCCTGGGCCGACGGCCGCCGCGACCGGCGCGCGCCCATCCAGCTGCTGGCCGGCATCACCGTGCTGGCGCTGGGCGCCCTGTTCTTTTCGGAAAGCTATGGCGTCAGCTTCACCCTTGCGCTTGTGGCCGAGATCACCAGCTGGGCGCTGATCGCCTTCCTCGAGGCGGCGCTGCTTCGCCTGACCAGGCCCGACCGCGTGCCCAATTACGGTGTGGCGCGCGGCCTTGCCTCGCTGTCGTTCGTGGTCGGCAATGTGGCAGTCGGCGCGCTGGTTGATCTGGGCGGCTATCCGATGATCCTCTGGTGGCTGCTGCTGACGGTCGGCGGGCTGTTTGCCCTGTCCCTCATGATGACGCCCGAGCCGGTCCTCCGCACCCATGAGCCGCCCTTCGGGCAGCGGCTGGCCGACGGGCTCGCGATGGTGAAGCGGCCCGAATTCGCACTGCTGATGTTCGGCTGCGGGCTCATCCAGGCCGGCCACCAATATTATTACATCTTCGGCACCGAGCTCTGGACGACCGAGCTCGGTGTCTCGGCGACGGTCGCGGGCTGGCTGTTCGCCTTCGGGGTCATCGTGGAGGCGCTGTTCCTGATGCTGGTCGCGCCCCGGATCGAACATGTGCGGCCGGCCACCCTGATGGTGATCGGCGGGGCTGGCGCGATGCTGCGCTGGTCGCTGATGGCGACCTCGCCCGATCTGGCGCTCCTGGTTCCGCTGCAGGCGCTGCATGCCGTCAGCTTCGCCTGCACCTTCCTCGGGGCGATGCGGGGTATCCAGGCGATGTGGGGCGACGATCGCACGCCCACGGCGCAGATGATGTTCATGGCGCTCGCGACCGCACCCGCGCAGGCGATCGCGAGCTGGATCGCCGGCCGCGTGTTCGACACGGGCGTGGGTTCGGGCGGCTACCTTGCCATGACGGGCGTTGTCGCGGCCGGCCTGGTGCTGGTGCTGATCCTCTGGCGCCGCTCGCCGCCCGTTGCCGTTCCCGCTGCCTGAAGCCCTTTCAGGATGACGGGCCCGGTCAACCGCCCGGCACCGCGACCGGCCAGGGGTCCGACGCGGCTTATCGCCCGATAAAAAAACGCTCTAGTCTGTGGTGACATTTTGGGGATTCCCAAGGTTGAGGGTTTCTGATTCAACG